>Ga0075431_100008176_pt1 | contig 10452 bp, 10 predicted proteins | sample RhiMetdeltSRZDD5_FD_75297 | JGI IMG/M metagenome (GOLD analysis project Ga0075431, IMG submission 75297) | Populus rhizosphere microbial communities from Tennessee, USA - Rhizosphere MetaG P. deltoides SRZDD5 | ecosystem: Host-associated > Plants > Roots > Rhizosphere > Soil | place: USA...
GCGCGCCGACGTGCTCCAGCGCTTTCTGCACCGAGCGCAGATTGCCGATGCCGTAGTCAATGAGGGCGATCATTTTGCTTACAGGCTACCTTTCGTCGAAGGCACATTTCCACCTCGTCTCGGATCAATCATCGTCGCCGCGTCGAGCGCGCGGCCCAGCGCCTTAAACAACGCCTCGGCTTGATGGTGATCGTCGCGGCCATAGAGAACACGGGCGTGAACATTGGCTTTGGCGGTGACCGCGAAACTCTCAATGAAGTGTCCAACAAGCGAAGTCGGGAACTGGCCAATGGCCGGGCCATGCCAGGTCGCGTCTACAACCGCATACGGGCGACCAGAGAGGTCAATGGCAACAAAAGCTAAAGCTTCGTCCATCGGCACGTAAGCCGAACCCATGCGGACAATTCCTTTTTTGTCACCCAACGCTTCGGCGAAGGCCTGACCCAACACCAGCGCCGCGTCTTCAATTGTGTGATGCGGATCAATGTGCAAATCGCCGGTGGCCTTAACGCCGAGGTCAAACAGTCCATGCACGGCAATGTGCGTGAGCAGGTGATCGAGGAAACCAACGCCCGTGACGATCTCGTGCTTGCCCGTCCCATCGAGAGTCAGTGAGAGGGTAATATCGGTTTCGTTGGTCTGACGACGAATGGTGGAGGTTCTCATTAGCCCTTCCAGATTGCTGATTGACGATTGCTGATTGTTGATTGAAAGCCCCGGTGGGATTGAAGTTCTTAATCAGCAATCAGCAATCAAAAATCAGCAATCATAATTTCTTCAACGCTGTAATCAAAGCATCCGTATGTTCCGGTTTTCCGGCGCTGATGCGAATACAATCCGTTAGGCCGGGTTTGTCGAAATAGCGCACTAAGATACCATCCCGTTCCAGCGCCAGTTTGAGTTCGCGCGCGTCTCGGCCAACGACGCGACACAGGATGAAGTTCGAGCGTGAGGGATACGGGCGCAGATAAGAAATCTCGGATAATGCCTCTGCCAAGTGATCACGTTCCGCGGTGAGCAAGGCAACACTCCGCGCCATGTATTCGGCATCCTCCAGCGCGGCGAGGGCGGCGGTGCTGGCAGCGACGCTGATATTGTACGGCTGTTTGATTTTCCATAGGTGCGGCATGAGCGCCGCTGGAAAAGCGCCATAGCCTATCCGCATCCCAGCGAGGCCCGCGCGCTTGCTGAACGTGCGCAGGACGATCAGATTTTCGTGTTCCAGCACCCAAGGCATGTGTGAGCTGCCGTGAAATTCAATATACGCTTCATCGAGAACGACCCCGAGCGGCAAAGCCAGTAGGCGGCGGAGGTCGGCCTCGGAGATGACGGAGCCATCCGGATTGTTGGGCGAGGCAAGGAAGATGAGTTTGGGGACATCCCCTACCCGCCGCTTATCGCCTGAAGCGGCCTTCGACTTCGGCGTCCACATCCTTCGCTTTCGCTCCGTCTGGGCGTGCAGTCTCCGCTCAAGGCGCGCTTCCGGAGAAGGGGAAGCCAGCGCCGCTTCGATCACTGATACATCCACCGAGAAATCTGCGCGGCGCGGAACTTTGACAACGCGGCCCGCGTTGACGGCCGTATCAAAGGCGTACATGCCGAAGGTCGGTGGACAATCAATGATGGTGTCGCCGGGCTGGAGGAAGAGGCGCAGGATCAGGTCAATGAGTTCATCCGCGCCGGAGCCGGCGAGGAGATTCTCTATTGGCACACCGGTATTTTTAGCGAGCGCGGTACGTAAGGCAACACTTTCCGGGTCGGGATAAATGTGCGGGTACGGAAGGTTGCCGAGCGCGGCCAGAACCTTCGGGCTGGGGCCATAAGGATTCTCATTCGCGTCCAGTTTGATGATGTCCTTCGGATCACGGCCCAGGCGCGCGGAGAGGACTTCAAACGGCAGGATGGGCGTGTACGGCTCCATCGAGGCGATGTCGGGACGGATGAGGTGTGAGAGGTTCATAAGTATATATAGACACCTGACAAGGTGACACGGTGAAGGGGTGACACGGTGATTGTTGTGGAAGAGATCACCCCCTCACCGTGTCACCCCTTCACCCCTTCATCTTTTACCCAAACCGCTTCTCCGCCGCAGAGGCGTGTGCCGTCAACAACTCCGCCCGAGCCAGACGCGCGGCGGTGGGTGCGATGTTGGCGGTTGTGGCTGAGTCGAGGGCCACAAGGCTTGTCCAGCGAACGAAGTCTAAGACAGTAAGCGGCGAGGCGAAACGGGCACTGCCTCCCGTGGGCATGACGTGACTCGGCCCGGCCAGATAATCACCCAAGACTTCAAAGGAATGTTCTCCGAGAAATAAGCCGCCCGCGTGTCTAATGCGCGGAACCCACGTCCACGGATCGCGGACGGCGAGGCAGAGATGTTCGGGCGCGTATTCGTCCGCGAGCGACGCGGCTTCGGTTAAATCGCGGGTAAGGATGATGCCGGAATTTTTCTCGAAGGTTTGCGTGATGATGTCCGCCCGCGAGAGTGTTTCGATTTGTTGAGCGATTTCGGCCTGGACCGCGCGCGCAAGCGTTTCACTCGGAGTGAGCAGAATCGCCGAAGCGAGGACATCGTGCTCGGCTTGCGCTAAAAGATCGGCGGCGACCCAGGCCGGGTTGGCAAATTCATCCGCGATGACGATGGTTTCGGTGGGGCCGAAGAGACCATCTATGCCGACGATTCCATAGACGAGCTTTTTGGCGAGGGTGACGTACAGGTTACCCGGCCCGCAAATTTTGTCTACGCTTGGAATGGACTCTGTTCCGTAAGCGAGCGCGGCGATGGCCTGCGCGCCGCCGATTTGATAGACGGCCTCTACGCCGGCGATGTCGGCGGCGGCGAGGATGATGGGCGCGGGATTGGGCGGCGTGGCGACGATGACTTCGCGCACGCCGGCGACTTTGGCCGGGATGACGGTGTGTAATAACGTAGACGGAAGCGGCGCGGTGCCGCCCGGTACGTAACAACCGACACGATCAAGGGGCGTGACGAGTTGACCTAATGTGCCGCCAAGTTCTTGGGTGAGCCAGGAGGTGAGTGGCTGCTTGCGATGAAATTTTTCCAGGCGTTCGGCAGCGAGGCGCAATGCTTCAATTTCTTCCGGCGCAACCTGCGCATAGCCGCTTTTGATGTCAGGGACGAGAAAACTCTCAAGGGTTACGCGGTCAAATTGCGCGGAGTACTCTCGAAGGGCCGCATCCCCTCGGGCGCGCACATCCGCCAAAATTCCAGAGACCCGGTCAAGCGCGGTTCGATCTTCATCTATCGGTTTACGCTTGAGCAAGCTGCGGTCACAGATTTTCATTGAGCCTCCTGGCCCGCTCCGGCTCTTCTTCAAAGATGTAGGTGACCGGCGAGACGATGACACCGCTGCCGCCGATGGAGCGCAGCGCGTTGACGGCGGGGATGAGACGATCTTTGTGAACGATGAGGGTGACTGCGTGCCAGCGCTCACCGGCGCGGGTGATGACGGGCGCGAGGGTCGGCCCTTGCAGCCCGCCGAGATCAGGCTGGGCGAAGAGTGAGCGGGCGATGGCGTCCGGCGAGTCACCGCGCATGTTGGCGATGATCATGTAATTTTCTTGCCCGCGCAGATAGGCTTCGATGTATTCGAGCAGTTGATGCGCGAGGCTGAGGACTTCCGGGCGAGCTTTGAGCGCCGCGCGATTGGCGATGAAGACGGCTTGCGAACGGAGGAGGAGGCCATCCTCGAGGGTGCGCAGACGATTGTCACGCAACGTTTGGCCGGAGGAGACGAGGTCGGCGATCATGTCCGCGTAACCGATGGCGGGCGCGACTTCGAGCGTGCCTTGGGCATCTACGAGGTCAAAGGAGTTGACGTCTTTAGACTTTAAGAAGCGCGATGTGAGATTGGGATATTGAGTCGCGACGCGCAACGGATGTGACAAGGTGGAGGCGTGCGGCGCTAAATCGGTTACGGATTGGACCGGCCAATCTTCCGGGACGGCGAGGGCGAGCGAACATTGGCCGAAGCCCAAGGCTTCATGCAAAATTAAGACGTTTCCATTATCGCCTCGACGTTCCTCAACAGCGTCCAGGCCGGCAATACCAAAATCTACGCTGCCCTCGCGAACGGAGATGACGAGATCGCCGGGACGTTGAAACATGATCGTGAGGCCGGGCAGCACGTCAATGCGCGCAAAGTATTGGCGCGGGTTGGGCTTGTCCACTCGCAAACCGGCAGAGGCGAGAAAGTCAGTGGCAGCCTGTTCGAGGCGGCCTTTGGAGGGTAGCGCGAGACGGATGTCGGAACGGGGCATAGAGAACCTTTGACGGAAGACGGTGGATGATGGACGGATGAAAGTGGAAGGTGGCAAGTGATGCGTGACTCGTGACACGTGAAAGAGAGTCACGGCTCACGAGTCACGTATCACTTAGCATCCTTTTCCATCTCCCTATTCTTGTCGCAACAATAAAAAAGCCCCCCGGTTTGACCGGAGGGCGGTGAGTACAACTCAGGCGTGATCAACCTGACTTCCGGTCGGGCAAGAGAAGTAGGTGATGATGGTGCAGAGAAATAGAAAATGTAGCGTTCATACTGGTCGAGAGAATAGCATAGATGCTTGAGGCAAGTCAAGAGTGAGTTTTAATAAATTCTACCGGTGTGCATTCTCAGTATTTCACTCACGCTGTATCGCCTATTAGGTGCGATGGCTCGCTCTTCACGGTCAGTTATCTTGTTCGGATTGAGATGTCTCTAACAGAGTAGGTTTATTTCTTTCGAGCTGCAATTTAAGTTCACGAACTTCAGACCGAAGTTGAAGCGTAAACCGGACCAGCCATGAAAAACCTATAACTAACAAAGATATCATAAGTGTGTGAAGCGTCTCCGTTGATGGCATAACCGTTACCCTCGAATTTGTATTGATCCCATTTTAGATTTAGATACCAAGTTGATTTTCGGCTTAGTCCTTGACAAGGATATACTTGAGCATTGGCCAGATGGAACAGCCTGGAGAGATAACAGTTTGTGCCACCTATCTTCTCTGCGACTAAAGAGTCAAATTAATAGCGTTCTAAGCCAACTCAACTTCAGATAGACCGGCGGGTTTCTGTGCAGCGGATCGCGTCGGTCTCTTCTCTTAAATCTTCTCCAGCGCCTGCGCTAAATCCGCAATCAAATCGTCGGCATCCTCAACGCCGATGGACATGCGAACGAGGTTGTCCTTGATTCCCACAGCCAGCCGCTCTTCGGTGGAAAGCTCGTAGTAGGACATCAGCGCGGGCTGTTCGATGAGCGTCTCCACACCGCCGAGTGAGGCAGCGATGATGGGAATTTCGAGCGCGTCAATAAACCGGCTGGTGTCATCCAGCGAGCCATCAATCTCAAAGCTGACGACGCCGCCGAAGCCAACCATTTGGGCGCGGGCGATGGAATGATCGGGGTGCGAGGCGAGGCCCGGATACCAGACCCGCTTGACACGGGGATGCGTTTCCAGAAATTCGGCGACTTTTTGGCCGTTTTCATTTTGCCGTTGAACCCGGAGCGCCAGCGTCTTCAGCCCGCGCAGCAGAAGCGAGGCATTGTGCGGATCGGTGACGCCGCCCAGCACGCCGAGCGTCTGCCGGAGGGAATCAATCAGCCCGGCCTGCCCCACGACGACACCCGCGAGCAGATCATTGTGACCGCTGAGATATTTAGTTGCCGAGTGAACGACGAGATCAATGCCAAAGTCCAAGGGGCATTGGTTGAGCGGCGTGGCAAAGGTGGAGTCAATGAACGTTTTGACGCCGTGCCGATGAGCAATTTCAACCAAGCGTACCAAGTCCACCACACGCAAATAAGGATTGGTTGGAGACTCAGAAATGATGAGGCGAGTATTGGGCTGAATGGCGGCTTCCAGTGCGCCGAGGTCCCCCATTGGAACAACCGTTGTACCGATGCCAAAGCGCTTTAGAAAGGTGAGACAGAACTGGCGGGTGCGCCGGTAACAGTCATCGCCGATAACGATGTGCGCGCCGGTTGGCAGCATGGCTAGCAGAACCGAGGTGACCGCGGCCATCCCGGAGGCGAAGAGGATGGCGTCTTCGCCATGATCCAGTGCGGCGAGTTTATTTTCACAGGCGGCGACGGTGGGGTTACCGTAGCGACCATACTCGGTGCGGTCACGCGCCCCACCCCACATCCGCGCTTCCATAAAATCGCGCAGATCAGCGGTGTCGTCAAATGTGTACGTCGCGGTCTGCACGACCGGCACGGTCAGTGAATGGTAGGGATGAGGCCGAGTAATCCCGGCGTGGACGGAGTCGGTGGAAGGGCCGCGCTTGGCACGTGATTTTGGCATAGCAGTGTGAGTCTTGGTTTGCAAATCAGAAATAGTCATCGGTCTCTCCTGCCCAACACAGGCTACATTTCCAGAGAGGCCGGAAGGGAGCTTTTGCCGAAACAAAAGACCCCTTCTGGATTGAGAAGGGGTCAGTGAAAAGCGACTGGCCTTGCTCTCATCTTCCAGAAGTGAGCGATCTTGCAATCGCTCGCACACGCCGGAATTGGCACCTTGTTCAGGACCTGAACAGGTTGTCGAGGCATCATCGGGCCGGTCCCTCCGCCTCTCTGGATAAGAGTGGTGCTATTTAGTTGAGCGAGATACTATCACAAGACGGAAAAGAGTGTCAAGCAGTCCGGGTAAGGTAATTTAAACAATCTTCTTTGGTCTTACAGGAGAAATAGCCCAGGTCCGTCTTAAAGTATTCGACTAGGGCGGAGAGTGTGCGGAGTCCGGGGTTGGTATTCTGACCATGATGAATCCGGAAGATATTATTGGCCGTTTCCCCGGTGGCTTCGGCCACGGCGCGATACGTGACCGGCAAGCCCCGTTCCCGGCCCTGCTTGAATAAAATATCCACCTGCTCGGCGAGCGAGATATTTTTAGACATGCGATCTCCAATAGACTGTCATTCCTCGGATTTTTCCATCCCCGCTTCTCGATAGGCGCTCGGGGAAACCCCCACTTCCCGCTGAAAGACTCGTTCAAAATATTTCCGGTCCGAAAACCCGACGGCCCGGGCAACCTCGGCGACGCTCTGCCGGCTAGACACGAGCAACGCCTTGGCCTGGCTGACGCGGCAGCGATTGAGATAGACGGTGGGCGTGACACCCGTTTCCTTTTTGAAACAGCCCTGCAAAAAATCTTCGCTGACCCCGAGTGAGAAGGCCGCGCTCTCTTGAGACACATCCGGCTCCGCAAAGTAAGTATTGAAATAGGCCATGGCACGATGCGCGACGCGCTGTTTATCACTCACCGGCGCATGACTCCGGGCCAGCGATTCCTCTACATGCGCCAGCATTTCACCAACGCCAAACAGTCCCTTCTCCAACACTCGGATGACTTCGTGATCCAGGCGAGCCATATCGCTCTCATTCAAAACTTGAGCGGTTAAGACGATGACGGGAATATGCCGGGTGATTTCCCCCTGCCACATCGCTTCCAGCACGCCGAACCCATCCAATTCCGGCATGCGTAAATCCAGGAGGACCAAATCCACCTGCGTTTGGCGGAGGAGCCCCAATGCTTCCAGGCCATTCCGCGCTTTGAGCAGATGGTAGGTGGCCGAGTGCCCGCGCAAAATCCGGGCATGCAGCTCCAACGTCCCCGGATCGTCATCTACGACGAGGATCGTTTTGTTTTGCTTCTCACTTGCTACACTTAAGCGGGTCGCTTTCAAATCAGTGTTGGGTGTTGGCTTCATTAACTTCGTCACTCCCCACAACCTCCTAAGCTGGTGTCAGACAATAAAACCTTAACCGGATGCGCCCCTCGCATGGAAATTAGCGCAACGCTGTTTAATTGTGTCTGACGGAACGGGCTTCCGAAATTAGCCGCCCACTTCCCACGAACCGGAACCGAAGTTAGCGGCGTAATTCACTGTTATCTACAGTGGACATAATTATACTATCAAAAGATACGCTTGGCAAGTGGCCGAACGAGGGTGTTATCTAGAGTGGACGAGCGGTAAAAAAATAAAAGGCTCGCCTCCGGTTGGGGCGAGCCTGGGGAGTGAGTTATTTCAACTCTTAATAATGTAGTGGTAGAAGAGACCAGGAAACAGCCCGGCGATTAAGCTGACCACCTCCATCAATGTCAAAGCAAAATTATTTCGAGCCTGGCGGCTGATGAGAATGACATTCAGGGCCATCAAAACGGCGGGGTGAAGTATATAAGAGAGATGGTGAGCGAGGTGTTGGCTGGGCAGACTTTGCGCAAAAGCCAGCGCTTTCCCCGTGGCCTCGGACGGTTCCCTCACTGTTCAGCCCGATTTGGCCCGACGCCCCCGACTGATTCTGATTCGCTTAACTCGGCTGGTGAGCAGCCCGCTTCCCGGTGTATCTTTTACACCTTCTGCTTGGCGCACGAGGTCTACCACCTGCAAGATTTTCTCTATCCCAGCGGGAGAGATCCCTTCCGCGCGCAGCGTCAGCTTGTCGAGCGCTTTGGACGGAACGGTCTGGTTGAGATAGTGGAGGCAGTCTGTCTTGGTTTTGCAGGAGAAGTAACCCAGATCGGTTTGAAAGTATTCGACGAGGGCGGAGAGGGTCCGGAGCCCCGGATTCAGATTCTGACCGTGGTGGATGCGGAAAATATTGTTGGCCGTTTCACCCACGGCGTCGGCGACCGCCCGATAGGTGACCGGCAGCCCGCGTTCGCGTCCGTGCTTGAATAAAATATCCACCTGCTCCGCGAGGGAGATGGTCTTGGCCATACGCTCTCCTAGTTATTTTTAGTGTACAGCCATTGTACCATAAGGTTGACAGCTTGAGAATCCGGAAATAACGCTCAGGATCAGGCCCGCGCCGGAGGTTTACTGAAAAACAGCCGATACGCTTCACTGCACCAAGCCCTGGGCCACCAACAATTCGGCATTCAAGATGGAGCCGCCAGCCGCCCCACGAATGGTGTTGTGCGAGAGGCAGACAAATTTGACATGTAGGAGCGGGTCCACCCGTACCCGGCCGACGACGGTCGTCATGCCCTTTCCGGCATCTCGGTCTTTACGCGGTTGTGGGCGGTCCACTTCCGGACGCACTTCGATGACGCAATGCGGAGCCGAGGGCAACGTCTGTACAACGGCCGGGGCCTGGAAATCTGATAGACATTGCGCCGCCTTGGCAGCCGAAGCTTCCCGCTCGAACTCAATCGAAACGCAGACCAGATGTCCATCGGTCACGGCCACACGGTTGGTATGTGCCGAGAGGCGCACGGGCGCCTCTTCAATCTGTCCACCGTTTAAACGCCCCAGCATTTTGCGCGGCTCGGTTTCCACTTTTTCTTCTTCCGTTCCAGCAATGTAGGGGATGACATTATCCAGGGCGTCCAACGAGGCCACCCCCGGATACCCAGCACCGGACAGAGCCTGGAGCGAAACGACGAAAGCGCGCCGCAGACCAAACGACTCCTGCAGCGCCTTTAACGCAATCGTCAAGCCGGTGCTCGTGCAATTTGGATTCGTCGTTATGAATCCCTTCCAGCCGCGCGCTTTCTTTTGAACTTCAATCAGCGCTGTGTGGTCAGGATTCACTTCGGGGATGAGGAGGGGCACATCCGGCCACATGCGATGCGAGGAGGCATTGGAGCAGACGCCGTAACCGGCGGCCGCCAGCGCGGGTTCGGCCTCTTTGGCCGTGTCGGTAGGCAAGGCTGAAAATGCGATGGCGGCCTCGAACCCCGGCGCGGTCGGGACAACGCGCATCGCGCGGGCGTAAAGCGGCATCGGCTCGGGCAGAATCCAGCGACATCCATCCCCGTACGTTTGCCCAATCGTACGATCCGAGCCGGTGAGCGCGGTCACTTCAAACCACGGGTGATTTTCGAGCAATTGCACAAACCGTTGGCCGACGGCGCCCGTCGCGCCGAGGATGGCGACTTTGATCTTAGAGCGCTTGGGGCTAGGGGCGCCAGGGATTGATGATTGTTGATTGCTGATTGCTGATTGGCTATTCATTTGTCATTCTCCATTGATCATTGGTCCTTCGTCTTTCGTCATTTTTCATTTTCTACAATCAACCTATGAATCGCCCGCACCGCCTCATCCGCTTCTTCGGCGGCGACGACCAGGCTGATACTGCATTCCGATGATCCTTGAGCGATGGCGGTGACGTTGACTTTGGCGTGGCCTAATGCACTAAACACACGCCCGGCCACGCCCGGCGTATAGCGCATTCCCGCTCCGACGACGGTGACAATGGCCGATTCGGTGGAGGCCGTGATGCTGTCAATATCGCGCCGGGCCAACTCCAAGCGAAATTCATCGCCGAGGGCTTGCTTGACCGCTTCGGCAGATTGAACAGGCACGACAAAGCAAATACTTTGCTCGGAGGACGCCTGTGAAATCATCGCGACGCTCGTCTTGGTGCGCGCGACCGCGGCGAACGTCCGCGCGGCAATGCCCGGAATGCCCATCATGCCTCGACCTTCGAGGGTGATAATACATTGGCC
>Ga0075431_100008177_pt1 | contig 10451 bp, 16 predicted proteins | sample RhiMetdeltSRZDD5_FD_75297 | JGI IMG/M metagenome (GOLD analysis project Ga0075431, IMG submission 75297) | Populus rhizosphere microbial communities from Tennessee, USA - Rhizosphere MetaG P. deltoides SRZDD5 | ecosystem: Host-associated > Plants > Roots > Rhizosphere > Soil | place: USA...
GCCGATGGCGCCGCCGCCGACCTTGACGGGCGCGGAGCGTCCGCCCCAGCTGTCGCTTGATCTCGAGAAGACGAAGGAGGAGTAGATGGCGCTGGGGATGCCGACGCCACTCCGCGATGAACGCACGACCGAGGACCGCGACTTCGGCCAGTGGACGACGCCGGTCCTCACGCTCGCGCTCCAGGCGCTCGAGGACCGCGTCCTCGTCTGGGCGGTCACCATCGGCGCGGGCGCAGTGTGGACGTTCACGATCCTCCACGCCGATCTCTACCGCATCATCGCGGCGTCGTTGTACTCTGCGACGGTGCTCTGGCCGGTGCTCTTCTTCCGACGCCGAGGAGGCTGACATGGACTGCAACCATCCCGACATCCCCGCGATCAACCGGAAGCCACTCCTGCGCCCCTCGGGGAAGAAGGTTTTTCACGACATCACGCCCACGCGCTTTGTCACCGAGCTCCCGTCGGCGTCGAACGGGCCGATCCGCGCTCGCGCCTATCGGGACGGCAAGGACCGGGACGCGAACGCCGTCGATCCCAAGGGCACCCCGCAACAGGCGAGCGAGTTCTCGCCGCGCCGAGACTGAGAGGCGCCGCCGTGTCGAACCTTTCAAATTACCTAGAGAACCGCCTCGTCGATCACATACTCCGCGCCACGGCCTATCCCGTGCCGACGGCGATCTATGTGGGGCTCTTCACGACGCCGTCGAGTGACGCCGGGCCCGGCACTGAAGTGAGCGGGGGCGGCTATGCGCGAGTGCAAGTGGGCCCCGGTCTCGCATCATGGGCCGCGACGCAGGGGGGCACGGCGGGGGCCAGTTCGGGCACGACCGGCCAGTCATCGAACGTCGCCGACATCACGTTTCCGGCGCCATCCGCGAACTGGGGAACGATCACGCATTTCGGATTGTTCGACGCAGTGACCGGAGGGAACCTGTTGATGCAGACGGCGCTCGCGGTAGCTAAGATCGTGAACAGTGGTGATCAAGCACCAAAATTTCCTGCGGCAGGCCTCACAGTTACTTTGGACTAACACCATGCCGAACATTCTCGGCAACACCCACACTGACGAGGCCAAAGAAAAGATGGCGGCGGCGTCGGTGCTTCGGTGGAAGAAGCCAGAGCAACATGAGCAACAGGCTGCACTGCGGCGTGGGTACAAACACTCCGCTGAGACCAAGGCGAAGATGTCGGCCACGTTTCTGCGGAAGATGGCCGACGATCCCGCCTACGCCGCGATGCGCCGAGAGAATGCGCGGCGCAACAGTCTCAGGGCCCGCCAGCGATTCCTCGCCACGCTGGCGGGCACCAATCTGGTACTCGCGGACATTCCCCTGAGCAAGGAAGAGAAGAAGATGCTCCGGGCGTTTCACTGTGCGATCTGCCGCACGCTGGATCGTCCGAGGCAGCTGGCGCACATCGTGGCGCGGTCGCACGGTGGCCCGCAACGGCACACCTGGGGCAACACGATCCCGCTCTGCGCCCCCTGTCACGCCGCCGTGGATCACGGCAAGGTGATCTGACATGGCCTGGGATCCCACTCAACCGCCGAATAACGGCGCCCTCCTCTCCGCGCCCATTCGGGCGAACTGGGCGGCGCTCGCGCCGCTGATGCAGGGCCCGGGCGGGACGCCGTTCCCGCTCCTCGCGCCGGATGGGACGGGGTCGGCGCCGAGCTACAGCTTCGCCGCCAGTCCGACGACGGGGCTCTATCAGAACGCCGGCAACCTGATTTTCATGGCGGCGGGCGTGCGGATGTTTGGGATCGGCACGGGGGGGACGTATATCGACTACGGCTTCCTGACCATTCGGGATCTCAATCTCGGGATCAACACGGGCGTGAGACTCCTGCCCGACGCGGATCATGTGCTCGGCCTCCGAAACCTAGCGAACGCGCAGACCCTGCGCGTGTACGAGACGATCGACGGGGGCGGGAACGGCAGCTGGTTGGAGTTCTCGGCGGGCAGCACGATGTTAATCATGACGCGGCAACAAGGGACCGGCCTGGCGCGGGCGCTCGGCATCGGCACGATGGGGTCGGCACCGCTCATGTTCCGCATCAACAACGCCACGGTGTGGCTCATCGACACGAACAGTTCCTTCTATCCCGGCGCGGATAACGCCTACGACATTGGGGGCCCATCGCTCCGACCCCGCTCGATCTACGCCGGCACGTCCTTCGTGACCCCGGTGGTGGACTACCCGACCGGCGCCGCGCCAGCCACCCCTGCGGCCGGCCACGTCGTCACCTACGCGAAGGCCGACAAGAAGATGTATCAGAAGGACGACGCGGGGCTGGAAACGCCGCTGGGCGGCGGCGGCACCGCGCCCTCCATGGTGCCGCTCTGGCTCGAGAACGCCCGCTTCCCCGATGGCAGCGCGAACAACCTGTTCCCCTTGCCGGTGGAGCGCATCTCGACGGGGACGGTGGTCGGCACGGTGCCGAAGCTGGTGGAACTGGTCTACCAGTTCCGCGCCGCCAACGTGGAATGGCTCCTCTGGAAGTGTGTCGCGCCACTCGACTACGTCTCGGGCGGCGCCGTGGTGCTCGTCACCAAGTGGACGATGATCTCGGCGACGACGGGCAACATTCGCGTGACGGGCGCGTTCGGCCACGTGGTCGATGGCACGACCCAGTCCGCGACGGCGCTGGTCACGCCCGCCGCGAACGTGAGCGCGGATCAGTCGGTGCCGACGACGCTCGGGGCGCAGAAGGAAACCCGGCTCACCCTGACCTCCACGGGGTTGGTGGCCGGCAGCAAGCTGGTGCTGGCGCTGTCGCTGGGGGCGGGCGGCACCTCGCCCGCGACCGGCGACCGCGTGCTGGAGTCCGCGCATCTCGAGTTCGCCCGCGCATGAGCGTCGATTTCTCAGCGGGGACCGACCGGCAAGTCCTGAGCGCCAACCTCACGACGGGCTCGCTGATCTCGTTCGGCACCTGGATGCTGGCGAACACGATGGGCCAGGGCAATAGCGGGGCGGTGTGGGCGCATGGGATCACGGGCGGGTTCCGCCTCTACTTCAAGTTCAATGGCACGGCGGGCTCCAACAAGCTCCACATGATCTCCCAGCGGACCACCAACGGGATCTGGGAGATGACCACGGGCTTCGCCGCGCCGCTGGCGCGGTGGCGCTGGGTCGGCGTGACCTACGACATGGGGGCGACGGCGAACCATCCGACGGTCTATCTCCTCGATCAAGGGGCCTGGAGCGTCCTGACCAATGGCGCGGGGCTCACGCGCACCTCCGCGCCGTCGGGGGCGGTGGGGGCCGATGCAAAGCCGCTCCACTGGGGCAACAACGAGGCGCTGAACACCTCCTTTGTCGGCTACCTCGCGCACGGCGCCGCCTACAGCCGCCTCCTCACCGAGAGCGAGATGCGGCTCGTCGCGGAGCGCGGAGCGCGGCGGTTGCCCCGGGATCTCCTCTTCTCCTGGCCCGCCGTGCGGGCGGTGAGCGGCGTCATCAAGGATGAACGGGCCACGCTCGACGGCACGCTGTCAGGCGGCGGCACCGTGATCTCGACGGCGGAACATCCCCCCGCCCGCTGGTAGCGTATGGCGATCCCCCAGCTGTGGGATGAAGCCCTCGCGCAGTGGGATGGCGCCGGGAATCTCTGGGATCCCCCGCCGCCCTCCGCGCTCTTCGCCGGGGCTCTCCTCGGCACGGGCGTCCTCGATGGCGTCCTCGTCCTGGGCGTCGTCGCGCTGGAGGGCCAGCTCCGGGGCACCGCCGTCGTCGCGGGCCCGCTCCGCACGGGCATCTTCTTCGGCGGCGATCTGGATGGCACGGGCACGCTCGCCGCCGCCACCCTCCAGACGGGGACGCGGTTCAGCGGCGATCTGCGCGGCACGGGCCTCTTCACGGGGGCCTTCTACATCCCGCCGGCCGGGGCGCTCTTCGCGGGCGAGCTCCGGGGGATCGGGCTCCTCAGCGGCTTCCTGCCGGGGGTCGCGCTCACCCTCCCGCGTCAGTTCGGCCCGGCCTCGCCCTACGCGGAGACGCCGTGGCTCGATGAGAACTTCGCCGCCATCCTGGCCCAGATCAACCGCCCGCAGGCGCTCGGCATCGGGCTCCTCGCGGAGCGCCCGGCGCCGGGGCGGCAGGGCTCGATCTACGTCGTCACCGATCAGAACGACGAGTGGTGGGTGGACGATGGCGTGGCGTGGCGCTCCATGGGCGCGTTCGGGTTCGGCATGGTGGTGCATGAGCAGGCCACCGACAACCTCCTCCTGCTCGGCGCGCCGACGGGTCCGCCGACCGCGTCCCACGTCCTCACGGCGGCGAAGGCCAGCGTGATTCCGACGCAGGCGATTGTCGATGGCGCGGTGCTCTACGTCGCGAATCGGCAGGGGCTCGCGGGCACCGCCGCGTGGCACCACCTCACCGAAGCCGGGCGGCGGACGCCGCTCGAGCCGGTGCTCTTCCGGTATGGCTTCCAGGGCTTCGCCAGCACGACGACTGAGCAGACCCTGTTCGGCCCGTTCCTCAAGGGCGGGACGCTGGTCGGACGGTATCTCGAGGTCTGGTGGCGGGGCGATGCCAGCAATGGCACGGCGGTGCCGCATACGCTGACGCTCCGGTTCTACTACGCGGGCACCGCGCTGGTCGTCACCACGCTGACCATCCCCGTCGGGAGCTTCCAGCCCCTGAGCGTCCTCCTCCGCATCGATGGGTTGCTCGGCGCCGTGCAAGCCGCGCTGCCGGTGTCGGTCGTCGCCCCCGGGGCCGTGAGCCATGTCCTCACACCCGGGGCCGTGGATGCGACGGTCGATCAGGGGTCGGGCCTCAGCGCCGCGTGGGATGTCGCGGACGCCGCGCTCACCCTCCGCACCTTCGCGGCCACGGTCACGCTCCGCTGATGGCGCTCACGCTGCCCTACGAGTTCGCGGGGGTCGGGCTGAAGACGCCGACCTCGCGGCTCGACGCGAACTTCCAGGCCGTCGCGGACTACCTGAACACGCACGGGGCCGTGACCGGCCTCATCGGAAACCGGCCCGCGCCCACGTCGGTCGGCGCGATCTACGTCGCCACCGACCAACAGGATCTCTGGTGGATGGCGGATGGCACGGCGTGGCATCCGGTGGGGCGGGCCGCCGACGGCACCCTCGACGTGGATCCGGTCACCGGCACCGTGCGGGCCTGGGGCGCGGCGGTCGGGGCCACCGCGCAGTCGGTCCTGGCGATGCCGCTCGCGACCGGCACCGTGACGCCCGTGGCGGGGTGCGCCTCGCTCTGGGTGGGCGACACGCAGGGCGTGGACGGGCGGGCGGCGTGGCGGCAGACCACCGAGGACGGCTGGAGCGGGCCGCTGGACAAGTGTCTCTACCGGGCGACGGGCTACCCGCTGGTCACCGTCACCAACAGCGCCGTGGAGACCCTGTGCTGGAGCCAGCCCCTCGCCGCCAACACGCTCCGGGGCGGGGGCGCGGGGGGCGCGGAGCCCCGAGGGATCGAGTGCGCGTTCGGCTTTGACACCACCAACAGCGCCGCGAGCGCCCGCACGCTCACGCTCCGCGTCAAGCTCGGCGGGCAGACCGGCTACACAGCCACCCTCACGCTGCCGGCCAGCATGGGCCTTCGCCTCGGGGCGCTCGTCATGCGGATCGAGCCGCTGGTGGGCAGCGGCGGCTACACGGGGTTCTCGCGGGTGGTCTCCCAGTGGGATCTGGTCGAGACCCTGTCGCTCGGGACGCCCATCATCGATGGGGCGGTGCCGCAGACGCTCGAGCTCACCGCGCAACTCTCGCTCGCCGCCACGTCGCTCACGGTGCGATTCTTCAGCGCGACGGTGAGTGCCACCTGATGCCGCTCATCCTGCCCTACACGTTCCGCACGGCCGGCAAGGGCACGCCGCTCAACCGGCTCGACGCCAACTTCGCGGCCATCGCGAGCTACATCAATGTCCGCACGGCCACCGTCGGGCCCGTGGCGAGCCGCCCCCTCGCCGGGCACGCGGGGGCGCTCTACATCGCGAGCGACCAGCACTTCGCGTGGTATCTGGACGACGGCGCGACGTGGCACGCGGTCGGCGGCATGGGCATGGCGGGCGCGATCACCGTGAACCCCACCACCCTGAACGTCCGGTTCTTCGGCGCCGATGCGGGGACCGACGGGCAGAAGGTCATCACGGGGCAGCGCGGGACCGCCCCCACGACGAGCCCGCCCGATGTGGCGCAACTCTGGATCGAGGACAAGCAGAGCCAGAACGGGGCGGCCAACTGGACGACGCGCTCCGAAGCCGGGGCCGTGCGGCCGGTGGACCCCACCCTCTTCGGCACGGTGGGCAACGTCTCGGGCTTCTTCTCGCTCAGTGGCACGGGCGAAGCGACGGTCGGCAGCTGGGCGCTGAAGGGGCGGACGCTCATCAGTCGGTCGCTCGAGGTCGCGCTCCGGTTCGACGTGAACGCGCCCAGCGCGGCCCGCACGCTCACGTTCCGCGTGAAGCTCGGCCCCGGCCCGACGACGCTCGCCACGGCGGCGCTCGCGCTGCCCACCATGGCGCTCGGCCAGGGGCTCCTCACCGTGCAGATCGATGCGATCAGCGCCGCGATCCAGCGGGCCTTCGTGCAGCACGCCGTCGTGGTGCCCGCGCCGACCTCGTTGGCCTTCACCCCGTCGGACGGCACGCTCGATGCGACCACCGATCTGCCGCTCGCGCTCTCCGCGCAGTGGAGCGGCAGCGGCGCCACGCTGAATGCGTATACCCTCACCGTGCGGCTGATCTGAAGGAGGCGACGATGCGAATCTGTATCCTGGTCGCGGTCCTGGGCCTGGGGCTCGCGGGGTGTGATGAGGACCGGCCGACCACCGGGCCCAGCGTCCACTGTTTCAACGAACAGACGGGGACGTTTCAGGAAGCGTCCCCGGCCAAGGTGATCTACAAGCAGAGCGTCAGTACCGGCAAGGTGACCGTGACCTGTCCGGTGGGGGAGTGACGATGCATACGCGCGGATGGGTCATCGGGGTGACCACGGTGCTCGTCCTGACCGGATGCGCCGCGAAGGAACGAATGATCCCGGTCGGATCGACGGTGGTCGCGGACACGACGGGCGGCAAGGGCCCCGACGTGTATTCCTACTGCGACGAGAAGGGCAACTTGCTCTACATGACCAAGGATAAGAGCGGCCCCGTCGCCGTCATCCAGGGCGGGTGCAAGGCCAAGCCGCCGGATGTTCCGATCGCCGCCGCGAGTCCGGTGATCCCGCCGCTCAGTCGGCATTTCCTCGATCAGCCCGTGGCCCAATGTGTGATTGCCACGCCGGTCAGCCCGACCGCCGTCGCACTCACGCCCTGCCCACCGGGAGCGCCGAGTTCCCTCCCGGCGCCGACGCCGCCGGGCGTGAGTGTGACTTCGCCCGAGCCGCGTGAGCCGGTGGTGCTCCGCATCGAGGTGGTGCCCGTGGCGCCGGCGGCCCCCGCGCCCAAGGCGGCGCCGAAAGCGGCCCCGAAGAAATCATGCCCCTGCCCATGAGCACGCGGGGCTCAGAATCGGGTCTGCCGAATACTTGACCGAGGCTAGCCGCACCGCGTAGACTGGCGGCACCATGGTCACGCGGCACATCGCGTATTTGCCCCGGCCCGGCTACGAGCTCCTATCGTCCACGGGGCTTCGGCGGTTTCCGCAGTGCGTGCGCGAGCGCGTCACGATCATGGTGCCGCCGACGATGCGGGCGTGGATGCCTCTCCTCGCCCAGATGAAGCTGCGGGTCTTGATGCCGCACTTCACCGTGAACTGACCCGCGCACTCGAACAGGAGCCTCCACCATGATCCGAGTCATGACCGTCGTCTTTCTCTTAGCGACCGCCAGCCTCGCGTGGGCTGACTGTTCCACCAACACGGTCGTCACGCCGCACGGGCGCGTCATCAGCTGCACGACGTGCTGCATCGGCGGCAGTTGTAGTACGACGTGTTTCTGATGCCCCGCGCCTACGAGATCCCGAGCTTCCGCCTCGCCCTCCACTTCGGACAGGTGCGGCTCGCGCGCCTGTCCGGGTGGCGGCGCTGGCGCTGGTGGTTGCCGTGGATGTGACCGTGAAGGCCCCCGGCCTCTACGTCATGTCGCTCGAGGACTACCTCGCGGACCCGGCCCCCGAACCCTCGCTCAATGCCTCCCTCGCGCACGTCCTCCTGAGCCAGTCCCCGATGCACGCGCATCTCGCGCATCCGAAGTTGAACCCGGCGCTGGCGCGGGAGACGGGCGAGCACTTCGATCTGGGCACCGTCGTCCATGGTCTAGTGCTGGAGAGCGACGACCGGATCTGCGAGGTGCCGGCGAAGGACTGGCGGACCAAGGCCGCCCGACAGGTCCGCGAGGCGGCGCGGAAAGCCGGCCAGATCCCGCTGTTGACCGCCCAGGCCCAGGCGGCCCGCGCCATGGCCGAAGCCATCGACCTCCAGGTGGAGCAGTTCCCCGAGCCCATGCCGCTCCGCAACGGGCTGGCCGAGCGCGTCCTCGTCTGGCGTGAGGGCCCGATCTGGTGCCGGGCGCGCCTCGACTACCTCCATCTGGATTTCAAGGCCGCCGAGGATCTCAAGACGACCTCCGAGAGCGCCGAACCGGCCGCCTGGAGCCGGAACCTCTTTGAGCGCGGCCACGACCTCCAGGCCGCGTTCCACAGCCGAGGGGTCCAGGTCATCTGCGGCGAACTGCCCGAATTCCGCTTCCTCGTCGCCGAAATCGCGCCGCCCTATGCCCTCAGTCTGATCGGCCTCGATCCGATGGCCCTCGACTTCGCCAATCAGCGGATGCGGGCCGCCATAGACCTCTGGGGCCAGTGTCGCCGCACCGACCGCTGGCCGGGCTATCCCACCCGGCCCGTGTACGCCGAGGTGCCCCCCTGGATCCGAGGGCGCTGGGAAGAGCGTCGCTTCCTTCGGGAGACGCCCTAGATACAATGCGGGCACACAGGAGGGCGCCATGACGGCGATCGAGATCGAGACCGCCCTGCTCCGAGCCCGCACGTTGCGCGATGATTGCGTCATCCTCGAGAATCGGCTCCTCGCGCTCGCGATCCTGGCGAAACAGACCGGGCTGACCGAGGACGAGGCGCTCGAGCGCCAGGCGGTGCGGCGGATGCACGCAGTCACGGTCGATGAGGTGATCGATGCCTATGCCGACCTCCACCTGATCGGCGCCGACATCTTCGGCGAAGGAGCGCGACCATGACGACCCATACCGTGCAGTGGGACACCGAGGCCCGCCCGCCGGTCAGTCGCGAGCTCACCCACTACTGGGTGCAGATCGAGACGCCGGCCGGGGCCTACGTCGCGGCGAACGTGGTGCCGCTGACGGCGCGGTCGCAGGCCTTCACACTCCCGCCGGGCGAGTACGTCGAGTCGGTCTCGGGCTCCAACGCGGACGGCACCGTGCGGGAGGGCACCATCCGCCGCCCTTTCGCGGTGACGGGGAACGGGCCCGTGGTTAAGCCGTTTCCGTTCCCCATCTGGGCGGACGCGCCCGAGCCCCCCGAGCCCCCTGAGCCGGGGGCCCCGGATAAGGCGGTCTGGGAAGCCCACATGATCGAGTGGGGCATCGTCCACGGGGACGCCCTCTCGACCAAGCCCCAGAACGAGATGCTGGGGCACATCTACTACGATATGCCACGCGTGATGTACCAGATCTCGGACTACACCCAGTCGCCCGAGCCGTGGTCCGAGTACGCGAAGCAGGCGCTCCTCTATTTCCGCGACGAGTACGTCATCCCGAACAACGCCGCCGTGCCGGGGTACGAGAACTTCACGACCGGCCTCCGCATGGACTACGAGCGGACGGGGGACGAGGCCTCGAAAGCCGCCGCGATCCTGCTCTCCCAGAACGCGATGTACGCGGGCGACTGGACCGACCGCAACTACGTCACGCACCATGCCACCAGCCGCGAGGTGGCCTACGCGATCCTGAGCTACATCAACGCGGAGGCGCTGGGCGAGCCGAAGCGCGACATCCGCGCCGAGTGGGTCACCGTCTCGCACACCTACTTCGCCCAGTGGTACGACGAGACCACCTGGGGCATTTATCAGGTGTCGCCGTTTATGCAGGCCATCACCGCGCAGGCCTTGATCGCGGACTGGGAGGAGACGCACGATCCCCGGTGTCTGCCCGCGCTGACAGAACTGGCCGAGTGGATGTGGACGCACGCCTACCATGCGCCGACGCACGCGATGCTGTATCAGTTGAACCCGGACAATACGAGCGAGGGCGGGCTCTCGACCGAAGGGGCCGACGACCTCAACATGATTATTGCGCCGCTGTACGCATGGCTGTGGACGCAGACCGGCGACGCGGTCCATCGCGACCGCTTCGATGAGCTACTCCTGGGCTCCGCGACCGCGTACCTCGCGCAGGGCAAGCAGTTCGACCAGAACTACTGGTGGATGCAGGGAATGGAATGGCGGGAGGGCGGATGACTCGCTCACTTCTTCGCGGGCCGGTTCCCGTGTCAGTGATGACGCG
>Ga0075431_100008179_pt1 | contig 10450 bp, 8 predicted proteins | sample RhiMetdeltSRZDD5_FD_75297 | JGI IMG/M metagenome (GOLD analysis project Ga0075431, IMG submission 75297) | Populus rhizosphere microbial communities from Tennessee, USA - Rhizosphere MetaG P. deltoides SRZDD5 | ecosystem: Host-associated > Plants > Roots > Rhizosphere > Soil | place: USA...
CCCATCATCGTCGCCGCCGGCAACGATCGGCTCTTCGCCAAGCTCGCGAAGGTGCTCGGCCGGCCGGAGTGGGCGAGCGATCCGAAGTATGCGACGAACGCCGCGCGCGTGGCCAACAAGCCCGCGCTGCTGGCCGAGATCGCGCGGCTGTTCGCCGCGTCGAGCAAGGACGGGTGGATCGCGCGCCTCGAGGCCGAGGGCGTGCCGTGCGCGGTGATCAACACGCTGCCCGACGCCGCGAGCACCAAACAGGCGGATGCGCTCGGCATCGTGCAGACGCCTCCCGGCGGAGACTACACGCTTATCGGGCTGCCGCTGTCGTTCGACGGCGCGCGGCCCCGGATCCGCCGGGCGCCGCCACGCGCCGGCGAGCACACCGAGGAGGTGCGCCGCGAGCGTGGCGCGGGAGGCACGGGTCCGCGCTGACCGCCCTGACACAACGGGCGGGCGCGTGATGCAGCCCACACCGGCAACGAAGGCCGATGCGCCCGACGTCCTCGCGCTGCTCGCGCGGATCTGGCGGGAGTACGGCTTCGTCTGGGCCCCCGAGATCGAGTTCCCCGACTTGTTCGCATTCGACGACTACTACGCGGCTCCGCGCGGCGCGTTCTGGGTCGTGCGCGACGACGCCGGAGGCGTGGTCGGCTGCGTCGGCGTCGATCGCGTGGACGCGCGCACCGCCGAGATCCATCGCCTCTACCTCGACGCGCACCTGCGCGGCCGCGGCATGGGGCGCGCGCTCGTGGAGACGGCGCTGGCGTGGGCGCGCGAGCACGCGCTCGCGCGCATGGTCCTCTGGTCGGACACGCGCTTCACGCAGAGCCATCGACTCTACGAGCGCATGGGCTTCGTACAGCTGGGAGAGCGCACGGTGCCGAACGACCCCAACGACTCGCGCGAGTATCGGTTCGAGCGCGACGTTTAGGCGGGCGGCCGGCGCGGATCGGGCTTCTGGCTGGCGGCGCGCGCGACATCGTCCAGGCGGCGCCCGAGCTTGACGGCGAGGGCGTTGACGTAGAGGAGCACGTCGCCGAGCTCGTGCACGAGGACGTCGCGCGTTTTCTGCGGCACGCGCGAGAGGTCGCCACCGGCGTCGCGGTACATGTTCTTCACCTTGTCGGCGATCTCGCCGGCGTCGCCCACGAGGCCGAGCGCGTAGTGCCATGCCTCGAACGGATAGGCGCTGCCGTGAATCCGCATCTCTCGCTTCGCCGCCACCTCCGCCAGCTCGTCGAACGTCATCACGCATCCTCCACGGCCATCGGGATCCGGACAGTCTAAGCGGATCTCGCCGGCCCGACGAAGCGCCGTCGAGCCGACAGCGCCCAGTACAGCGCAATCAGCACGGCGAGGAGCACCATCGTCCACAGCACCAGCTCGTTGGGCGGCAGCGCGAAGACGACGCTGATCACGAGCACCCAGACGATGGCGATCGCATTGATGGCCGGGCCCAGGCGTCCCAGACTCCACGGCGCCGTCGTGCGGGTCGTGTACTCGCCACGCCGCCGGCGCCGGTTGCGCCAGTTGAGCCAGACCGGGATCACATACGCCAGATACAGGGTGATCGTGCTGATCGACGTCACGACCGAGTACGCCGCGGCATACACGGTGATGAGCACCGCGAGCGCGCTGGTGACCACGATCGCCCAGACGGGCGTGCGCAGCGACGGGTGCACGCGCTTGAGCAGACGCGCGCCGGGCATGCCGTCGTCGCGCGCGAACGCGTACCACATCCGTGCCATCGACGTGATCGACGCGAGCCCGCACAGCCACATCGCGACGCCGATGATGACGGCGACGACGTGGCCGAGCATGGCCGGCAAGTTGCCGTAGGCGATCTGCAGCACCGGGTAGGTATCGTTGGCGGTGGCCCCAACATCGCCGTTCGGTATCGACCAGGTCAGCACCAGCAGCAGCGCGTAGCCGACGACGGCCGAGACGGCCACCGATAGGAACACGCCCCACGCGGAGTTGAGCCGGGCCATGATCGTCTCTTCCGCGACGTGCGCGGACGCATCGTAGCCGGTGTAGGTCCACTGCGCCTGCAGCAGCCCGAGCACGAACACCAGCGCCAGCGGGGCCGCCGCATAGAGGCTGCTCAGCCCGGGCAGCAGCGCGAACAGCGGCGAGGGGATCTTGGAGTCGGCCATCACGAGCGCGGGCGCCGTGCGCCCCCCGCCGAGATCCGCCGAGGCCGCCTCCAGCGGAGTCGTCGTCGTCACGTGGCGCAGGAGGAACTTCGCGTCGTTGTGGTGTGCGCCCAGCAGCGCCAGCGTGAGCACGATCACGAGCACGCCGCCCACGTGCCACCACACGCTGAAGTCGCTCAGCCGGGCCGTGAGGCGGATGCCGAACACGTTGATGACCACCTGCGGGATCATGATCAGAACCATCACCGCCAGCTGGAAGTACCAGCTCGTGGCCGAGCCGAAGAGAGGCACGGCGACGTCGGCGGGGAGGCCGGCGATGCGCGTGCCCGCACCGATCAGGTAGGTGGCCGCCGCGACGTTGATCCCGGCGGTGATCGTCACCTGACCGACCATGTTCAACCACGCGGTGAGCCACGCCCAGCCGCGACCGCCCAGGCGGAACGCCCAGAAGTAGAGGCCGCCCGCGGTCGGATAGGCGGACGCGAGCTCGGCCATCGAGGCCGCGACGCAGAGCGTGAAGAGGCTGACCACCGGCCAGCCGACCGTGTTGATGATCGGCCCGGCGAGCTTGAGGCCGTAGCCGTAGAGGAGCACGGCGCCCGTGAGGACGGAGATGATCGAGAACGAGATGGCGAAGTTCGAGAATCCGCCCATCTCGCGGAAGAGCTGCTGGGCGTAGCCCAGCCGCGCGAGATCGCGCGCATCCTGCTCGAGCAGCTGCTGTCGCGTCCGCCCCGGCACGGGCATTGTTGGTGTCCGGAGCCGAGGCTACGCTACGATGCTGACGACCGCCATGGGCTATCGCCTCGTGCGAGGCGTCATCCGGCTATTGTTGCGGTTGTTCTATCGGCGCGTGGACGTCGTGGGCGCCGAGCGCATCCCGTCGCACGGCCCGCTGATCATCGCCGCCAATCACCACAACTCGCTCGTGGATCCGATGCTCGTCATGGGCACGCTCCCGCGCCGCATCACCGTGCTCGCCAACGCGCCGCTGTTCCGGCATCCGCTCATCGGGCCGTTCCTGCGCGCCGTCGGCGCGCTGCCGGTGAACCGCCGCGCCGAGGCGGGCGACGATCCGCGAAAAAACGAGGCGATGTTCGCGGCGGCCATCGCGCACCTGCGCGCGGGCGGCGCGATCCTGATTTTTCCCGAGGGCCGCACTCAGCCAGTTCCAACACTCTTGCCGCTGCGCACGGGCGCCGCCCGCCTGCTGCTCGGCGCTGAGGCCGACGGCGGGCGTCACGGCGTGAGCCTTCTCCCCGTCGGTCTCGTCTATGAGACGCCCGGGACGTTCCGCGTGGCCGCGGCGCTCGTCGCCGTCGGCGCGCCGGTGCCGGTCGACGACGCCGTCGCGGGCTACGCGGCCGAGCCGGAGGCGGCGGCGCGGAGGCTGACCGAGCATCTTACCCACGCCATTCGCGCGCAGATCGTCGAGGCGGAGGACCAGCACACGCTCGAGCTCGCCGCCGCGCTGGAGCGCGCGTGGCGCGAGGAGCACGGCGGCGCCCGCGCCGACGCCGAGGCGTCGCTGACGTGGCGGCGTGAGGTGATGCGCGCGGCGCGCACGCTGCGTGAGCGCGCGCCCGAGCGTGTCGCGGAGTTTCGGGGGCGGCTCGAGGGCTACTGCGCACGCCTGCACGAGAGCGGGCTGTCAGACGCCGAGCTGGGCCGGCCGTACACCACGGCGATCGTCGTGCGCTGGATCGTCGTCAACGGCACCAAGCTGGCCGTCACGCTGCCGCTGGCGCTCTGGGGCATGGCCGCGCACGCGCTGCCGTATGCGCTCACGCGGCTCGCCGTCGCCGCCATGCGCCGCACGGAAGAGGAGGAGGCCACCGACAAGATGGCGGCGGGCCTCGTGCTCTATCCACTCTGCTGGGCCGCGGAGGCGTGGCTCGTCGAGCGCGTGGCCGGCGGCGCCGGGCTCACGGTATTCCTGCTGCTGCTGGCGCCCTCGGGGCTCATCGCGCTGGCGTGGCGCGAGCGGCTGGAGCGCGTGGTGCGCCAGACGCGCGCCTTCGCGCGGTTCGTCGTCGATCGGCGGCTGCACGCCGACCTGCTCGCGGAGCGTCGCGCGCTCGTCGCCGAGGCGGTGGCGCTCGCCGAGATGGCTCGCGCGTGAGCCGGCGCGATTCGCCGACCGCGATCCTGGCCGCCCTCACAGGCCTGAACGCGCTCAACTATCTCGACCGTTATGTCGGCGCCGCCACGCTGCCGCTCATGCTTGCCTCGCTGAGCATCTCCGACGCGGCCGGTGGCCTGCTTCAGTCGGCGTTCATCCTCACGTACGCAATCGTGTGTCCGTTCATCGGCTGGGCGGGCGACCGCAGTCCGCGCATGCGCCTGGCGGCGGCCGGCGTGTTCGTCTGGAGCGCGGCCACCGTGGCCTCGGGCCTGGCGCCGACATACGCGGTGCTGCTCGCGGCGCGCGCCATCGTCGGCGTCGGCGAGGCCTCGTACGCCGTCGTCACGCCCTCGCTGCTGTCCGATTGTTATCCGCCCGAGGGGCGCGCGCGCGTGCTCGGGATCTTCTACGCGGCCATTCCGGTCGGCAGCGCCCTCGGCTACGTCGTCGGCGGTCTCGTCGGCGAGCACTTCGGCTGGCGTGCGGCGTTCTTCGTCGCGGGCGCGCCCGGCGTGATTCTCGCGTTCGTGCTGCTGCTGCTCGCCGAGCCCCAGCGCGGCGCGCGCGATGCGGCCGCCGCCGCGGCCACGCCGCTGTCGCTCTCCGCCTCGCTGCGGGCGCTCGCCGCGCGGCGCTCCTGGGTGTCGAACACCGTGGCGCAGGTGATCTACACCTTCGCGATGGGCGGGCTCGCGACGTGGATGCCGACGTATTTCGTCCGTGAGCGCGGCATCCCGCTGGCCACGGCGGCCTCGACGTTCGGCCTGATCCTCGTCGCCGCTGGTTTCCTCGGCACGCTGATCGGCGGCCGGCTCAGCGATGCCCTCGCGCGCCGCGTGCCGGGTGCCCATTTCGTGCTGTCCGGATGGTCGCTCGTCGCGTCCATCGTCTTCACGCTGCCGGCTGTGCTCGCGCCGTCGCCGGCGATCTTCTGGCCGGCGACCTTCATCACGCTGCTGCTGCTGTTCATGAACATCGGGCCGCTGAACGCCGCGATGGCCAACGTGCTGCCCGCGGACCTGCGCGCCCGCGGGTTCGCCGTGACCACGGGCGTGATGCACCTGCTGGGCGACGCGGCATCGCCGTGGCTCATCGGCGTCGCGTCCGACGCCGTCGGCCTGACGCTGCCGGTGCTGGCCACCGGCTCGCTGCTGGTTCTGGCCGGCGTCGTCCTGCTCGTCGACCGCGCCTCGCTCGTCCGCGATCTGCGGGCGCTGAGCGGAACCCGCGCGCCGGTGCCGCCGCATGGCTGACATCGCGCTCTGGAGCGCCCGCGCCGCGCTGGTCGCCATCGGCCTCGGCCTGTGGTTCTGGACACAGCGGCTGATCGGCCAGCGCCCGTTTCCGGCGCGCGGAATCGGCGACGCCGTGCATGACTGGACGGCCTCGTGGAATCGTTGGCTCAGTGCAAAACCGCGAGCCGCCGATGTCCTGCTCGTCGCGTCGTCGGCCGTCATCGATGCCCTCGGCGTGTTCCTGCTCGGCGCCGCGATCTTCGGCCCCACGTTCCGCCCGTTCGTCGGCCTGCTGCTGCTCTATGCGCTGCGCCAGCTCTGTCAGGGACTCTGCGCCTTCGCGCCGCCCGAGGGCATGATCTGGCGCGCACCGGGATTTCCGTCGCTCCTCGTCACGTACGGCACGGCCACCGATCTGTTCTTCTCGGGCCACACGGCGATCGCCGTGTACGGCGCGCTCGAGCTTGCCCGGCTGGGCGGCGGATGGTTCGTGCTTCTCGGGGTGGCGATCGTGCTCTTCGAGGCCGGCGCCGTGCTCGTCTTGCGCGCGCACTACACGGCGGATGTATTCGCGGCCATTGTCACGGCGCTCTGGGCGGCGGGCGCCGCCGAGGGTTTCGGGCCCGTCGTCGATCGCGCGCTCGCGTTGTTGCTGCGCAATTTCTGATCAGCGCCTCTGCAGCGCGGAGGTCAGAGACCCACCACTCTGCTTCAGCGTCGTGCTGCGTAAGGCGGTGATTTTCCGTGCGTCCTGATTCGGTACCGAATTTGCCCCCAGAGGGTCCCGATGCAAGGCGCAAATCTGCGCACCCTGATTGGCGTTGCGGTGGCGACCGCCGTCATGAGCGGAGCGTCCGCTCATGCCGAGATATCTCGGGCGGCGACGGCGAAGTCATCACCGCGACAGGCGCGGTCCAACGATCGCGAGTACTCGCGTGTCATCGCCGAGGCGTCCACGCGCTACGCGGTGCCGGAGCGGCTCATCTGGGCGGTCATCCGCGTGGAGTCCGGGTTCGACAAGCGCGCGGTCTCGCCCAAGGGCGCGCGCGGTCTCATGCAGCTGATGCCGAGCACCGCCAAGCTGCTCGGCGTCCGGAACGTCTTCGATCCCCGCGAGAACATCCACGGAGGCACGCGGCATCTGCGCGCGATGATGGAGCGGTTCCCGTACGACCTGCCGCTCGCGATCGCCGCGTACAACGCCGGCGAAAAAGCCGTGCTGGACTTCCGCGGCGTTCCTCCGTACCCGGAGACGAGGGACTACGTGGTCCGCGTGCTGCAGCTGTACGCGGCGCCGATGGACTGCTGCCGGTCGCGGGGCATTGCCATCCAACGCATCGCGGACATCCAGCCGGTCGCCGACCTTGGGCTGAGCGGCGAAGTTCAGCGGTTCGTCGCCGTCGACGGCACGATCACGTATACGAACATGCCCGTCGTGCGCCTCAGCACCGCGCGCTAGTCACCTCTAGTCGCCGCCCTGCGGCACCGGCCGCGGCCTGAATGCTCCCGTCACGCGGCGGCGTGTGCGCACGACCGCCAGCCTCCAGCGCTCCATGTAGAGATAGACGACCGGCGTCGTGTAGAGCGTCAGGAGCTGGCTCAGCAGCAACCCGCCGACGATCGTGATGCCGAGCGGCCGGCGGAGCTCGGCGCCGGTACCCACGCCGACGGCCAGCGGCAGCGCGCCGAGCAGCGCGGCCAGCGTCGTCATCATGATCGGCCGGAAGCGCCGCAGGCACGCCTCGTGAACGGCCTCCTGCGGCGTCTTGCCATCACGCCGCTCGAGCTCGAGCGCGACGTCGATGACCATGATCGCGTTCTTCTTCACGATGCCGATCAGCAGAATGATGCCGATGACCGCGATGATCGTCAGCTCGATACCCATTGCGAGCAGCGCGAGCAGCGCGCCCACGCCGGCCGACGGCAGAGTGGACAGGATCGTGAACGGATGGACCAGGCTCTCGTACAGAATGCCGAGCACGATGTACACGGCCACGAGGGCGGCCAGGATCAGCAGCGGCTGATTCGCCAGCGCGGCCTGGAACGCCTGCGCCGTACCGGTGAAGGTGCCGCGAATCCCCGCCGGCAGGCCGATACGGTTGGCCTCGTCGAGGATCGCGGTCACCGCATCACCCAGCGCCACGTCCGGCGCCAGATTGAAGAAGACGGTGACGGCGGGGAAGAGGCCCTGGTGGTTCACCTGCAGCGGCGCCCGGCTCGTGCCGGACTTCGTGACGGCGGTGAGCGGGACCATGTCGCCGCCGGCGGCGCGCACGTAGATCTGCGCAAGCGCGTCGGGGCTCTGCCAGTACTCGGGCGCCACCTCCATCACCACGTGGTACTGGTTGAGGGCCGTGTAGATGGTCGACACCTGACGCTGGCCGAAGGCGTCGTAGAGCGTCTCGTCGATCATCTGCGTGGTCACGCCCAGCCGCGAGGCCGTGGCTCGGTCGATCGTCAGCGGCACCTCGAGCCCGCGGTCCTGCTGGTCGCTGGAGATGTCACGCAGCTGGGGCATCTTCCGCATGGTGGCGACCAGCCGTGGCGCCCAGTTGTTGAGCTCGTCCAGGTTGTCGCTGACGAGCGTGTACTGGTACTGCGCCTGGCTGATGCGACCGCCCAGGCGCACGTCCTGCACCGCCTGCATGAACAGCGTAGCTCCCGGCACCTGCGCGAGCTTGGGCCGCAACCGCGTGATGATTTCGTCCGCCGTCAGCTTGCGCTCCCGATGCGGCTTGAGCGCCACGAACATCCGCGCGGTGTTGTTCGTCGTCCCGCGGCCGCCGCCGCCTCCCGTGAACGCCGTCGCGGCGTCGACGCCGGGATCGGCTTTCACGATGTCGACGAAGCGCGCCATCTTTTCGCGGATGGCCTGGAACGAGACGTCCTGGGCGGCGACGAGGACACCGGCGAGCCGGCCGTTGTCCTGCTGGGGGAAGAATCCCTTCGGGATGACCACGAAGAGGTAGACGTTGACGGCAAACGTGACGACGGCGATGAGCATCACCGTGGCCGGATGGCGCAGCGTCCACGTCAGCGTGGTGTCGTAGAAGCGCAGGATCCACCCGCGACGCTGATGGCCGGCCGTGCGCTTGGCGCGCAGGAGGATCGCGCACATCATCGGCGTGGTCGTGAGCGACACGAGCAGCGAGATGATGATGGCGATCGACATCACGGCCGCGAACTCGCGGAAGAGGCGTCCCACGAGCCCGCCCATCAGGAAGATCGGAATGAAGACGGCGATCAGCGAGACGCTGATCGACAGCACCGTGAAGCCGATCTCCTGCGCGCCCAGCAGCGCCGCCTGGCCGACGGGCATGCCCTCCTCGAGATGGCGGATCACGTTCTCCACGACCACGATGGCATCGTCCACCACGAAGCCGGTGGCGATGGTGAGCGCCATCAGCGACAGGTTGTCGATCGAATAGCCGATGAACCACATGACGCCGAACGTGCCGACGAGCGAGACCGGCACCACGACGCCGGGAATGAGCGTCGCGCGCCAGTCGCGCAGGAAGAGGAAGACGACCAGGATCACCAGACCGATGGAGATCATGAGCGCCACCTCGACGTCGTGCACGGAGGCGCGGATCGTGATGGTCTGATTCAGCACGGTCGACAGCTGCACGTCACCGGGCACGCTCGCCTGGAGGATCGGCATCTCCGCCTGGATGCGATCGACGGTGTCGATCACGTTCGCGCCGGGCTGGCGGAACACCACGAGCAGGATGGCCGGCTTGCCGTTGGACAGGCCGAGCGCGCGCAGATCCTCGACCTCGTCGCGGACGTAGCCGACGTCGCTCAGACGCACGCCGGCGCCGTTGCGCCAGGCCACGACGAGCGGCGCGTACTCGGCGGCGTAGCGCAGCTGGTCGGTGGTGCGAATCTCCCACGAGCGCTCCGGGCCGTGCAGCTGGCCCTTCGGCCGGTTGATGTTCGCGTTGGCGAGCATGTTCCGGACCGTCTCGAGGCCGAGGTTGTAGTGGGCGAGCGCGGTCGGGTTCAGCTCCACGCGCACGGAGGGCAGGGAGCCGCCGCCCACGAAGACCTGACCGACGCCCTCGAGCTGCGCGAGCTTCTGCTGCAGGACGGTGGAGGCGACGTCGTACATCGCCGCGCGGGCCACGGTGTCCGACGTGAGCGCGATGATGAGGATCGGCGCGTCGGCCGGGTTGACCTTGCGGTAGGTCGGATTGGACGGCATGTTCGGCGGCAGCTGGCCGGCCGCGGCCGCAATGGCCGCCTGCACGTCGCGCGCGGCGCCGTTGATGTCGCGCGCGAGGTCGAACTGCAGCGTGATCGTGGTGGCGCCGAGGAACGATGTCGACGTCATCTCGGTGACGCCCGCGATGCGCCCGAACTGCCGCTCGAGCGGCGTGGCCACGGCCGAGGCCATGGTCTCGGGGCTGGCGCCCGGCAGCCCCGCCACGACTTGAATGGTCGGGAAATCGACCTGCGGCAGCGGTGCCACCGGCAGCAGGCGAAATCCCAGGATCCCGCCGAGCACGAGCGCCGCGGTCAGCAGCGTGGTGCCGACGGGCCGGCGAATGAACGGCGCCGAGATGCTCATTGCTGCGCTTCCTCGGCGTACAGCGAGGCTTGCGCCGTACGCCGTGCCGCACGCCAGCGAGCGGCCCGCTGGCTGAGCCGGTCGAAGGCCAGATAGATCACCGGTGTCGTGTAGAGCGTCAGCAGCTGGCTGACGATGAGGCCGCCGACGATGGCGATGCCGAGCGGCTGCCGCAGCTCGGCGCCGACGCCGCCGCCGAACGCCAGCGGCACGCCGCCGAGCAGCGCGGCCATCGTGGTCATGAGAATCGGTCGGAAGCGCAGTCGGCACGCCTCCTCGATGGCCTCGCGCGCGGGGCGTCCCTGCGTGCGCTGCATGTCGAGCGCGAAGTCGATCATCATGATCGCGTTCTTCATCACGATGCCGATCA
>Ga0075431_100008182_pt1 | contig 10449 bp, 2 predicted proteins | sample RhiMetdeltSRZDD5_FD_75297 | JGI IMG/M metagenome (GOLD analysis project Ga0075431, IMG submission 75297) | Populus rhizosphere microbial communities from Tennessee, USA - Rhizosphere MetaG P. deltoides SRZDD5 | ecosystem: Host-associated > Plants > Roots > Rhizosphere > Soil | place: USA...
GGGCTACTCGCAACTCGATGGTGCCGTGGTCGGTGAATTTGGCGGCGTTCGACAGCAAGTTGAAGAGGGTCTGGCGGACTTTGGTGAGGTCGGCGTGCATGGTGCCGAGGTCGTCCGGGCAGGTGACGATGAGCGTGTTGCCGTTCTTTTCGACGAGCGGCTGGACGATCGCGCCGACGTCCTGGATCAGCTCGGCGACGTCGAACTGTTCCAGGTGAAGGTCCATCCGGCCGGCCTCGATCTTGGAGAGGTCGAGGATGTCGTTGATCAGCCCCAGCAGGTGCTTGCCGGCGGCGTTGATCCGCCGGAGGTCCGGCAGGAACGCGTCGGCGTCGATGTCTTCGGCCTCTTCCTGGAGCATCTCGGAGTAGCCGATGATGGCGTTGAGCGGGGTCCGCAGCTCGTGGGACATGTTCGCCAGGAAGTCGGATTTGTGCTGGCTGGCGATCTGGAGCTCGCGGCCTTTCTCTTCGACCTGCTGGAAGAGGAGGGCGTTCTCGATGGCGAGCTGTGACTGGCTGGCGAGCAGGGTGAGCATGCGGATGACGGGCTCGGAGAACTGGCCCGGCCGCTTGCGGCGGATCATGAGCATGCCGACGGTGCGGTCGTCGCGGAGCAGCGGGACGGCGACGAGCGCGCGATAGCCGGAGCGTCTGAGCGCTTCGCCGACCGGGCTGTCGTCGTCGGCAAGCTGCGTTTCGATGTCTGTCTGCTGCTGGGCAGCGCCGAGACGCGCAGCCTGCCCGACGATGGTCGTGTCGTCAAGGCGTGGCGGGGCGGTCTCGATGGCGGCCAGCAGCTCGGGCGGCATCTGGTAGAAGGCGCGCGGGATGAACGTGCGGCTGGCGTCGTCGAGCTGGTAGATGGTGCCCGCGTCGGCGTCCGCGAGGCGGGTGGCGTGCGCGACGATGGTGCCGAGCACCTCCTGAAGGTCCAGGGAGGAGGAGACGGCCTGGCTGACTTCGCCGAGGGCGCGCAGCTCCTCGACGGAGCGCGTGAGCTGGGACGTGCGGTCCTGCAGCTCCTGGAAGAGGCGGGCGTTCTCGATGGCGATGACAGCCTGGTCCGCGAAGGACTCCAGCAGCGCGATCTGGCGGTCGTCGAACGGGCCCGGCTGGTCCTTGATCACGAGCATCGAGCCGATCGGCACGCCTTCCCGCAGCAAGGGTAGTGCGAGGCGGGCGCCCGGCTGGCGCAGTGCGGGAAGATCCGGGTACTCCGACGCGGGGCGGTCGAGGTTGTTCGGGATGTGAACCGTCGTGCGATCGAAGACGGCTCTGCCGACGATCGTCCCGCGGCCAACTGGCAGAAGGGTGCCGATCGGGAAGGCGAGCTGATGGGAACCGCTCCCGGCGTCTGCCGTGACCCGCAGGCCGTCGTCTTCGAGCACACAGAGCACGGCTAGATTGGCGGCACAGAGCTGCACGGCGCTCTCGGCGATGGCGTCCAGCACGGCCCGTGAGTCCGTTGGCGACGACGCGATGACGCGAAGCACCTCGGCTGTCGCGGTCTGCTGCTCGAGGGTGCGGGTGAGATCGGCCGTGCGCTCTTGCAGCTCCTGGAAGAGGCGAGCGTTCTCGATCGCGATCACGGCCTGGTCGGCGAACGCCTCGGCCAGCGCGATCTCGCGAGCGCCGAACGGCTCCGCGACGCTGCGTATGAGCGAGATGCTGCCGAATCCCCGGCCGTCCCGGACGAGCGGAACGTGGAGCGTCGCCCGTGCCACGACGCCCGCGTCCGGGTATTCCGCGCTGAACGACGGGTCGGATCGATCGGGAATGTGGACGGTCCGCCCCTCGCGTGTCGCCACGTTGCCCGGCATCTGGAGAGTGAGGTCGATGACCTCGCCGAGCGCCCGTGCTCCTCTGTCTCCAGCGCCAGCGACCGTGCGGTAGACGTCGCCCTCCACGATACTGACATCACAGCCGATGCTCCGGCTGAGGCGCATGGCGCTCGACGCGACGGTGTCCAGGACAGGCTGAAGGTCGGTTGGGGATGAGGCGATGACCCGCAGGATATCGGCCATCGCGGTTTGCTGCTCCAGGGCCTCAGTGACCTGGCGGTTGCTCTCCTCCAACTCGGCGTTGCGCTGCCCTAACTCCTCGAAGAGTCGCGCATTCTCGATAGCGATGATCGCCTGGTCCGCGAATGTCTCCAGGAGTCGGGCTTCGCGATCCGAGAAGGCCTCCCGCGAGCCGCGTGTGACGGCGAGGGCACCGATCGTCGTTGCCTCACGGGTTAGTGGCACGGCGAGCGACGAGTTGTTCCAGTACGGCGCTGGGTGCGGGGGGATGTCGTCGATGGCGCGCACCCGGTTGATGGTCCGTCCTTCGCGGACGGCATCCTGAGCGATCCCCGCTCGCTGAAGTGGAAATCGGTAGCCGATTGGGAAAGGGGCCTCGTCGTCGCTCATGACGCTGGCGACGCGCACCATCTCGTCGCCCTCGACACGGTTGATGAACGCCTGATCCCCTCGACAGAGCCGGACGGCGCTGTCGACGATCGCCTGCATGACAGCGTTGAGGTCGGTCGGCGAGGAGGCGATGACCCGCAGGATGTCTGCCATCGCGGTCTGCTGCTCCAGGGCCTCGGTGACCTGGCGGTTGCTGGCCTGAAGCTCGGCGTTGCGCTGCTCCAGATCGGAGAACAGTCGGCCGTTCTCAATGGCGATGACCGCCTGGTCCGCAAAGCTCTCCAACAGGGAAATCTGTTGCTCACTGAACGGGTGGATCGCGCGCCGATTCACGGCGAGCGTGCCGATGGGCCGCCCGTCGAGGAGGAGCGGCGTGACCATCTGGGTCCCGACCCGTCTGGCCGCACCGCTATTCGGGTATTGAGCCAACTGCTCTTCGGCTGTGCCGTAGACGTGGACCGTTCTGGCTTCGAGTAGCGCACGCCCGTTGGTGGTTCCCTCGATAGGCTGTCGCCGCCCGATCACCTCCGGGGACGTCGACGCGATCAGGACGATCTCATCCCCATCAAATCGACCGGCAGCGCCGCCATCGGCTTCGATGAGGCGGCAGGCGGCTGCGATCAAGACCGTGAGCACCTGCTGAAGGTTCGACGGTGTGGAGGCGATGACCCGCAACACCTCAGCAGTCGCGGTCTGCTGCTCCAGCGCCGCCCTCACCTGACGGTTGCTCTCCTGAAGCTCCTCGAAGAGGCGGGCGTTCTCGATGGCGATGACGGCCTGGTCGGCGAACCGCTCCAGCAGCGATATCTCGGCCTCCGAGAACGGCCTGACCTCGGTTCGCATCGCCGTCAGCACGCCAAGAGCACGGTCCTCTCCCAGCAGCGGAATGGAGAGCAGCGTGCGTGTGTCTCCGCCCGTACCGGTCAGGCTCAGGGCGGCAGAGATCGGATATTCCCAGGGATCGGCCTCACGTATGTCGCGCTCGTGGATGGTTCGCCGCTCGATCAGAGCACGGCCGCTGATAAAGCCGCGATCGATCGGCAATCGAACGCCAACCCCGAGTGTGCCCTGATCGCCGCGAAGATTCACCAGGCGCTCGAGCTCATCGCCGACGACACGGAAGATGCCGACGTTGTCCGCCTGGCACAGGCTGCCAGCGCCCTCGACGATCGATTGGAGCACCGTCTGCGCGTCGGCCGGTCCGGAGGCAATGGCGCGGAGGATCGAGGCCGTCGCAGCCTGCTCGGCGCGGGCAGCCGCCAGCTCACGACGCAGACGCGTCAGCTCGTCCGCGTCGTCGGCTGGCAGCCCCGCCGCGTCGCCCGAGGTCGTCCGCTCAGCCATTGCCTGCCTCCGTCCGCCCAGTCTGCCACACGGTCAGGATGATGCGCCGAGGAGCGCGTCGATCTTGCCGATCAGGCGCGGGAACTCGACGGGCTTGGTGTCGTAGTCGTCGCAGCCGGCCGAGATCGCCCGCTCGCGATCTTCGCTCATGGCGTGGGCCGTGAGCGCGATGATCGGGATGCCGCTGGTGACGGGATCGGCCTTGATCTGACGGGTCGCTTCCCAGCCGTCCAGCACGGGCAGGCTCATGTCCATCAGGATCAGCGACGGTACCTCGTCGCGGGCCTTCGCGACGCCGTCTGCGCCGTCACCGGCGACCAGTACCTCGTGGCCCCGCCGTTGGAGCCGCCGCGAGAGCATGTCCCGGTTCATCTCGTTGTCCTCGACCAGGAGGATCTTCGCCATCGTTGCCCCTCCCCTCAGGCCGGCAGGATGCCGGCCAGTGCTCCATCTCAACGGTCGCTTGCCCACGGACCGTCTGCTGGCTCTACGGATGCGTGCACGAGTTGTCGGACTTCCGCGAGCAGCGTCTCGCGGGAGTACGACCCTTTGAGGATCACTTTTTCGACCTTGCCGTTCAGGCGCCGCCGCTCCTCTTCGGTCAGGTCTTTCGCGGTCACCACCAGGACCGGGATCGCGCGATGGGCCGGCTCGGCGCGCAACCGCTCGACGAACTTGAAGCCGTCCAGCTCCGGCATCATCAGGTCCAGCAGCACCAGATCGAACGGGCTGGAGGCGACGCGCTCCAGGCCGGCCCGGCCGTTGGCGGCCTCGCTGACGGTCCAGCCGTCGCGCTCCAGCATCCGCCGGAGCATCTCGCGGGTGGCGGGATCGTCGTCGACGACGAGCGCCCGGTGCTGTTGGTCCTGGGGCACGTACTTGCGGACCAGGGTCATCAGCCGCTCGCGGTCGACCGGCTTGGTCAGATAGTCGGTGGCGCCGAGCGCGAAGCCGAGGTCACGGTCGTCGAGGATCGTGAGGAGGACGACCGGGATGTCGGCAGTGGCCGGGTCGCTCTTGAGCGCGCCGAGGACGGCCCAGCCGTCCATGCCGGGCATCAGGACGTCCAGGGTCACCAGGGCCGGATGGACCTGCCGGGCCAGGCGCAAGCCCTCCTCGCCACTGGAGGCGACCAGGACGCCGAACCCCTCGGCACGGAGGAACCGGGCGAGCAGGTCGCGGGTGGCGGGGTCGTCGTCGATCACCAGCGCGACGGGCGAAGGGGCGAGGGACGCGGGGTGAGGGCTGAGAGATGAGTCATCGGGCGCAATGAATTGCGCCCCTACAGGCTCGTCGTGCCTCGCAACTTCCGCCGGGAGGGTGACGGTGAAGGTGGAGCCGTGGCCGGCCGCGCTCTCGACGGCGATGTCGCCGCCCATCATCTGGCAGAAGTGGCGGCTGATGACCAGGCCCAGGCCGGTCCCGCCGTAGCGGCGGCTGGTGCCGGCCTCGGCCTGGGAGAACGCCTCGAAGAGCTTGCCTAGCTGCGCCTCGGTCATCCCGATTCCAGTGTCGGAGACCGCGAAGGAGATAGCCCCACCCCCACCGCTGCGCGGCGCGAACATCGGCTGCGCCGACGTCCCTCCCCATTGCGATGGAGAGGGGAGCAGGTTCTCCGTCTCCCCCTCTCCCACGGTAGGGAGAGGGGGTTGGGGGGTGAGGGTCACCCGGAGCTCGATACTGCCGTGCTCGGTGAACTTCGAGGCGTTCGAGAGCAGGTTGAAGAGGGTCTGCCGGACCTTCGTCTGGTCGGCGTGCATGGCGCCGAGATCGTCAGCGCAAGAGACGACGAGGGTATTGCCGTTCTTCTCGACCAGCGGCTGGACGATCGACGCGACGTCCTGCACCAGCGCGGCGACGTCGAACGTCTCCAGGAAGAGGTCCATCCGGCCGGCCTCGATCTTCGAGAGGTCGAGGATGTCGTTGATCAACCCCAGCAGGTGCTTGCCAGCGGCGTTGATCCGCTGGAGATCGGGGAGGAACGCCGTCTCGCCGAGGTCTTCGGCCTCCTCCTGGAGCATCTCGCTGTAGCCGATGACGGCGTTCAACGGCGTCCGCAGCTCGTGCGACATGTTCGCCAGGAAGTCCGACTTGTGCTGGCTGGCGATCTGAAGCTGGTGGCTGGTCTCCTGGACCTGCTGGAAGAGGCGCGCGTTCTCGATCGCCAGGACAGACTGGCTTGCGAACGTCTCGACGAGCTTGACGACGGGTTCGGGAAACTCGCCGGGCCGCTTGCGGCGGATGTTCAGCGCGCCGATCATCCGCCGCTCCCGGATCAGCGGCACGATGAGCAATGCCCGGAAGCCGGCCTCTCGGGCAACGTTGCTGACCGGATGAGAACCTTCGCTCGGGTCGGCGATGTCCGGGACCTGCAGGGTGGTCATCGTACGGGCCATCCGTCCCAGGACCGTATCGTCGTCAGCGCTCGGGCGCGCCTCGTCAATCGCAGCGATCAGCTCGTCGGGCATCTGGTAGGACGCGCGCCGCTCGAATCGCTGGGTGCCGGCGTCGAGCTCGAAAATGGTGCCGGCATCGGCATCGGCGAGTCGGGTGGCGTGCGCGACGATGGTCGTCAGCACCTCCTGGACATCGAGCGAGGAGGAGACGGCCTGGCTGACCTCGGCCAGCGCCCGCTGCTCCTCGACGGAGCGGGTAAGCTGGGCCGTGCGCTCCTGAAGCTCCTGGAAGAGGCGGGCGTTCTCAATAGCGATCACCGCCTGGTCCGCGAACGTCTCCAGCAGCACAATCTCCGCTTCGGCGAATGGTCGGACCGTAGAGCGGATGACGTTCAAGGTCCCAATGGCATCGTTCTCACGCAGGAGCGGGAGGACGAGCAGGCTGCGGATCGGATTGCTGAGGCTCCCCGCTCGCTGACGCTGGCGGTAGGACGGCGCCTGGACCGGGTATTCCTGGTCCACGATCGCTTCGAAATCGTCGTGAACGATAGTCCGTCGCTCGAGGATCGCCCGGCCGGTCCAGACCTCGCGAACGAGAGGCTGGCGCGTGCCGACCGGCAGGGGACCAGGGCCTCGAACGTGATTCGCCATCCGTTCGACCTCGTCCCCGACGACCCGATGGATTACGACGTTGTCTATCTGGCAAAGACGCGCGGCCGTGTCGGCGATTGCCTGAAGTACGGCTGTGGCGTCGGTCGGCCTGGAGGCGACGACACGGAGGACCTCGGCCGTGGCGGTCTGCTGCTCCAGCGCCTCCGTAACCTGCCGATTGCTCTCCTGAAGCTCGGCGAACAACCGCGCGTTCTCGATCGCGATGACGGCCTGGTCCGCGAAGCTCTCCAGCAGCCCAACCTCGGCATCCGTGAACGGACGAATCTCACCCCGGGATACCACCAGGACTCCGATTGCGACGTCCTCGCACAACATCGGGATGATCACCAGGCTATGGACGCGGTACGCCGAGGCGCTTTGACGGGCCAGTCGGGCACGATAGATCCGTGCGGTGATCGGATACTCTTGATCGACGATCGCTTCGGCGTCGTCGTGGCGGATCGTCCGCTTCTCGATCACCGCGCGACCGGCCCATGCTCGTCGGTCGAGGGGGACACGCGCAAGGACTGGTGCTGCGCTTCGTGCCCGGTCGAGGTTTGCCATCCGCTCAAGCTCGTCGCCGTCGACGCGGAAGAATGCGACATTGTCGACCTGACACAGCGTGGCGGCACACTCGACGATCGCCTGGAGCACCGACGGCGCGTCGGCCGGCCCTGAGGCGATCGTGCGCAGGATCGACGCCGTGGCGGTGACCTGGTCCTGGAGCACGGTCTTCTCGGTCCGCAGCCGGGCGTTCTCCGCCTGGAGCGCTTCGATGGTGGAGGGCGCGTCGTGCTGCGTCACGTCAACGGTCTCCTGCCGGCGACTCGCCACGCTGCTCGCCAGACGCCTGCACAAGATGGCGGACCTCGGCGAGCAGGGCGTCGCGCGAGTACGCCCCTTTCTGGATCACCTTCTCGACCTTCCCGTTCAAGCGCCGCCGCTCCTCCTCGGTCAGGTCTTTCGCCGTCACCACCAGGACCGGGATGGCGCGGTTGTCCGGTTCGGCGCGCAGCCGCTCCACGAATTTGAAGCCGTCCAGCTCCGGCATCATCAGGTCCAGCAGCACCAGGTCGAACGGCAGGGCGGCGACCCGCTCCAGGCCGGCCCGGCCGTTGGCGGCCTCGGTCACGGTCCAGCCGTCGCGCTCCAGCATCCGTCGAAGCATCTCGCGGGTGGGGGCATCGTCGTCGACGACCAGCGCCCGCCGCCGCTCGTCGCGGGGGACGTACTTGCGGACCAGCGCCATCAGGCGCTCGCGCTCGATCGGCTTGGTCAAATAGTCCGTGGCGCCGAGCGCGAAGCCCAGGTCGCGGTCATCCAGGATCGTGAGTAGGACGACCGGGATGTCGGCCGTGGCGGGATCGCTCTTGAGCGTGGTCAGGACGGACCAGCCGTCGACGCCCGGCATCAAGACGTCCAGCGTGATGAGGGCCGGGTGGTGCTGGCGCGCCAGCCGCAGGCCCTCCTCGCCGCTGGCGGCCACCAGCACGCCGAACCCCTCGGCCCGCAGGAACCGCGCGAGCAGGTCGCGGACGGCCGGGTCGTCGTCGACGACCAGCGCAACGGACTGAGTTGCGAGTTGCGCGTTGTGAGTAGCGAGTGACGAGGCTGCGTCGTCTTCACTCGCAACTCGCAACTCGCAACTCGCAACTTCTACCGGAAGGGTGACGGTGAAGGTAGAGCCGACGCCCGGGGCGCTCTCGACGGCGATGTCGCCGCCCATCATCTGGCAGAAGTGGCGGCTGATGACCAGGCCGAGGCCGGTCCCGCCGTAGCGGCGGCTAGTGCCGGCCTCGGCCTGGGAGAACGCCTCGAAGAGCTTGCCGAGTTGCGCCTCGGTCATCCCGATGCCGGAGTCGGAGACGGCGAAGGTCGCCTGCCCCTCATCCCGCGTCACGCGTAGCTCGATCCGCCCCTGCTCGGTGAACTTCGAGGCGTTGGAGAGCAGGTTGAACAGGGTCTGCCGGACCTTCGTCTGGTCGGCCTGCATCGCGCCGACGTCGTCGGGGCAGGTGACGACGAGGGTGTTGCCGTTCTTCTCGACCAGCGGCTGGACGATCGAGGCGACGTCGCGGACGAGGTCGGCGACGTCGAACGTCTCCAGGAAGAGGTCCATGCGGCCGGCCTCGATCTTGGAAAGGTCGAGGATGTCGTTGATGAGGCCGAGCAGGTGCTTGCCGGCTGAGTTGATCCGCTGCAGGTCGGGCAGAAACGCCGTCTCGCCGAGGTCTTCGGCCTCCTCTTGCAGCATCTCGGAGTAGCCGATCACGGCGTTCAGTGGCGTCCGCAGCTCGTGCGACATGTTCGCCAGGAAGTCGGACTTGTGCTGGCTGGCGATCTGAAGCTCGCGGCTCTGGGTCTCGACCTGCTCGAACAGGCGGGCATTCTCGATCGCCAGGACGGACTGGCTGGCGAACGTCTGGACTAGATCTACGACTGGCTGGGGGAACTCGCCGGGGGTCTTGCGGCGAATCACCAGCATGCCGACGACGCGCTGCTCGCGGGCGATCGGGACGGCAAGGTTCGCGCGGAAGCCGGCGGCGATGAGCGCGTCCAGCACGGCAGTCGACCTGACGCTTCTCGATGCCAAGATGTCCGGGGACTGGACGGCGACGCCGATGCGAGCCGCCCGCGCGATACCGGAGTCATCGTGAAAACTCGGACCGCCGAGCGCGAACGCGGCCATCACCTCGTCGGACACGCCGTACGACGCCTGGTGGATGAACTCGCCGCTCGCCTCGTCAAGCTCGTAGATCGTGCCAGCGTCGGCGCCGGCGAGGCGGGTGGCGTGCGCGACGATGGTGGTGAGCACTTCCCGGAGATCGAGCGAGGAGGAGACGGCCTGGCTGACCTCGGCGAGCGCGCGCTGCTCCTCGACGGAGCGCGTGAGCTGGGCCGTGCGCTCCTGAAGCTCCTGGAAGAGTCGCGCGTTCTCGATGGCGATGACGGACTGCGCCGCGAAAGCCTCCAACGCGGCGATCTGCGTCTCGGTGAACGCCTCGACGTGGCGCCGACGGATCATGATCGTGCCGATCGCCTCGCCCTGACGCAGCATTGGCGTCGCCACGGTGGTGCGGTTGCCGCTGTACATGGCCCGCGCATACGCGATCGGCATCTCGTCCGGCGAGACGGCTGCCAGATCCAGGATGTGGATCGTCTGCCGCTCCAGGATCGCCCGCCCCACAAGTGATCCTCGATCCATCAGCATGCGCTCGCCGAGCCCCGAGAACGGCTCGATCGGGCCGTGGTGCGCGACGGCCTGAACCTCGCCGTCTACGACGCGGTGAATGAGGGTATCGTCGGCGCCGCAGACCCTGGCCGCGCTTCTGGCGACGGCCTCGAACACGGCATCGAGATCCGTTGGTGAGTCGGCGATGGCGCGCAGGATCTCGCTAGTCGCGGTCTGCCGCTCCAGCGAATCAGCCAATTCGTGGTTGCGCCGCTCCAGCTCCTCGAAGAGGCGAGAGTTCTCGATGGCGATGACGGCCTGGTCGGCAAACGTCTCCAGCAGCGAGATCTGTTGTTCGGTGAACGGCCGGACCTCCAGTCGCCGAAGGGTGATGCACCCGATGACCACGTCGTCACGAACCAGCGGCGCCGTCAGCAGCGTGCGGTGCCCGGCCTGGATGCTGACCGGCGACG
>Ga0075431_100008184_pt1 | contig 10447 bp, 5 predicted proteins | sample RhiMetdeltSRZDD5_FD_75297 | JGI IMG/M metagenome (GOLD analysis project Ga0075431, IMG submission 75297) | Populus rhizosphere microbial communities from Tennessee, USA - Rhizosphere MetaG P. deltoides SRZDD5 | ecosystem: Host-associated > Plants > Roots > Rhizosphere > Soil | place: USA...
CGTGCGTCTGCAAATCGTTTGTTCGGATACTCGTCATCGAGGAGATCGATGACGGTCAAGGGATTTGGCGCGGCTACCCGTGTCGAGTCGTACACGGTCTGCCGGCGTGACCGACCGCCTCAGAAGCGCGACGATCGGATCCAGGTATCCGCGCGAGCCCAGCTCTGCGCCAACTCCGCGTCTATGTCGGCGGACTTCAATCCGCGGCCGGCCAGGGCCTGTTGCACACCGAGCAGCGACCAGCCGTTCCGCGGATGATCCTTCAGTTCCCGGCGATACGCCTGCTCGGCATCCTCGAACCGTTTGGCTTCGAGCAGCGCGGCGCCGAGCCAGTGAAACGCCGAGAACGGAAATGGCTCCGGCTCGTCGTAGGCCAGGCCCTCCTGCATCTCGGCGGCGCGCTGGAACGATTGGATGGCGCCGTTCAGATCGCCCGCCATCCGCTGCATTTCGCCTTCCAGGATGCCGGCGGCAATCGAGAGCAGCTCCTTCGCGGTGTGAAAACGGAATCCGCCCTTCGCGGTGTCCGCCGCCTTCTTGACGCGTCCGAGATACAGCGCGGCGAAGTCGGCATTGCCCTGCTTGAGGTGCGCGTAGCCCTGCGCGAAGTCCCACCAGCCGCCTTCCACGTCGCCACGCGGGCGGCTGGTCACCGTGAGCACTTCGTCGAAGCGGCCGAAACGCATCAGCGTCAACACTTCGTAGAACGACTGGCCGGTCAGCTTCGTGTAGTCCTTGCCGGCGCGCATGGCGATCGCTCCCTGCCCGTCGTATGACGCCGCATACAGCAGCATGTGCAGGTTGTGTTCGGGATAGATCGCGAAGCCCTGGCCGATCGCCGCCTTCTGATCCGAATGCCACGCCTCGAGGTTGGCGCGCACCGAATCGCCCCACCGGCCGACCTCGTTCCAGGTGTGCGATGGCATGTGATTGATGTGGCTGGCGCCGGGAATCGATCGGCCCAGGAACTCGGCACAGGCCTCGGCCCGTCCCGGCACGACCGTGGATTCAGTGGCATGCACGTAGAGATGGCACGCGCCGGGATGACGAACATCCTTCTTGAGGATGCCCTCGAGCACCTGATGCAAGCGGCGCACGTTGGGATCGTTCACATCTCGCGTGCCCCGGCGAGGCTCGAGGAGGAAGAGCGCGTCGGCGTACAGGGTGGCGATCTCCAGATCGTCGTCATACCGTTCGGCCAGCTTCTGCATCGCGTCCGCATACGCCCGATCCTGCTCGACGCGCTTCGCCACATCGAATGTCTCGACGTAGCGGAGCGCCATGGCCTCGATGAGTTCGCGCTCCTTCGCCGTCGCCCGTCCCTTGAGCGACAGCGCTTTCTGCGCAGCGGCGTACGCGTGCGGCGATTCCTCGGCCGTCATCGGCGCGTTCAAATACGAGCCCCATGCCCACGCCTCGCCCCAGTAGCAGATCGCGCAATCCGGATCGCGCTTCCACGCCTCGCGAAACGATCGCACCGCCTCCGGCTTGGCAAAGGCGAACATCATCTGGAAGCCCTGGTCGAAATACCGCTGCGCGTCGCGGTTGGACGAGGAAATCGGGCGGGTGAAGGCGCCGAGTCCTGACGCAAAGATCTGGATCGGCTCGGTGTAGCGGTCGAAGAGCGAGCGCGCTGGCTGCGCGTCAGCGACACCCGGCACTGCGCAACACACGACGGTCACGGCGGCAGCAATGCGTCGAAGCTTGGCGAGTCTCACGCCGCTCATCGTACAGGAACAGAGAGCCGCCGACATCCTGTCTTGCCGGTCGCGTGAACGCGGCGAGCACCACCGTCACCGCGGTGCCGGGAATCGTCATGACCGTCTGCGTGAGCGTGCCTTCTCGCACCCCGTTCAGGCGCAGTTCCGCATCACCCGCCGCACGTGTCTCTCGCACTTGGAAGCCCAACAGCCGCTCATAGAATGCGAGGGCTCGTTCGCGCCGAGCCACCGAGATCCAGATCGCCGTCTCGATCACATCGCCGGGTGACTTCGCCGCCGACATCGCAGCAGGCGACGCCGGTCTCACTTCGACCAGATAACCGCCGGTGTCGGGTCGCGCAGGTGAGCTCGGACGTCACGGTCTCCACCCAATTCCGCGTGTTCGTGTTGATGATCGGCCCAACTCCCGACTCCCAATTGGAAGTTGTTGGGAGTTGGGAATCGGGAATTGGGAGTGGTTGGGAGTTGGTTTTTGGTCGTTGGAAGTTCAGAACGAGAACTTCACCCCAATTTGCAGCTCACGCATCGGCGACCTCGTGCTGTTGATGGTCCCGTACAACGGACTCGCCATCGACATTTGGGGATCACCCCAGATCGGGTTATTAAAGAGGTTGAACGCTTCCAATCGGAACTGCAGCGACCTGAGGCCACCGAGATTGAAGTTCCGGATGAGCGACGCGTCGGTATTGAAAATGCCGGGTCCGATGACGATGTTTCGTCCGGCGTTTCCGTAGGTGAAGGCATCGGGTCGCGCGAAAGCGGCGGTGTTGAACCACTGCTGCGTTGTCCGCGGCCCGTCGTTGGGATCCTGACCAGACACGAGGTTGGGACGATAGGTTTGCGAGCCGGTGTTCGGAACGTCGGCGCCTACCGCGGGATCGCGCGGGAAGCCGCTCGACTTGTTCACGATCGCGCTGATCTGCCATCCACCAAAGACTGCGCCCGCCACGCCAGTCTGCGCGAACGGCTTGCCCGGCCCGAACGGCAGCTCGTAAAGCACCGATGTCACAAACCGGTGCCGGACGTCGAAGATCGACAGCCCCCATTCGCACTCGAAGCAGTTGCTGTTCTGCGGAAACAACGCGTCGCCATTGAGCACGCGGATGCCGCTGCCGTTGTCTTCGGACTTCGAGAGCGTGTAGCCGACCAGCACCGAAAGTCCCTGATTGAGCCGGCGTGTGAGCTTGGTCGCCAGCGAGTTGTACTTGGCCTCGGCGACGTTGCCGATCTCCTGGATCTTGGTGAACTCCGGATACGGCCGCCGGTCCTGGAGGCTGCCGGGCCCTGGCGTGACTTCATTGGCGTCGAACATTCGTTCGAGCCGCTTGCTGCGCGATCCCAGATAGCCGATCTCCACCGCGGTCGCTCGATCGAGCTGCCGCTGGAAGTTGAAGACGTACTGAATCATGTACGGCGTCTTGCGGTCGAACTCGTTGCCGAGCACGTAGTGGTTCGACACGCAGACGAGCGGCGGCTGCACGCCGCACGCATTGGTACCCGATCCCGCGAAGGGCGCGCCCCAGTTGAGATTCAGCCGTAGCGGATCGGCGGTGTCCTGCCGGCGGCCCGCCGCGTTGCGCGCCATGTCGAACCGTGGATTCCCGGTGTCCTGCATGTAGAAGACGCCCGCGCCGGCACGGACCGACCAGCTGTCCTTTGGTGACCACGCCCACCCGACGCGTGGCGCGAAGTTCAGTTTGTCGTCGTCGATGAGTCGCCCACCCAATTCACCGTTGCGCGAGGTCTTGATATTCGGCGCAAAGTGGATCGCCGAATCTTCATAGAAGTTGCCCTCACCGATGCGCACGAGCACGGGATGACGGGACAGATCGGCCACAGGCAGACCGGTGTCGCGATACGGCAAATACGCGTTGATCAGCGTACCGCCTTTGTCGAGCCATGGCGGCACGTACTCATAACGGATTCCGAGGTCGAGCGTCATATCAGGGCGAACGCGCCACGTGTCGGTGACGTAGTACGACTGACTGGTGGCGCGGAACTCGGTCCGCGCCAGTGCCACCGCCAATTCGGACGTCCGCATGTAGCCGAGCAGGAAATCCGCAAAGGCGGCGCCGCCTGCCGTCGCTGCGCCCGTCGCCGATCCTGTCGCTCTCCCGTCAAAGGTGAACGCACCACGCGCGAACTGATTGCCCACCTGGTTGTAGTGATCGATCCGCAAGCTGGCGCCGACCTTGAACGAGTGCGCGCCGCGAATCCACGAGAGGTTGTCGGTGAACTCGAACGTCTTGTTGCGGTTGGTGTAGGGGCCTTCCGTGCTGTCGCCGAAGCCGCTGAACCCGGAGATGCCGATGGACGGAATCCCCCACGATTCGGGACCGCCCTCCGATACGCCGGGAATGGCGAGCTCGGACACGACGTCGCGAACGAAGGCCAGCTCACGTCCGAACGTGTTGAAGAACGAGTTGAACCCGAACCGGAACTCGTTGAGCACCGTCGGCGACAGCGTGTAGGTGTTGCCCACCATGCCCTGATGAACCGTGTTCAGCAGCTTCGAGCCATTCAGCTTCAACGCCGGTGTCACCTCATCGTCATGGCTCCAGCTATAGCGGCCCATCCAGTTCGATTTCGAGCTCTGGACGAAGTCGAAGCGCGACGTGTACTGCTTGCGGTCGATCACGCGATCCTGCCGGGAGATGTAGTTGTTCTCCGTGCCCGACGCATTCGGCTCGGGATAGAACTCCAGCAGTTGCTGCGACAGCGGACTGATGCGTCCGGTCGGAATACGGTTGCCCGCGAACGTCTGACAGGTTCGGGTCGCGCCGACGGTGCACGTCGCGGGATCGAGAAGCGGAGTCGACAGCGCCGAAAAGTCTCCCGACCGCATCGCCGCGGTGGGCACCGTGAACGGCGTCAAGAAGGTCTTGTCGTCCTTGTAGCCCTCGTAATTCGACATGAAGAACAACCGGTTGCTGAGAATGGGGCCGGTCGCCGCATAGCCGAACTGATGCCATTTGAAGTCGGGTTTGGCCGCAGCGGCCTGCGCGGCCGTGAAGGCGTACGGACGGGCGTCGAACTTGTCGTTGCGGTGGAACTCGAACACCGTGCCGTGGAAGGCGTTCGAACCCGACTTCGTCACGACGTTCACCTGCCCGGCCGCGCGACCGAATTCCGCCGAGTAGATGCCGGTCTGCACCTTGAATTCCTCGAGCGCATCAACCGACGGCAGGAAGATATAGGTGTTGAAGTTGACGTCGGTGTTGTCCACGCCGTCGAGCGTGTAGTAGTTGAACTCGCGACGCTGGCCGGAAATGGAAATCTGCTGGTTGGCGCGTGAGCCGCCTTGCCGATCGCCGGCTTGCCCGGCGCCGGCGAACCCCGCGCTCACATTCGGGCTCAACGCGATCAAGCTGAGATAATTGCGGCCGTTGAGCGGCAGCTCGACGATGCGCCGGTTCTCGATCACGGTGCCGACGGTCGCATTCTCGGTGCTGACCAGCGTGGAAAAGCCAACCACCTCGGTGGTCTCGTTGATCGTGCCGATCTCGAGTGAGAAATCGACACGGTGCGTCTCCTCGACGTGCAGTTCCACTTTCTGCTGCGCGGTCTTGAAGCCTTGCAGCTCCGCTTTCACGAGGTATTCGCCCGGAGGCAGGGCCGGGAACGAGAAGGCTCCAGTCTCGTTGCTCTGCTGCGTTCGAAGCGCGTTGGTACCGACGTTCTGAACGGTGACGGTCGCGCCGGGCACAGTGCCGCCCGAGGAGTCTTTCACGTCACCGGTGATGGTGCCGAGCGTCTGGGCAGACGCAGGAGTCCAGAGCAAGAGGCAGACAACGACGCCGAGGGCACCCTTTGACATGCGCCACTCCTTGATGGGTGAGGACGAAGACCGCCGGGCACGATCTGGAACCGGTTCCATTCCTGGGCGACCGGACGAGTCAGCCGGACCCGGTCTGGAACCGGTTCCAAAAGTGGCCGGGTTGTATCACCACGGCCACCCGTTGTCAATTTGAAGCGACTGGGCTGAAGCGAGTGGGGCGACCCTGAGGACGAGCTCTTATCGTTTCAAGCAGTTCGCGGCGCACTCGTGCTCTCACGCACCACCAGCGTCATCAGGTATTCGACCGTCGTCCGCTCCTCGACCGCCGTCATCGCGGTGAACAGGCGCCGGCAGGCATCTCGTCCCATTTCGCGCATCGGTTGCGCCATCGTCGTCAGCCCTGGCCACGACCGCGCCCCTTCCGGAATACCGTCAAACGCCGCGACCGACAGATTCTCGGGCACCTGAACGCCCCGCCGCTGCGCCGCCCGGATGAAGCCGATCGCCAGTGCGTCGCTCCCGAGCACGACCGCCGTCGGACGGGTCGGCTGCCGCAGGAACGTCTCCGCGAACGCGGCACCTTCCTCCGCCTCGTAGCTGGCTCGAAAGGAGATGTCGTCCTCGCGCATCTGAACGCCCCGACCTCTGAGCTCTTCGCGCAGCCCTTGAAGTCGATGACGAGACTCGATGGACACACGCGGGCCGCCGGCAAACCCTACGCGCTTGTGGCCCAGCTCGGCAAGGTGCGCACCCAGGGTACGACCCGCAGCAATGTTGTCGGCTCGCAGTACAGCGACATCGGGAAGGGTTTCGTCCGGCGCCACAGCGACGATCGCGACCTGCGCGTCCAAGGCAGCGTTCACGAGTGGCTTGTCCCGACGGTGACACTTCGCAATGATCAACCCGTCGACGCGTCGCTCCTCAATCCACTCGAACGCGATCGCCGGGTCGTACCTGTCCTTCAGCTCGAGGCTCAGGAGCATCAGGCTGATGTCGCGCGACTGCAGTTCCTCCTCCATGCCAGTCAGCAGCTGCGTGAACCAGGGATCCTGAATGGAATCGACCACGACACCGATGCAGCCCTTGAGGCCGAGGCTCAGGTTCCGCGCCGTCCGGGAGGGCTTATAGCCGAGCGACTCGATGACGCGCGACAAACGCGCCTTCATCCGCGGGCTGACGGAGTCGTCATTCAAGTAGCGCGAGACGGTGCTCACCGCCACACCGGCTTTGGCCGCGACGACGCGGATCGTCGGTTTCTTGCGCGAAGAGGCTCGCGCCGCCGATCGCTTCACGCGTCTTATCGTATCGTCAGCGGCCGAGGCGCCCTTCGCTGCACGACGCAGTGACCCTGTCTTGGTGTGATTCACTCGTGACGCGAAGGATGGCCGGCTCTGGAACCGGTTCCAGTTCGGTGCCTGAGCCTACCGCACGCCGTAGCACCCTTGCAAGCGGCGCGCGGAGTCCAGGAATCCTGGGCAGGATCGACGCGATAACGGGCGAGTGGGAGACCGCGCGCGCTCGGCGCTGCTGCCAGCACGAACGATCGTGCAACGCTCGGCTGGTTCAGGGACGTCTGTCGTGAATCAGCGAGTCGACTCGCCGTACCGCTCGTGCTGCTGGTCGGGCCCAGATCGCGACGTTCACGGCCCGTGGCCGGAGCGGGCGGTGACTTCCTGCCGTGTCGACCCGCCGCCAGCGACCGCCGCGCCTCGCGCCAGAGGCCCTGGCCGGCGATGCGGACTGGTGCTTCCGTTCGCCGGGCACCCGGCGATCCGCTCGTCGATGTACGCGGACAGGCCGCTCCAGAACGAGACCGTGGGCGTGAACCCGAGCGCCCGGATCCGAGACGAGTCGATCAGGAAAGCCGGCACCTCACCAGGTCTTGCCGGCCCGCACACGACGCTGGTGGAGGTCCGCGCTGCCACGAACGCCGCGATGTCACGAATGGCTGTAGCCTCGCCGGTTCCGCAGTTCAACGTCTCGCCGGCAAGATCGTGACGCAGGAGCACCAGGTCGTAGGCGCGCACGAGATCCGAGACGTGCAGGTACTCCCGACGCTGTTCGCCGGTACCGAACAGAATCAGCGGCTGCTGCTCGAGCGCTCGCCGGACGAAGATCGGGATTACCGCGCCGGCACCGCCATCCTTTTGCCGCGGCCCATAGACGTTGCTCGGGCGCATGATGGTCACGTTCAGACCGAAGGTCTTGTAATACGCGAACGACAGCCGGTCGCCGGCGGCTTTGCTCACCGCATACGGGCTGTGCGGCTTGAGCGCGCTCTCCTCGGACACCGGCAGCGGCGCAGCCGACCCGTAGACCTCGCAACTACTCGCATAAATGACCCGCGCGCCGTGCGCCAACGCCGAGTCCAGTACGTTTTGCGTCCCCAGCATGTTGACCGCCATGACGCTCGACGGGTCCTTCACCGACTCGTCGACGTTGACGCGCGCGGCAAGGTGGACGACGACGTCGTGGCTGCGAACTGTCTTCTGCACCACTTCGCGATCGGTGACGCTGCCCCAGACGATCCGGACTCCCGCCGCCAGCGCCTCGACATTCCGTTCATTCTCGTCGGACCACGTGTTCAGCAGCGTGAGCTTGTGACCCGCCTGCAGCCAGTAGTCGGCCAGGTGACTCCCCTGGAAGCCACAGCCCCCGGTGATCAGGATTCGCACGGCACTCTCCCGACGCCGGCCGCCCGCCGATCTGCGCGCATTGTCATCTTCACGGGACCGGAGACGAAGGGCCGGGCTTCGTTGCGGTCGCGACGATTGCCCGGCGAGGCAGATAGACGTAGTCGTCGGTCCAGATCGGCGTTTCACCAATCTCCGGATACGACATCGTGGCGCTTAGCGCGTCGCGGATCGTTGTCGGCGGATCGAAGGCGCTGCCCAGGTCGTACATCCCCTGGACGTGGCGTTCCGCTAGCGTGCACGCATCGATCTCGCCGACGGCGGTGATGATGAACGGATCGTTCATCTCATAGAGCGCAATCTCACCGAGGCCGGCCCCGCGAAGCGCGCGGGCCATCTCGATCGGTCCGAGGTGCGGGTGGTCGTGTGGCACCCGCCCGTATCGGTGCACGATCGTCTGGAACCAGCGCGCGACACTTCCACCGGGAAGGAAATCGTGGAGCACGATAGTGCCGCCGGGCTTCAGAATGTGTGCCGCCTGTACCACGGCGTCGTCGAGCGATTCGAGGTGGTGGGTGCCGTAAGCGAACAGGACAGCGTCACAGGAATCCGGCTGAAAGGTGCGCGTCAGTGATTCGGCAGCTTCGCGCGTGCTGGGTCCGCAGGTGCCGGCGCGCAGGAACATGTGCGCCGAACGATCGTTGGTGATGATCGGCACGGGCACAGGCGCGACGACATCAACGATGTCGGCCGCCAGGGCCGCGTCCTCCCAGATGAGGTCCAGCACTTGAGGAGCAATTGCAACCGGACCGGTTGTCCGCAGCTGGCGGCCGTCGAATGACGCAAAGTGGACGGCGCCGTCGTGCGGATACGGGCGCGGTGGCGCCATTACCACCAGCGTCCCGGGCCTTGTCGCCGCCCACGCAGCAGTCTCGGTCTGTCGCCGCTCGAGCGGCCATTGCGGGTCCGCCTCGATCATCGTGACGCGCGATGATGCGACGGCGGCAGCGATCCGGCGCAGGTAGCCATCTCCGCCCATGACGTCGAGCACGCAGCCGCCCTGCGATCGCTCGGTGGCCAGCCGCAACAGCGTCAATGCGCCGTCCCAGCGGGCGACATGAAAGCCGCTCATCGCGCTCGTGTAAGAGGGACCGCGGCGGGCGCCATCGAACTCACCGGACGGCAGATCCCGCCAGAACCCGGCGTAGTCGACGTCCGTTCGGACGACCGTGGCGCGCGCCACAGTCTGCTGCCACACACCGAACCGCTCCGTCCACAGCCGCGCGAGGAGCTCGACGGCGTCTCCCACCGCGGCGGCTTCGGCTGTCGTCCAGAGCGACTCCCGGATTCCGAGGCCAGGCGGAGGCCACCACTCTGGCAGGATCGATTCGTAACCGCTGCCGTCAGGCGACGCATGGGAGTGCACCACCCGGTTCAGGCGCGCCGTCCACGCGATCCGCCGGCGCTGGTCCGCGTCCAACCGCAGCGTGCGCAGCGCCAGGCCGCACCCGACCTGGAAACGGCGTGCCTCGGCCGAAAGATCGCGAACGTCGTCGGAAACCACTACGCTAGATCGTCCAGAAGCGCTGACGAGCGACACAGGGACTCCTTGGCTGCGCCGATGACGAGTACAGAAGGGGCGAGCGCGAGGGCAACGTTTGTCGCAGCGACGCCACTGTGATCTGGGCCGGGTGATCTGGGCCCGGTGACAATGGCCGCGTCCGCGTCGGCGGACCGGATCAGGATGCGCCGGTTGTCGCAACTCCGCGTGGGGTGAGCCACTCGGCCAGACGCGACGCAATGACGTCAACTGCCGGTGAGACAAGCATCGTGTGGTGACTGCCGGGCACGTCCTCGACGGAAAGTCTCGGAACGAGCCTTAGCCAGGCTTGGCGCAGGGCGTCGGCCGAACCGGGCTCGCGCTGCGTGGCGACGAACAGCGCCACCGAGATGTCGCAGGCAGCAGGATGGTATTCCGCCTCGGCAGCGAGCCGTGCGGCGATCGCGCGGATCATGTGAGCCGCATGGCGGTCGTCCTCGCCGGGAGGTGGAAAGCCACGCGCCGTATACCACTCGCCGATTAATGCACGCGCGCTGGCCACGAACGACTGGTCGCCGGCCGCCGACGCCCTATCGGGTGCTCCAGGCCAGCCGTCCAACGCGACGACTCGCACGTCACGGTGTCCCCAGGTCATCAACGCGCGCGCCGTCTCGACGGCGTACATTGCCCCGGAGGACCACCCGACGATCGCCAGCCGTTCGTTTGCGGGGGCGATCCCGTGGATCAACCGGGCGAACCGGGCGCCCGCTCCTTC
>Ga0075431_100008186_pt1 | contig 10447 bp, 8 predicted proteins | sample RhiMetdeltSRZDD5_FD_75297 | JGI IMG/M metagenome (GOLD analysis project Ga0075431, IMG submission 75297) | Populus rhizosphere microbial communities from Tennessee, USA - Rhizosphere MetaG P. deltoides SRZDD5 | ecosystem: Host-associated > Plants > Roots > Rhizosphere > Soil | place: USA...
CGCTCATCATGCTGGCCGGCATCTATTACGGGGCCCAGTACGGCGGCTCCACCACGGCTGTGCTCATCAACCTGCCGGGCGAATCCTCCTCCATCGTCACCGCGCTCGACGGCTATCGCATGGCCCAGCAGGGCCGCGCGGGCGCGGCGCTCGCGATCGCCGCCATCGCCTCCTTCGTGGCCGGCACGGCCGCCACCTTCGTGGTGGCCTTCCTGGCGCCGCCGCTGGCCGGTATCGCGCTCGAGTTCCAGGCGGCAGAATACTTCTCGCTCATGGTGCTGGGGCTCGTCGCCTCGATCGTGCTGGCGCAGGGCTCGCTCCTCAAGGCCCTCGGCATGGTGGTGCTGGGCCTCCTCCTGGGCCTCGTCGGCACCGACGTCACATCGGGCACCGCGCGCTTCGCGTTCGACATCCGCGAGCTCAACGACGGCATCAACTTCGTGGTCGTGGCCATGGGCGTGTTCGGCGTCGCCGAGATCGTGCGCAATCTCGAGAGCGAGCGCGCGCGCGAACTGGTCGCAACCCGCATCAGCCGGCTGATGCCCACGCGCGAGGATATGCGGCGCAGCGTTGCCCCGATCCTCAGGGGCACGGGCCTCGGCTCGCTGCTCGGCATTCTGCCGGGCGGCGGGGCGCTGCTCGCCTCGTTCGCCGCCTATGCCCTGGAGAAGAAGGTGTCGCCGCGCGCCGCCGAGTTCGGCAGGGGCGCCATCGAAGGCGTAGCCGCACCGGAGGCCGCCAACAACGCCGGAGCGCAGACCTCCTTCATTCCGATGCTGACGCTCGGCATCCCCTCCAACCCGGTGATGGCGCTGATGATCGGCGCCTTGATCCTGCAGGGCATCCGGCCCGGCCCCAACGTGATGGTGGAGCAGCCGCGCCTGTTCTGGGGCGTGATCGTCTCCATGTGGATCGGCAACTTGTTCCTGCTGGTGATGAACCTGCCGCTGATCGGCCTGTGGGTGCGCGTGCTGGCGGTGCCCTACCATCTCCTCTATCCGGCCATCCTGGTGTTCGCCTCGGTGGGCGTGCTGAGCCTCTCCAACGCCACTCTCGACGTGCACCTGATGGCGCTGTTCGGCGTCTTCGGCTACGTGCTCGTGAAGCTCGACTGCGAGCCGGCCCCGCTGCTGCTCGGCTACATCCTGGGGCCGCTGATGGAGGAGTACCTGCGGCGCGCCATGACGCTGTCGCGCGGCGATCCCACGATCTTCCTGCAGCGCCCGATCAGCGCCGCGATGCTGGCCGTGGCGCTGCTGGCCGTCGTGGCCGCGGTGCTCCCCGCAGTGAGCCGCACCCGGGCCAAGGCATTCGCGGAGTAGGTCGCGTACTCAGACAGATCCTTACCGTCTTTGACCCCTGGGAGACGCTGCACCGCCGCGAGTCCACCTGGTTGCAGAGCTACTTTCACCGTCTTGACGAACCGGCCAGCATGCCCGCTCGCGACCCATGGCGGAAGTCGAAGATTGCCGGATCGACTACGAGCACGTACCAAGAAGCCATATCCAGGGGAGGATGCGATGACAAACGAGACGGACCGGATCGAGCTCACCCGTCGCCTGGTGGTCGCAGGAGGGCTTGCGGCGCTCGCCGCACCTTCAGCGAGCGCGCAACTTGCAGGAAACGCCTTCATCATCTCAGGCTTTCCTGCCGGCGGGATGGGCGATCTCGTATCCCGTCCGCTGGCCGAGAGAATGCGCGGTCGCTATGCAGCGAACGTGCTGGTCGAAAGCAAGGTCGGCGCGGGCGGCCGCATCGCCGCGACCTTCGTGAAGCGGGCGCCAGCGGACGGGCTGACCATCCTGCAGATACCGTCCTCGATCATGACTCTCTATCCGCACATCTACAAGGACCTACCCTACGATCCGCTGGCGGACTTCGCTCCGGTCACCGCGACAGCGACCTATGTGTACGCCTTCACGGCGAGCTCAGCGCTTCCGGCGAACGTGCGCGCGGTGGCCGACTTCGTCGCCTGGGCGCTGGCGAACCCGGAGAAGTCGAGCTACGGCATCCCGGCGACCGGATCGGCCTTGCACTTCGCAGGCATGATGCTGCAGCGCGCGACGGGCATCGAGTTCAAGGCGGTCCCTTACCGGGGCGGCGCGCCGTTGCTCACCGACATGCTCGCGGGCGCGATCCCCGTGAGCTTCAACGTGCTCGGCGAGGTGTTGCCACACATACGGGACGGCAAACTGCGCTGTCTCGGGGTGTGCGGTCCGGAGCGGTCCAAGTTCCTGCCCGAGGCTCCCACCATGAAAGAGCAGGGCTTCGCCGACATTGCGCTGACCGAATGGCTCGGCTGGTTCTTACCCGCGGCCACGCCGCCCGACCTGGTGCGGACCCTGAACGGGTTCGTACGCGAGGGGCTGCAGGACCCCGCGATGGTTGCGAGCCTGGCAAAGTCGGCGCTCGAGCCCCACCACACCACGCCCGAGATGTGCGCCGCCCTGCTCAAGGAGGATCACGCGCGCTGGGGCGGCATCGTCAAGTCGACGGGCTTCAGCATCAACCAGTAGCCATGGGGATCGCCTCTCCACGATCCGCCAGCTCCGGAGGCAGCTCATGCGAGTAACAGGCGCCCAGGCCCTCGTGCGGGTCTTGCGGTCTGAGCAGGTTACGCTCGCCTTCGGGGTGGTGGGCGGCAAGCTCGCGCCGCTCCTGCATGCGATCCATGGGGCGCCGGAAATTCGCTACGTAGGCACGCGGCATGAGGGAAACGCGGCGATCATGGCTGCGGCGGCGTACGCCGGCTCAGGGCGCTGCGCCGTCGCATTGGGCGAGATGGGACCGGGCGGGCTCAATCTCGCATCAGGCGCAGGAGTTGCATTCAACAACAATCTCGCAACGCTGCTCGTAACGAGCAACCAGCACCGCGCGGCCGCATATCCCCACTCCGGCATGTTCATGGACCTGGAAACAGTCGAGCTGCTGCGCCCCATAACCAAATGGAACGCGGTGGTGAGCGATCCGCGGCGGATGCCGGAGCTGGCACGGCGCGCCTTTCGCGAGGCGCTGTCGGGCAGGCCGGGCCCGGTGCATCTCGACGTTCCGCACGACGTCCCTCGCGGCCGATTGCGAGCTCGCGGACGACGAGTTCGCGACCGGGCCGGAGAGCTATCGCTGCATCTCGCTGCCGCGCCCCAGTGCCGTGGGTGTTGAGGCTGCCGCGCGCGCGCTCGCCGCCGCGCGGCGTCCCCTCATCGTCGCCGGCGGCGGCGTGGTGGCGAGCGGAGCCGAGGCGGGAGTTCGCAGCCTCGCGGCGCGGCTCTCCGCACCGGCGATCCCTACGCAGATGGCGCTGGGCGTGATCCCGACCGGCAGTCCGCATTTCATCGGTCATGGCGGCATCATCGGCGGGGATGCCATCCCGCTTGCGTTCGCCGAGGCCGACGTCGTCGTCGCCATCGGCTGCCGTTTCTCGTCATGGATGTGGGACGAGCTCGGGCCGTTGGCGCGGCGGCATCATAAGCTGATCAACATCAACATCGACCCGGCGGCGCTCGGGGCGCCGGCCATGCACGAGATCGCCTTGCAGGCCGACGCCGGGCTGGCTGTTGCCGACATTCTCGATCAGCTGGAAACGCGGAGCGAGCTATCGGTCGATGCGCATTGGCTGGCACGGCTGCGCAGCGTGCGGGCTGCCTATGAGCAACGACTTCGCGGTATGGCGGACAGCTCCTCGCCTGTCATGCATCCAGCCGCGCTGGCGCAGCGGATCGCCGCGATTCTGCCCGAGGACGCGGTCGCGGTCTATGACGGGGGGCATACGACCTTCTGGAGCAACGACTTGACACCGGTGCGGGCGACGCGAACGCGCTTTCACGACCCGGGCATGTCCCAGCTCGGTTTCGGCCTTCCCTATGCGCTCTCGCTCCAACTCCAGCACTCGGGAACGCCCGTGTTCAACATCACCGGGGACGGCTCGTTTGGGTTCTCGTTGCAGGAGCTGGATACCGCCCGGCGCTACCGTCTCCCGGTGATCAACATCATTCACAACAATGCGGCTTGGGGCATCATCCGCGCGGGTCAGAGGAAGCAATTGGACTTCGAGCTCGGCACCAGCCTCGCCGGCACGGACTATGCGGCGGTTGCGCGCGGGTTTGGATGCCATGGCGAGACGGTGGGACACCCAGACGAGCTCGCACTGGCAGTACAGCGGGCCCGCGCCTCGGGCCTCCCCGCCGTTATCGATTGCCTGACGGAGTTCGTGCCGCACCCGTGCATGGCGGGCTTCAGCCGCATGAACCGATACAGCTTCGACGCCTTGACGCAGCGATCCGCTCGCAGCGGTGCCGATTGAGAAAACGGGTCGGTCGTACCTCCCGAGGTCCCGGTTCGGGGCGCCGCTCGCGTTCCGCTCGCAGCGCGCCGACCGGGATGACGGGTGAGGGTCGTCAGGCGACGGCGCGGCGGAAGCTGTCGGCGGCCTTGGTCCAGTTCACCACGTTCCACCAGGCGTCGACGTAGTCGCCGCGGCGGTACTGGTGGCGCAGGTAGTAGGCGTGCTCCCACACGTCGATGCCGATCACGGGACGCGCGCCGTTGGGGTCCATGTGCGGCGTGTCCTGACCCGGCGTGTTGAAGACGGTGAGCCGCTTGTCCTTGACGGCGAGCCAGGCCCAGCCCGAGCCGAAGCGCCCGACGGCCGCCTGCTTCAGCGCGGCCTTCATCTGGTCGAAGCCGCCGAAGGCGCCGTCGATGGCATCCTTAAGGTCGCCCACGGGGGTGCGCGGGCCGCCGGGCGTCATCAGGTCCCAGAAGAAGGTATGGTTCCAGTGCCCGCCCATGTTGTTGCGCACCGCGGTGCGGATGCCCTCGGGCACCGCCTGCAGGTTGGAGACGACCTCCTCGGGCGGCCTGGCGGCGATATCCGGGTTGCGCGCGGCAAGCGTGTTGAGATTGCCGATGAAGGCGGCGTGATGGTTGCGGTGGTGGAAATTCATGGTCGCCGTGTCGATGTGCGGCTCCAGCGCCTCGTAGGCGTAGCCGAGCGGCGGCAGGCTGAAGGCCGGGGTCTGGGCGAAGGCGGCGCGGCCGAGCACGGCCGAGCTGCCGGCGAAGGCAGCCGCGCCACCCAGCACTTTCAGGGCTTGTCTGCGGTTCATGACGTCCTCCGTGCGGTTCCCTCGTGGCGGGACGAGGCCCGCCAGGGATGACAAATGGGCTCTCCACTCACCCCTCCGCTTCGCGCAGCGGACGGTGGTGATGATGTGGGCGATTACGGGCCGCATCCTGGAGCGGATGGCGGTTGGACCGCCGAGCGGCTATCAAATGAGCGTGAGCCTTTGCCCCGAGCTTTGCGCCGTGCGCACGGGGACGTCGCGCCATGGAGCGGCCATCCGGGCGTTTGTCCCCAACCAGGCCGCGCGCCTGCATGCTGGTGCAAGTAGCCTCCGGGGTGGGCAGCGCGCCCATTCCGAGTTGAACCCAGGACCTGCCTGAGACCGGGACTGCACGTGACACCTGAAGCCAGCGAGCTGGAGATTGCCGCGCTCGGCGCGCAGGGCGACGGCATCGCCGAGACCGAGGCCGGGCGGGTCTATGTTCCGTTCGCTCTGCCGGGCGAGCGGGTCGAGCGGGGCCCGACTGCCGAGCCGCGCCTGCTGTCGCAGGCGAGCCCCGATCGCGTGGTCCCGGTGTGCCGCCACTTCGGGGTGTGCGGGGGGTGCGTCGCGCAGCACATGGGCGAGAGGCTCTATGCCGAATGGAAGCGCGGCATCGTGGTGGCCGCCCTGCGCCAGCGCGGCCTCGAGCCTCCCGTAGGCCCGCTCTATCGCATACCGCCGCGGACGCGCCGCCGCGCCGTGCTGACGGCGCGCCGGGAGGGAAAACGCGTCGTGCTCGGCTATCACCGGCGCAAGAGCCTCGATCTCGTCGAGATCGAGGAGTGCCCGGTGCTGCTGCCGCAGCTCGCCGCGCAACTCCCCGCGTTGCGGGCGGTTGCGGCGGCGCTGGCCGCGCCCGAGGTGCGCCTCACGGTGCTGGCGACGCCCGCCGGCCTCGATGTCGCCGCCGAGGCCGGGCGAGGCCGCCTCGCGCCTGCCGCCGCGGCCGAGATCGCCCGCATCGCCGCACAGCACCGGCTGGCGCGCGTTGCCGTCCACGCGGAGACCGTCGTAGAGCGCGCGCGGCCGGAGCTCACGACCGCGGGCGGCCGCAAGATCGCCGTGCCCCCGGGCGCATTCGTGCAGGCGGTGGAGGAGGCGGAGCGGGCGCTGGCAGGCCTCGTCTCCGGGGCCGTGGGCTCGGCCAAGCGGGCCGCCGACCTCTTCTGCGGGGCCGGCACCTTCACATTCGACCTGGCAGCCCATGCCCGCGTGCTGGCGCTGGACCGCGACTCCGCGGCGATTGCAGCGCTGTCAGCGAGCGCCCGCGGTGCCCAGGGCCTGAAACCGATCGAGGCGCGGGTGCGCGATCTGTTCCAGGCGCCCCTGTCGGCAAAGGAGCTCGAGGGCTTCGATGCCGTGGTCTTCGATCCCCCCCGCGCGGGCGCACGCAGTCAGGCGCAGCAAATCGCCCGCGCGCGGGTGCCGACCGTCGTTGCGGTCTCCTGCGATCCGGGCACGCTGGCACGCGACGCCCGTCTGCTCGTCGACGGCGGCTATGCCATCGAGAGCGTCACTCCGATCGACCAATTCCTGTTTTCGCCGCACGTAGAAGCGCTCGCCGTATTGCGGCGTGCGGCCCTCCCCTCTACGCGCCGGCGCTGAGAGCTTCCGCTGCTCGCCCTCGTCCTGTGGTGCCGGCCGGGTACGGTCGGCCACGGCGGGGGCACCCTCCCGACGGTCAGTTGATCTCCGCCTGATAGTACTTGTCGGTGAACTGGCCTCTCCCCAGACGCCACTCCACCGCGCGCCCGTCGAGTGCGAAGACCAGACGGTCGAGCACCAGGAGGGGTACGCCGGCCTCCAGGCCGAGCGCCTGGGCGACCTCGGCCGACGCGCTGCCGATCGAGATCCGCTCCTCGCCCTTGCCGAGAAGGATGCCGAACTGCTGCGCCAGCACCACGATGCGCTGCGAGAAGCCCTTCTGCTCGTCCAGGTCGGGGAACAGTGCCGCCGGCAGCACCACCTCCTCGACCATGAACGGCTTGCCCTTGTAGACGCGCAGGCGCTGGATGCGCCATACGCGGTCATCGGGCTTCAGCCGCAGACGGGCACATTCCGCCGGATTGGCGGTGCCTTGCGAGACCTGCAGCACGTTGGTCTCCGACGTCACGCGTTCTCCGTCGGACGTCCTGATGTTGCTGTAGCGGACGGCCAGCTCGTCGGACGCCTGATCGTTGACGAAGGTGCCCCGCCCCTGGCGGCGGGTGAGGAGGCGCTCGCTCTCCATCATGTCGAGCGCCTTGCGCATGGTGCCGGAGCTCACCCCGAACTCGCGGGCGAGATCCCCCTCGTTGGGGATGGCTGTGTTGGGCTTCCACTCGCCCATGGCGATGCGGGCAGCCAGCGCATCGCGCACCTGCAAATACAGGGGTCGAGTGGAAAACCGGGTTGCGCCTATCATTCGGTTGCTGAGCATGGGGGCCTCTCTCTCGTATAGCAGACATCTGACATCCGATAGACCATTCCCGCCATCGTCTATCGTTATACGCGTATACTTTAGTATTTCTTGGGTCCTCATACCTGTTACGCCCAAGATTCCTTGTATAGTGTAATGCACTCTATGGATTTGCTCGATATATGCGTCAGACGTTACTCACAGAATAGTATGCGACAGCACGAGGCCGATCCTGCGCCGGGACGAGGGTGTGGTTCGCATGCAAAATCCCCGCAGGCACACCGCCGGCCGCGATCCGCTCGGGCTCCGGATGTCTGAGAGAACCGCCGCAGTCGACCAGGATGACCCAGGCAGAGATGCGGTGAAGTTCCGAGCAACCCGCAGCCAAAGTGATCCGCCGACCTGCACAACCCACGCGATTATTACAGTGAGCGAAAAGCCGGCAAAGCACAATGAATGCAACACTTCGCGAACGGCTCCAGGCCTCTTTCGTCATCGTATCGCCATTATCCCTCGACTGAGCGCTCGGGAAGCCGGTGGCCGTCATCCTCACTGGACGGAGGATAATGGAGTGACCGGCACAGGACAGGCAACATAGCGATGCCGCTGCGGCAGGTTGATCTTGCAACGAGAATGCGGCGGTATTCGTGCGTGGCGTCCGGCACAGGGCCCGGCCGCACCAGGACGGAGACGGACAGTTGAGCAACCAGATCGATCTCGAGGGGCGCCGCGCGGTGGTCACCGGGGGCGCCCAGGGCTTCGGCAAGGCGATTGCGGAGCGGTTCGTTGCCTCGGGCGCACGCGTGGCGCTGTGGGACCGCGATCTGGCGTTCGCCGAGGCGACGGCCAAGGCGCTGGGGCCGGCGGCCATCGCGGTCGGCTGCGACGTGGCAGACGCCGCCGCGGTCGCCGGCGCCCGCGACGCTACCGTGGCGGGCCTGGGACGCATCGATATCCTCGTCAACAACGCCGGCATCGCCGGCGCCAACGCCACGACCTGGGAGACCGATGTCGAGGAATGGCGCAAGGTGATGCGCATCAACCTCGACGGTCCCTTCATCTGCTCGCGTGCAGTCGTGCCCGCGATGATCGCGCAGGGCTACGGGCGTATCGTCAACATCGCCTCGATCGCGGGCAAGGAGGGCAACCCCAACGCCGCCCATTACTCTGCGTCGAAGGCGGGCCTGATCGCGCTCACCAAGTCGCTGGGCAAGGAGCTCGCAGGCTACGACATCGCCGTAAACGCGGTCACGCCGGCCGCCGCCAGGACCGCGATCTTCGAGCAGATCACGCAGGCGCACATCGATTTCATGCTGTCGAAGATCCCGCGCAACCGCTTCGTGACGGTCGCGGAGGTCGCCGCGCTGGTGGCCTGGCTGGCGTCGGCGGAGAACTCCTTCACCACGGGTGCCGTGTTCGACATCTCCGGCGGACGCGCGACCTACTGAGCGCCGCCTCGGCGACGCACGGTGATCACGAGACCCGGGTCGAAGCCCCCGCCCTCGCCGATGGCGACGTAGCCGCGCGGATTGGCGATCACGCGACAGCCGTTCACGCGGTAATCGGCGGGGGCGTGGGTGTGGCCGTGCACCCAGAGGCTGGCCTTGCCCACCAGCGCGTCGAGCGTGCTGGCGAACGCCGGGGTCAGTGGGTCGTCCCGGTAGCGCGGCTCGACGCTGCGGCGGGAAGGCGCGTGGTGCGTGACGACGACCTTGGTGCGCGGGCTCTCCCGCGCCAGCCGCTCGTCGAGCCATGCGCGCGAGACGAGATGCTCCTCGAGGCAATGCTGCGGCAGCCACCGGCCGGCGCCGTTGGCAATCAGGCGGTGATCGTTGAGGTGCTGCGCGGCCCAGTGCATGGCCCGCGCCTGCTCGCGCATGCCGGCGTAGAGGTAGTCCGTCCAGAGCGTGCAGCCCGCGAACTCCACCCCGCCCAGCACGATGCTGTCGCGCTCGAGGAGGTGGATGTTGCGCGCGCCCGCAGCCGCATTGCGGCCATCTTCCAGCTCGGCGTGGCGATCGCCGCCGTAGAACTCGTGATTGCCGGCCACGTAGATCACCGGCTTGGCGTTGAGCTCCTCGCCCGCAATGAAGGCCAGCCCCTCGCAGATGCCCTGGCAGACATCGCCCGCGATGACGACCGCATCGTGGACCGGCCGCGGGTCCGGCAGAGCGAGCGGCCGGCGCCGGTTCACGTCGACATGCAAGTCGGAGAGGATCCAGAGCTTCATGGTGAGGGGGGTGAGATGGTGAGTGGTGAGGTGTTGAGTGGCGGACCGTGCTCGCGGAGGAAGGGTATGAACGCTGGCGCTTGCTGCTGCCACCCTCTGTCCAGGTGTTACGCTGGTGACTTGCCCGCCTCGCGCGGACCGCACCCGCGGAATGCCCCTGGGAAGCCCGATTTTGACCGCTGAGCGCAATCGATGGCTCGGCCGGCCCCTGGGCCCGATGCGCTGGGCGCATCTCCTGGCCCGTCCTGGCCCTTCCCGCTGCGTTGAGCCATGCAACCTTACGGCGAGTGGCGAGGTAGTGAGTGGCGCGCACAACCCTTGTCATGCCGGGGCTTGTCCCCGGCAGCCAGCCAACCGCGAACTCCAGCGCCTGCTTCTCAGTGGATGCCGGCAACAAGTGCCGGGATGACAGGTTCGAGCAGATGGGCCGGTGGTGCCCAAGCCCATGTCAGGTGCTACCGAAAACTCACCATCTCACTACTCACCACTCACCACCTCACCCCTCGCCCTTCTTCCGCGCCAGGTGCTCGGCGCACTGGGCGCGGATCTCCCTCAGGTCCTTGAGCGTGCGATCGAGATCGGTGCGTTTGGCCTGCAACTCCTCGATCGCCTGCTCGGTCCTGGCGAGCAGCATCCGGGTTTGGGCGATCTGCGCGGGGTCCGCGTCGTAGAGCTTCAGATATTCCGCGATCACCTCCAGGCTGAAGCCCAGGT
>Ga0075431_100008193_pt1 | contig 10442 bp, 8 predicted proteins | sample RhiMetdeltSRZDD5_FD_75297 | JGI IMG/M metagenome (GOLD analysis project Ga0075431, IMG submission 75297) | Populus rhizosphere microbial communities from Tennessee, USA - Rhizosphere MetaG P. deltoides SRZDD5 | ecosystem: Host-associated > Plants > Roots > Rhizosphere > Soil | place: USA...
CACCGGCGGCGCGATCGCCGCGCTGGTGCTGGCCGTCACGACGGCGGCGTTCGCCGCCACGCTGTTCAGCGATGACTTCCAGGACGGCAACGCCACCGGCTGGACCAAGTCCGGCGGAAGCTGGACGGTCGTCACGGACGGCACGCTGGCCTACCGGCAGTCGAGTACGGGCGCCGACGCTAAGGCGCAGGCCGGCTCCTTGACCTGGGGCAACTACTCGGCCCAGGCCCGGGTGCGGGCGATCGCGTTCAACGGCAGCAACCGTCACGTCGCGTTGCTGGCGCGGGCGCAGAACATGACCAACTACTACTACCTGGGCCTGACCAACACCGGTGGGGTCCTGCTCGGCAAGCGCGTCGGAGGCGGGTTCACCACGCTCGCCTCCGGCGTGAGCGGCGTGCCGACCGGCACCTTCGCCACGCTCCGGCTGGAGGCCTTCGGCACCGCCCTGCGCGGCTTCGTCAACGGCGCCCAGGTGGTGTCGGCGACGGATGGCACGTTCTCCGCCGGCAAGGTCGGGCTCGCCACGTTCTTCGCGAGCGCATCCTTCGACGACGTGCTCGTGACCGACGACGCGTCGCCCGGTGGCGGCGGAACGACGACGCCCGGTGGCCCGACGACTCCCCCGCCGCCGCCCGGCACCTGCAACCTGCCCGGCGCCCAGCCGGTCGGCTTCGCGTCGGTCAACGCGCTGGGTCAGAACGGGACGACCGGCGGTGCAGGCGGTCCGACGATCGAGGTGGACACGGCCGCCGAGTTCCTCGCGGCGATCGCGCAGTCTGGCCCGCTCAACATCTGCGTCAACGGCATGCTCACGCTGCCCGGGCCGATGCACGACGTCACGTCCGACAAGTCGATCATCGGCGTGGGTAGCGGCTCCGGCATCACCGGCGCCGGCCTCAATGTGGGTCTGCCGATCAGTGAGGTGACAACGCCGCCGGCCAACGCCGTCCACAACGTGATCATCCGTAACCTGAACTTCCGCAACGCGGCCGACGACTCCATCAACGTGCAGATGTTCAGTCACCACGTCTGGATCGACCACAACGACCTCGCGAGCGGGTTCGACGGACTCATCGACGTCAAGCGCGGCTCGTCCTACGTCACCATCTCGTGGAACCACACCCACAACCACACGAAGAACATGCTGCTCGGCCACGACGACAGCAACGGCGCCCAGGACATCGGCCGGTTGAAGGTCACCTACCACCACAACTGGTTTGACAACACGCCTCAGCGCAACCCGCGGGTGCGCTTCGGCGAGCCGGTGCACGTGTTCAACAACTACTACCTGCACAACACCGACGTCGGGGTGGCCTGCCAGGCCAACGCCGGCTGTCTCGTGGAGGCCAACTACTTCGAGAACACCGAAGAGACGGTGACCAACCACTACGCCGGCCCCACCGGTCGCTGCGTCGCCCGCAACAACGCGCTCGTCGGTGAGAGCGGCCCGCCCGACTGCTCCGGGACGGTACAGGAGGCCAGCGCCTACTACTCGTACTCCCTCAACAACGCCAACGACGTCAAGGCGATCGTCATGGCCGGCTCCGGAACCGGCAAGGTCTGACCACCCGACCGGCGGGGCCACATCCGCGATCCACAGCCGGGAACGCGGGTGTGGCCCCAACGGCCGGTCCCATCCCATGGGGAGGCTCACGTGCTCCACTCGCGCACCCGGCTGGCCGCGCTCGCGGCCACCGCGGCAACGGCGATCGTGGTCGTGGCGACCGTGCTCGCCGTCACGACCACCGCGTCCGCGGCAACCCTGTTCGTCGACGACTTCGAGGACGGCAACGCCAACGGTTGGACGAAGACCGGCGGCAGCTGGTCGGTCGTCCTCGACGGCACCCGCGCCTACCGCCAATCGAGTACCAGTAGCGACACGCGCTCGATCGCCGGCGCCGGCTCGGGCGCGTTCACGGTCGTCACAGCGCGCATCAAGCCCACCGCGTTCAACGGCAGCAACCGCATGGTGGCGCTGCTGGGTCAGGCCACCAGCCTCAGCACGTACTACTACGTCGCCCTGCGCAACACCAACCGGCTCGAGGTCGGCAAGCGGGTGAACGGAACATTCACGGTGCTCGGCTCCACACCGTTCACGGTGACGACGGGCACCTGGTACTCCGTGACCCTCAACCTCTTCTTCCGGGGCCGCGTGATCGGGTCGGTCGCCGGCGGCCCCACCGTCGACGTGGCGGACGCCGGAGCCGGCGCGGCGAGCGGGAAGGTCGGCTTCGGGGCGCTCAACGCGAGCGCGACGTTCGACGACATCCGGCTCTTCGACGACCGGGTCGAACCCACGCCATCCGCGTCACCGACGCCGTCGCCGACGCCGACCTCGCTGCCGTTCCCGTTCGGCGACATGGAGGGCTACGCGGCCGTGCCCGGTCGCGGCATGGGCGTGACGACGGGCGGCGGCTTCTCGCCCATCGTCACCGTGACGACGGCGGCCCAGTTCGAGGCGGAGGCGCAGAAGTCGACGCCGGGCAACATCGCGGTCCAGGGCATCATCCCGCTCTCCGGCCAGATCTACGTCCGGTCGAACAAGTCCGTCTTCGGCGTCGGGGCCAACTCGGGCTTCACCGGCGGCGGGCTCAAGGTCTCCGGCCACAGCAACATCATCTTCCGGAACCTGAAGATCTCGTTCCCGACGGGTACGGACGCCATCGGCATCCAGAACGCGCACCACATCTGGATCGACCACAACGAACTGTGGAGCGACCGGAACCACGACATCGACTTCTACGACGGGCTGATCGACATCACCCACGGGACCGACTTCGTCACCGTGTCGTGGAACATCCTGCACGACCACTGGAAGACGTCGCTGGTCGGGCACGACGACGACAACGCGGCCGAGGACACCGGCCACCTCACCGTCACCTACGCCCACAACTACTGGCTCAACCTGGACGCGCGGCAGCCGAGCATCCGGTTCGGCACGGCACACATCTACAACAACCTCTACGTCAACGGCGTGAACGGGATCCACTCGCGGATGGGCGCCCAGGTCCTGGTCGAGAACAACGTCTTCCGCAACGTGGCCACACCCATCAAGACGACGACACTATCCATTGTGGATGGCTTCGCCGTCGAGCGTGGCAACGACTTCGGTGGTGGGGTCAACAACATCACCCAGGTCGGCACGTTCACCGCCGCCCCGTACATCTTCCGCCTCGACGCCACCTCCACTGTGGAGAGCCGCGTGCTCTTCCTTGCCGGCACCGGAAAGATCAGCACCTGCTGGCCCATCCCCTGCCCGCCGCCGGGCTGACCCTGAACCACCCCCCCCGGAAGACGGTGGACACCTACCCGTGAGCGGCCGGCACCGCTTTCCGGGTAGGTGTCCACTGCCCCGTTCTCCCGGCTACCCTCGGGGCGCGGCGCTCGTGCCCCGGGGCACCACGGCGGCATCGACGTGCTCCACGAGTGGGACGGCATGCTCGCCGGTGCCGAGCGCCAGCGTCATCGCGCGTACACCCATCTCCACGAGCGGCAGCCGGACAGTGGTCAGCGGCGGGGTCACGTCCTGGGCGATCGGCATGTCATCGAAGCCGACGAGCGTGACCTCGGCGGGGACGGCCACGCCCCGGTCGCGCAGCGAGGCGAGCGCGCCGACGGCCATCGAGTCGTTGAGAGCGACGATCGCGGTGAGCCCGGGCTCGGTGTCGAGCAGGTCCGCCGCGGCCCGGTAGCCGCCGTCGCGGCTGAAGTCGGTGTAGACGATCCGCCGAGGGGCCAGCGATCGGCCCAACTCCCGGGCGGCGCGGCGCAGGCCGGCCAGGCGGTCGGTGGTGGTCGTGAGCACCTTCGGCCCCGCGATCACACCGATGTGGCGGTGACCCAGCTCGAAGACGTGCTGCCCGACCAGGTACGCGCCGGTCTCGTTGGCCGGCACGACCGCGTCACCGACCAGCTCGTGGCGGCCGATCACCGCGACCCGACCCCCGGTCTGCTGGTACGCCCGGAGCTTGGTGTTGAGCTCGCGCGTGAACTGGGCGTCGTGGTAGCCCGAGCCGGCGAGCACGATCGCCGCGACCTGGTTGGCTCGGAGCAGCTCGACGTACTCGAGCTCGCGCGCCGGATCGCGGTAGCTGTTGCAGATCACGAGCAGCCGGCCGAAGTCCGTGGCGACCCGCTGAAGCCCCCGGGTGATCTCCGCGAAGTACGGGTCGGAGACGTCGTGCACGATCACGCCGACGGCGCTGCGCTGCGCCCGGGCCAGCGACTGCGCGTGGGCGTTGGGCACGTAGCGCAGCTCCTCGACGGCCTTGAGCACGCGGACCTTCAGCTCCTCGGCGACGTGCTTCGCGCTGCCGTTGATCACGCGGGAGGCCGTCGCGGGGGAGACCCGGGCTCGGCGTGCGACATCGGCAAGCGTTACCGTCACCACTGATGCCGCGTCACTGGCCGTGCCCGACCGGTCCGCGCGCGGTGACCTGCTCATGGCCGAGCAGCGTACCGGTTGCGCCGCGAGGCCGGGCTTGCCGCGCCGCCTCCCCGGCGGCTAGGCTGAGGAAAGCGCTTTCCTCGGCAGTGTGGCCGAGCAAAGGCCGCACACGCCGACATAAGCACACGAAACAATGCGGGCAGCCGGGCGCGGGAAGGGCGGGTATGGAGCGAAGGTCAATCGGGATCGTGGTCAATGGGGTCACTGGTCGCATGGGTTACCGGCAGCACCTCGTGCGGTCGTTGCTCGCGATCCGCGACGAGGGCGGCCTGCCCCTGCCCGACGGGCGCCGCCTCTGGCCGGAGCCGGTACTCGTGGGCCGCAACGAGCTGAAGCTGCGTGACATCGCCCGGCGTCACGATCTGCGCGACTGGACCACGAACCTCGCCGAGGCGCTGGCGCGCCCGGATGTGGAGATCTACTTCGACGCGCAGGTCACCACGCAGCGGGAGAAGGCCGTCCGCGACGCCATCGACGCGGGCAAGCACATCTACACCGAGAAGCCCATCGCCGAGGACGTCGCCGGCGCCGTCGACCTGGCCCGCGCCGCGGACGCGGCCGGCGTCCGCCACGGCGTGGTGCAGGACAAGCTCTTCCTGCCCGGAATGCGCAAGCTCGACCGCCTCGTCAAGGGCGGCTTCTTCGGCCGGGTGCTCTCGGTCCGAGGCGAGTTCGGTTACTGGGTCTTCGAGGGCGACTGGCAGAGCGCCCAGCGGCCGTCCTGGAACTACCGCGCGGTCGACGGTGGCGGCATCGTGATGGACATGTTCCCCCACTGGCATTACGTCCTCGAGCAGATCTTCGCTCCGATCACCGCGGTGACCGCTCACGCCGTCACGCACATCCCCCGGCGGTGGGACGAGGCCGGCGTCGAGTACACGGCGACCGCCGACGACGCCGCCTACGCCATCTTCGAACTGGCCGGCGGCATCGTGGCGCAGATCAACTCGTCCTGGGCCGTGCGGGTCCACCGGGACGAGCTGGTCGAGTTCCAGGTGGACGGCACCGAGGGCTCGGCGGTCGCCGGGCTGCGCAACTGCCGCGTCCAGCACCGGGCGACGACGCCGAAGCCGGTGTGGAACCCGGACCTGCCCGCCACCGAGGACTTCCGCGGTCAGTGGCAGCTCGTGCCGGACAACGAGGAATACGGCAACGGCTTCAAGATCCAGTGGGAGGCGTTCCTGCGCCACGTCGCCGTCGGCGGCCCCTTCCCGTGGGACCTGTGGTCTGGGGCACGGGGGGTCCAGCTGGCCGAGCTCGCGCTGCGCTCGGCGCGCGAGGGATGCCGCGTCGCCGTGCCCGAGCTCCGCCAGTGACCCAGCCTTCGCCACTGGAGCGGTTCTCGTTCAACCAGGCCACCGCGCAGGGTTGGCCGCTGCCCGATCTGGTCGCGGGCTGCGTCGCCGCCGGCGTCCGCGCGGTGGGCCTCTGGCGGGAGCCGGTCGCCGAGCACGGGCTCGCGCGCACGGCCGCGCTCGTTCGGGGCGCAGGGCTCGCCGTGACCTCACTGTGCCGGGGCGGCTTCTTCGCCGATCCGGGCTGGTACGACGACAACCGGCGGGCCATCGACGAGTCGGTCGCCCTCGGCGCGCCGGTGCTCGTGCTCGTGTGTGGGGGCATGCCCTCCGGCAGCCGCGACCTCGATGGCGCCCGGGCGCACGTAGGCGATGCGATCGGGCGGCTCGTGCCGCATGCCCTCGCCGCCGGGGTCCAGCTCGCGATCGAGCCGCTGCACCCGATGTTCTGCTCCGACCGCTGCGTCGTGTCGAGCCTGGGCCACGCGCTCGACCTCGCCGCGCCGTACCCGCCCGAGGCCGTCGGCGTTGTCGTCGACACGTACCACGTCTGGTGGGACGACCAGGTGTGGGCGCAACTGGCCCGGGCCGGCACCGGTCGGCGGATCGCCTGCTTCCAGGTCGCCGACTGGGTCACCCCGTTGCCCGAGGGCGTCCTGCTCGGGCGCGGGCTGCCCGGCGAGGGCTGCATCGAGCTGCGCCGGTTCCGCGAGGCCGTCGACGCCGCCGGTTACGACGGACCGGTCGAGGTCGAAGTCTTCCACGCCGGGCTGTGGGCCCGGCCCGGCCCGGAGATCCTCGCCGACACGATCAAGGGATACCTCGCCCAGGTCGTCTGACCGGACGTACCGCTCGCCGAACCTATCGGTGTAAGTTTTTCCGTACGATGTCCGCTGTCGGCGCTGCGGAGAGGGGTCCGGGATGGTTCGACCCCGCCAGCCCATCCTGAACCGGCAGCGCATCATCGAGGTGGCGACGGGCATCATCGACGCCGAGGGCCTCGACGCCCTCTCGACCCGGCGCCTGGCCACCGAGCTCGACGTGCGCGCGCCGTCGCTCTACAACCACTTCTCCACCAAGGAGGCGATCCTCGACGCGATCGGCGACGCCATCATCGCCCGGGTCGACATCGCGATGTTCGGCCGCGAGCCGTGGCCCGAGGCTCTGGCCTCGTGGGCTCACGCATACCGGGCCGAGCTGGCCGCCCATCCCAACGTCGTGCCGTTCCTCGCCCGCGGCCCGGCGCGGCGGCCGGCGGCGCTGCGCCTCGCCGACGCCGTCTACGGCGGGCTCGTCGACGCCGGCTGGCCGCCGAGCTACGCGACCCGGATCGGGGCGCTCATGCGGTACTTCGTCGCCGGGTCCGCTCTGGGCTCGTTCGCGCTCGGCTTCGTCGACGACCCTTCCCTGTACGCGGACGCGTACCCCCACCTCGCCGACGCGCACCGGCTGCGCGAGCACCGCGAGCAGGTGGACGAGGGAGCGTTCGCCCTCGGGCTCGCGAGTCTCATCGACGGCCTCGTCGCGCGCTACGACGAGGTCGTGGCCCACCACCGCAGTCACCGGCAGAAGGAGTCCCTGTGAGAGTCTTCGAGTCCGTGGCCGACCTGCACGGCGCGGTCGGCGAGCACATCGGGCACAGCGAGTGGCACGTCGTGAGCCAGGAGCAGGTGAGCGCGTTCGCCGACGCCACCGGAGACCACCAGTGGATCCACGTCGACCCGGCGCGGGCGGCCGCCGGTCCGTTCGGCTCGACCGTGGCGCACGGCTACCTCACGTTGTCACTCATTCCGATGCTCGCGTCGGAGGTCTACCGGGTCGGTGGGGTCCGCATGGGCGTCAACTACGGGCTCAACCGCGTACGCTTCCCCGCTCCCCTGCCCACCGGCTCCCGGGTCCGGGCCGGCATCCGGGTGCTGACCATCGAGGACATCGAGGGCGGCGTCCACATGGTCAACGAGGTGACGCTCGAACGCGAGGACGGTGACAAGCCCGTCTGCGTAGCCGAGACCATCTCCCGCTTCTACGCCTGACGCCCCTGACGCCCCCCACCCCCCGACCGCCCCACCCCCGACCGCCCCCACCCCCGACGCCCCCCACCCCCGAGATCTTGGATGATCTGTGCTGCTATAGCTGCACAGATCATCCAAGATCTGCTGAGAAGGGGTCAGGAGGCGGGCGGCAGGTCCACCAGGGTGGCCAGGGCGGAGCGGTGCCGGTCGGCGGTGCCGAAAGCGAGCGAGGAGCTCTTGGCCCGCTTGAGGTAGAGGTGGGCCGGATGCTCCCAGGTGAAGCCGATGCCGCCGTGGAGCTGGACACACTCCTCGGCCGCCTTCACCGCGACGGGCGAACAGAACGCCTGGGCGAGGTTCGCGGCCACGGGCAGGTCATCGTCGCCGGTCGCCGCGCAGGAGGCCGCGTACCGCGCGACCGCCCGGGCCTGGGTCACGTCCACCCAGACGTCGGCGAGCCGGTGCTTGAGCGCCTGGAACGAGCCGACCGGTCGGCCGAACTGATGCCGGGTCTTCAGGTACTCCACAGTGGACTCAAGGCACCACTCGGCAACGCCGAGCTGTTCCGAGGCGAGCAGCGCGGCCCCGGCCGTACGGGCGGCGCCGACCGCGGACGCGGCGGCGTCACCCGCGACGATGAGCCGCCCCGGCACCGAGTCGAACGTGAGGTCCGCGAGTGGCCGGGTCGGGTCGAGCGAGACCACGCGCTCGATCCTCACTCCGAAGGCCCGCGCGTCGACGGCATAGAGCCCATCGTCGGCCGGGACGAGCAGCACGTCGGCCACGAGCGCGTCGGCCACGAGGCCGACCGTGCCGTGCAGCTTCCCGTTCTCGGCCCGCACGGTCACCGGCGCGGGCGCCCCGGCCCCGAGCGGCCCGGCCCCGAGCGGCACCGCCAGGGCGCCGACCGCCTCACCGGTCGCTAGCTTGGTGAGCAGCTCGCCGTCGCGGCACGCGAGCAGCGCGGAGGTCGCGACGACCGCGCTGCCCAGGAACGGGACGGGTGCCACGGCGCGTCCCAGCTCCTCCAGCACAACGGCGGCCTCGCGCAGGCTCGCGCCACCGCCCCCGTACTCCTCCGGGATCGCCATGCCGGCGAGGCCCATCTCGCCGGCGAGCGTCCGCCACAGCGAGGCGTCCATCGCCTGCCCGCTCTCGGACCAGCTCAGCACGTGCCGCCACGGGCTGCGCTGGGCAAGCATCCCGCGCAGGCTCGCCCGCAGCTCGTTCTCGACGTCGCTATAGAGCAGGCCGGTCATCGGGGCAGGTCCTTCCACGCGACGTCCTTGTCCACCCGCGGCTCCGAGGGCAGCCCCAGCACCCGCTCGGCGATGATGTTGCGAAGGATCTCCGACGTTCCGCCCTCGATGGAATTGCCCTTCGCGCGCAGGTAGCGGTAGCCGGGTGCGCGGCCGAGGAAGTCCACACCGGACGGTCGGCGCATGGTCCAGTCGTCGTATCGAAGTCCGTCCTCCCCGAGCAGCTCCAACTCCAGCCCGGACAGCTCCTGGTTGAGCCGGGCGAAGACGAGTTTCTGCGCCGATCCCTCGGGCCCGGGTTGACCGGCCGCGAGCTGCTGGCGCAGCCGCTCCCGGGCCAGCCGGGCGGCCTCCGCGCTGACCCAGGCCCGCAGGAGCGCGTCGTGCCGGCCGGGTGTGCGCACGTCGGTGCGTTCCCGCCACAGCCGGCTCACCAGCCCGATCATGCCGCCCTCGCGGGGCAGCGCGGCTCCGCCGATCGCCACCCGTTCGTTCATCAGCGTCGTCTGGGCGACCGTCCAGCCCTGCCCGACGTCGCCGAGCCGGTGCGCGTCCGGGATGCGCACGTCCGTCAGGAACACCTCGTTGAACTCGGCCTCGCCGGTGAACTGACGCAGCGGCCGCACCTCGACGCCCGGGTCGGTCATGTCGCAGATGAAGTACGTCATGCCCTGGTGCTTGGGGACCGACGGATCGGTGCGGGTCACGAGGATCGCCCACCGGGCCTCGTGCGCGATGGACGTCCACACCTTCTGCCCCGACACCACCCAGTCGCCACCGTCGCGCACGGCCCGCGTGCCCAGCGCGGCCAGATCCGAGCCCGCACCCGGCTCGCTGAACAGCTGGCACCACACCTCCTCGCCGGTCCAGAGTGGACGCAGGAACCGCTGGCGCTGCTCGTCGGTGCCGTGGCGCAGGATCGTGGGCGCCGCCATGCCGAGCCCGATGCCGATCAGCATGGGGTTGTTGTCGGGCGCGCCGGCCTTCGCGAACTCCGCGTCCACAAGGGACTGCAACGTGCGCGGGGCGCCGAGCCCGCCCAGCCCGGCCGGGTAGTGGATCCAGGCGAGTCCAGCGTCGAAGCGCGCCCGCAGGAACTCCAGGCGGTCCATGCCGGCTGGGTCATGTGCGGCGACGAACTCCTTCACCCGCGCCGTGAGGCCGGCCGCGTCGAACGACTGCTCAGGCACGAGGACCCCCGGCGACGTAGATGACTTGGCCCGACACGAAGCCCGCGCCCTCGCTCGCGAAGAACGCGATCATGTTCGCCACGTCCTCGGGGTAGCCCACCCGCCGGACGGGGATCTGGCCCGCGTTCGCCTCTTGCATCGCCTCGAAGTCGACCCCCAGCCGGGCGGCCGTCGCGGCCGTCATGTCCGTGACGATGAACCCGGGCGCCACCGCGTTCACGGTCACCCCGAACGGG
>Ga0075431_100008196_pt1 | contig 10441 bp, 4 predicted proteins | sample RhiMetdeltSRZDD5_FD_75297 | JGI IMG/M metagenome (GOLD analysis project Ga0075431, IMG submission 75297) | Populus rhizosphere microbial communities from Tennessee, USA - Rhizosphere MetaG P. deltoides SRZDD5 | ecosystem: Host-associated > Plants > Roots > Rhizosphere > Soil | place: USA...
AGGGCCTGCGTGTTGGTGCCCCCGCCGTCGACGGCGAGGAGGAATTGGGTCGCCGTCATCGGACCCGGGGGTCGCCCTCGCGCACGCGATAGCGATGGCGGGGGGCGAGGCCGTCGATCCTCTGCGTCCCGCCGCTGGCGGGCCAGAAGATCTCGACGCGCGCGGGGCCCGTGGCCGCGCCCAGGCCGATCTCCTGCCGCAGCGGTGAGGCTCCGAAGCTGCCCCCGCTGCCGACCGTGCGGTGGATCGCGCGTGGGCCGGCCGGCGTGTCGACGACGACCTTGATGCGCGCGCCCATGGCCCTCCGATTGGAACGCACCCCTTCCAGCTCCAGCGAGAGCCAGGGGTTGTCGCGGCCCGGATTCCGGTAGAGCATGCTCCTCGCCTTGTCCGCGAGGTAGGCCCCGCCCATCTCCTCGAAAACGTCCTGGTCGCCGTCGTCGTCCACGTCTCCGAAGCATACCGCGTGGCCCTTCTGCAGATGGCCGAAGTTCCCCGCGGTCGTGACGTCCTGGAAGACGCGGCCGTCGGCATTGCGGAACATGCGGTTGGGGGCGAGCATGCCGAGGTCGGGCGTGCCCGTGCCCAGGTAGAAGTCGAGCCAGCCGTCGTTGTCGAGGTCGCCGAAGTTCAATCCCATGGCCGGGACGACCTTGTCCAGGTGGGCGGCCCGAGTGACGTCGCGAAAGGTCCCCTCCTCGTTGTGATAGAGGCGCCCCGTCTCGCCATCGTGGGGGAGGCCGAGGTAATCGGCGGCCACGTCCTCGATCACGGGCAATCCGTCCGTGCTCCTCCGTCCGTAACCGGCCACGAACAGGTCGAGCCAGCCGTCGTTGTCGTAGTCGAAGAAGAACGCGCCGAAGCTCGCACGCGGAGCGGTGACCCCCGCCCTGGCCGCCACGTTCGTGAAGCGCCACCCACCGCCGGCCGAGCCGCCATCGTTGTGGAAGAGCACGTTGTCGCCCCCGAAGATGGACACGAAGAGGTCGGGGCGGCCGTCGTTGTCGTAATCGCCGCTCACCACCGCCTTCACGTAGCCCACGAGGTCGACTCCGGCCTCCCGCGCCACGTTGCGGAAGGTGCCGTTCCCCTCGTTGTGGTAGAGCTCGCAGGCGTGGGTGTCGTCCGGTGTCGACTCGTTTCCCACGAAGAGGTCGAGACGGCCGTCGCCGTCGTAGTCGAGCCAGGTCGCGGTCTGGGTGGGAGCGAAGCGGAGGAGGCCCGCGTCGCGCGTGGTGTCCGTGAACGTCCCGTCCCCCCGGTTGCGCAGGAGGGACAGCGGAAAGCGTCCTTGCGAGCCCAGCCAGCCCCCGCGCAGCACGAGCGCGTCCAGGAAGCCGTCGTTGTCGTAGTCGGCCTGGATCAGGTTCAGGCCGCCCACCTCCCCCGTCAGCCCCGCCGCCTCCGTGCGCTCCTCGAATCGTCCGCTGCCGGTGTTGCGGAAGAAGCGGAGCTGGTCCGCGAACCCGATCGACGACACCATGAGGTCCAGTCGCCCGTCGCCGTCGAAGTCGTCGAGGATGGCGCCGCCGGACAGCGCGTAGAGGCCGAGGCCCGCCTCCGCGGCCACGTTGTCGAAGCGGGGCAGGGGAAAAGCGGCGCCGAACGCCGCGGGCGGGATCCGCTGCCGGACGGGCACGCCGTCCGGATACGTCCCCAGCGTCATGTGGGCGATGTTGAGGAGCCAGCGCGCCCGCAGGTTGTCGGGCTCCAGACGGAGGATCTCGTCGAGGGCGCGGGCCGCCCGCGTCGCTCCCTCGCGGCGGACGTGGACGCCCTGGCGGCTGATGGGAGCCAGACAGGCGTCGCGGGCGGCCAGGTGGCAGTTCTGGTCCTCGGCCAGACGCAGGGACGCGACCGCTTCGAGCATGCGCAGGCGCCCCTGGTACTGGCGCCAGCCGCCGGGATCGTTGGTCCGGACGTCGCCTTCGAGGGCCTGCAGCATGGCGAGGGCGGCCTCGACTCGTCCCGCGTTGACGAGCTCGGCGGTGAGCGTCAAGCGGAGCCGCACGCGCTCGGCGAAGGGCAGGGCGCCCGTGAGCTGACGGGACAGGAGGTCGGCACGGCGGTCGTTCACGACGAGGGACAGGGCCAGGGGGTTCACGAGCGCGGCCGTCTGCTCGAGGAGGGCCGCCATCTCGCGCGTGGCGGGCGTCGGCACGACCGCCGGCGTGGGGGCCTCGGCCAGGACGAGCGAGGCCACGAGGAGCGCGGCGCCGGAGAGGCCGGCCGCCCGGAATCGACGGGATGCGCGCACCTCGCTACCATCGTGCTGGCGCATGTCCCGGAAGGAGAGTCTAAGGATGTCTCGGGTCCCTGACAAGACGGCCCGGCGCGCGATCGTGATCGCGCTCATGCTGGCCGCCGGCCTTCTGCCTCGCGCGGACCGCGGCCTCGCGCGGGCGCAGGAACGGCCGAAGCTGCCGAGCTTCCCCTCACAGGTCGAGCTCATCACCGTGGACGCCGTGGTCGTCGACGACGCCGGCCGTCCCGTGCCCGGCCTCACCCGGGACGACTTCGTGTTGAAGGAGGACGGCCGCGTCCAGGAGATCGCCAGCTTCGAGCCGTTCGTCCTGGAGCCCCCGGACGCGCCCACCGAGCCGCCCCCGGTGGCGACGAACGAGGGGGGGCCCGTACGGCGCAACGGCCGTGCCTTCACCCTCCTCGTGGACGACGTGCGCATCGCGTCCGAGCGGAGCGAGGTGGCGCGCACGGCCGTCGTGTCCTTCCTCGAGCGCTCCGTGCGCGATGGTGACGTCGTGACGCTGCGGACCTCCAGCGGCGACGTGTCCTGGACGGCGCGCGTGCCCGAGGGGACGGAGGACCTGATCGCGGTGGCCTCGCGCATCAAGGGCCGCGACCTCCCCTACCAATCCGTCGGCGGCATGAGCGAGTACGAGGCCTTCCAGATCGCCAGCCGCGAGGACTCGCCCTCGATGGCCGCGGAAGGGCTCTCCATCCCGGGCGGAAGTGGCGGTGGCAGGGCTCCCGCCCAGCCCGGAGCGGAGTCGGCCATCCCCGGCGTCGGCCTCGGGTCGACCCGGGAGCGCGTCAAAGCGCGCTGGCTGAGCGCCCTCCTGTGCATTCCCAGCAACTGCGACAGCCTGGTGCGCGCGCGGGCCATGGAGATCGACGCCCAGCGGCGGACGCGCCTCGGGGTCACCCTCACGGCATTGCGGCGCGAGCTGGCCGCCCTCGCCCTCGGCCACGGCCGCAAGTCCCTGCTCCTCGTTTCGGACGGATTCATCGAGGACTACGGGTCGGAGCTGCGCGAGGTGGCGGCGGCGTCGCGCGAGGCGAATACGGCGATCTACTTCCTGGACGCGCGCGGGCTGGTGGCCAAGCCCGGATTCGGGTCGGCCTCGGAGGTGGCGACGTTCGCCCTGCCCGATCCACGGGAGCAGGCCGCGATGGGCTTCGAGGACTCCGTGCTCCTGGCCGCCGGCGCCCAGACGCTGGCCGACGACACCGGCGGCTTCTCCGTGCGCAACACGAACGACCTGGCCGCGGGCATGGAGCGGATCGCGAAGGAGTCGCGCGTCTTCTACATGCTGGGCTTCTACCCGCCGCTCGGGAAGTCCGGGCGGGAGTGGCGCAAGCTCAGCGTCGAGGTCAAGCGGCCGGGGCTGACCGTCCGCGCGCGCCGCGGCTACACGCTGCGCAGCGAGCCGGAGCCGGCGCCGCGGGCGAAGAAGGGCCCGCCCCGGCCGGGCCCCGATCCGTCGATCGCACGCGCCCTCGACGCCGGGGAAGACGCCGCCGGAATCCCCCTGCGGGCGATGGCCTATGTGCTCGAGCCACGGCCGAAGGACACGACGCACGTCCTCGTCGCCGCCGAGCTCGACGCGAGCCGCCTGGCCTTCCAGCCGCGGGCGGGAGCCCAGGTGGCGCGGATCGACCTGAGCGTGGTGGCGATGGGGCGCGACACGGGCCGCGGCTTCCGGCACGACGACGCCGTCGAGGTGTCGCTGCCGGCGGGGGAGACCCCCGGCTGGCGCGCGGTGACCCGTGAGTTCGAGCTGCCCGCGGGGGTGACGCAGGTGCGCGTGGCCGTCCGCGACCAGACCAGCGGCGCCATGGGCTCGGTCTCCCAGCGCTTCGAGGTGCCGGTGGGCGGGATCTTCCGTGTGGCGACCCCGATCCTCAGCGACCGCATCCAGCCCGCCCTGGACGCGCAAGGGGCTCCGCGGCCCGCCCTGGCCGTGCACCGGGTGTTCCCTTCGGGTGGCGGACTCTATGTCGAGTTCGAGGTGTTCGGGGCCGCGCGCGATCAACGCCTGGGCACGCCGCGGGTCACCGCCGGGCTGGAGCTGTGGGCGTCCGGCAATCGGCTGGCGCGCCGGGTGGAGCCCAGCGTCATCGCCGCCGGGCCCGACGGGCGCGTCGTGCGGAAGGTGGGACTCTCGCTGGCGAACCTGGACGCGGGACCCTTCGACCTCGTGCTCGACGTGCACGACGAGGTCAGCGGAGCGCGCCTCAAGCATCGGGAGTCGTTCGCGCTGGTGACGGACGTGACCTCGCGCTGAAAGAACCGCCAAACGAACGACGGGCGGCGAGCTCGACGCTCGCCGCCCGTGGAGTACGTCAGCCGATCTTCCTAGAAAATCAGCTTGATGCCGAACTGGGCCTGCCGCGCGTCACGTGTCGCGGTGGACTGACCGAAGTTGTTCGGCACCGTGTAGCCCGTGATCCTGGTGGCCGTCGCCGGGTCACCCGTGTCGTAGGTGATGCTCGACGGGTTGAAGTTGTGGTTGAAGGCGGAGTCCGTGCCCAGGAAGTTCACGTGGTTGAAGATGTTGAAGACCTCGAACCGGAGCTGGGCCTTCACGCTCTTGCTGATCTTGATGTTCTTGTAGAGCGAGAGGTCCACCTGTGAGAGGCCCGGCCCTTCGCAGATGCCGGGGCCGGCGTCGCCGACCGTGCCGAGCTGGAGTCCGGTGAGGGTGAACGCGGCCGGGTTCAGGATCTGCTCCTTGTTGTCGCTGTCGGCGCGGCAGGAGACACCGGGGACGCGGTTGGGCCGGTTGTTCTGGCTGTAGCCGGTGCCGGCGGGGCCGCCGTTGAGTCCGGTGAGTCCGCCCGTCGTGTAGACGGAGACGGCCTGGCCGGAGGCGGCGGCGACGATGCTCGCGATCTCCCAGTCGCCGAACACGTTCTTCACGAATGCGCTCTTGTTCTCGAGGCTGGGCAGCACGAGGACGAGGCTCGCATTGAAGATGTGCCGGCGATCGGTCCTCGTGGGGCCCCAGTCCAGATTTCGGCGGGCGAGATCGGTGATGCTGTTGTCGTTGTTGATGCCGCCGCTGTCGTCCAGAGGCACGGTGCCGAGCGACTTGGACCACGTGTAGGACGTCTGGAACTGCGAGCCGCGTCCGAAGCGGCTGACGAGCTGGGTCTGTAGCGAGTGGTACTTCGTCTCGCCGTCGTGGCCCCAGATGGTGATGGTGTTGTTGCCGAAGATCCCGTAGGGCCGCACGGCCGCCTGGAGGCCCGAATCACCGCCCGCCCTCAGGAAATCCAGGCGATCGTTCACGCCGTTGTGGTTGATGTCCCCGTCGGCCACCTGGTTGGCGTCATAGAAGAGGAGCTGGTCCTTGCCCACGCTGCCCACGTAGCTGAGCTCGAGGGTGGTGTTGCGAAGGATTTCCTGCTGCAGGCTGACGTTCCACTGCCAGGTGTTCGGGATGACGGCGTTCGGATCGCGTCCGCTGGTCGGCACGCCGGAGCTGATGCCGAAACATCCGTCGCAGGGCTCGGCGGCGCTGTCGAGCGTGCGGATGCCGCTCTGCAGCCGGCCGAAGGGCGGGTTGTTCGGGAAGGAGAGGCCGCCGCTCAGGCGTTCACGCAGGAAGAAGCGGCCGAAACCCGCGCGCAGCGCCGTCTTGCCCGATCCGAACACGTCCCAGGCGACGCCCAGTCTGGGCGCGATCGCGTCGTACTTCTGCTCCTGTAGCGAGCGGTTCGGACCGGGCGTGCCTCCCCTGAATCCGGCTTCCTGGCAGGGGTTCTTGCCCGGCACGAGCAGCAGGCCGTTGCAGGGATCGTTGCCCAGGGCGGGGTTGAAGAGGGACGGCACGAAGCTCGTCTGCTTGTCGTCGTTCGCGTAGTAGTTGAAGAGCAGCGAGTAGCGTGCGCCGTAGTCGATGGTCACGCGCGGGGCGATCTTCCAGGAGTCCTGGATGTAGAACTCCGCGTCCTTCCAGTGGGTCGGCACCTGGCGGAAGCCCGCCTGCTCGGAGAAGCCGAACGTCATGCCCTTGATCAGGAAGTCGGCCAGGATGTTGCCCGACGTGGAGCCCCATCCGGGAAGGCCCGAGGAGCCCCAGAACGCCGAGTTCTGGTTCGAGCCGTTGCCGAGCGAGTCCTCGTTCTTCACGTTGGTGCTGCCGAGGATTCCGGCCTTCACGAAGTGCTTGCCGAACACGGCCGAGTAGTCGTCCTTCAGGATGAAGAGGTCCTGGTTGTTGCGGAAGGGCGCCTCGTTCCACAGCGTCGGATAGCCGCCGCCGCCCCAGAACACGGGGTGGCCCGTCTCATCGCCGTACTGCTTCTGGCTGAGCGGGAACACGGGCGGGATGGCGGAGAGGATCTGGCTGTTCAGATCCGGGTTCGTGCCGCCCCGGTCGATGATGATCTTGTTGCCGGAGTAGGAGAAGGTCAGGCTGTTCGTGCCCTTGGTGCCCACGTTGTGGTTGAGCTGGGCCAGGAAGGACTTGCCCGGCTGGTCCCAGTCCGAGTCCACGGCCGGGAAGGCGTCGTCTCCCCAGAGGTTCGTGTTGACGTTGGGCGAGTTGTTCGTCCACGAGTCCTGGGTGTAGCGCATCATCAGGCGCGTGCTGTTCGTGAGGCTCCAGTCCACGCGCACGTTCTCCTGACGCCAGTTGATCGGGCTGTTCAGGGAGTCGACCCAGTTGTTGCAGCTTCCGGCGGTCGGGGTCGTGTTGGGCAGCGGGTAGAGCTGCAGGTAGAGCTGGCCGCCGCGGCTGAGCCGATCGGCGGGGATGCGGTTGCCGGGGAAGGGCGCGCCGGTGAGCGGATCCACCGGGGTCGGGTTCGTGCAGCCGGCGATGGCGGGCCCGCTGAAGTCGCCCGCGCGCTCGGCCGCGGTTGGTACGAACGCCGCGCGCACGGTGCCGCGCTTCTCGCGGTTCCACTCCTGCGAGGCGAAGAAGTGCAGCTTGTCCTTGAGGATCGGACCGCCGAGGGTCCAGCCGAAGTCGTGGCGGCTGAGCTGGTCCTTGGGCTGGCCGGCCTTCTCGATGAAGTAGTTCGTCGCGTTGAGCGCGTCGTTGCGGCCGAAGTAGAACGCGCTGCCGTGGAACTCGTTGGTCCCGCCGCGGGTGACGATGTTGATCTGGGCGCCCGCGGCCTGGCCGAACTCAGCGCCGTAGCTGTTGCGATGGATCTTGAACTCCTCGATGGCCTCCACGGACGGGTAGACGAGGATCGTGCGGTTGGATCCCACGTCGTTGTTGTTCGCGCCGTCCACGGTCCACATGTTCGCGGTCACGGCCGCGCCGCTGACCGAGAGGTCCGAGCCGCCGAGCAGCCCCTTGTCCTTCACGTTCAGGGCATCGGGAGCGCTGACGCCGGGCATGAGGGTCGCGAGCTGGAGGAAGTTGCGCCCGTTCAGGGGCAGCTCGCGGACCTGCTCGCCCGTGATGAGGCCGGCCACCTCGCCACCGGTCGTCTGCACCGATACCGCGGGCGTCTCGACGTTCACGGTCTCGGTCACGTTGCCGGTGGCGAGCTGGACGTCCAGGACCCGGTTGTCCGCGACGTTCAGGACGATCTTGCTCCGGGACTCGATCTTGAAGCCGGGGTATTCGACGTCGAGCCGGTAGCTGCCCACGGGCAGGTCCTGGAACGTGTAGATCCCGGCCGCGTTCGTGTTGCCCGAGCGCGTCAGGCCGGTGTCTTCGTTCTTGATCGTCACTTTCGCGCCGGACACCACCGCGTTCGTGGGATCGCTGACGACGCCCCGGAGCGTGGCCGTGGTGCGTTGGGCCATCGCCGGGACGGCGAGGAGAAGAAGGAAGGACGCAGCCAGTGAGAGCCGCTTCGTCATGTGATTCGGCCTCCGGAACTGTTTGTTAAACGACTTTAGGAATGACTGTGCCGAAGTCTGCCAGAGGTTCCGGGTTTGTCAAGAAATTCTTTTTGTGGTCACCAAAACCGCATAAACCCTATGTGGGTCTTGATAAGGCAAGCGGCTGCTCGGCCTTGGCGCCGCGTGGGGACGGCCGGCGAATCGCGATTATTATGGGACGGTCTTGGCTCGAAGACCGCGCAAAACCACGGTGGCCCAGGGAGATGCGCCCGCACGGCGGGCCCGGGCCCGGCTCCTGGCCGCGGCCGGCGTCATCCTTCTATTGGGTTTGGCCGTTCGCGCCCTCTGGCTGGGGGGCCGCCCGGGGCCCGGGGGCGAGCGCGGCCTCAGCGTCCTCCTCATCACCGTCGACACCCTTCGGGTGGACGCGCTCGGTGCCTACGGCCGGTCCGATGCAGGCACGCCGTGGATGGACCGGCTGGCCGCGGGCGGAGTTCGCTTCGTGGACGCGCACGCCCACAACGTGATGACGCTGCCCTCGCACGCCAACATCCTCTCCGGCCGCCATCCCCTGGACCACGGCGTGCGGGACAACTCCGGCTTCCGCTTCCCGGCGGGGATGGACACCCTGGCCACGCTGCTCAAGGCCCACGGTTACGCGACGGGCGCATTCGTGAGCGCGTTCCCGCTCGATGCGCGGTTCGGGCTCGCGCGGGGCTTCGACGTCTACGACGACAGCTTCGTGGACGCGCAGGCGCGGCCCGCCTTCCTCGAGCAGGAGCGCCGCGGACCGGACACGGTGGCTCTCGCGCGGCGCTGGCTGGACACGCAAGGCGAGCGGCCCGTCTTCTGCTGGGTCCATCTCTACGAGCCGCACGCTCCGTACCAGCCGCCATCGGCGCTGGCGGCACGATTCCCCGGCCGTCCCTATCAGGGCGAGGTGGCCGCGGTGGACGCCGCGCTGGGCCCGCTGCTCGAGCCGCTGCTGGCCCGCGGCGAGGATGGCCGGACCCTGGTCGTGCTCACCTCCGACCACGGCGAGTCGCTGGGCGAGCACGGCGAGGCCACGCACGGGATCTTCGCGTACGAGGCCACGCTGCGCGTCCCGCTCCTCGTCTACGCGCCGCGCGTGCTCCGGCCGCGGGTCGAGGCCGCGCCCGCGCGCCATGTCGACATCGCGCCCACGATCCTCGCCGCGCTGGCCTTGCCCGCGCCCGCGGGATTGCCGGGCCGCAGCCTTCTCGCCGCGGTGAGCGAGCCCGCCGAGGCGATCACGACCTATTTCGAGGCCCTGTCGGGCCAGCTCAATCGCGGGTGGGCGCCGCTCCAGGGCGTGATCCGCGGAGGAAAGAAGTACATCGACCTGCCCATCGCGGAGGTCTACGACCTTCGCGCCGATCCCGCGGAAGCGACGAACCTGGCCGGGGCGTCGTCCCCGGCCGTCGGGGCGCTGCGCGCCGAGCTGGCGACCTTCCGATCGGCGGATCGTGGTGTCCATCCCACGGCGGAGAGCGCGGAGACGCGCGAGAAGCTCCGGGCCCTCGGTTACGTGAGTGCCGGCAAGGGCGCTCCCGCTGCCCGTGCGGGCGAAGAGGACGATCCCAAGCGCCTCATGGCCCTCGACGCGATGCTGCAGGAAGTCGGTGCCCTCTACGCGGCGGGCGATCTGCGCGCCGCGCTCCTCCGCTGTCGGGAGCTCGTCTCTCTCCGGCCGCAGATGCGAATGTCTTTCCTCTACCTCGCGCACCTCGAGCGGGAGAGCGGGAACCTTCCGGCGGCGATCCAGGCGCTGCAGAAGGCCCTGGCCCTGGGCCCGGACGACACCACCACGCTCGCGCTCCTCGGCGGCTACCTCACCGAGGCCGGCCGCGCTCGCGAGGCCGCCGACCTGCTCGAGCCCGCCGCCCGCCGCGACGCGCCGAACGTGGAGGTGCTGATGACGCGCGGCCTCGCTCTGGCCAAGGCGGGGCGGGTCGACGAGGCCCTGGCCTCGCTGGCCAGGGCGAGGGAGGTCAGCCCCGCGAGCGCGATCGTCCTCGTGAACGTGGGGACGGTGCGTCTCATGGCCGGCGACTCCGCGCGCGCGCGCGAAGCCTTCGAGGCCGCGCTCGTCCAGAACCCCAACCTGGCCCGCGCCCACAGCTCGCTCGGATTCCTGCTCGCCGAGAGCGGTCAGGGCGGGGAAGCGCTGGCCCACTGGAAGAGCGCGGTTGCCCTCGATCCGGCGGAGAGCGGCAAGCTCCTGGCCCTGGCCCAGCTCCTGGCCCAGCGGGGCCGCGCGGCGGAGGCGCGTCCCTACCTGGAGCTGTTCGTGGCCTCCGCGCCGCCCGCCGTCTACGCGCGGGACCTCGAGCGTGTGCGTCGCTGGCTCGCCGGGAAGTAGAATCGAGC
>Ga0075431_100008199_pt1 | contig 10441 bp, 9 predicted proteins | sample RhiMetdeltSRZDD5_FD_75297 | JGI IMG/M metagenome (GOLD analysis project Ga0075431, IMG submission 75297) | Populus rhizosphere microbial communities from Tennessee, USA - Rhizosphere MetaG P. deltoides SRZDD5 | ecosystem: Host-associated > Plants > Roots > Rhizosphere > Soil | place: USA...
GCAAAGCGGAGGCGCTGCCTCCGCACTCCACATCATTTCGCGCGAAACGCGCGATCGTAGCCGGTCATCTCCACGTACGCGTCGCCGCGCACGCCCACGCCGCCGAACGTGCCGCTGACGTCGCACGCGCCTTCCCAGTACGTCACGCGCGTGGAGCCTTTCGTCAGCAGCTCCTGTGCATTCAGCAGCGGATTCACCGTCAACGCGACATCGAACGACGGCACCTCCACGCGCCAGCGGACGGGATACGTCGCGCCGCTCTTCGCAGACTTCCAGCGCGCGAGCGGCGTGATGCGCAGTTGATCGCGACGGATGTGAATCACGCTCCCATCGCTCGCGATCAAGGATCCCGAGGAGGTCGTGTCGGGTGTGCCGTCCTTGCGGCGGATCACGTACAGCATCAGCTCGGCGTCATTGTCGAGCTGGATCGAGAACCAATCCCACCCCTGCTGGTTCTCGCGCAGCGCCGCGCTGCCGAACTCGTGATCCATCCACGCCTGGCCCGTCGCGCGCTGACCGTTGATCGTGCCCGCGGCCTCGAGGCGCGTCATCGAGTAGTAGTGCGACGCGTAGCCGACGCCCTGCGCCTTCACGCTGACGCCGTTCTCGCCGTGCACCGCGGGAGCCTTGCGCGTGCGCAGCACGAGATCGAGCGCGTCGTCTCCCTGCTTCGCGACGAGGCGCCACGAGCCGTCGGGATTTGTCGTCGCGCGCCACGCTTCGTTGAACACGTCGAGCTTCCCGATCGCGGCGTCGGCGGTGAAGACGGATCCACGATTGAGTTTCTCGTAATAGCGGAAGTCTTTTTTCGCGACGTCAGTGATGGCGAAATGCGCGGGCATGAGGTCGTTGAGTTGCCAGTTGCCTGTTGCCCGTTGCCCGTTGGGCACGACACCCGCCCGGAAAAACGTCACTTCGAATCCATACCGTCGTCCGCTCTCCGTCCGCAGGTGTCCCGTGTAGTACCACCATTCGGTGCGGTACTCGGGATGCGCTCCGTGATCGCGCGGGAAGACGAACTCATAGCCTGGCAGCGCCGGCCGGAACGCCGGAGCGAAGAGCAGGAGCGCGAGCAAGGCGGTTTTCATCGGCGTGACGGCCCTATAATCGCAGGTCCCATGGCCGAACAGCCCGTCGGCGCCCGCGCAAGATTCAAGACCCTGGCTCAGGAGACCAACGTCGCCATCGACGCCGACGACCTCCTCGCGCTCGCGCGGCGCTATGCCGATCAGGGGATGTACGACGAGTCGATCCATCTCTACGAGATGGCCGAGAAGCTCAAGCCCGGCTCGGTGTCCCTGCGCATCAACCTCGCCCGCGTGCGCGATCAGAAGAAGGCCGCGGAAGAGAGCCGCTACGTCAGCGTGAAGTCCGAGGTCGTCGGGGAGCGCGCTCGGGACGAGATCGATTCGTCGCAGTACGTCGGCCTCGCGCAGTACTACATGGCCAAAGATCAGACCTCGAAGGCCATCGAGCTCCTCGAGATCGCGAAGCTGAAGACCCCGAACAACTACCGCCCCTTCGAGATCCTCGGACGCCTCTACTACTCCCAGGGCCAGTGGGAGCTCGCGCACGAGGAGATCCAGAATGCGCGCAAGCTCAACCCGTTCGACCGCGGCCTGGCCGAGATCTCCGGACGAATCCAGTTCGAGCTGAAGAACTTCGATCGCTCGCTCGAGGACTTCATCGACGCCTTCCTGCTCGCCACCGACCAGAAGGGCGAGTCGACCGAGCCGGTGCGCCGGATGATCAACACCCTCAAGCGCATCCACTCCATCGAGCCGAAGGATCTCAACGCGCGCATCAAAGAGCGCGTCGAGCAGCTCCAGCTCGCGACCGAGCGCCTCGAGTTCCGCAAGGAAAACCTCTTCCGCCTCGACCCGCGCAAGGACATGAAGGACATCCTTCAGAAGATCACTCGCGCGGCGGAGAAGCGCGAAGACCTCATCACCACCTCGCACGAGCTGCGCAAGCTGAGCGTCTTCCAGCACATGAAGGACGAGCAGATCTTCCGGCTCTCGAAGCTCGTGCACGTGCAGGATTTCTCGACCGGCGACTACGTCTTTCGCGAAGAAGACCGGAGCATGGACTTCTACGTCGTCAAGGACGGCCGCATCGAGATCCGCAAGGAAACGCCCTTCGGTCCGCAGATCCTCGGCAACCTCACCGCCGACCACATCTTCGGCGAGATGAACTTCATCGACCGAACGCACCGCTCGAGCGACGCGCTTGCGGTGTCCGATCGCTCCGCGAGCTACACGTTTTCGTTCAGCGCGCTCGACCAGATCATGGACGAGGACAAAGAGCTCGCGGTCGGACTGCACTGGGCGTTCTGGCGCTCGCTCACCGAGAAAGTGCGCGACGCGAACGAGCAGCTCAAGCTCTTCTTCCAGGAAGACGCGAAGCGCGGCCAGGGCCGCAAGCGCGACGCGGGCAAGCGCGACGTGCAGGCCGTGACGGTGAAGTCGGAGGACAAGGTCGACCTCTTCCGCGAGCGCGGCCTGTCCGCCGCGGAAATGAAACTGCTGGCGACGTTCTCGAGCGAGGAGCGCTTCCGCGAGGGCTCGCAGGTCTTTCGCGAGGGAGACAAGGGCGACAAGCTCTACATCGTCCTCGACGGCCGCGTGCGGATCTCGAAATTCATCCCCGGCGTCGGCGAGGAAGCATTGACGGTGCTCGACCGCGGCGACTTCTTCGGCGAGATGGCCCTCATCGACGACAAACCCCGCTCCGCCGACGCGAAAGCACACGAGCAGGACGCGACGGTGCTGTCCATCGACCGCGCGACCCTGAACGAGATCCTCTCCATGGACCCACACGCGTCCCTACAGTTCCTCAACCTACTGTGCCGCATGATCAGCCGCCGCCTGCGCGAGATCAACGAGAAGATCGTGCAGTGGAAGTACATGAGCGGCGGGTTCTGACGTAGGGCGGGCTTCAGCCCGCCCGCGGAGCGCTGGCGTCCCGCCGGCTGTCGTGGCGGCGTCCCGCGCCGCCACCCCGGGCGGGGGAACAGTCCCTCGACCGCATGGGCGGAGTCGATCCAGGCGACGCGTACAGTCGACGAACCCTACGCCCACAGTCCCACCCACCGAATTGGACAGTCCACTGACTCTAAGCTTACGGTCCACGCACCGAATTGGACAGTCCACTGACTGTGGCCGTACAGTCCGCAGACCCTGAGCCTACAGTTCCTCGACTGTACGCCTATGGAGACCGTACCGACGCCCACAGTCGTCGGACTGTAGGCGTATGAACGACCACCCGGCGCCGCGGGGCGCCGGATGTCGGAGTCGGACGCAGTGGCGGTGCCGCGACGGACGGTGGCAAGAGCAACGATGTTCGTTGCGACGACGATCTGCGCGCTGGGTTCGGCGGATATCGAGGGTCAGACGAAGACCCCGCTGCCGTTCCAGCGCTACGCGACAACCGTTCGCGATGGACCTGTCGCGCCACCCGTCTCCCGCGCCCCAACTCGCCGCGCTATGCGGCACGTTCCATCGCGCTGTGACAGAACGTGATGAGAGCGCCCGTGCTATGTGGATGAAGCGAAGTACAAGTACTACGGTGTCACCAGCGTAAGAGGCGCGCTTTCAACATGCGCTAGGCGGACGCTGGAACGGCCGGCTATTTTGCACCATCGCTGGATCCTTCGCTCGAATGTCCAGAGTTGCCAGCGTTATCGATACCCCTCGGCTGAGACGTTCGGCCCAGAATATATCCCGACAGCCCGCCTAGCAACGCCGCAAGCTCCTTGCCCTCTAGTGTCCCCATGATGCCGAACAAGATGATAGCGATCACTATCAGAAAGAGCGTGACGAATTGCATACCCATTTCGCCCGAGAATATTGTTTTTGCGATGTCTCGGCTTTGGGCGATGAAGTAGAAACCAGCAATCACTATGAATACCAAAACGCCGAATGTATACGTTACGTTCGTACGGAAGCGGTTTGTATCTTTGGAAGCATCGAAGAGCGACGCGATCCGCTGTTCCACGGTGAAAAGCCGACGTACGGCGGCCTCACGCTTTACTCGTGCATCCTCTAGAAGTGGGCCCGAGCTTTGCAGCGTCGCCAGGTCCTTCTCGGCGCCGTCGAGATACTGCTCGATAAGTTCGATCCTAGCTGAATCAGGAGTGTGAGCGCTTTGCGCCTTTTGAAGGTCGCGTTTGGCCGTCGTTACGCTTTTTTCTAGAGTACTCACGGGAGGCAAGTTTTTAAGTGCCACAGAGAGTTCTTCTATGCGGCGATCCGTTGACGTCAGTTGCTCGATCAGCACATCGCGTTCCTCGAAGAGCAACCGAAAGTCATTTGTCTTTGCTATGTCGAGCGGCTTCTTCGCCGGCTCTCCCGTCGCGGCAGTGCTCGTTGCCGCTGGTGTCGTGGCATCCTGCGTACTAGCCACGCTGGCAGCAAGCACAAACGCGAGGAGCCCTAGTGCGTGGCGTATTCGCATTGCCTCTCCCATCTCTGTGTGTCTACCAGTAGGAGTGTCAGAAACGCATGTTTCCCTACCTGGCCACACCTCGTAATCACGTCTTGGGCTCGCCGTGTAACCTCTCCGCCGCCTAACGTCACGGTGAAGCTGATGCGGCCCGGCAGCCGAGCTGCCTACGTCGTCGCAAGCGTGGCGGTGTCACGCCGGACCGACCAGTAAGGGTCGAGTCGACCGGGGCGTACATTCGACCACCGAACCGCGCAGGAGCTGTTGATTGTCGCGTTGGGACTATCAGATGTTCGGTTCGGACAAACGGAAGTTCGTTCCGTCGTGGATTTTGTCGAGATCGCGCTGATCGGAGCACGATCCGCGTGAATTTTGTCTCGATCGGACAAAATGGAAGCTCGATCGCAGCAAGCGTCGATCGCTATTCTGCTGAATCCACCGCGATCCCGGTTTTCTGAGTCCGGACTCGACAACCATTTATCCCGATCGGACAACCGCCAGCTCGGTCGTGATAAGCGTTTATCCCTTCGCTGCTGAATTCACCGCGATCCTGGCTTTTCGAGTCCGGATTCGACAACCATTTGTCCCGATCGAACAACCGCCAGCGCGATCGCATCAAACGCCAGCTCATTCCCGCTCTTTCCAAAGCGATGCGTAACGCGTTTTTCGCGGCGGAAGCATCAGAGTCAGCGACAGGGCTCTTCGTCACTGGAACTTCTTCCATCGGAGGGGAACGATCATCCACGCCTCGCGGCCATCGGGCGAGATCGGCCAGGAGGTGGCCCACGCGATGGGCGGAGAGTACCGGGAGAACCACAAATGCGACGTCGAGCGGCGCGAATCCAGTCGAGCCGAACACCTTGAGGTAAACGATGATCGGTGCCGCGACCATCAGCTGTGCGGCGGCAACCCTCCCCACGCGATCAGCGTCGTCCCATGGCGGAGGCAGTGTGTACGCGCAACTGCCGTGAATCGGGTAGATCTCGATCGCGACACTTTGCTTCCGCGCCGCTCCGCGACGAACGGGCGGCGCGAACTCGCGGATCACGAGGATCGCCAGATACGCGCGGTCGCCGCGCTCAAACGGAGGCGCGGCTTCAGCCCGCCGCGTCGTGTGAACGGACCAATCGCGCGTACCGCTCTGCCTCACCGGGGGGCGGTGGTCGTTGAACCCACCTTCGAGACAGCCAAAGCGGCGCGGTGCAATGTTCATCTGTGCACGATATGTTTCAGGCCGATGAATATATGGTAGTATTCCAACTCCATATATAAAACGTATGAATAAGGAAACAGAGAGCTTCCAATTCCTGGTCGCTTTGCCGACGCCGCAGAAAGAGCAGTTGGACACGATCGCCAAAGAAACCGGAACGTCACGCGTGGCGGTCGTTCGATCGGCAATCGAGATGTTCCTGGCTGAACGCGGCGGCGAGAAACTCTCGATCGAGCTTCCCGAAGATTTGCGCATCAGGCTTGCCGCATTTGTGGAAGCGTTCTACGGCGCAACCGTCCAATTGATCGTCGCGGATGCTTTACAACGACATATCGACCGATTCATCAACGACAACCCGGACATCAAAGAACGCTTCGAGGAAGCGCACAAACAGATCGTCGCGAGTGGGAACGTGGAGGGTGGGAGCATCGTGGTGTTTCCTCGAACTCGAGTGTCTTGAAGAAGACTTGATCGATGCACAGCAGCCGGCGTACCCGTAAATCTCCACGTGTCTCTGGCCGTCGCAAAGGCCAGAAGATCCTGTTGATCCACGGCCACGACGAGAAGAACGTGCTCCGGCTGCAGAAGTTCATCCTGGAACATTGGAAGGATTGCACGCTGATCACGTTGAGCGACCTTCCTGCGCAGGGACGCACGATCATCGAGAAGTTCGAGTGGGAGGCGAAGGACGCGGTCTTCGCGCTGGCGCTGATGACGCCTGACGATATCGTGCGAAATGGCAATTCCCGGTACCGTCAGGCGCGGCCCAACCTCCACTTCGAGCTGGGATGGGTTTACGGCCGGCTCGGGCGCTCGCGCGTGTGTATCCTCTTCAAGCGCGGCACGAAGCTGCCTAGCGACCTGGAAGGCATCAACCGCTTCGACTTCACGAAAAACGTCCGTGATGTATTCGAGCAACTGCAGACTGAGCTCGAATCGGCCGGAATGCTGAAGTCGGCCTGACACCCGCGTCATTAGACGCGGCGATGTTTGGAGTCCCTCCGTAAAGCTTCTTCCGAGAAGCGTCTGAATGATCTGGACGCCGAGTACGAAGATGCTTAGCGCGCCGATAGGTCGCCCAACTTGCCGCCGAACCTGTCGGCGGGCTGGTGTCCGGCTCGGCAGCCGAGTCAACATGCGGATCAGAAATGTAATCCGTCGGAAAGTCCCAGACGCTCGAGAAGTCCAGCCCAAGACGGTATACCAGCAGGGATGGAGATACCAGAACCGAAGAAGGGAATCAGCGATGCATCTCGACATGCGGCTACGATCCGCGGTGGTAGAAATGATGCGTACGCTGAGAGCCGCTTACCTTCAGGCCCGTCCAACGCAGTGATAAGCCGTTGGCTATGTGCCACTACCTCCGGCAAAACACTCTTGTCGACGTCGGGCAGTATCGTGAGTCGCCCGAGTTGTTCCACAATCCGCGTACGAGCCTCTCGACGCATAGCGCTGGTAAACGTGTATGTCGGCAGCGTAGGCGGGGTAAAAGGAGCATTGGACATGGCTGCCAAGATTAACAGGGAGGTGACGAGAATCACAGCCGGCCTAATTTCATGCTGCGCAGCCCGGCTTCGATTCGCCGGATGTGGAACAACCCTGGCGTAGGGCCGCGGTCGTCGCAACGTTAGCTAGAATCGTGGCGTGACTACGGCGAAGTTGGCGCAGCGCGATCCGGGTCCGGACCCGGTGGCGGAACAGGACGCGGTCGGCGCCTGGATCCTTGCCGAGCTCGAGTCGGAGCGCCCGTGGGATGAGCTGTTCGCCCGGTCATCGGATCTCCTGGCTGAATTGGCCGCGGAGGCGATTCGTGAGGACGAGGCTGGCCTGACAGAGCCCTCGATCCGGAGAAGCTTTGGAGTCGCGAACGAACTCGGCGTTCCTCAAACTCTTAGCAGGTCTGCCGCGGAACGTGCGTGAGCAAGCCGTCGCCGCCTATCTGCTCTTCCGAGAAAACCCATGGCATCCGAGCCTTCACTTCAAACGCGTACATCCGACCAAGCCGATCATGTCTGTACGAGTGGGTAGCGACTATCGCGCCGTCGGTATTCAACGAGAGCCGGGCGCAATCCTCTGGTACTGGATCGGGGCCTCACGAACAATACGAGACACTTCTCGCAAACCGTAAGGGATGACGTTCGCAATCGCACTCCGAATCACCGACTCTGCACAATATCCCCAGAGTTGACCCTTCCCGACTTCACGCGAACGCGCCGGCTGCCGAGAACGCGATCGTACTGCTCGAACACCGACGGCAGGCCTTCCGAATTGGTGTCCACGCCGGTCTGCATCTCGAAATGCAGATGCGGGAACATCGAGCTTCCCGAGGCGCCGATCGCGGCAATCGCGTCGCCTTTGCGAACCTTCTGACCGACCTTGACGCGGCTGCTGCCGTGCTGAATGTGACCGTACAGGCTGTGCTCGCCGTTGCCGTGGTCGATCACGAGGTAATTGCCCCAGATCTTCATCGGCCCGTCCGTCGCGATCGTGGCGGGATCGAACGTCCGGTCGTCGGGAGCACTGTCGACTACTGCAGCAACAACACCGTCCGCGACCGCGCGTACCGGTGTTCCGAATCCGAACCAGCTTTCGTTCTTCTCTTTCGGACCAGAGGACATGTTCCCGTCCTCGTCCACGGGGACGAAGTCGTAGCTGTAGCGCATGAAGTTCGTGCGAAACCCCAGCTGCTGTAAACCGGGGATCGTGTAATCCCAGCGGCGATGGTGGGCGTAGAAATCGTGGCCGTCGTAAACGATCATGCGGCGCTGGATCGGAAGAATCAGCCGCGCCTTCGCCCGATACACCTCCGGCTTCACAATCGCGCTTTCCGTGTTACGCCGGCTGCCGTCTTTCGAGCTCAGTTTCAAATCGAATTGCACCGTGTGCAGGTCGACGTCCGGTGCGAACTCGTGAAAGGGATTGAAGAGCAGCGACGTGGCGCCGGCCGGCACCTCAGAGACATCAGCCGTTCGGATGCTCGGCCGCGTGCCGTTCCCGTCGATGAACTTCCGCAGGACCAGCTTGCCGGATCGATCGAATACGGACACCTGCACCTCGTCCACATCCAACGCTTCGGCCATGCGATTCTCGATGATCAGGTCGACGCTCAGCGACTGACCGCTCGCGTCCGCGGAGATGAGTGCCGGTTGCGGGGAAACGTGTACGCTGACGTCCGGCGCATCCGCGGCAGTCATCATCAACAGAAGAGCGGCAACAAACATGGGGACATCTTACGAGTGCTCCGCTCACAAGTTGCACGCCGGCAAACGTCTTGCTGGACCTCGTCGCGTGCGCCTGCTGCCGTATCTGATGCTCGCTCTACTGAGTTGCCACATGTCCGCAAGGCCGCACATTCTGATCGTCACCGCCACCCTCGGATATCGCCATGAATCGATCCCGACCGCGGAGCAAGTTCTCGGACACATCGCCGAAGAACAGGGCATCGACGTGTCGTTCGCACGCAATGAAGAGGAGGTTCGATCACGGCTCACTCCTTCCGAGCTCGCGAACGTCAACGCCGTCTTCTTCGTGAACACGACTGGCGAGCTCCCGACGACCGCCGCGGATGCGCTCATCACCTGGGTCCGCGCAGGCGGCACGTTCGTCGGCGTCCACAGCGCCTCGGACACGTGGCACGCGGTGCCGGCCTACATCGAAATGCTCGGCGGAGAATTCATCGGACATCCACCGGAGACGACCGCCACGATCGTCGTGGACGACCCAATGCACACCGCGACGCGAGCGTTGCCATCGACGCATGTGTTGTACGAGGAGTTTTATTACCTCGGAAGCGTCGACCTGCCGCGACTACGCACACTGCTCTCGCTGCGCACGCGCCCCGAGCCGCCGGGAGATGCAGGCTATTTTCCGCTGGCGTGGGAGAAGGCATTCGGCAACGGGCGCGTTCTCTACACCGCATTGGGACATCGCGAGGATGTCTGGTCGTCGCCGTGGTTCCGCGCTCACATGAGCGGTGCGGTCGAGTGGGCGGTTCATCCACCTTCCGCACGCGCGAAACGTCGAGCGGTGCGTCACTGACGTTTTGCGCCGCGCGCCTTCCGCAGAGCTTCTTCCATCGCTTCCATCGGCGTCATTGCCACGAGGTTCCTTCGACGCCGGAACTTCTTCCACGCGAGCGGAACGATCGGCCACGCCTTGCGCCCGTCGAGGGTCGAGATCGGGATGAGGTTGACCAACGCGATGATCAGCGAGTAAACGCCGAGCACCTCGATTGCGACATCGAGCGATCGCACACCCGTCGAGCCGATCACCTTGGCGAATACGATCAAAGGCACGGCGACGATCAGCTGCGCGGCGGCACCACCCCACGCGATCAACCCATCGTCCCACCGTGAGTCGGGGAGGTTGTACATGCAACTGCCGTGAATCGGGTAGATGTGGATCGCGATGACCTTGCACCCGCGCCACTCCGCGACGCGCTGGTGACCAAGCTCATGGATCAGGAGAATGGCCAGATAGGCGATGACCCCCGCGCTCATGATCAAAAAGTGACGAGAGCCGGCGATCAGCAGAAGGAGAGCAAGCGCCGGCACGGACCAGTGAACCAGGATGGGGACGCCGGTTCGGGTCCGCGCCACGAGAAACATCCGGCCGAGCCACGGAAGGTTCATGGTTCGTGTGCGGCGGATCTCACAATCGCGAGCGCTTCCTCGATCCCGCGCGGCGGTTCGACGTAGGAGAGCACCGTGAAGCTCAGAAGCAGTTTCCCCGCGGGAACGCCGCCATTTGCCATGAATTTGTGCTCGCCCGCTCCTGGTGCGCGGTCGG
>Ga0075431_100008202_pt1 | contig 10438 bp, 15 predicted proteins | sample RhiMetdeltSRZDD5_FD_75297 | JGI IMG/M metagenome (GOLD analysis project Ga0075431, IMG submission 75297) | Populus rhizosphere microbial communities from Tennessee, USA - Rhizosphere MetaG P. deltoides SRZDD5 | ecosystem: Host-associated > Plants > Roots > Rhizosphere > Soil | place: USA...
GGTCCGGCGACCGCGCCTAACGTCGTCGCCCACACGATCAAGGACAGGTGGCGGCCGCGCGACGACGCTGGGGCGAGGTCCACGGCTGCGTACCGCGCCTGCATGCCAGCGGCCGTGGCGCCACCAAATAGAAAGAAGCCCGCGAAGATGAACGGGATGGAATCTCGGACCGCCGCCATGACGATGATCAGTGCTCCGACGGCGGCGACGAGGTACGCAGCGGCGAGGCTTGGCCGGCGGCCGCCTCGATGTACGATCGCGGCCGCCGGCAACGCCAGGAGCGCCGAGCCGACCACGGCCGCGCTCTGCGCGAGGCCCGACGCGCTAACGCCTGCGATGTCCGCGGCCAGTAGCGCTCCGACGGACGAGCCGACGGTCACGCCAACACCGCTGACCACCTGGATCGCGAAGAGGAAGCGCAGCGTACGGCGCTGAACCGCGGCCACGTCGACGGTTGCCGCGATCCGATCGACGTGGTCGGCAGTTGACGCCAGCTCGTCGGAAACTGTCATAGGCGAGCCGAAAGATATGGCGCTGTCGGCGTCGCGTTCCGCACGACACGGTCACCCGGGCTCAGACGACCAGTCGGGAATGCGGTGGCGCCGGGAGTCGCCGGGAGGAACGCCCCACGCCGAAAACCGACCGGTGCCCGCGCGCTCGATCGCGCACTCGGTCCAACCAAGGGACTGGGCCACTCGCTGATTGGCCGCGAGCCGGTCCAGAATGGCGGCGTGGGCACTCCAATCGGCGCCATGTGCGCCACCGTTCTTCAGCGACTCGCGCCGGGCGTACAGCATCTCGAGCGACTCGAGCGCGTTAGGACGGTCCATGGTCACTCCCGCCGAGGATGGTGCGGAATTGAGTGTCTGTATAGCCAAGCTAGTGGTGACCATCCGACTACGGAAGTGTCGTTAGGCCGCGCGTGCGACTACCACATCGGCCAGGGATGCAGGCTCGACGCGGGAGGCATGGCCGCGTAGTTGCGATGCGGCGCGCCGACGGTTACTTTACAGTCAAGCGACACACGCGCCGAGCGCGTGGACAAGTTCCGAACGGGGCCTGCCGAATTGCGAGCAGGCCCTTTTTTGTTCCGTCGCGACAGTGCCCCACCGCGGGGCGGCCATCGTGACACAGTGTCACGGGCACGTTGTGTCGGTCGGTACGGCATCCCGCACTCCGCACAACAGTACACCATCAGGAGTTAGGTCAATGCGCACCACCGGCACCGTCAAGTGGTTCAACGACACCAAGGGGTTCGGCTTCATCACGCGAGAGGATGGGCAGAAGGACTGTTTCGTTCATCACTCGGCGATCGAGGGGAGCGGCTTCAAGACACTCGCCGAGGGCGAGCGGGTGGAGTTCGACGTCGTGCAGGGACAGAAGGGTCCCGCGGCTGAGAATGTGAAAAAGTTGGCTCGTTGAGCCGAGGCCCCTCACCCCACGCGGGTGCGGAGTGGCGCCGCGCGGTCGGACCGTACCTTGGCCCGAACGCGCGGCGCGCGTCGTTTCAGCTGCTGACCACGCTCGCACCGCTCGCCGCCGGCATCTGGGCCGTCCATGCGCTTCGGACGTGGTCGTTGCCTCTGGCGCTCCTTCTCGCGGTGGTGGTCGCCGGCTTTCTCGTCCGCACGTTCGTGCTCATGCACGACTGTGCGCACGGATCGTTCTTCGCGTCGCGACGAGTCAACGACATTGTGGGATTCGCGACCGGCGTCCTGACACTGACCCCGTTCGCGCAATGGCGCCGCGATCACGCGTTGCACCACGCGTCGTCAGGCGACCTCGATCGTCGCGGCCACGGCGATGTTCCGACACTTACGGTTCGCGAGTATCGCGCCCGCTCATACCGCGGTCGTCTCGCGTATCGCATCGTCCGCCACCCAGCGGCGCTGCTGCTCGGTGGGCCGTTCCACCTGGCGGTCGGTCAGCGCTTCCGCGGATCGAGCGTGGCGAGCGGCCCCCGCCAGATCGCGAGCGTCTGGGGCACGAACGTCGCCATCGCGCTCCTGTTGGCCGGCGGCCTATGGGCCGTCGGCTGGAAGAGCGTGATGATCGCGTACGTGCTCCCATACTACCTCGCGGCCCTGATGGGCGTATGGTTGTTCTACGTCCAGCATCAGTTCGAGGACGCCTACTGGGCGCCGCACGAGCGATGGGACTACGTCCACGCGGCGCTCCGCGGCAGCTCGCACTTGCAGCTGCCACAGCCGCTGCGGTGGCTCACGGCGAACATTGGCCTGCATCACGTCCATCACGTGGCGCCGCGAATCCCGAACTACCGGCTGCAGCAGTGCCACGACGCGAATGCCGTGTTTCACGGCTCTCCAACGGTGACGCTTCGGTCCGGCACGGCCGCTCTGCGGCTGACGCTGTGGGATGAGGACCAACGCCGACTGGTGCGATTTCGCGACGTAACCGTTCCCTGAGGCCAGAGACCCATGCCTGAAATCCATCTCGAAGACACCGACCGCATCGACTGGGCGCTCAAGGCGTTCAAGAAGAAGATGCAGAAGTCGGGGATTCTCGCGGCGCTACGCCGGAAGCGGCACTACACCAAACCGAGCGAAGCGCGTCAATTGAAATCGAAAGCCGCACAACGCGCGCGGCACAAGGCGGCGCGCAGCAGCAGACGCTCCGCGCCCTGATCTGGCCGTTCCTTCCTAACGTGAAGAGGTCGTAGTGAAAGAAGAAGGGATCGAGCTCGAGGGCGTCGTCTCGGAGGTGCTCCCGAGCGCCATGTTCCGCGTGGAGCTCGACAACGGGCACAAAGTGCTGGCCACGACGGCCGGCAAGATGCGCAGGTTCCGAATCCGCGTTCTGGCCGGCGATCGCGTCACAGTCACCGTCTCGCCGTACGACCTATCGCGAGGACGGATCACGTTTCGACACAAGTAGGAGGTCCCCATGACGGTTCCGGATCGCGTGACGGCGGATTGGATCGCGACGCTCGGCAACGGTCAGCTCGTGATGGCCGAATCGCACCTGCGCTCCGAGTTCCTGGACGCGGAAAGCCAGGAGAAAGACCGGCGCGGCGGCCGATACGCTCTCCTGGAGGGACCACCGGCGCTCGTGAATGCGTGGCTCCGATGGCAGATGGTCAGCAACGAAGCGCGGTCACGCGGATTGCTCATCCGCCATGGGAGGTGAGGCGCGTGACGCTCCGCTACCATTCGCTCGAAGAGGCCCTCCTCCGGGTCGACGCCGGGACGCTGCCCAACGGCTGTCGCATCGTCGTGAGCTGGGATTGGTGGGACGCGCTGTCCGACCTCGAGCGAGACTCGTACCGGGCTCGCTGCGAAGGCCGTGGTGTTCGGCTGAGCACGGACCATGAGATCTCGCGGCACTTCGTGGAGCTCAACGATCCCGACGCTCCGCCCCTTTCAACCGAGCACCGCGCCTAACTCGCATAGCGGCGATCGTCGCGCTGCGCTGGTGACGGCGCTTGGCGAACTGACCCCGGACAAGTGAGCGCGATGCGGCAACCTCGACGGCCGAATTCGGGGAATCGGCGAGACACGCTCGCGCGGAGATGGCGACCGTGGCTGCTCGACGAGTCTTTCGATGCCGACGAGCACGCGACGCCACCACCGGCGATCTCGCAACCGCCCGGCGAGAGCGCCACGCCGCCGTCGGATCACGGAGACCCAGGCGTCGGTGACGACGAGCCCGGGCGCTGATCGGAGTGCTCCTCACTTCTCTCGGTCGTGGTGATCGGGTCGGCCGCGGCCAACAAGGCTCTGAGCGCCGTCTCATCGGCCTGCTCCCACTCATCCGGGATGGGACTGAGGCGCCGGCGCTCCGTTTCCGCCGTAAACGTCAGCCACCCGCCCTCTCGCTTCTTGGACACGCGGCCGAATTCGGAACCTGTGTCGAACGGACGTGCGGTGGAACTCGCACCCGGTGATCGAACGTTAGGCGCCGGGGTGGTCGGCCGCGTATCCCAGACCTGCCACTCTCGACCATCCGGTCCGACAAATGCACGGAGCGCCATTGACACCTCCTCCTGGTCGTCGACCTCCACACGTGCCCGTGCCACTCGCGCAGTCTGCATCGACGTAGCCCTCGTGACCACGAGCGCCAGGGCCTCATCAGCCTATCCGTCCGCAACGCGCAAAGCCAGACGCACCAATCAAGTCTCTCATCGCGGAGCGAGATACCTATGACGGACCGAAAGCGCTCCCGACGGGGAAAGAGGGACGGCGATGCACCTCGAGGCTCAGACGGCGGCGAGCCAGCATCCCGCGGTGATCCCGACCTCGACCCGGCGACTCCGTCGAACGCTGCGGCGATTCCCCCCGCCGTGTCTGACTCGGACGCCCTGTACCGGCTTCTCGTCGAGAGCGTCCGGGACTACGCGATCTTCGCCCTCGATCCGCGAGGCCGTGTTCTCAGCTGGAACGCCGGCGCCGAACGGCTCAAAGGGTATCGGGCCGATGAGATCATCGGAAAGCACTTTTCCGTGTTCTACCCGCGGGAGGTTGTCGCTGAAGGGTTCCCCGAGTTCGAGTTACGAACGGCGACGAATACGGGCCGCTTCGAGAACGAAGGGTGGCGCATTCGCAAGGACGGATCCCGATTTTGGGCGAACGTCGTGATCACCGCGCTGCGGGACGCCACCGGCGCGCTCGTGGGGTTTGCGAAAGTCACTCGTGATCTGACGCACCGACGCGAGGCCGAAGAAGCGCTGAGGGCCAGCGAGGAGAGCTTCCGGCTCCTGGTCGACGGCGTGAAGGATTATGCGATCTTCATGCTCGATCCGACGGGCCGAGTCGTGACGTGGAACGCGGGGGCCGAGCGCATCAAGGGGTACAGGCCTAACGAGATCATTGGACGGTCGTTCACAACGTTCTACCCGCCCGGCGACATTGCCGCTGGAAAACCCGACCGCGAGCTGCTCATCGCCGAGCGCGACGGCCGTTACGAGGAAGAGGGATGGCGACTCCGTCGAGACGGGACGATGTTCTGGGCGAATGTGTTGATCACGTCGATCCGCGCCGATTCCGGCGAGCTGGTGGGGTTTGCAAAGGTGACACGGGATCTCACCGAGCGCCGCGCTGCGTCGCAGCGCGCGCTGAAAGACGCGCGGCGCGCGGCGGCCCAGAAGGCCGAGCGAAAGGCTGCCGCGTTACGCGAGCATGAGTCACGCGCGCTGACCGATGCGCTCAGACAACAGTCCGTCGAGTTGGAGGCGCGCACGCACGAGGCGGAAGACGCCCGGCACCTCGCTGACGAAGCCAACCGAGCCAAGGGTCAGTTTCTGGCCGCCATGTCCCACGAGCTACGGACGCCCCTCAACGCCATCGGTGGGTACGCGGACCTCCTCACCATGGGGCTTTCCGGAACGGTCACCGAGGCGCAGATCGCGCAGCTTGGTCGAATCAAGCGAAGCCAGGAGTATCTGCTGGGGCTCATCAACGATCTGCTGAACTTCAGCCGTCTCGAAGCCGGACAGCTCAGCTACGACTTGGGCCCGGTCCCCCTTCGCGAAGTCATCGATACCGTACTGCAGATGGTCGCCCCGCAGATGCAAGCGAAAGGGCTACGCCTCGAGGCCGACCCGTGTTCGGTGGACCTCGTCGCCCGAGCGGACCACGCGAAGGTCGAACAGATCGTTCTCAACCTCCTGTCCAACGCCCTCAAGTTCACTGACGCAGGGGGCCGGATCAGCGTGTCGTGCGAGATGCTGGATGCGGACCGAGTCGCTGCACGAGTCCGCGATACGGGATGCGGAATCTCCGCGCACCAGCTTCAAATGATCTTCGAGCCTTTCGTCCAAGTGGGGCGATCGCTCACGAGCACGCGTCAGGGAACGGGGCTCGGGCTCGCGATCAGTCGCGACCTGGCCCGAGGCATGGGTGGTGATGTCGTTGCCGAGAGCACGGTCGATGTTGGTTCGACGTTCGCGCTGATCTTGCCGATGAACAAGTAACACACCCACCGTGACCACGCCACCGCAAAGACGTTAGGCGCCGATCACCGGGCGGTCACGAGCACGCGATGGCTCCGGAGCGTCTGTCTCCGTCTACTCCGCCCGCAGCGCCTCCGTCGGCTGCACGGCGAGGCCGCGACGCCCTTGGCGGCGTGCCGCCCGCCGTACAGTTCGTGGAGGTCGCCGTCGACGGCGTCGCGCGCCTCGTCGGGAACGGCGTGGCGGAGCAGGGCGCGCGCGAGGCGCGGGGGCGAGGCGGCGGCGCTCATCGCGCCCTCAGTGACGCCGGGTCGAGCCCTTGCCACATGCGCTCGGCGACCTGCCGCGCCTCGCGAAGCGCCTTGGCGCCCTCGGGCTCGAGCTTCGCGTAACGCCGCCCTTTGCCGCCGCGCTCCGGGGTGGGGTCGCTCATCCGCGACGAAACGAACCCCTTTTCCTCGAGCCGACGTAGCGTGATGTAGACTGCGGCGCGGGCGACGCTCCGTCCGGTGCGGCGCTCGATTTCCTCGACGATGGGGATGCCGTACGCTTCACCCCGCAGATGCGCGATGGCGAGGAGGACCATCTGTTCGAACTCGCCGAGGCTCTGATGTGTCATTTGATAAAGAAGACGATGTTAGCATAAGAGCGCAAGAGCTTCGTTCTGGAGGAGCGATCGTGGGCGCATTGTGCGTACGCGGCTGTCGCGCCGCCGCGTCCTACTCGTTGCTGATGACCAGCGTCAACGGCACTTCCGTGCGTGGCCGTCCGGGTACCGTGACGCGGACGGTCAAGCCGTAGGTTCCCGGCAGCGCGGCTCCGTCGGCGATGAAGATGTATTTCTTCGTCGTGACGCTGTCCGTCGTCGTCGCTGATGTCACTCTTGCACTTACGCCGTTAGGCACTCCGACGATCGCCGACTCGACGGCTCCCGTCGTCGCAACGCGAATCGTCGCGATCGCGAGCGCCGAGCTTCCGGGGCGGAGAACGACGGAGCTTGGCTGGAGCGTGATCGACAACGTCGAGACGTTGGTGGCGGACGTGGCCACTGCCGTAACGGCGTCAGTGCGGGAGTTGCAACCGACGCCCGCCACCAGGACCACGATCAAGGAACGAGACGAGAGACGCATCGTTGGCTACTGTCGCTCGATGCCTGGCCGTCCGCCCGAGACGCGCCATCGCGTCGGCGGCCCGACCGGCGTATCGGGCCGACTCACGAATGGTATAGTGGGATACTCCGCTGTCCAGCGGGGATCGGTTCGACGCTACTTTACCAGCGATCGCAGCTGCGCCGACAATCCGTTGGAGGCAGCGCTGACCACCCACGAATGGAACGCCCGCTTGGACGGCCCTGGCAACGGACTCGGCGACACCTGGCGCGCGCCAATATCCGCGGTGTTCGAGGCGCTCGGACGTACGCCGCGGCGAGCTACTCCCTACCGATGACTGACGGAGCGATGACGCCGTTGCCCACCCTTCGCGCCGGTGCGATGGACTCACTGGACGTGCCGCCGAAGGGTGTGCGACGCCGCGGCCTCAGCGGCTACCCGCTGCTCAACGCGGGTGGCTGGCTGCTGTTCGGCGTCGCGATGATGATCGGGTCGCTCGACGTGATGCCGTGGGACGTCATCCTTGCGACCGAGTCGGTGTACGTGGTGGTCGGCTTCCTGCTGGCCGTGCTGCTCGGCCGCGTCTACGACCGCCTCGGCGTGCAGCCGGGGGCCTTCGGCCGGACGCTCGCCATCAGCGTCGTAGGAGCGTGCGCGGCAGGGATGCTGTGGAACGTCGCCTTCTACTACCACCGGCAATACGGCGCCGCCACTCTCCATTCGCTGATCATCGGTGCGCCGTCGCGGCTCCGCTTCCCGCGCGAATGGATCCTCGACGGCGCGCTGGAACACTGCATTCTCCCGCTGTTCGGGTGGAGCCTCGTGCACCTGGGGCTGCAGTACAACACCGCGCTGCGTGAGCAGCGGGAGCACGCGCTGCGCGCCGTGGCCGCGGCGCGAGACGCACAGCTCCGGATGCTCGCGTACCAGCTCAACCCGCACTTCCTCTTCAACACGCTCAATTCCATCCGCGCACTGATCAACGAGGATCGCGAACGCGCCCGCGAGATGGTGACTTCACTCTCCCGGTACCTTCGCTATGCGTTGGTGGACCGTCCGCTGCACGTGGCGCTGCTCGAGGAGGAGGTGGCGTCGGTCCGTGGTTATCTCGCGATCGAGCAGGTGCGGTTCGAAGAGCGCCTCGACGCACGCGTCGACGTCGAACCTGCCGCGCTGCGCTGCGAGGTACCGGCGTTCCTGCTCAACCCACTCGTCGAGAATGCGCTGAAGCACGGCGCCGCCGGCACCGTCGGCGCGCCGCTCGTGCTGCGGGTGGAGGCGCGGCTAATGGAACCGGACCGGCTCAGGCTCGTGGTGGAGAACAGCGGACGGTGGGCCGCGGCGCGGATTCCCGCGCCTAACGCGGCCGAGTCCGACGACGGGCTGGCCGGCGGCGTGGGGCTCGCCAACGTCCGCGCACGCCTCGAAGCGCTCCATCCCGGCGACCATCGCATCGAGATCGATGAGGCCAATGGGCACGTGCGCGTCGTGGTGGAGCTGCCGGCTCGCCAGCGCACAGAGGTAACGACGTGAGCGCGCGCCGGCGTCACGCCGTCATCGTGGACGACGAGCGGCTGGCGCGGTTCGAGCTGCGGACGTTGCTCGAGCAGGCGCACGCCGATCAGGTGTACGTCGTCGGCGAGGCCGCGTCGGTAGCCGACGCGGCGCGGGTCGTGGATGCCACGGACGCTGATGTGGTGTTCCTCGACATCCAGCTCGCGGGGGAGACGGGGATGGACCTGCTCCCGCTGCTAGGCGCGGACGTTGACGTCGTGTTCGTGACCGCGTTCGACGAGTACACCCTCCGCGCGTTCGAGGTGAACGCCCTCGATTACCTGCTCAAGCCCGTGGCACCCGAGCGGCTTGCTGTGACGGTGAGCCGGCTCGCGGCCGCACAGCCACCGACGCCCACGCGCGAGATGGTCGGCTACGACGACCGGCTGCTCCTGCGCCTCGGCCAGGAGCGCGCGTTCGTGCGGGTGCGCGACATCGTGGCCATCGAGGCAGAGGGCGACGGCTCCACACTGCACCTGGCCCCTCACCTGTCGCGCAAGCCGTCGGCGAAATCGCTTCGAGAATGGGAGCAGCGGCTCCCCGACCGGCAGTTCGTGCGCATCCACCGCTCCACCATCGTGAACCTCGAGTACGTGGAGCGGCTGGAGCCATGGTCGCATGCCAGCCAGCACGTGTACCTGCGCGGTCTCCCGGAGCCGATGACCATGAGCCGGCGGTTCGGCGCGCGGCTCAGGGACCGGTTTGGATGATGGGAGTGCGGCCGCACGCCCTGCCGCGACCTACTCCGCTCGCAACGCGATCACCGGATCGACGCGCGACGCTCTCAGTGCTGGAACCCAGCTGGCCAACACCGCCGTCACGCTAAGCACGACGACGATGGCGGCATATGTGACCGGATCGCTCGGTGTCAGATCGAACAAGAACGTGCTCAGCACGCGCGCTCCAGCGAACGCGCCGGCGAGGCCGATGACGACGCCCACGGCGACGAGCGCGAGTCCCTCACCGATCACGAGCCGCTGCACGCTCGCGCGCTCGGCGCCGAGTGCGATGCGGATGCCGATCTCGCGAGTGCGCGCCGTGACCGCGAACGAGAGGACGCCGTAGATGCCGATGGCGGCGAGCAACAGCGCGGCGAGCGCGAACGCCGTGAGCAGCATGGCGCGGAAGCGGTTCTTGGCGGTCGCGATGCCCTGGCGCTGTGTCATTGTCTGCATGTCGTACATCGATCGCTGTGGCGCTACCTCACGCACGGCCTGGCGGAGCGCGCTGGCGACTGTTGCCGCGTTTCTCATCGTGCGCACGAACACGATCATTTCCTCCGGCGGCGCCTGCGCGCTCGGCACGTAGGTGATCGGGCCCGGCGCGGAATCAGGCAGTTGGCGCACATCACCGACGATCCCGATCACCTCCGCGTCCTTGACGCTCCTTCCGACCGAAATGCGCTTGCCGAGCGGATCGTCGGCGCCGAAGAACGTCTTCGCCGCGCTCTCGTTGAGCAGGACCACGCTCGGGCCACCGGGGCGATCGGTCGGCGAAAACGGACGCCCGCGCACCAGGGGCACATGCATGACAGAAAACCAGTTCGGCGTCACGACCTCCATCCCGGTGTAGACCTGGTCCGGCACCGGAGCGTCGGGCCGCCGTAGCGACGTCAGTCTGCAGGTAGGAACGAACGGCCCGCAGCTACCGAGCGCGGCGTCCGCAACGCCGGGGACTGCACGCACGCGATCCAGGATCCGTGAATAGAATCCTGGCATCGAGTCGTCGGCCATCGAGCCGGGCGGCGGGGTTACGCTGAAGGTGAGCACGTTGGACGCGTCGAATCCGACGTCTACCGAGAGCAGCTTTGCCAGGCTGCGCAGCATGAGTCCCGATCCGACGAGCAGCACGAGGGCCAACGCGATCT
>Ga0075431_100008204_pt1 | contig 10438 bp, 7 predicted proteins | sample RhiMetdeltSRZDD5_FD_75297 | JGI IMG/M metagenome (GOLD analysis project Ga0075431, IMG submission 75297) | Populus rhizosphere microbial communities from Tennessee, USA - Rhizosphere MetaG P. deltoides SRZDD5 | ecosystem: Host-associated > Plants > Roots > Rhizosphere > Soil | place: USA...
GAGGATCACGTACGGAAACATCAGGCGCGTCAGCAGCACCACCAGCCGCTCCTGCGCCGGGTCGTCGGCGAAGCCGGGGGCGATCGCGCGCACGATCCACGGCGCGGCCACGATGCCGATGACGGCCGTGGCGCCCAGCACGAGCAGCGCGGCGCCGAGAATGGCGCGCAGCAGTCGCCGGAGCTCATCCCGCGAGCGCGTGGACGCGTACTCCGACAGGACGGGGATCACCGCCGTCGACAGCGCGCCCTCCGCGAGCAGGCGTCGCAGGATGTTCGGAATCCGGAACGCCACGAAGAACGCGTCGGTGATCGGCCCGGCGCCGAAGGCGAGCGCCACCACCATGTCGCGCACGAAGCCGAGCACGCGGCTGGCCAGCGTGGCGGCGCCGATGGAGCCGAGGGCGCCGACGACCTGTCGCTCGACGGTCGGCGGCTCCGTCACCTTGAATTGCTCGATGAACTGCGGCATGATGCAGCGCGTTGCCGCGCGCCACGACGCGCGCGTCCGGGAGGAACGACCAGGTGGCGAATACGAAGTCCGCGATCAAGCGCATGCGTCAGAACGAACGGCGACGGCTGCGGAACCGCACCATCCGCTCCCAGGTCCGCACCGCGGTGAAGACCGCGCGGACGACGGCGGGCGGCGAGCTGCAGACCGCCATCGCCGACGCCATCCGGGCGCTCGACAAGGCCGTGACCAAGGGCGTGATCCACCGCAACACCGCCGCGCGCAAGAAGTCGTCGCTCGCCCGCCGTCTCGTCGCCGCCAAGTAGGCGCACCGCCCGCGTCACGGCGTCCGCGCCACCGGTCGGGGCCGCCCGCGCAGCTCGTAGAGCAACTCCACGGCGCGCGCCGTCACCGCGTCGCCGGTGTCGGCGGCATACACCGAGGCGCACGTGATGTACGCCGGCTGCTCGTAATCGCTCTTCGTCACGAAGTAGCCGAGGTAGTCATTCGACACGCCGGCGATGAAGACGTCGCCGAAGACCTCCCGGCCCTGCGTCTTCAGCCGCGTGCCGAGTGCCGTCTGCAGCTCCCCGGGCACGGCCACCCAGGCGAGGTCGCCGAGAGCGACGGCCGTGAGCGTCGCCTCGCGGGGGAACATGCTGCCGAGCGGCAGCGTGACCGCGCGCGGGACCCAGCGGCCCAGGCAGTTGCGCAGCGGAAGTCGGGGCGCCGGCAGCCCGAGTGTCGTCGTGCGCGCCTCCAGCGTCGTGCGCGCAAGCGGCGCCGCCGTCCGCCAGCCTTCGACGACGGCGCCGGCCAGGGTGGCGGCCACCGTGTCGAGGACGGAGGCGCCGTGCTGGGCCGGGCTCACGTCGCCGAGCGCACCGGCCACGAAGAGGGCGGGCGCGCCGAGCTGCTTCTCGACGGCCTGCGAGGCGACGCCGACGACGTCACCCGAGAGCTCGAGGTTCCGCGCGCCGAGCATGGTGCCGTGGATCGCGAAACTCCAGACGACCGCCACCGGAGCGCCCGAGGGCCGGCGCACCGCGAGCACGGCCAGCTCGTGGTCGAGTGGCTTGCCGAGCCGGCTGCGGACGATGTGCGGACCCTCGAGTCGCGTGAACGCCACCTGCGCCACGCCGCGCGTCGACTCCGCCCCGCGTACCGCCGCCTCGGCGGCGGCGACGATGGCCTCGCGCACGGCGCCGTCGAAGCGGTCCATCATCAGCATCCCGGCCAGCGCCGAATCGACGTAGGCGCCGGGGCCGGAGTGCGTGTGCGACGCCGAGACGACGAGCGTGCCGGCGGCGGCGCCGAGCCGTGCGGTGATGGCGCGCATGGTCGCTCGATCGACGCCGACGACGTCCAGGGCGAGCCAGGTCAGCCGCCGGCCGTCGCGCTCCAGCACCAGCGCGCGCGCGGCCACCGGATCGCGCCGGCCGACGCTCGGCTTGAGCCAGAAAGCGTGGGGATGACGGCCGAGCACGTCCGGGATGAGCAGGCGCCGCGCGAAGCTGCCGAACCCGCCGAGCGGCGTGCCGGACGGGACGGCGAGCGGCGCCTGCCCCGCCCCCGCCGTGACGCACTCGTCGCAGGCCGCCTGCGCCGCGCCGACACCGGTCCCGAGAACGAGGAGGATGAGCGCGAGGGCGACGCCCGGCGTCACCGGCAGAGGTCGACGACCAGAGCGGAGAGCTCCGCGCGCGCGTCCGCGCTCGACTTCACGCGGCGCTCCGCCTCCCAGCACCGGGCGAGCCGGCGTGCCAGTGCCGCGCGCGAGGCGGAGGCGGGACCGCGCGCGATGGCGTCGACCACCTGCGGTGGCTTGCGGACGACGCGCGCGATCTGATCCACCGCCTGTCCTCGCGCGGCCAGATCGGCGATGGTCATGGTCGCGCGCACGTCAGCGACGAGCAAGGCCAGCAGCCGCACGGGCTCCTCGCCGGCCAGTAACCGATCGAGGGTCCGCAGCGCCGGACCGACCTCGCGGCGCTGCACCGCGCGCGTCAGGTCGAAGACCCCGCTCAGCCGGTGCTCGCCCACGACGGCCGTGACCTCCTTCACTCCGATCGTGGTGTTGCGCGGACCGCCGGCCAGCGCGGCCTTGCGGGCCTCGCCCAGCAGCGCGGCCGAGTCGTCCCCCACCCACTGCACGAGGAGCCGGGCCGCGTCCTCGCCGAGCGTCAGTCCCTCCGCGGCCGCGCGCTCGCGCAGCCATGTCTCGAGCGAGCGGCCCTCGCGCGCGGGCAGCGTGACGATTGCGGGCGCGGGAAGCGCCTGCAGCAGCCAGTGGTCGGTGCGCCGGTCGCGCGAGGCGCCGAGCGGCTCGTCGGCGAGGAGGAGCAGCGCCGTCGACGGATTCGGGTCGCGGGCGTAGGCGGCCAGGGCATCCGCCGCCCGCGCGGCGAGCGCCTGGGCGCGGCGGACGGCCACGAGGCGCATCGCGGTCATGAATGGCAGCGTGCTGGCGGCGCGGGCCACGGCCTCCCCGCTGACCTCCGCGCCTTCGAGCACCTCGCGACCGAGGGCGATCTGGCTGGCGTCGGGAAACAGCCCGCGGGTGGCGGCGGCCAGCGCGTCGTCGAGCAGCTGTGCGTCAGCGCCGTGAATCAGCGCCAGCGACGGCGGTCGTCCGCCGGTCGCGGCCTGCATGAACGCGGCGTAGTCCATCGCCGCGCGCCGTCAGAACCGGTCGAGGGCCAAGCTCACCACCGACCGCGCGATCTCCGTCGCCGCCTGCTGCAGGGCGCCCGCCTCGATCGACAGGGTCTGCGCGACGGAGCCGGCGACGAGGAAGTCCGCCTGCTCGCTGAAGTTGGCCTGCTCGAAGAGCAGCGTGTTGAGCCGCACGTCGCGCATGCGGAGGTTGAGCGTCACGCCCAGCCGGTACTGCTGCACGTTGAGCGAGGGATCGACGGCGATGGCGCCGACCGTATACTGCAGCACCTCGCCCTCCAGAATCGAGTCGGCGTCCTCGGGCCGGACGACGCGCAGCCGGCCGTTGGTGGCAAAGGCGTCGACGATGGCGCGCGTGATGACGGCCTCCACGGCGGGCTGCTGGGTGCGGTTGATGAAGATCGGCACCGCCACCGTCTTGACGTGGCTCGGCAGCGTGCCCTGGAAGGAGTAGCCGCAGCCGCCGAGAGCGAGCACCAGAGCGAGCAGCGCCGCACCGCGCCCGCGCGCCCGGATCACGCGCGGGTCACGATGTTCACGAGGCGGTTGGCCACCACCACCACGCGCTCGACGGCGCGCTGTCGTACCCAGGGCTGCACCTTGTCGTCCTCGAGGGCGAGGCGCTGGATACGCTCTTCGGGGGCGTCGACATCGACCTGGAGCCGGCTGCGCACCTTGCCGTCCACCTGCACCACCAGCGTGACCTCCTTGCGCACCAGCGCGCCGGCATCCGGCGTGGGCCACGGCTGCTTGAAGAGACTCTCGCGGTGGCCGAGCTCGGACCACAGCTCCTCGCTCACGTGCGGGGCGATGGGGCCCAGCAGCAGGAGCACGTTCTCCACCGCCTCGCGAAGCAAGCTCGCGCGCTCATTGCCGGCCATCCGGTCCGCGGACGCGCTCTCGAACGCATAGATCGCGTTGACGAGCTCCATGACGGCGCTGATCGCCGTGTTGAAGTGGAAGTCGCGCTCGATGTCGTCGGTCACCCGCTTGATCGTCTCGTGGATCGTCCGCCGAAACGCCCGCCCCTCGTCGGTGGTGGGCGCGGCGCGACGCGAGGCCGCCTTCAGCGCGTCGATGTGGCTGAAGACGAATCGCCAGACGCGATTGAGGAACCGGCTGGCGCCCTCGACGCCATGGTCGTTCCAGTCGAGATCCTTCTCCGGCGGCGCCGCGAAGAGCGAGAAGAGCCGCGCCGTGTCGGCGCCGAACGTCCGGATGAGATCGTCGGGGTCGACCACGTTGCCCTTCGACTTCGACATCTTGGCGCCGTCCTTGATGACCATGCCCTGGCTCAGGAGCGCGGTGAACGGCTCGTCCACCTTCACCATGCCGAGGTCGCGGAGCACCTTCGTGTAGAAGCGCGCGTAGAGGAGGTGCAGGACGGCGTGCTCGATCCCGCCGATGTACTGATCGACCGGCATCCAGTACTCGGCGGCCGATCGCTCGAACATGCCGCGGTCGTGGCGCGGCGAGGCGTAGCGCAGGAAATACCAGGACGACTCGACGAAGGTGTCCATCGTGTCCGTCTCGCGCCGCGCCTTGCCGCCGCACTTCGGACACGTGGCGTTGACGAACGAGGCGACCTCGGCGAGTGGCGAGCCGCGCTTGCCGGACAGCTGCACGTCGCGCGGCAGGACGACGGGCAGGTTCTCTTCAGCCTCGGGCACCATTCCGCACGTCTCGCAGTAGAGCACCGGGATCGGCGCTCCCCAGTACCGCTGGCGACTGATCCCCCAGTCACGCAGCCGGTAGTTCACCTTGGCCACACCGATGGCGCGCTGGACGATCCAGTCGATGGCAGCGCGCTTGGCGTCGGCGACGCTCAGGCCGTCGAGGAAGCCGGAGTTGATCTTCACGCCGTCGCCGGTGTACGCCTCCCCTGCCCACCCCTCCGGTCGCTTCACCGTCTCGATGATCGGCAGGCCGTGCTGACGCGCGAAGTCCCAGTCGCGCTGATCCTCGCCGGGCACGGCCATGATGGCGCCGGTGCCGTAGCCCATCAGCACGTAGTCGGCGACGAAGAGCGGGATCTCGGCGCCACTGAACGGATTGACCGCCTTGGCGCGCAGGCGCAGCCCGCGCTTCGGCCGGTCGGCGGCGAGCCGCTCGATCTCGGACTGCCGCGCCACCTCGACCCTGAACTCGGCGACCGCCCGGCGCTCCGTCTCGTCGGCGAGGAGACCGTCCACGAGCGGATGCTCCGGCGCGAGCACCGCGTACGTCATGCCGAAGACGGTGTCAGGCCGCGTGGTGAAGACGCGGATCCGGGCGTCGGCGCGCCCGGCCACCACGAGCTCGAACTCGGCGCCTTCGCTCCGGCCGATCCAGTTGCGCTGCATCGTGATGACGCGCTCGGGCCAGCCGGTGAGCCGATCACACCAGGCGAGCAGCTCGTCGGCGTAGGCGGTGATCTTGAAGAACCAGCCCTCGATCTCGCGGGGCGTGACTTCCGAGTCGCACCGCCAGCAGCGTCCCGCCTCCACCTGCTCGTTGGCCAGCACCGTCTGGCACGACGGGCACCAGTTGACGGTGGACCGCCGGCGATAGGCGAGTCCCCGCTCGAGCATCTTGATGAAGATGAGCTGCTCCCACTTGTAATAGGACGGGTCACAGGTGGCGACTTCCCGATCCCAGTCGTAGGAGATGCCGAGCTTCTTGAGCTGCGAGCGCATGTAGTCGATGTTCTCGTAGGTCCAGATGGCCGGATGGACGCCATGCTCGATGGCGGCGTTCTCGGCGGGAAGACCGAAGGCGTCCCAGCCCATCGGATGCAGCACGTTGAAGCCGCGCATCCACTTGTACCGGGCCAGTAGATCTCCGATCGCATACACGCGGACATGGCCCATGTGGATGCGCCCGGACGGGTACGGAAACATCTCGAGGCAATAGAACTTCGGACGGGCGGGATCCTCGACGGCGCGGAACTGCTTTCGGTCCTCCCAGATCTGCTGCCACTTCGCCTCGATCTCGCGGAACGGATAGCGATCGGTCGACATTACGCTTGGTTTTTACCAGACTTAGCGAGCAGAAACAAGGAACGGGCAGTATCGACGTGCGTCACGGCTTCGCCGGGGCGCGCCGAGCGCGTGGGGAGAGTGGGGGGCCATATCCGGGCCCCCCACCTTCACAGGAGGGCCTTCGTGGCCCCCCATCTCCTTAGTTCTTCACACCCAGATCGGCGAGGGCCTCGTTGGCCTTGGCCATCGACTCCGCGTGCTTGCCGGAGTCGTGAAGCTTCTGAGCATCGTCGAGCTTGGCGACCGCGCCCTTGACCTTCGGGTCGTCCGCCTTCATCTTCGCCGCCGCATCACGCCCCTGCTTGATCACCTTCGGGCACGAGCTCGCGAGCGCGACACCGCTCGTGAGCGCCAGGCTCACTGCGATGGCTGTAACCGTGATCATCTTCTTCATGTCGAAGTCACCCCCTTCGTGCGCCAGAGGATTAGACGCGATTCGGCGCGCGCCCATTCAACCACGATTCGGGGCGCTGGGTTCCGGTGGCGTGACGGGCGTCCCTTCGGGCTCGGAGGGATGAAAATGAGCGTAGATCTTCTGCGCCATCCGGGGCGTCACCTTGGGCACCGCGGCCAGCTCCGCCACCGAGGACTCGCGCACTCGCCGGGCGGAACCCAGCGTCTTCAGTAGACTTGTACGAATGGTCGGACCAACGCCGGGGATCGCATCGAGCGCCGACTGGATGGTGCGCTGGCTCCTCAGCTTCTTGTGGTAGGTGATTGCGAACCGGTGGGCCTCGTCGCGAATCTTCTGCAACGTATGGAGCGCGGGAGATGTGGGATCGAGCAGCAGCGGCTCACGGCTGTCGCCCTGGTACACCTCCTCCTGCTGCTTGGCCAGCGAGATCACCGGAATGTAGTCGAGTCCGAGGTCCTGGAGCACCTGCAGGCCGACGTTCAGCTGCCCGCGACCGCCGTCGATGAGGACCAGATCCGGCAGGACGGTGCCGAGCTCGAGGGCCCGGCCGAATCGCCGGCCGAGGACCTCCCGCAGCGAAGCAAAGTCGTCGGCGCCGTCAACGGTGCGGACCTTGAACCGCTTGTAGTCGTCCTTCTTGACGGCGCCGTTCTCCCACACCACCATCGAGCCCACCTGCTCGGCCCCCTGGATGTTGGAGATGTCGTACCCCTCGATGCGGTTCGGCACGCCGGGGAGGTTCAGGGCGCGCTGCAGCTCCTCCAGCACCGCCTGCTGTCGATTGCCGCGCGACAGGAGATGGTTCTGGAGGGCGATGGCGGCATTCGACTCGGCCATGGCGACGAACTCGCGCTTGCCGCCCCGCTGCGGGGCCAGCACCTGCACGCGCCGCCGGGCGATGCCGCCGAGCCATTCCTCGATCAGCTCGCGCTCGGGAATGTCCTCGGAGACGAGCACCTCGGGCGCCGGCGTCACCGGCTTGGCGTAGAACTGGCGGACGAAGGCGGACAGGATCTCACCATCCGACCAGCCGGCCACCTTGTCGAAGAAGAAGGCCTCCTGCCCGACGAGCCGTCCCTTGCGCACGAAGAAGAGTTGCACGCAGGCCTCCTGGCCCTGCCGCACCACGCCGAGCACGTCCTGATCGACCTCGTCGGTGGAGATGATCTTCTGGCGCTCGCGCACCTTGTTCAGCGACTGGATCTGGTCGCGCAGCACGCCGGCGCGCTCGAACTTGAGCTCGGCGGCCGCCTCCTCCATCTGTCGCGTGAGCGTCAGCGCGAGGTCGTCGTTCTTGCCCTCGAGAAAGCGCTGCACGTCGCGCACCGTTTGCGCGTAGCCTTCCGCCGTCTCCCACCCCGTGCACGGAGCGTTGCAGCGATGGATCGCGTACTGGATGCACGGCCGCGGCAGCTTGCCGTCGATCTCGATCGAGCACGTGCGGAGCGGGAACAGCTGGCGCGTCAGTCGGAGCGTCTCCCGCATGGCCGTCGCCGGATAGAACGGGCCGAAGTACATGGCGCCGTCGCTCGAGACGCGACGGGCGACCACCAGTCGCGGGAACGTCTCGTTGGTGGTGAGCTTGAGGAACGGGTAGTGCTTGTCGTCTCGGAGGATGATGTTGTAGCGCGGCCGGTGCTTGCGCACGAGATTGGCCTCGAGCATCAGCGCCTCGAGCTCGTTGTCGGTCACGATGTACTCGAGGTCGGCGATCTGGCGCACGAGGGCATCGGTCTTGGCATCCCGCGGCCGCGCGTCCTGGAAGTACGAGCGCACGCGGCTCCGGAGCGAGGCGGCCTTGCCGACGTAAACCACCTGGTTCTTGCCGTCCCGGTAGAGGTAGACGCCGGGCCGGTCGGGCAGGCGCGCGAGCTTGTCTTCGAGCGGTGTGGTCACGAGGATATTGTAGCGAGCCGGAGAATTAGAGCGCGGAGACTTGCTGGCGGCGGAGGCTGCGGATCTTGTCGCGGAGCTCGGCGGCGTGCTCGAAGTCGAGGCGGCGGGCGGCGTCCTTCATCTGGGCCTCGAGTTCCGCCACCCGGCGCTCGCGGTCGGCAAGCGACTCGAACGTCTCCACCGCCGGCGCATCCGCCTCGACCGTGACGTAGTCGCGCTCGTAGATCGTCTGCAGGAGCTCGCGGATCGAGGAGCGGATCGACTCGGGCGTGATGCCGTGCTCGGCGTTGTAGGCAGCCTGGATCGTGCGCCGTCGCTCGGTCTCGCGGAGCGTGTCGGACATCGAGTCGGTCACGTGATCGGCGTACATGATCACCTCGCCGTTGACATTCCGAGCCGCCCGCCCGGCGGTCTGAATCAGGGAGGTCCCCGAGCGCAAGTACCCTTCTTTATCAGCGTCGAGGATGGCCACCAGCGAGACCTCGGGAATGTCCAGTCCCTCGCGGAGCAGGTTGATGCCGATCAGGCAGTCGTACTTGCCGAGCCGGAGGTCGCGGATGGTGGCCACGCGATCGAGCGTGTCGATATCGGAGTGGAGATAGCGCACCCGCAGTCCGAGCTGCTGGTAGTACTCGGTGAGATCTTCGGCCATCCGCTTCGTCAGCGTGGTGACGAGCACGCGCTCGTCACGCTCGGCGCGCCCACGGATCTCGTGCAGCAGGTCGTCCACCTGATCGCCGGCCGGGCGCACGGTGATCTTCGGATCCATCAAGCCGGTGGGCCGGATGACCTGCTCGGCCACGGCGTCGCCGGCCAGGCGCAGCTCGTACTCTCCCGGCGTGGCCGAGACGTACACCGTCTGGCCCACCAGGCGCGTGAACTCCTCGAACGTGAGCGGACGGTTGTCGAACGCCGACGGCAGGCGGAAGCCGTACTCGACGAGCGCTTCCTTGCGCGAGCGATCGCCGTAGTACATCCCGCGCACCTGCGGCACCGCCACGTGACTCTCGTCGATGATGAGCAGCGCGTCCTTCGGCAGGTAGTCGATCAGCACCGGCGGCGGCTCACCCGGCCGGCGGCCGGTCAGGTGACGGGAGTAGTTCTCGATCCCGTGGCAATAGCCGAGCTCGCGCAGCATCTCCATGTCGAAGAGCGTCCGCTGCTCGAGCCGCTGCGCCTCCAGCAGCCGCCGGCGTCCCTTCAAGAAGCCGAGCCGCTCGCCGAGCTCCTCCTGCACCGTTCCCAGCGCGCGCTCGAGCTGCTCGGCCGGCGTCACGTAGTGACTGGCCGGATAGACGTGCACCTCGGGCACCCGCTCCAGCACCGCCCCGCGCAGCGGATCGATGCGATGAATGGCCTCCACCGTGTCGCCCCACAGCTCCACGCGGAGCGCCACCGTCTCCTCGTTGGCGGGAAAGATCTCGACCACGTCGCCGCGCACGCGAAACGTCCCCCGGTGGAAGTCGTAGTCGTTCCGCTCGTACTGGACGGCCACCAGCCGGCGCACGATCTCGTCGCGATCGAGGGTGTCGCCGGCGCGCAGCGACAGATGCATCTGCTGGTAGGTCTCGGGCGCGCCGATGCCGTAGATACACGACACCGACGCGACCACGATCACGTCGCGCCGCTCGAGCAGCGACCGCGTCGCCGAGTGGCGCATGCGGTCGATCTCGTCGTTCACCAGCGCGTCCTTCTCGATGTAGGTATCCGACTGCGGGATGTAGGCCTCGGGCTGGTAGTAGTCGTAGTACGACACGAAGTACTCGACGGCATTGCTCGGAAAGAAGGCCTTGAACTCGCTGTACAGCTGCGCGGCCAGTGTCTTGTTCGGCGACAGCACGAGGGCGGGGCGCCCCACGTTCGCGATGAGGTTCGCCATCGTGTACGTCTTGCCCGAGCCCGTCACTCCGCGCAGCACGGAGTGACGGCGGCCCGCCGTCACGAAGCGCGTCAGGTCCTCGATGGCCCGCGGCTGATCGCC
>Ga0075431_100008205_pt1 | contig 10437 bp, 7 predicted proteins | sample RhiMetdeltSRZDD5_FD_75297 | JGI IMG/M metagenome (GOLD analysis project Ga0075431, IMG submission 75297) | Populus rhizosphere microbial communities from Tennessee, USA - Rhizosphere MetaG P. deltoides SRZDD5 | ecosystem: Host-associated > Plants > Roots > Rhizosphere > Soil | place: USA...
CCGAGCTCTTTCTGCTCTTTCATGCAGAACGGACAGTGATCGGTGGACACGACCTGGAGGTCGTTGAACTTCAGGCCGCGCCAGAGTTTGTCCTGGTTCCACTTCTCGCGAATGGGCGGCGTCATCACCCACTTCGCGCCTTCGAAGCCAGGCTGCTCGTACACGCTGTAGTCGAGGAAGAGGTACTGCGGACAGGTCTCGGCGTAGGCCGGGATGCCCATGTCGCGCGCGCGCGTGACTTCGTCGAGCGAGTCGCTGCAACTGAGGTGGACGATGTACACGGGCGACTTGGCCATCTCCGCAAGCGCGATCGCACGATGCACGCCCTCGGCTTCCGCGAGCGTCGGACGCGTGAGCGCGTGGTACTTCGGCGCGGTGTGTCCTTTCGCGAGGGCCTGCTTCACGATCACGTCGATGACGACGCCGTTCTCCGCGTGCATGCAGATCAAGCCGCCGTATTCGCCCGCGGTCTGCATGGCCTTGTAGATCGTGCCGTCGTCGACGAGGAAGACGCCGGGATAGGCCATGAACAGTTTGAAGCTCGAGACGCCCTGATCGATCATCCCTTTCATTTCACCGAGACGGTGGTCGGGGAGATCGGTGCAGATGAGGTGGAAGCCGTAGTCGACCGAGGCCTTGCCGTCGGCCTTCGCGTGCCAGACGTCGACTGCTTCGTTCAGCGACTGACCTTTGTACTGCACGGCGAAGTCGATGATCGTCGTCGTGCCGCCATGCGCCGCGGCGATGGTGCCGCTCTCGAAGTCGTCGGATGACGACGTGCCGCCGAACGGCAGGTCCATGTGCGTGTGCGGGTCGATGCCGCCGGGGATGACCAGGCGGCCTTTCGCGTCGATGACGCGGTCAGCGTCGATGTCGATGATCTTCGCGATCATCGCGATCGTGCCGTCCTCGATGAGGATGTCGGCGTGGTAGTCGTCGACGGCGGTGACGATGCGGCCGTTTCTAATCACTGTTCGCATGCGAAGATTCTGGCATGAACGTGGTCATCCTCGATGCTCGTCCTCGCGAGGCCTATTCGGCCAGCCACCTCGAAGGCGCGATTCACGCCGACCTCGAAACGCAGCTCAGCGCTCCCGGCGATCCTGCGAAGGGCGGACGCCACCCGCTGCCGCCCATCGATCGCTGGCTGCGACAAGTTGCGGAGTGGGGGATCACGCCGGACACGCGCGTGATCGTGTACGACGACACGGACGGCGCGAACGCAGCGGCCAGGGTGTGGTGGATGTTGAAAGCGATCGGCCACGAGAACGTGGAAGTTTGGAGTGCGGAGGCAGCGCCTCCGCTTTCCGATTCGCGCGCATACGAAAGCGGAGGCGTTGCCTCCGCACTCCACACGGCGGAAACGTGGCTCCTCCCCACCGTGACCATCGACGAAGTCGACAAGCTGCGCCAGGATCCGCAGTGGCGCGTCCTCGACGTCCGCTCCGCTCCTCGCTATCGCGGCGAGACCGAGCCGATCGACCCGGTCGCCGGACACATCCCCGGCGCGATCAACCTCCCCTACACCGAGAACATTGGCAAGTCTTCCGAGGAGCTGAAAACCATGTACGAAAACCTCCTCGGTGACGTCCCGCCTGAGCGCCTCGTGGTGCACTGCGGCTCCGGAGTCACGGCCTGCCACACGCTCCTCGCGCTGGACAAGGCCGGCCTTCACGGCGCGGCGCTGTATGTTGGGAGCTGGAGCGAGTGGTGTCGCTCGCGGTAGGATGACGCCCGACGGTTCGAATGTCCGCCATTGCAGGAGCCAGCGTCACGATTGAATATCGTCCGGCGGACGTCCTCCCCACCGGCAACGCAATCGCTTTCGGTCATGCCGTTCCCGGCGCGCTGCACGTCCCGCTTCGCCAACTCGCGCCGGAACCGCGCCTCGAGATCCTCGCGAGCGACGAGCTCCTGTTCGGCACCATCACCGCGGACGAGACCAGGCCGCTCGAAGAGATCGGCCGCGAGACGTACGCGCGTCTCATTCAACAAGTGCGCGAGGCGGGATTCCCGTACTTCGTCCGCATGTGGAACTTCGTCGGCAGCATCAACGAGACGAACGGGCGCGAGCGCTATCAGCTCTTCTGCGCGGGACGGCACGACGCGTTCGTCGGCGCGGGTTACCACCACGACGTCGATCTGCCATCCGCGAGCGCCGTCGGCATGCGCGGGCGCGGACTGATCACGTACTTCCTCGCCGCTCGCGACGCCGGAGTACAGGTGGAGAATCCGCGGCAAGTCGCAGCGTACAACTACCCGCCGGAGTACGGCCCGAAGAGTCCTTCGTTCTCGCGCGCGACGGTGTGGCGGGACACGGTGTTCGTGTCCGGCACGTCGAGCGTCCTCGGTCACGCAACCGTGCACGTCGGCGACGTCGAAGCGCAACTCGACGAGACCGTGCGAAACATCGAAGCCGTGCTCGCGCGCACGGGCCGCACGCTGTCGAATGTCGTGGCCGCGAAAACGTACGTGCGCAACGCCGCCGACTACGACGTCATCGCGCGCCGCCTCGCGGACGTGTTCCCCGTCAACCTCTACCTCGAAGCCGACATCTGCAGGAAAGACCTGCTCCTCGAGATCGAGTGCGTGGCGCGGTGATGTGGAGTGCGGAGGCAGCGCCTCCGCTTTCCTAACGCGCCGGATCAGAAAGCGGAGGTTGCGGACCGCCGCCGTCTCGGCGGCTGACGTGCACGCGTCTCGCGTGCACGAGTGCGGGCGGGACGCCCGCACGTCAGCCGGCGGGACGCCGGCGGTCCTCGGAAAGCGGAGGCGATGCCTCCGCACTCCACACACTAAACGCTCGCCGTCTCCGGTTTCGCGTACCCCTCGGCGTCCTCTTCGTATCCGCCGTGGTAGTCCACCGTGTCCGGGCGCTTGATCTGCGAGTGGGGCACGATGCGGTCGCGGCGGATTCCGCGGAAGTCGGAGAGGTTGTTGAAGCCGCGCTGGTCCATGAACTCGGCCATGCCCGTGTTCAGGGTCTTGATCACATTCGGGCCGATGGCGTGGTCGAGCATCGCGGCGGTGCAGACCTGCACGGTTCCGCATCCGAGGAGGAAGTAGTTCAGGGCGTGGTCGAAGGTCGAGACGCCGCCGATGCCGGAGAACTCTTTCTCCGGGAACGCTCTGGTCATCTGCGCCATCTTCGCCATCGACAGCGGAAGGATGGCCGGGCCGCCGAGGCCGCCGGAGGACACGTGGCCTTCGACGCTCATCTCGAAGTCGAGCGTCTGCGGATCGATCGGCGGGAGCGAGGGCCAGGTGTTCGACGAGCAGATCGCGTCGGCGCCGCCGAGGAACGTGGCCGTTGCTTCGACGACGATGTCCGAGGTCGCGGGTGTGAGCTTCACCCACACCGGCACCGTCGACACTTCCTTCACCGCCTGGGTCACCACCGAGCAGAGGACCTTGTCCTTGCCGACGTTCGAGCCCATGTCGACGCGGTCCATGTGTGGACAGGAGAAATTCAGCTCCAGCGCATCGCATCCTTCGGCGATGCACGCCTTCGCGAGCTTCTGCCAGTTGTGCAGTTCCTTGTCGTTGCCCGAGCCGGCCATGATCGACGCGACGAGCATGCGCGTGGGGAACTGCCGCTTGATGGCGGCGAGCTTGCCGATCCACCAATCCAGCGGCTTGTCCGAGATCAGCTCCCAGTTCCACGACGCCATGAGCGTGGTGTCCGGGCCGCGCTTGTTCATCGACAGGCGCGTTCCGGAGTTCTCCGCGCGGAGAAACTTCGTCTTCGGTCCCTTCACGTTCATGACCGGATGGAGGCCGATCGTCTTCGTGACGACGCCGCCCCATCCCGCCTCGAAGGCGCGAATGATGTTTGCATCCGACTCCGTCGGCGGCGCCGACGCGAGCAGGAACGGATTTTCGAATTTCAGTCCCGTGAAGATGGTCGACAGGTCTGCCATGGACTTTCCCTTTCGGATTTGAAGAAGGGGAGTGTACGCCTTTTCGCTACAATCCCGCCCATGCCGAACACCGATGAAGTGATCCATCACGACGATGGACGTGTGGAGCTCCGCGACCACCGCTCGATCGAGAACAGCCGTCTGTACAGCGAAGATCTGGCGCCGGTGCCGGTCGCGAAGCGGAACTGGACCACGTACAACTACGCCGCGCTCTGGATCTCCATGGCGCACTGCATTCCGACGTACATGCTCTCGTCCGGGCTCATCAGCGCGGGCATGAACTGGTGGCAGGCGCTGGTCACGATCCTCCTCGGCAACACGATCGTGCTCATCCCGATCCTGCTCAACTCGCACCCGGGAACGAAGTACGGCATCCCATTCCCCGTGTTCGCGCGCGCGAGCTACGGCACGATCGGTTCCAACCTGCCGGCGATCATGCGCGCGATCGTGGCCTGCGGTTGGTTCGGCATCCAGGCCTGGATCGGCGGCGAGGCGCTGCACACACTGTTCGGCTCCGTCATTCCGAACTGGAACCTGCTTCTCGGCGGCCCGATCGGCGGCCACGTGCCGACGCTCTGGCTCTCGTTCCTTCTTTTCTGGGGGATCAACATCTACATCATCTATCGCGGCATGGACCTCTTGCGGATGGTGGAGAACTGGGCCGCGCCGTTCGTGCTCGTGATGACCGCTCTGCTGCTTGGATGGGCGGTCTGGCGAGCGGGTGGCCTCGGCTACCTCGTCTCGCACCCGGGCAAGCTGCAGACGTGGGCTCAATTCAAGCCGATCTTCATTCCGTCGCTCACGGCGATGATCGGCTTCTGGGCGACGCTGTCGCTGAACATGCCGGACTTCACGCGCTTTGGCCGCAGCCAGAAAGAGCAGGCCGTCGGGCAGGTGGTGGCGCTGCCGACGACGATGACCGTCTTCGCGGCGATGGGCGTGATCATCACCAGCGCCGCGGCGGTGATCTACCCCGGCGCGCCGATGAGCGAGCTGTGGGACCCGGTGAAGCTCGTCGGAAAGTTCGACAGCGCGCTGGTGATCGCCATCTCGATGTTCACGGTGGTCGTCGCGACGCTCTCGGTGAACATCGCCGCGAACGTGGTCTCGCCGGCGAACGATTTCGCAAACGCGTTCCCGAAGTACATCTCCTTCCGGACCGGCGGTCTGATCACCGGGATCGTCGGGATCCTGATGATGCCCTGGCGTCTGCTCGCCGATCCGAGCGGCTACATCTTCGCGTGGCTCCTCGGCTACTCGGGCGGACTCGGCTCGATCGCGGGTGTGCTCATCGCCGACTACTGGGTCTTGCGCGACAAGAAGTTCGTTCTTGGTGATCTCTATCGAGAGTCGGGTGAGTACACGTACGCGAAGGGTTGGAACTGGCGCGCCGTGGCGGCCACGCTGCTCGGCTGCCTCTTCGCCTGGATCGGTCTGGTCGTTCCGCCGCTGAAGCCGCTGTACGACTACGCGTGGTTCGTCGGGTTCGGCGTCGCGTTCGTCGTTTACATCGTGCTGATGAAAATCATGCCGGTGCCGCAATCCGATCTGGTCCCGGCTCCGTAGAACGCGGCAGGAGGAAGTCCTGCATGCCATCGATCATCGCCAACCCATCCGAGGGCACGCGGCTGCGCGTGGTCGGAGACGTCGTGCGCGTACTTGCGTCCACCAGCCAGACCGGAGGCGCGTACGAGATCTTCGAGCTCGAAGGCCCGGAGGGGAGCGGCCCGCCGCCGCATGCGCATCCCTGGTCCGAGGCGTATGTCGTGACGGAGGGAGAGGCGGACGTGTTCATCGAGGGAAAGAAGCTGAGCGCCGCGCCGGGCTGCTTCATCCACATCCCCGCCGGGACGACGCACGGGTATCGCATCCGTTCGAAGTCGGCCAAGTTCGTGGTCATCACCAGCCCGGCCGGCGCGACGGACTTCTTCACGGAGATCGATGCAGAGACCGACGGCTCGTGCGACGACATGGCCAAGATCGTGGCCGTGGCGAAGAAGCATGGGTTCACGGTTTGATGTGGAGTGCGGAGGCAACGCCTCCGCTTTCTTAAGCTCGCGAATACCAAAGCGGAGGCGTTGCCTCCGCACTCCATAGTTTGCGTTAATCTCGCGCGCATGCGCGCAATCGTCCTATCCCTTCTGATCGCCCTACCCGCGTTCGCGGAGACCATCGTCTTCCGCAACGTCAAGGTCGTCTCCATGACCTCGCCGAAGGTGATGGAGAAGCAGAACGTGATCGTGCGCGACGGCGTGATCGAGTCGGTGTCGACGCGGCTGGCGAAGATGCCGGCGGGGACTAAGGTCGTCGACGGCACGGGCAAGTTCCTCATGCCCGGGCTCGCGGAGATGCACGGGCACGTGCCGCCGCTGAACGCGCCGAACGGCGCCACGGACGACGCGCTGTTCCTCTACGTCGCGAACGGCATCACGACCGTGCGCGGCATGCTCGGTCATCCCGGACAACTCGAGCTGCGCGAGAAATCGAAACGCGGCGAGATCGTCGCGCCGAACCTCTACCTCGCCGGACCTTCGTTCAACGGGCAGAGCGTGAACTCGCCGCAGGAGGCGATCGACAAGGTCCGCGCGCAGAAGCAGGAAGGATGGGACCTGCTGAAAGTCCATCCCGGCCTCACGCGCGACGAGTACGACGCGATGGCGAAGACCGCGCGCGAGGAACGGATCCGCTTCGGCGGGCATGTGCCGGCCGAAGTGGGGCTCGAGCACGCGATCGAGATGGGGCAGGAGACGTTCGATCACATCGACGGCTACGCCGAGTTGCTCGACGCGGACAAAGGTCCGGTCGACGAGAAGAAACTCGCCGCTATCGTGAAGAAGTCGAAGGACGCGAATGTGTGGATCGTGCCGACGTCCGCGTTGTGGGAAGTGCTCTTCAACACGATTCCGCTGGAGACGCTGCAGGCCTACGCGGAACTGAAGTACGTGCCTCAGGCCGCGGTGGACCAGTGGTCGAAGGCGTACAACGATCGCCTGGCGCAGACGCCGCGCGAGGCCGCGAAGAACGTCATCGCCGCACGCGTGCGCATCCTCCGCGCGCTGCACGAAGGCGGCGTGAAGATCCTCATGGGCACAGATGCGCCGCAGCAGTTCAGCGTGCCGGGGTTTTCGCTGCACCGCGAGCTCCTGCGTATGCGAGAAGCGGGGATGTCGCCCTACGAGATCCTGAAGACCGGGACGGTGAACGTCGGGCAGTACTTCTCGAAGCAGGATTCGTTTGGCGCGATCGAGCGCGGCCGCCGCGCGGATCTCGTGCTCGTCGACGCGAATCCGCTCGTGGACATCACGAATGTGGCGAAGATCTCGGGTGTGATGGTGCGCGGACGCTGGCTGTCGCGCGCGGACCTCGACGCGGGACTGGCGAAGATCGAGGCGAAACACAAGAGGTAATTGTGGAGTGCGCGAGTGCGGCAACTGGTGTTGCCGTACTCCACATGGCATTCTCGATGGCATGGCGGATCGACAGCCGAAGGTGATCCTTACCGTAGCCGCGGCAATCGACGACGGAGCCGCAAGACGATTCCTCACCGAGCAGCGGGTTCCTCACGAAGTCGTATCGTTCGGGAGCGGCTCAATCGAGGACTGGCTTGAGGAAGTGATGAAGCGCGGCAGCGCAGACGATGTCGCGATCTTGATCGTGCCGGCGACGGCGTTCGATGCTCCGGGGCCGCTTTCTTCAATCAGGAGTGCAAAGCGGCTTCCCGCGGAGATCGCGATCCCGACGAAGCGAATCGTGGTCCTCAGCGTTCCGTCTCCATTCTCCGAGGACGCCCTCAGCGCACATCTCGAGGCTGCCCGACCGATCGCAACGGAAGTGTTGTCGTTCCGGGGCGGCGACAATGATGCGCTCCTGGCGATTCTGCGCGAGAAAACCTCCGCATTCATCGGAACGCTGCCGCCCCCTTCCGTCCTCGAAGCGGGCGTGGCCTCGAGCGGCGTCGCGGACGAGGCGAGCGAGATCGATTCCCTCGGGTTCGGGCCATACGTCCACGCGGTCGCGGAGTTCCTGAAGCATCCGGAGACGCCGGCGCCGCTGACGATGTCGATCGAGGGTCCGTGGGGCTCGGGCAAGTCGTCCTTCATGCGTCAGCTCGAGGCGGAACTGAAGCCGCAGTTTCGGACCATCCGCTTCAATGCGTGGCGGCACGAGAAGGCGGAAGAGCTCTGGGCGGCGTTCGCCCTGCACTTCATCGAGCACATCAAGCCGAAGAAACGGCTCGCGCGATGGCGCAGCGATGCACGTCTGTTCTGGAGACAATTCGATCTCGCTTCCGGCTGGCCCGATCTCATTCGTGTGTTCACGTGGTTCCTCGCGCTCGCCTGCGCGAGCATCACCCTCATCACGATGACGGTGGTGCTCGGCCCGCGCGCGCTGACTTGGTTCGCAACCGCGACGGAAAAAGACTCGCTGACACAGATGCTCGAGCGATGGCTCGGCCCCGTTCTCGGTGCGGGTGGCTGGCTCGCGGCCGCCGGTGCGCTTGCAGCGCTCTGGCAGAAATTCTTCCGAAACGTGAAAAGCCCGCTCGAGATCGATCTCGGGAAATACCTGAGACGTCCCGACTACGAGGCGAGGCAGGCGTTCCTGGAGCGATTCCAGAACGACCTCAGCGACGCGACCGACGTTTATCTCGATGACCGAAAGAAGGTCTTCGTCTTCATCGACGATCTCGATCGATGCGAGCTGCCACAGGCGGCGGAGCTGATGCGCGCGATCAATCTCATGCTCAGCGACAGCGGTCCGATCGTGTTCATCATCGGGATGGATCGCGAGAAGATCGCCGCGGCGCTGGCCGTCAAGCACGAGAAGCTGTTCCCGTATCTGACGACCGAAGCACCGCGCAAGATTGCCGATGACGAGATCGCCGATTCGCTTCAGGGACTCTTCTTCGGTTACGGCTTCATCGAGAAATTCATTCAGATCCCGTTTGCCGTTCCGGAGCCGACGGACATCAACATCGATATCTTCCTGGCGAGTCTTCGCCCGAAGCAGGCATCGCCCGCGCAAAAGCAATCGAGCTCGGACGAGCCGCAATCGAGAGATGGCGGCGCGGCGTCGAGAGCGCAACCCACGACCGATACGTCGGCCGGCGCGTCACCACCGCCGAAGCTTCACGAGTTCATCCGGCGTCTCGACACGGAATCCCACGAGTTCGCGAAATTGGTCAAGATCGCTGCCCCGGCCCTCGGCAACAATCCCCGGCGCATCAAGCAGTTCATCAACATCTTCCGCCTGCGGGTTCTGATCGCGTTCGAAACCGGCCTCTTCATCGCACCGATCGATACGCCGCTCTTCGAGCGCCTCACGCTGCAGAAGCTCGCGAAATTCGTTGCCATCGAGCTGCGATGGCCGCTTCTTCTCGCTCATCTCGACAACGAGCCCGACTTGATCCGTAATCTCGAGAACGTCGCATTGAACACGACCCCCTCCGCATCGCAGAAGACGTTCCGTGTCGACTACTGGAGCCGCAAACCCGAGCTGATGATGCTCCTGCGCGCAGGATTCGATGCGAAAGGAACCGTGATAGAGGGAGAGATCTCCGACTGGCTGGTCGGCCTTATCGACATCGCGAAGCTCACTCGCGTGTCGGTCAGGCAGCCGAGTCCTGCGGCCGTCGACGTCGACGTGGCCGCCCGGCTACAGGCCATCGATTTTCTTTACCTGACGGACGACCACGACCGAGCGGTCGAACAACTGCTGCCTCTCCTCCCGTTCGCGGAGCGTGAGCCGGAGATCTTTCTTCAACTCGGATATCACCTTCTGTGGAGCGATCCGAAAGGGGCGGTCGAGTATCTGCGCCAAGGCCTCCGCCTGAGGCCCGATTCCGCGGCCGGCTACTTCAATCTCGCTTGCGGCGAGGCGCAGCTCGGACAGCGGAAGGAGGCCCTCCGCGATCTTCGCGGAGCCGTGAAGCGGAATCCTTCCTACGCCATTCGCGCGCGCGAGCTTGTCGGTGAGGACTTCACGGGGCTGGCAAGCGATCCCGAGTTTCTCTCGATCATTGGAATCAGTGGACAACCGACTTGATGCTCCGGTGTATCGTGCCTTGCACACGGAGGAATGCATGGCCTTTGATGTCGAGGAAGCCGCGGCGAATGACAAGGTCTCGCCGTTCGTCGAGGATTTCATGGCCGAGGTGAAGGCGCGGAATCCCGCCGAGCCGGAGTTTCATCAGGCCGTGTTCGAGGTCGCGCAATCCGTCGGTATCGTGCTCGAGCGGCATCCCGAATACCGCGCCGCGCGCATTCTCGAGCGCATGGTCGAGGCCGAGCGGATCATCATCTTCCGCGTCCCGTGGCTCGATGACCGCGGCGAGATCCGCGTCAACCGCGGCTTCCGCATCCAGATGAATACCGCCCTCGGACCCTCCAAAGGCGGCCTGCGATTCCATCCGTCGGTCAATCTCGGCATCCTCAAGTTCCTCGCCTTCGAGCAGGTCTTCAAGAACAGCCTCACCACGCTGCCGATGGGCGGCGGCAAGGGCGGCTCGGACTTCGAT
>Ga0075431_100008207_pt1 | contig 10436 bp, 9 predicted proteins | sample RhiMetdeltSRZDD5_FD_75297 | JGI IMG/M metagenome (GOLD analysis project Ga0075431, IMG submission 75297) | Populus rhizosphere microbial communities from Tennessee, USA - Rhizosphere MetaG P. deltoides SRZDD5 | ecosystem: Host-associated > Plants > Roots > Rhizosphere > Soil | place: USA...
GGTGCGCGGGATCCGTGTCCGGCTCCCGCTCGCGCGACGCCGCGATGCGTCGCCCGAGGGCCCGGAGCGCCGGCTCGTCGATGCGCACCGCTCGCGCCTGCGCCGCCACCCGTGCTGCGGCGGCGCGGACGCGCGCAAAGACATCGCTCACACGGGCGGCGCGACCACGCGCAGCGCGGCCGGCAGCACCTCGAGGCGCGCGGGCAGCGTGCCGAGCGGTTCGCCGTCGAGCTCGAGCGGAACGAGGCCGGGGGGCGCGTCGGCCTCCACGACCCGGCCGCGCGCGTGGCGCACCGCGGGGTCGCTCAGGTGCGTGCCGGCGTAGATCTTGCGGAGCTTCGCGAGGAGCGCCGGCCGCGAGAGCGCACGCACGACCACGACGTCGAGCAGACCATCGTCGAGCACGGCCTCGGGAGCGACATGCATGCCGGCGCCGAACCAGCGGCCATTCGCGCCGGTCGCGAGCACGAGGCCGTCGTCGTGCACGAGCTCTCCGTCGACGCGCAGCGCGACGCGCTGGCTGCGGTAGCGCAGGATCGCGCCGAGCGCGCCGAACAGGAAGGCCGCCGTCTCGCCGAAAATGCGCGGCGTGCGGCTCACGATCTCGTCCACCATCCCGCTGATCCCGAAGCTCGCGACGTTGACGAAGCACGCGACGCGCTCCTCGCCGCGGCTGCCGCGGAAGCGCGCGCGCCCCGCGTCGACGCGGCGCGGAGCTCCCGCGGCGATGCAGGCGAGCGCGGCGTCGAGCTCCCGCGGCAGGCCGAGGCTGCGCGCGTAGTCGCTGCCCGTGCCGAGCGGGAGCACGCCGATGTCGGCGTACTCGGCGAGCCCGGCGGAGAGCAGCCCGCCGGCCACCTCGCTGAGCGTGCCGTCGCCGCCCGCGACGACCAGCCGCTCCACACCGGCGCGCACGCCCTCGCGCGCGAGCCGCTCGGCATCGCGCGGTCCGCGCGTCATCTCGACCTCGATCGGCCCCAGCGCGGAGCGGACCTGCGCTGCGAGCTTCGGCCAGCGCCGGCCGGTCGCACCCCCGCGGCTGTGCGGATTCACGATCACGAGGGTCCGCTGCGCCACGGCGCGTGAGAGTACCGCGACACCCGGTCGGGGCGCGTCCGATTTTCACCTCATCCCAGGACGCCGAATGGTCGATTCGAGTGTGTCCACGAGGCCGTACGGCGAGGACAGGGTGTACGCGTACCTACTCGAGCTGACCGCCCTGTTGTCCTTCTGGCTGTGTCTGGGGGCCTGGCAGGAGGAAGGCGCGGCGTCGGGCCGGACGGCCTTCGTGGTGCTCGCGCTCTGTGTGTTCGCGTGGGCGGTCGGCGTGCTCGCTCAGGTCGAGGGGCTGGTCACGCTGGAGCAGCAGCACCGCATCGTGCTGCTGGGCGCCATGCCGATCCCATCGCTATGGCTGAGCCTCGGCCTGCTCGCCGCCGACCATCCGCTGGCGCGCTGGCGGAGCTGGCTGCCGGCCGCGCTGATGGCGCCACAGCTCCTCCTCTACGCGACCCTCCACGTCGACGTCCTGCCGCACGGCCTCTTCATGTCCGCGGTCGACGGTCACACGGTGCTCGGGCCGCTCGGCTGGCTGAACGCCTTCTATTCCTGGCTCCTCGCGGTGTGGGGATCGTGGCTCTTCCTGGTCGGGTCGCGCCGGCTGCACGCGCAGCGGGTGCCGCGTCTGCTCGTCTGCCTGGCGAGCACCGCGCCGGTGCTCGCCAGCATCGTCATCCTCATCCTGCGTCGCGACGACATCGACCCGACGCCGATCCTGATCGTCGTCGCGCTGCTGCCGCTGCGCTTCGCGCTCTTCAGCGGCGGCTGGCTCCACGTGCTCGCACTGCCGGAGCACGCCATCGTGACGCACATTCCGCGGCCGCTCGTCTTCACCGACGGCGAGGGTGTCGTAGCGGGTCTCAACCCCGCAGCACAGGTGCTGCTGCGCATGACGCCCGAGGAGGCGCTCGGCCGCTCGCTCGACGCCGTGCTGGCCGAGGCGGCGCCGCGGAGCGCGTGCACGCGCTGGCCGATCAAGATCGGAGACACTCTGGCGGGTCACGCCGTGCTGCTCGACTCCACGCCCGCGAGGTTGCCCGCGTGAAGGTCCTGGCGCTTCCGCTCGAGCTCTCGATGCTCCTCGCGGTGTCGATCGCGCTGGCGATCGCGCAGCGCGACCCCTCGACCCGCGGCCGGCGCTCGCTCGTGATGCTGTGCCTGTGCGTGCTCGCGGTGACCTTCGGCGAATGGCTGACGTTGCGCGAGATCGTCACGGAGCAGATCGGCGACCGCATCAAGTACATCGGCTCGCTGGCGCTGGCCCCGCTGTGGCTGGGCTTCGCGGCCCAGGTCGCGGGCCTCGAGGTCGCGCGGCGCGTGCCCTGGTTCCCGGCCCTGCTGCTCGCGCCGGCGCTGTGTGTGTACCCGCTGCTCTGGAGCCCCGGGTACGCGAGCCTCTTCCAGGTCACCGTCGAAGGCGGAGAGGACCAGCGCGGCGAGCTCTGGCTGATCGTCACCACATACCACCAGATGCTATGCGCCGTGGGGTGCGCGGTGCTCGCGGTGCACGCCTCCCGCATGCGCGACATGGGCCGCGCGCTGCGCGTGCTGGTCGTAGCCACGGTGCCGATGCTGGCGCTCGTCGCCGGGACCTTGCACCGCGGCGGCGTCATCGAGTGGCCGTACGACGCCCATCCGGTGCTGCTCGGTGCAGGGCTGCTGATGATGCGGGAGGCATTCCTCGGCGGCAGCTTGCTCGACATTCTGCCGTACCCGCAGCGCGAGCTGCTGCGTCAGCTCCCGCTCGGCCTCGTGCTGACCGACCGCGGCGGCGTCGTTGCGCTGATCAACGGCGCGGGCGAACGCGCGCTCGGCGTCGCGCCCGGCGAAGCGCTCGGCCGCGACGTGCACGACCTGCTCGCGCGCGCACACACGTCGCCGCTAGAAGAGCAGGTGCTCGAGCGCGGCGGGAAGCTCCTCGTCTTCGGCTAGCGCTGCTGCTGTCTGAGCAGATTCAACGCCGAGCCGGCGCGGAACCACTCGATCTGCTCGGCCGACAGCGTGTGGATCACCGAGACGGTGTCCTCGCTGCCGTCGCTGTGCCGGAACACCGCACGCAGCGGCGCGCCCGGACGCAGCTCGCGCAGCCCGAGGATGCCGACCCTGTCGCCTTCCTTGACCTTCTCGTAGTCCGCGGCATCCGCGAAGCGCAGCGGCAGCAGGCCCTGCTTCTTGAGGTTCGTCTCGTGGATGCGCGCGAAGCTCCGAACGATCACGGCGGCCGCGCCTAGCAACCGCGGTGACATGGCCGCGTGCTCGCGGCTCGAGCCCTCGCCGTAGTTCTCGTCGCCGACGGCGACCCAGCGGAGCCCCTCCGCCTTGTAGTGGCGCGCGATCTTCGCGAAGGGCACGTCGCGCTCGCCGGAGAGCGCGTCGGTGCCGGTGCCGGCCTTGCCGTCGAAGGCGTTGACCGCGCCGGAGAACATGTTGTCGCTGATGTTCTCGAGATGACCGCGGAAGCGCAGCCACTTGCCCGCTGGCGAGATGTGGTCGGTCGTGCACTTGCCCTGCGCCTTCAGCAGCAGCGGGGCGTCCGTGACGTCCTTGCCGTCCCACGCGGGGAAGGGCTCGAGCAGCTGCAGGCGGTCGCTCTTCGGTGCGACCTTCACCTCCACCTCCGACGGGTCCTTCGCCGGCGCCTCGTAGCCCGCGAAGCTGGTGACGAAGCCCTTCTTCGGGATCTCGGGCGCGGGCGCGGGCGGCGAGAGCTTGAAGCGCTTGCCGCCGCTCTCGAGCTCGTCGCGCAGCGGGTCGAAGGCGAGCGTGCCCGCCAGCGCGTAGGCGACGACGATCTCGGGGCTCGCGATGAACGCGTAGGTGCTCGCGAGCCCGTCGTTGCGCTTCTTGAAGTTGCGGTTGTAGGAGTTGATGATCGAGTTCTCGTCGCCTTCCTTCACGTCGTCGCGGCGCCACTGCCCGATGCAGGGGCCGCAGGCGTTGGCGAGCACGATGCCGCCGATCGCCTCGAAGTCGGCGAGCTGGCCGTCGCGGCGGATCGTCTGGTGGATCTGCTCCGAGCCGGGCGTGACCCAGAGCGTCGTCCGGGTGCGGGCGCCGTGGCGCTGGGCCTGCCGCGCGACGTCGGCCGCGCGCTCGAGATCCTCGTACGACGAGTTCGTGCAGCTCCCGATCAGCGCCGACGAGAGTGCGAGCGGCCAGCCGTTCTCGCGCGCGTCGGCGGCCATGCGCGAGACCGGCCGCGCGAGATCCGGCGTGTGCGGGCCGACCACGTGCGGCTCGAGACACGAGAGATCGATCTCGACGACCTCGTCGAAGAAGCGCTCGGGATTCGCCTCGACTTCGGGATCCGCGCGCAGCATCTCCGCGTGTCGATTGGCGAGATCGGCGAGCTCCTCGCGGCCGGTCGCCTTCAGGTAGGTCGCCATGCGCGCGTCGTACGGGAAGATCGACGTCGTCGCGCCGAGCTCGGCGCCCATGTTCGTGATCGTGCCCTTGCCGGTCGCGCTGATCGACGCGGTGCCCGGCCCGAAGTACTCGATGACGCGGTTGGTGCCGCCCTGCACGGTGAGGATCTCGCACACCTTGAGGATCACGTCCTTCGGCGCGGTCCAGCCGTTGAGGCTGCCCGTCAGACGGACGCCGACGAGTGTCGGCTGGAGCACCTCCCAGGGAAAGCCCGCCATCACGTCGACGGCGTCGGCGCCGCCGACGCCGCACGCGAACATGCCGAGGCCGCCCGCGTTCGGCGTGTGCGAGTCGGTGCCGATCATCATGCCGCCCGGGAACGCGTACTTCTCGAGCACCACCTGGTGGATGATGCCGGCGCCCGGCCCCCAGAAGCCGACGCCGTAGCGCGACGATGCGCTGCGCAAGAACTCATAGACCTCGGCGTTGGTGACGTTCGCCGTCTTCATGTCGGCGTCGGCGCCGACGTGCGCCTGGATCAGGTGATCGCAGTGGACCGTGGTCGGGACGGCCGTCTCGTTGCGGCCAGCGAGCATGAACTGGAGCACCGCCATCTGCGCGGTCGCGTCTTGCATCGCGACGCGGTCCGGATTCAGCAGCACGTAGGCCTGCCCCGGATCGAGCTCCTGCTTCTCCGGATCGGCGAGATGACCGAGGAAGACCTTCTCTGCGTAGGTGAGCGGGCGGCCGAGCCGGCGCCGCGCGATCTCGATCCGACTCGCGAGCGTGTCATAGACGCGGGAGACCAAGGCGGGAGTCGTCTCGATGGCGGGCATGCTTCCTCCAAGGCGTGCTGATGCGAACCTAGCACTAGGAGCGCGGCGCGACGCTGCGGAGCTCGTGAAAGAGGTGCGCCGACGCGCGCGCCGCCCGACGGAAGTCGGCGAGGTCGAGGCTCTCGTTCTCACCGTGCGCGTTGCAGGGCGGATCTTCGAGGCCGAGCAGCAGCGCCGGGATGCCGGACAGCTCCTCGACGAAGGGCTTCACGAAGGGGATGGTGCCGCCGCAGCCGATCGCGACCGCGTCGCAGCCGAATCCCGCCGCGAGCGCGCGGCGCGCGGCGTCGAACGCGGGTCCCTGCGCGCGGGTCTTCCAGCCGGGCACTGCCGCGATCGCCTGCGCGTCGACGCGCACACCGAGCGGCGGATCGCTTCGCAGGAATGCGAGCAGGCGATCGCGCACGCGTTCCGCGTCCTGACCGGGTGCGACGCGCACAGAGACGCGCGCCTTCGCCTCGGCGACGAGCTGGTTCGCGGCGCCGGCGAGTGGCATGCCTTCGAGCCCGATCACGGCGAGCGCCGGCCGGTGCCAGATGCGCTCGTAGACGCCGAATGCGCCGTCACCGGAGAATGCGGCACCGGGCTGCATGCCGGCCTCGCGCCGGAAGGCCGCCGCGTCGAAGGGCAGACGTGCGAGCTCCGCTCGCTCGGCCGCGTCGAGCGGCGCGACGTCGTCCTCGAGGCCCGGCACGCGAATGCGCCCCTGCGCGTCGACGAGGCGTCCGAGCAGCACGCCGAGCGCTGTCGCGGCGTCCGGCACCGGTCCGCCCCACATGCCGCTGTGGATCGGGTGGTCGAGAGCGCGCACGCTGACATCGACGTTCACGATGCCGCGCAGGCTCGTCGTGATGCAGGGAAGCCCCGTCGCGAGGTTCGCGGTGTCGGAGAGCACGAGCGCGTCACAGCGCAGCCGCTCGCGGTACGCGCGCAGGAACGCGCCGAGGTGGAGCGAGCCGATCTCCTCTTCGCCTTCGACGATCACCTTCACGTTGACCGGCAGGCGGTCCTCGGCGTCCAGCCAGGCGCGCAGCGCCGCCGCGTGGAGCAGGATGCCCGCCTTGTCGTCGACGACACCGCGACCGTAGAGGCGACCGTCGGAACGCAGCGTCGGCTCGAAGGCCGGCGTCTCCCAGCGCTCGGCGCGGCCCGGCGGTTGCACGTCGTGATGCGCATAGACGAGCACCGTCGGCGCGTCCGGTCCGGCGTGGCGCCATTCGCCGAGCACGTACGGGTGGGCGTCCGCGACGCGTAGAACCTCGATGTGCTCGAGCCCGGTTCGTTCGAGCAGCGCCGCGACGGCGTCGGCGGAGCGCTCGAGCTCGACAGCGGCGAAGCCCGGCGCCGAGACGCCCGGGATGCGCGCCAAGGACACCAGCTCTCCGACCGTCTCGTCGAAGCGTCGCTCGAGCGCGTCGATGACCGGTCCGGGCGCCCCCACGCGGCGCACGGTAGCACCGTCGCCACTCGGGCTAAGATCGGCGCCCATGCAACCCACGTCCCGACGCGTGCGCGGTGCGCACGATCTCTCGCTGCACCTTCTCTCCTGGAGCGACGAAGGCGTCCCGCTGCTCCTGCTCCACGGCTTCGGCAACGACGCGCACATCTGGGACGACTTCGCGCCGAGCGTCGCGCCGCACTACCGCGTGGCCGCGCTCGATCACCGCGGCCACGGCGATTCCGCCTGGGATCCCGAGCGGCGTTACGAGCACGACGCGATGGTCGAGGACGTCGAAAGGGTCACAGCTGAGCTCGGCATCGAGCGCCTCGTCGTCGTGGGCCACTCGCTCGGCGGCCGCATCGCCACCCTCTTCGCGGGCCGGCACCCGGAGCGCATGGCCGGTCTCGTTCTCGTCGACATCGGGCCGGAGGTGGATGCGCGCGGCAAGCTCCGCATCCGCATGGACGTCGAGTCGCGTCCCTCTCCGGTGTACGCATCCGCCGCCGAGTACGCGCGCGATCTCTCGCTCGCCTATCCGGCCGCGCGTCCCGACGCGCTCACCCGCATGGCAGAGCACGGGCTGCGCCGCCGCGTCGACGGCCTCTTCGCGCTGAAGATCGATCCAGCGCTGCGCGGCGGCTTCGCGTCATCGCGCGAGACGCCCGCCGAGGCCGAAACGCGTGAGCGCGAGGCCGAGCGCACCCTCTGGGATGCGCTCGCGAAGATTCCCTGCCCGACCCTCGTCGTGCGCGGCGCCGCCTCGGACATCCTCTCGCCCGAGTGTGCCGATCGCATGGTGGAGGAGGTGCTGCCGAAGGGCCGCCTTGCCGTCGTCGCGCGCGCCGGCCACTCCGTCATGACCGACAACCCCGACGGCTTCCGCGACGCCGTCTGCGAGTTCGTCCTCGCTTAGGCGCGATTCCTGTACAGCTGCGCCTTCACGGCAGCCGCCATCTTCGCTTCGTCGAGGCCGCCGCCGAGAAAGGCGTTGACGGTGCGCGCGGTGGCCACCGGATCGGCGACCGTCTCTGCGTAGTGCACCTCGAGCATCTCCATGTTGGGCTGCTTCCGCGCGTACAGGCGCGCCGAGACGATGTCGTTGCGGTAGGCCTCCTTCATCGCCTCGAGATCGGCGCCGGGCGCCGCGTTGCCGAGACGGTCGAGCATCTTGTCCTGACTCGTCAGCACCTCGTCGAGGTTCCGGCGCATGTAGACGATGCGGTAGACGTTGTCGTGCGGGAGGTGGCGCAGCAGGAACGAGATCACCTTGAGCGCGCGGCCGCGCGCCTGCCGGACCCAGCTGCGGTCGGGATCCTTCTCGAGTTCCATGACGCGCCGGTACTCGTAGTAGCCCTCGGGATTGTCGATGTCGGCAGTGCGCTCGCCGTCGGTGAAGGGCGCGACGCCGCCCGCCTCGAGCATGCGCATCATCATCGACGTGCCGGAGCGCGGCAGGCCCGACACCACGATCACCGCGGGACCCGAGGGACGGCGCAGCCAGTTGCGGATCGCGTCGAGCACGTTCGCCTGCCTACAGGGTGACGCCGAAGCGGCCCTTCAAGGCGAAGCCCGCCAGCAGCGAGAGGCCGAAGAAGGTGGCGAGGATGCCGAGCTCGCCGCCCGGCAGCAGGCCGAGGTCGCGCTCCGGTGACGCGAGCGAGACGCGCTCGACGGCGGAGCCGCGCGGCAGCGCGGGCTCGCCCGGGTAGAGGAACGCCTCGAGCCCGCGCGTGCGCAGCGTGGACACCTTGCGGTGTGCGCCGCCGACCGACCACGTCTTCGTCACCGTCTCCGGGCCCGCAGAGAGCGTCAGGACGTGATCGCCCGGCGCCTCGGCGCGCAGGCGCCAGAAGATCTCGCCGTCGGGCGTCCGCACGGGGGGCGCGTCGAACGCGACGCCTTCGGGCAGCGCGAGCTTCACGTCCCGCGCAGCGACGCCCGCCGAAGGATCGAGGCGCACCTTCAGCAGTTCCACCCGACCGACCGGCGCGGGGTCGAACGCGTAGTTCGCCTCGAGCTGCGCGAGCAGCGCCAGCATGGGCACGAGCAGCACCGCCATCGGCACGAGGTTGTAGCCGAGATACGCGAGGTTCTGGAGCAGCGCCTTGCCCGTCGAGACCAGCACCGCGATCGGATCGTGGCGGAAGAGCCGGATCTCGTAGAGCTGCGCCTGGATGTGCTCCTTGGTGCGCGCGATGCCAGCCTGGTTGCTGACGCGCTTGTATACCCACAGCGCGAGCACGCCCGCGACGACCGACCAGAGCAGCAGGTCGAACCAGGCCGGTCCGTGGCCGAAAGGCGCGAGCAGCACGTCGAAGACGGCGCTCAGAGCGGTGTTCGCGGTCGCGATCATCCGGGACTAGCTGATGTAGCCGAGCCCCTTGAGGCGCTCGCGCATGTCCTTGTCGTCCTTCGCACCCTCGAAGTGGAGCATCTCCTTCTCGAGGATGTGCGTGACGAACTCGTCGACCGTCGCGTAGCCCGCGACATCGGCCACCTTGCGTAGCTTGTCCACGAGATCGCGGTCGAGCTTCACCTTCACCGTGCTTCCACCGAACATGACTTTCTCCAGATCCTACGCGCCGGGCGACACCGGCGCGGAATTCGAGCGGACCTCACCCGCGAGGAAGGACGTCCCCACCATTCCGGGCAGCGGACGCAGGCCGAAGTAGTCGAGGATCGACGCCGTGACGTCGGTCAGGTCGTGCTCGCCGTCCTGCAGCGGCGCGTTCGTCATCAGCACGCCGGGCACGAGGCGCGGGTCGATCAGGTGGTTGCCGGACCAGCGCGACGTGTTGTCTTCCAGCACGGCTTCCGTGATTTCGCCGAGCGTGGAGGGATCCGAGCCGGCGTAGCTGCTGTTGTAGCCGACCACGAGATCCGGGGCCTCGGCGACGCGCTCGCCGTGGAACACCTCGAAGGCGGGATACGCGCGCGAGACGACCTGCTCGCCGTTCTTGGGATCGCGCACGGCCTCGAGCGCCGCGCCGATCTCCGCGAGCAGCGCGGGCGCGTCCTCGGGACGCACGATGCCCTGTGCCTCGCGTCCGGAGAGATTGAGGTAGAGCCCGTTGAAGCCGATGCCGTACGCGCGCGAACGCGTCCAGTCGACGTCGTCGAGCCCGACGCGGCCCGTGTGCTTCTCGCCCTTCAGCACCAGGTAGCCCTGATCGCGCAGCCAGGCGTTCAGGTGGAACTTCCGCAGGAAGGGCTGGAAGCCGTGGTCGCTCATGACGATGAGGAGCGTCCCCTCCGGCAGGCGCTCGCGCACGCGGCCGAGGGCGGTGTCGACGTCGCGGTACATCTTCTCGATGTCGTGCGCGTGCGCGGGCGCGATCGCGGGATCGCGCGCCGGGTGACCGAGGCCCGGGTACTTCGGGTCGGCGTGTCGCCAGAGCATGTGGCACTGCAGGTCGACGTCGGAGAGGTACACGAAGGTCGCATCGCCCGGCGCGAAACGGTCGAGCGCGAGCTCGAGCATCGCGCGCGAGTCGTCCTGCACCAGGCCGACCTGCTGCATGTAGTCGTCGTCCGTGAAGACGCCGTCGCGCAGCGCGCCGGTCTCCTCGGGCATGCCCTGCGTATAGAACTGACCCAGCGCGGTGTAGAGCGTCTCGACCCAGTCGTCGGGGCTGGTGAAGACCTGCGGCGGCGCCTCGGCGGAGAGGTTCACGGCCGAGACGTAGAGCTCGAAGCGCGGCCGCAGCTCCTTCGCGAAGAAGCGCACGGCGCCC
>Ga0075431_100008212_pt1 | contig 10433 bp, 9 predicted proteins | sample RhiMetdeltSRZDD5_FD_75297 | JGI IMG/M metagenome (GOLD analysis project Ga0075431, IMG submission 75297) | Populus rhizosphere microbial communities from Tennessee, USA - Rhizosphere MetaG P. deltoides SRZDD5 | ecosystem: Host-associated > Plants > Roots > Rhizosphere > Soil | place: USA...
GTCGATGGCCGTCATGGCGCCCGCCGGCCGTTCGAGGCCCATCCACGCGTCCGCCGCCGTCCGCGACCGGATCATGTCGATCAGCGCCGGAAGGTGCAGCAGCGTCCCGACCAGCGCGGCCCCGACCGCCACCGTCATCAGGCGGCCGATCCCCCGCCGCTGGAAGGCGAGGAGTGTGCCCGCCACCAGCCCGACCGTGACCAGCAGGACCAGGGCGGGCGCCTGGGGCACGAGCAGGGTGGCGAGGCCGGTCACCGCCCCCGTCGCGACCACGTGCTGCCACAGCGGCCGGGGGACGGGGGGCACCGGTCCGTCGGACGAGAACGGCGCCATGAGGGACGACTGCGCAAGCCGGCCCAGCAACCATGGCGAGGCGGCGTACGCCGCCGCGACCGACCAACGTCCCGCAGCGAGGGCGTCGTAGGGCAGGGGCACCGCCGCGTAGGCGACGGCGGCGGCCACCTGTGCGGGCTTGGAGCCGGTGGTGCGCAGGAGCCGGTAGGCCCCGACCACGCCGACCGGCACGAGGCCGACGACCAGCAGCGTGCGGGCCAGGGCCAGGTGCCCGCCTAGAACCGCGCCCAGCCCGCCGGCCACGCCGGCAAGGGTGGGCACCGAGGCATCCGCCCCCAGCCCCACCGGCCGGTATCCGCCGGCCCAGGTACGCACGAGGTCACCGGCCGATCCCGGAAAGGCAACGAACTCACCCACGGCCGGCACGAACCGGGTGACGAGGTGCCGGCTGCCGAAGATCACCACGGCCGCGAGGAGGGTGACGATGAGCGCAGTGGTGGGGGTCCAGGGCGTCCTGACCTCGACCGGCGCGACCGCCTCCTGGGCGAGTGGCGGCCTGGCCGACCCCTCCGGGAGATCGATGGTGTCAGCGGCGGAGGATCCGTAGCGGCGCATGCGACGGAGCCACAGGCGGGGACCGATGAGCCCCCGCACCTGCATGCTGTGAAGCTCACGATCGGAGGCTTGGCGCACACGCCCGACCTGCCGCCGGGCGCGCCACAGCGACCACGGGTGAAGCAGGTTCCACACCCACGCGCCGAGGGCTATGCGGGCCCGCCGGGGCCCGCCGGTCACCAGGCCGCCGACGGCCTGCACGAGACTCAGCGCGAAGGCCTGGGGCACGATCCACAGCAGGTCGAGAAGGCTCGAACAGGAGAGCAGCGCCCGGACGCGATAGCGGGCCTGGTCCCGAGGACCGGCCCAGGACTGGCCGTCGCGCCGGACCCTCGCGTCTGTGGCCACCACCACCCGGGAGCCGGCAGCGCGGGCGCGCCAGCAGAGGCCCAGCTCGTCGTCGGGCGACCCGATCGCCTCGTCGAACCCGGCCATCGCTGTGAACTGGTCCGCACGCACCAGCGTGAACCCGGCGGGAAACGCGAACACCTCACGCATGCCGTCGTGTTGACCCTGATCCAGCTCGCGGCGTTCGACGAGCGGCATCGTCGTGCCCACCCGGTCCACGCCGAGGCCGACGTGCAACAGGCGTCGGGGGTCGTCCCGGGCCACGAACTTGGGGCCGGCGACATCGGCGTCCCACTCGGTGGCGGCCCCGACGAGTGCGCTCACGGCTCCCGTGTCCGGGAGGACATGGTCGTGGCAGAACACGAAGAACTCCGCCCGCCGGGCCTGTGGCCGGTCACGATCGAGGACATGGTTGGCGGCGGTGGCGAAGCCCTCGGCGCCCGGCACGTGCAGCACCCGGGCGGCGGGCAGGGCAGCACGGACCCGGTCGGCAGTGCCGTTCTCCCCGGCGGCGTCGACGACCAGGACGGACAGCTCGGGATAGTCCTGCTCGGCGAGGGCCCCCAGCAGGACTTCGAACCGGTTGGCGTGCAGTCCGTGCGTGACCACGACCACCAGAACCGGTGGAGAGGCGAGCGGTTGCTCCTCCGATTCCACGACGACGCGGAGGGTACCGAAGGGCCCGTTCGCAGCCGCGGACCCTCCCGAGCCCGGCCGAGACCACCCACCGCCGGCCTACTAGTGGGCGCTCGCGGAAGTTCCGTGGATGTGTCGCCGTGTCAGATTCGTCGCTGGCGAGGGCGCAGGAGGAAGGCGCAGCCCGCGGCTGCGGCGACGACGAAGGACGATGTCCAGCGGCGGATCTGGCCGGCGAGACGCCACGATGACGTCCGCGAGGGTCCACTAGCCTCCGCGGCGTGCCGCGGCCATCGACCGACGACATCTCCAGAAGGGTCGAGAACACCGTGTACACGGCCGTCGGGCTGGGGATCCTCGGGTTCCAACACCTGCAGGTGCAACGGCAGCAGCTCAAGCGGGCCATCCAGAACGCCTTGAAGAAGCCGAAACGCTGACGTGCTGCGCGTCGCCGTCGACCTGACGTCGCTGCTCACCCCCCAGACCGGCGTGGGCGTGTCGGCGCTCGAGACGACCCGCAGGCTGGCGACCCGGGACGACTTGGCTCTCACCGCGTTCGCGGTGACGTGGCGAGGGCGGGGGCGCCTGTCCTCGGTCGTGCCGCCCAACGTGGCCGTGGCGGAGCGTGCCATGGCCGCCCGACCGTTGCGGGAGCTGTGGAAGCGGGCGGACCACCCGCGTGTCGACTGGTGGATCGGCCGGCACGACGTCGTCTGGGGACCGAACTACGTCGTGCCACCGACCCGGGCGGCGTCGGTGGTCACCGTCCACGATCTCACCGCCGTGCACTTCCCCCAGCTCGCGACAGCCGACACGCGTGCCTACCCGCGGTTGATACAGCGGGCGATCGACCGGGGCGCCTGGGTGCAGACGTCGTCGTCGTTCGTGCGGAACGAGGTGATCGACCACTTCCGGGTCGATCCCGACCACGTGGTCAGCGTTCCCCTCGGGGTCCGCACGGTCGCCGGCGGCGACGCCAGCGTCGGGCGGCGGCTCGCCGGCGGCGACCGCTACGTCCTGGCGGTCGGCACCATCGAGCCGCGCAAGGACCTGCCCACGCTGGTGCGGGCCTTCGACCTCGTCGGCGACGGTGACCCCGACGTGCGCCTCGTGGTGGCGGGCCAGGACGGCTGGGGGGCGGAGGCGTTCGACGTCGCCCTGAACGGCTCGCGACACCGCCGGCGCATCGTGCGGCTGGGCTGGGTCTCCGACCACGACCGCGAGGCGCTGCTGCGCGGTGCATCGGTCTACGCCTATCCCTCGATCTACGAGGGGTTCGGCCTCCCGCCCCTGGAGGCGATGAGCGCCGAGGTGCCCGTGGTGACCACGGCGACCGGGTCCCTGCCCGAGGTCGCGGGGCCCGGCGCCGACCTCGTGCCGGTAGGGGACGCCGACGCCCTGGCCGCGAGCCTGGCCCGGGTGCTGACCGACGACGAGCACCGCCGGGACCTGGTGACCCGCGGGCGGGAGGTGGTGGCCCGGCACAGCTGGGACACGTCCGCGGAGCGCTTCGCCGCCCTGCTCCACCTGGTCGCGGGCACGAGCTGACGACCCCTACGATGACCGCCCGTGAGCGAGCGTCCGTCGAGGGTGACGGGGAAACAACGGGAGAGCGAGCCCGGCCCGAGCGGCCGGAGCGGGCGAGCAAGGCGTCGGAGCCCGAGCGGCAGGGGGAGCGGGCGAGCAAGGCGTCGGAGCCCGAGCGGCCCGCTGCGAAGCAGCAAGAGCGGGAAGCAATGAGAGCGCTCGTGACCGGAGCCGGGGGCTTTGTCGGTGTCCACCTGGTCCGCCACCTCGAAGCGAGCGGTGACGAGGTCGTCCAGCTGGAGCGCACCGTCGACGGCATCGACATCACCGACACGCCCGAGATCACCGATGCCGTGCTCTCCGCCAAGCCGACCGCCGTCTACCACCTGGCGGGCGCCGCGGACGTCGGGGGCAGCTGGGACACGCCCCAGGAGACGTTCCTGGCCAACGCCGTGGGCACGCTCAACGTGCTCGAGGCCAGCCGTGAGGCGGGTGCGGAGCGGGTCCTGGCGGTGAGCAGCGCGGACGTGTACGGCCGGGTCACCGAGGACGAGTTGCCGCTCGACGAGGCGCAACCCCTGAGGCCGGTGTCGCCGTATGCCGCCTCAAAGGTGGCCGCCGACGCCTTGGCCCAGCAGGCCTGGCTCGGGCATCGCCTGCCCGTGATCCGGGTGCGGGCGTTCAACCACCTGGGCCCCGGCCAGACCGACCGCTTCGTGGCGCCGTCCCTGGCGGCGCGCATCGCCCGCAACGAACGGGACGGCGGTGACGAGATCCCCATCGGCAACACGGCGCCGAGGCGGGACGTGACCGACGTCCGCGACGTCGTCCGCGCCTACCGGCTCCTGGTCGAGCACGGCGAGCCGGGCGAGGTCTACAACGTGTGCAGCGGCCGGGCGGTCTCCGTCAAGGAGATCGCGGACCTGCTGCTCGGGATGGCGAGCCGGCCGATGCGACTGGTGAGCGATCCCGCCCTGCAGCGCCCGGTGGACATCCCGGTGCTGGTCGGCGACAACGCCCGCCTGGCCCGTGCCACCGGCTGGTCCCCCACCATCCCCATCGAACAGACCCTCGCCGACGTGCTGGCCGACTGGCGATCGCGCTTCGGGCGCTGACAACCTGGCCGGCTTCCTCACGGAGGAGACCACATCGTGACCAAGCGAGCGCTCGTCACCGGCATCACCGGACAGGACGGCTCCCACCTGGCGGAGCTGCTTCTCGACAAGGGCTACGAGGTCCTGGGAATGGTCCGGCGCACCAGCACGGTCAACTGGGAGCGGATCGGTCACATCCAGGACCGCATCACGTTCGTGCACGGCGACCTGCTCGACCAGGTGTCGGTGCTCACCATCCTCCAGGACCACGCGCCGGACGAGGTCTACAACCTGGCGGCCCAGTCGTTCGTGCCCACCTCGTGGCAGCAGCCCGTGCTGACCGGCGAGTTCACCGCCATCGGCGTCACCCGCATGCTCGACGCCATCAGGATCGTCAATCCCGAGATCCGCTTTTACCAGGCCTCGTCGAGCGAGATGTTCGGGAAGGTGATGGAGACCCCGCAGCGGGAGTCGACGCCGTTCTACCCTCGGTCGCCCTACGGGGTGGCCAAGGTCTACGGGCATTGGATCACGGTCAACTACCGCGAGTCCTACGACCTCCACGCCACCGGCGGCATCCTCTTCAACCACGGTGGACCGCGTCGAGGACTCGAGTTCGTCGAGCGCAAGGTGAGCCACGCCGTGGCCCAGATCAAGCTCGGGCTGGCCAGCGAACTGCGGCTGGGCAACCTGGACGCGCAGCGCGACTGGGGCTACGCCGGCGACTACGTCGAGGCGATGTGGCTGATGCTGCAGCAGGACACGCCCGACGACTACGTGATCGCCACGGGCGAGACCCATTCGGTGCGGGAGCTCTGCGAGCTGGCTTTCGAGCGAGTGGGGCTCGATTGGGAGAAGTACGTGGTGGTCGACGAGCGCTTCTTCCGGCCGGCCGAGGTCGACCTGCTGGTGGGCGACGCCTCCAAGGCGCGCCAAGTGCTTGGGTGGGCGCCCAGGACCACCTTCGAGGAACTGGTGAACCTCATGGTCGATGCCGACGTCGCCTTACTCGAGGGGAAGCTCAAGGGCATCGCCTGAGCGAGCGTCCGCAATGCACCGAGCCCCGTGGGCCCGAGCGGCCCGTCGCCCAAGGCGACAAGAGCGGAAAGCACAGCGCCGAAGCCCGAGCGGCCCGTCGCCGGAGGCGACAGGAGCGGAAGACACAGCGTCGGAGCCCGAGCGGCCCGGCAGAAGGCCAAGAGCGGGAAACACGATGGTTGGGGTCGTGGTCCTGGCGGGGGGCGTCGGCGCCGCCCGCCTGCTCCGCGGGCTGGTCGACTTGGTGCCCCCGGACGAGGTGACCGCCATCGTCAACACCGGCGACGACATGGTGCTCCACGGGCTGGCCATCAGCCCCGACATCGACACCGTCACCTACACCGTTGCCGACGCCATCGATCCCGAGCGGGGCTGGGGGCTGCGCGACGAGTCGTGGCAGGCCATGGAGGCCCTGTCGCGCTACGGCGGCGTGACCTGGTTCCGGCTGGGGGACCGCGACCTCGCGACCCACCTGTATCGCACCCAGCGGCTGGCGGACGGCGCGGGGCTGGCGGCGGTGACGGCGGAGATCGCCCGCGCCTGGGGGCTCGGGCTGCACATCGTGCCAGCCACCGAGCAGCCGCTGCGGACGATGATCACCCTGGCCGGCGACGAGGCGGACGCAGCGGGTCCCGCCGCCGGGGTGGCGGCGGGCGAGGAGATCTCGTTCCAGGACTACTTCGTGCGGTTGCAGCACGCCGTGCCGGTCGCCGCCGTGCGGTTCGCCGGGGCCGACGCGGCCCGCCCCGCCCCGGGTGTCCTCGACGCCATCGCCGGTGCCGGCAAGGTGGTCGTGGCGCCGTCGAATCCCATCGTCTCCATCGGCCCGGTGATGGCCGTCCCCGGCATCCGGGACGCCGTCGCGGCGCGCCGGGACGACGTCGTCGCCGTGTCGCCGTTGGTCGGAGGCCGGGCGCTCAAGGGCCCCGCCGACCGACTGCTCCGGGAGCTGGGACACGCGGACTCGGTGGTCGGAGTTGCCCAGCTGTACGCGCCCTTCGTCGGCACACTGGTGATCGACGAGGTCGACGCCGAGCTCGCCGACGCCGTCCGAGCTGCGGGTTTGCGCTGCGTCGTGACCGACACGATCATGCGTGACCCGGCTGCCGCGGCGGCGCTGTGCCAAGTCGTTCTCGGTCGGTGATCCCGGAGAGGCGAAGGTGAGGGCTCCACGACGATGGCTCGCGTGCTCGAGATCCTGCCCGTGGAGGGCATCGGCGAGGTGCGCCCGGGCGACGACCTGGCGCGTCTGTTGTCGGAGGCGGCCGACGACCTGCGTGACGGCGACGTGGTGGTGGTGACGCAGAAGGTCGTGTCAAAGGCCGAGGCCCAGCTCGTCCCCGTCGATCCCAACGATCCGGAAAGCAAGGCGAGCATCGTCGACGGTGAGTCGGTGCGCGTCCTGCGTCGCCGCGGCGAGCTGGTGATCTCGGAGACGCGCCACGGCTTCGTGTGTGCCAACGCGGGCGTCGACCTGTCCAACGTCGAGGACGGCTGGGCGGCGCTGCTGCCCGAGGACCCCGACCGCTCGGCGCGCCGGCTGCGCGACGGGTTGCGCGGCCGCCTGGGCGCCGAGGTCGCGGTGATCATCAGCGACACGTTCGGCCGCACGTGGCGCCGGGGCCTCACCGACGTCGCCATCGGCTGTGCCGGCATCCGCGCCGTCATCGACCTGCGGGGCACGACCGACGCGCGAGGTCGCGAGCTGCAGGTGACGGAGGTGTGCGTGGTCGACGAGCTGGCGGCGGCCGCCGAGCTGGTGATGGGCAAGGCGGCGGGGATCTGCGCCGCGGTCGTGCGGGGCGTCGATCCGTCGTGGCTCGGGCGGGGCGAGGTGCGGGCCGAGGTCGTCCGCCCCGCCACCGAGGACCTGTTCCGCTGAGCGCCTACCGGAATGGCGAGGTCATGGGTTCCGCGGAAGGCGGGCCGGGGTCATAGGTTCCGCCAGGAAGCCATCGCCTCGGGCCTCAGCGCTGCTTGAACCACTCCAGGGTGCGCCCGACGCCTTCGCCGAGCTCGGTCCAGGGCTTCCAGCCAAGGTGGATCGCCGCCCGGCCGGGATCCAGCGCCGAGCGCAGGAGCTCGCCCACTCGCATCGGGGCGTATGCCGCGGGTCGGTCGACTCCGGCGCTCGTGGCCATCGCCGCGTAGAGCTGGTTGACCGACGTCTCGACCCCGGTGCCGACGTTGAGGAGCAGCCCGCCGCCCCTGGTGGCGGCCCGCACGAAGGCGTCGACCACGTCGTCGACGTAGACGTAGTCGCGCGTCTGCTCGCCGTCGCCGTAGATCGTGCACACCTCGTCGGCCAGCAGGCGGCCGGCGAAGATGGCCACGACCCCGGCCTCGCCATGGGGGTCCTGCCGGGGGCCGTACACGTTCGAGAGCGCCAGGGCCGTGAACTCGAGCCCGTGGAGCTGGCGATAGACGTTGAGGTAGTCGAAGGCGACCCGCTTCGTGACCCCGTAGGGCGACCCCGGGTTCTGGGGATGTGACTCCTTGCACGGCAGGTCCCGCGGCGCCGCATCGCCGTAGATGGTGCCGCCGCTCGATGCGAACACCACCTTGCGGGCGCGGGCCACGCGCGCGCCCTCGAGCACGTTGATCGTGCCGATCACGTTGACCTCGGCATCGTGCGCCGGGCGGGCCACCGACACCCGAACGTCGGCCTGGGCGGCCAGGTGGAACACCACCTCGGGCTCGCGCCGGGCGATGAGGTCGACGATCTGCGGGTCGCGCACGTCGATCTGGTGGAACGTCAGCCGGTTCGTGCGGTCGCCCCGCTCGGAGCGGGCGTCGGCCAGGTTGGCCAGCGACCCCGACGACAGGTCGTCGAGGACGTCGACCTCGTGACCCTCGGCCAGCAAGCGGTCGACCAGCGTGGAGCCGATGAACCCGGCCCCGCCCGTGACGAGGGTCTTCATGCCTTCACTCCTCAGCTATCCGTATCGGGAACCCGTTCGCCGTCGAGGTGGCTGCCGCGTCCCACCACCTCGCCGTCGCCGACCACGCTGCCGCGCAGGACCTGTGCGCCCTCCGCCACCACGGCGCCCTCCCCCACCACCGATCCGTCGATCACCGCGGCCGAGCACACGCGAACGTCGGGCAGCAGCACCGCGTTCTCGACCCGGGCGCCATTGGCCACGACGGCACCGGCCCCGATGACCGAACGCTTGACGGCGGCATCGGCACCGACGTCCGCATCCGGGTGGATGCCGTCGACCGGGGCGCCCCGCACGCCGTCGACGAGGTCGAGCTGGGCCTGGATGTACTCGCAGGGCGTGCCGGTGTCGATCCAGTAGCAGCCGTCGGCGCGGGCGTAGAGGCTGCCGTCGGACGCCATGTCCGGGAAGGTTTCCCGCTCGACCGAAACACTTCGCCCCTGCGGGATGCGGTCGAGCACCGACGGCTCCAGCACGTACGTGCCGGCGTTGATGAGGTCGCTCGCTGCCTCGCCGCAGGGCGGCTTCTCGACGAATGCCGACACGCGGCCGCGCGTGTCGGTGAGGACGACGCCGTAGCGGGAGGGGTCGTCGACCCGATGCAGCGAGACGGTGGCCTCGGCGCCGCGGGCCTCGTGGAACGCGAGGAAGGCGGTGACGTCGAGGTCGGTGAGCACGTCGCCGTTGACCACGAGGAAGCGCTCGTCGATCCCGGCGTCCCGGGCGGCGAAGCCGATGGCGCCGGCGGTGTCGAGCGGCTCGGGCTCCACCGCGTAGTGCAGTGTGGCGCCGGCGCAGCGCCCCCGGGGGTACGCATCACGGAAGCCGTCGGGTTGGTAGCCGAGTGACAGCACGACATCGTCGACCCCGTGGCCGACGAGGTGGCCCACCACGTGCTCGATCATCGGGCGGTTGACGATCGGCAGCATCTGCTTGGGCCGGTGGTGGGTCAGGGGGCGCAGGCGCGTGCCGAAGCCGCCGACGAGCACGATCGCCCGCAACTCAGCCCCCGGCCGTGGTCGTGGTGGTCTCGCCCGCCGTTGTGGTGGTGCCGCCCGCGCCCGCCGTCGTGGTCGAGCCTCCGGGCGCGGTCGTCGTGCTCGAGCCCGGCTGGGCCCCGGCGTCGACGGCACCCAGCTCGGCCAGGTTGGCGGCAGTCGGCGGCTTGGGGATGTCGGTGTCGCCCTCGGGCATGAAGGCGATCGTGTAGCCCTCGCCGTCACCGCGGAACCGGATGTCGCGCAGCCCGCTCGTGAGGAGCGCGGGCTTCGCGTTCCCGGAGACGTCCTCCCACTGGGCGACGACCAGCTCGGCGTCCTTGCCGTCGCACTTGTCCTCGCCCTCCTTCCAGGTCTTCGCCCCGTCGGGCAGCTCGTTCTTCCCGATCGTCAGCTCGTCGTCGGAGAGCTTGACGTCGGTGTCCTCGAGGAAGGTTCCGAGGGTGGCGTTCTCGCCGGCGCCGCTCTGCGAGAACGGGTGGATGTGGATGACTCCGTCGCCGTGCGTGTGGATGCCGATCGTGTTCTCGAACTCGGGGATGTCGGGCTGCCACTCGCCGCAGACATAGATGCCGTAGGCGGCGTGCCAGTGATCGCCGATGATCGGGGGGATGCTCGTGTCGCCCTTGCGGTCGTCGGCCGCGTACCAGACCAGCGCCGATCCGAGCAGCACGATGGCGCCGATCACCCCCGGGAACAGAAGATTGCGCTGGCGGCCGGCGGACGAGCGGCCTCCGGCGCGGGCCGCCCGGGCGACCTTCTTGGCGGAGGATGCCTTACCCATAAGCGCTCAACGCTACCCCGCGCCACCCCCGCTGGTGGAACCGCCCCCGGGCCGCCGCCGGGCGCCGAGCTCCTCGAACAGCGCCTCGTAGCGACCCGCGACGGTCGCCGGCGACGCCCAGCGCTCGACGAACGCCCGCCCGGCGGCCCCCATCGCCCGG
>Ga0075431_100008213_pt1 | contig 10433 bp, 6 predicted proteins | sample RhiMetdeltSRZDD5_FD_75297 | JGI IMG/M metagenome (GOLD analysis project Ga0075431, IMG submission 75297) | Populus rhizosphere microbial communities from Tennessee, USA - Rhizosphere MetaG P. deltoides SRZDD5 | ecosystem: Host-associated > Plants > Roots > Rhizosphere > Soil | place: USA...
AACAGCTCTCTTTTTCCTGGCAAAGACATTGCTCAATATGCCGGAAAAGTTTCACGGACTCGAAGACGTCGAGACCCGTTATCGCCAGCGATACCTCGACCTCATCGCGAATCCCGAATCGCGAAATGTATTCATCACTCGCAGCAAGGTGATCGGCTCGCTGCGCCGTCAATTGGAAGCTCGCGGGTTTGTCGAGGTCGAGACTCCGATGATGCAGCCAATCTATGGCGGCGCGACCGCGCGTCCGTTCGTGACGCACCACAACACGCTTGATCTCGATCTCTATCTGCGAATCGCCCCGGAATTGTATCTGAAGCGGCTGGTCGTCGGCGGCCTCGAGCGCGTTTATGAGATCAATCGCAATTTCCGCAATGAAGGGCTCTCGACGCAACATAATCCCGAATTCACGATGCTTGAGTTCTACCAGGCTTACACGGATTATCGCGGCCTGATGGACCTCACCGCCGAGATGTTGAAGCAGGTCGCGATCGATGCGACGGGCGGGACGGAAGTGAACTTCCAGGGACACGTCATCGATTTCGCCAAGCTGCAAAAGTTCACCATGCGTGAAGCCATCGTTGCGTTTTGGAATGAGGGCGGCGACCCTCCCGAGCTCGCCCAGGTTGCGGATCCGGCCTGGCTCAGGCAGCACTCCCACAAAGCGACCGCCGGTGAAGCCTTGGCCGACATTTTTGAACGCGTCGTCGAAGCTCAGCTCATCCAGCCGACGATCATCTACGACTATCCTGTTGAGACGTCGCCGCTCTCAAAAAACAAGCCCGACGAGCCCGACATGGTGGAGCGTTTCGAAATCTATATCGCCGGAATGGAGATCGGCAACGCTTACACGGAGTTGAACGATCCGCAAGAGCAGCGCCGCCGTTTCGATTGCCAGATCGGCATGCGGGAACGCGGCAATGAGGAGGCGCATCAAATGGATGAGGACTACGTGCGCGCTCTTTCGTACGGCATGCCGCCTACCGGAGGCGAGGGGATCGGCATAGACCGGCTGACCATGATCCTGACCAATTCGCGCTCGATTCGCGACGTGATTCTCTTCCCATTGCTCCGTCCCGAGGGCGAGATCGGGCTTGTCCGTCAATTAAGAAGCCTGGATAAGATTTGAATCGCTTCGAACTTTTCGTCGCCTTTCGCTATCTCCGAGCCAAGCGCAAGCAGGCTGTGATCTCGGTGATCACCGTGATCTCCATTTTGGGAGTCGCGGCCGGCGTGATGTCGCTGGTAGTGGCTCTGGCGATTACGACCGGTTTCCGCACCACGCTTACTAAGAATCTGCTCGGCGTGAGCGCTCATGTCAACGTACTCGAAAAAAACGCCAATGGCATCGAGAACTGGCGCGAGCTGCGCGAAAAGTTCCTGAAAATCCCCCATGTAATCGGCGCAGCGCCAGCCTTGTTCGCGACGGTATTCGTGACCGGATCGAAGCAGTCTCAGGGGATGTTTCTTAAGGGCATTGATGTTAGCTCCGAGCTTTCGGTGACCGAATCGCTGCGCAATCTGAAGCAAGGTTCCCTCGACCGGCTGAAGACACCGGGACCGATCCCCGGCATAATCCTCGGCTCCCGGTTAGCCCAGGAAATCGGGACGCCGCTCAACACCACTATAACGGTGATCAGCCCTCAAGGGACTATGACCCCGTTCGGGCCCGCCCCTAGTTATCACCGGTTTCGCGTCGTCGGAATTTTCGAATCGGGATTCTATGAGTTCGACGCGAATTGGGCCTATACGTCGCTCGCGGCCGAGCAGCAGACGTTATCTTTACAGGATGTAGTCAACGCTATCGAGCTGAAACTGGACAATTTAGAGCTGGCTCCGCAGGTGGCGAAAGAGGCGGAAAATTTAGCCGGACCGAACTTTGCGGCGACAACCTGGATGGAACAGAACCGTCCTTTATTTCATGCGCTTGAGATCGAGAAGACGGTCACGATTGTTACCATCGGTCTCATTGAGCTGGTGGCGGCTCTAAATATTCTCATAGCCCTCGTCATGATGGTGATGGAGAAGTATCGCGACATCGCGGTCTTGATTTCCATGGGCGCCAAGCGAAGCCAAATAAGGGGCATTTTTATGCTCCAAGGCGTCATTATTGGGGTTTTGGGCACAATCATCGGGCTGGTTGCGGGATATGGCGTCTGTTATTTCGCCGACCGCTACCACTGGCTGCCGCTGGACGAACAGGTGTATGCCCTCAACTACGTGCCGTTCTCACCGCGGGCTTTCGATGGCGTTTGGATCGCCGCGGCCGCTATCCTGGTAAGTTTCCTCGCGACTATTTATCCCGCGCGCAGCGCTACGAAAATCGCTCCGGCGGAAGTTCTGCGGTATGAGTAGTAGGATGTCTCCCGAAGAGTTCCGCCTTTACGGCCACCAGGTTGTCGACTGGATTGCGGGCTATCTCGCCCACCCGGAACTCCATTCGGTGCTTCCGAAAATCAAGCCGGGAGAACTTACCGACTCACTTCCGCGGTCGGGTCCGGAATGCGGTGAACCGATGCTGGCGATCCTCAAGGATTTCGAAGACAAAATCGTCCCGGCAAGCACGCACTGGAATCATCCCGGATTCATGAGCTACTTTTCGACCTCGGCGACCGGGCCTGGGATCCTTGGCGAAACGCTTACGGCGGCATTGAATGCTAACGGGATGGTCTGGCAGAGTTCTCCCGCAGTCACCGAACTAGAGCAAGTAACGCTGGCGTGGCTTCTCGAGTGGCTCGGATTTTCTCAGCCACAGTTCGGGATCACCTTCGATACAGCCTCGACCAGCACGATGCACGCAATCGCCGCCGCAAGGGAAAACGCCGATCCGGAAATTCGAACGGGCGGCGGCTCGCGGGATCTGATCCTCTATACGTCCGAGCACGCGCATTCATCGGTGGAAAAGGGCGCGATTGCGATCGGGATCGGGCAGCGGAATGTGCGCAAGATTCCCGTCGACGATGCGTTTCGCATGCGGGCCGATGCGTTGCTCGACGCTATAGAGCGCGACCGCGCTACTGGGCTGCGGCCCTTCTGCGTGGTTCCGACGGTCGGAACCACGTCAACCACCAGCATCGATCCGGTTCCCGCGGTTGCCGATATTGCCGAGCGATTCGGTCTTTGGATGCACGTCGACGCCGCCTATGGAGGCGCCGCCGGGTTGGCGCCGGAATTTCGTCACATACTCGATGGCGCCGAACGAGCCGATTCCATGGTCGTCAATCCACACAAATGGATGGGAGTGCCAGTCGATCTCAGCGTGCTCTATACCCGAAAACCGGAAATCCTGAAGCGGGCGTTTTCGCTGGTTCCCGAGTACCTGCGAACGGCTGAAAATTCGCGCGCGGTGAACCTGATGGATTATGGGGTTCCCCTCGGCCACCGCTTTCGCGCGCTCAAGCTCTGGTTCGTCATGCGCTACTACGGCCGGGAAGGACTTGCCAGCCGCATTCGCGATCATGTGGCCTGGGCTAAAGAGCTCGAATCCACGATAGCGGGTGACGAGCGCTTCGAATTGTGCGCGCCCGTGCCGCTGTCGCTGGTGTGTTTTCGTCGCAAGGGAAGCGACGACGCTAACCGCGAGCTTCTCGATCGGGTGAACAAATCGGGAGAGGTTCTGCTATCGCCAACTGTGCTGCGCGGCCGGTTCGTGCTGCGGCTGGCGATCGGCAATCATGCGACTACCTGGGATCATGTGCAAAGAGCTTGGGAAGTGGTCCAGGCGCAACTATGAGCCATGATTCGAGTATGGCGATGCCATTTCTCGCCACCCTTGCCGCGGTTGCCGGCGCTCTGCTGGGCCTCGCACTTACAGGAGCCCGCGGAAACACTCGCCAGGTGGTCGGCTTCAGTGGAGGACTTCTTCTGGGCGTGGCGGTATTCGGTCTTCTTCCCGAACTGGTTCATGAGATTGGATGGCTTGGCAGCGCGCTGTTATTTGCCGCCGGATATCTTTTGCTGATGGGGATCGATCGTTTCGTTTACCCTGTGTGCCCGGCTTGTTCCCATGACCACGACCACGATGCGTGCGCGACCACGCTGCACGGCTTTGCCGGGCCTCTGATCGTGGCGACGGCATTTCACGCGTTTCTGGATGGTTGGGGAATCGCAACCGCCCAATGGGCCGGTAAGGCGGGTTTGGTGGTCGCGCTTCCGGTAGCGCTCGCGCTGCACAAAATACCAGAGGGGATTGCCTTGGGAGCGCTTCTTCGGGCTTCGATGAGCTCCCGGATTTCAGCCTTTGGGTGGTGTCTGGTGACCGAATCGATGACGATGCTGGGGGCTGGATCCGGGTTAGCCATGGCGCCTCATCTGGGCGTGCGGTGGCTGCACTATCCGTTGGCGATGGCGGGCGGATGTTTCTTCTATTTGGGATTCCACGCGGTGCATGGCGAATGGAGACGGAAGAAACGGTGGGCGGCTTTCGTCCCTGGCATCACGGGCGCCGCCGGGGCAGCGGCCCTGATGTGGCATAAGCTTTAGCCTTGACGACGAACAAGCTAAAAGCTTGTTCCACAACGTCAAATCAAGAAGCTGCGATCATGTGGAACAAGCTTTAGCTTGTTCGTTCCGCTTAAGCTTGTTCTACCATAAGGTAATGAGAAAGCGATTTCTCTACGGATCGGGGATTGTTTCGCTGGCTATCCTTGTTAGCCTTGCCATCTGGCAGATATCCTTCACCGTAGACGAATATCCCCAGGATCTTGGCCAAACCTTCATCTTCTGGGCAGTTTCTACGCTCGTTTTCATTCTCACCATCGCGCTGACCTTCATTCTTTTCCGAACGGGGATCAGGCTGTACATTGGCAGCCAGCAGAACCGAGAGGGGTCGCGAATTGAATCTAAGCTCTACTTTGGCGCGCTCGCCTTGAGCTTCATGCCGGTCTGCTTTCTGGTCGTCTTCAGTTACTTTTTGTTGAACCGCAATCTGGACAAATGGTTCAGCCGACCGGGAGAAGATATGCGAGTCGAGTATTCAAAAATCAGCGAGACACTCCACAAGCAGCTTCAGGATAATCTCGACCTGCAGGCGACGCTGATAGCGGCGCGGCCGGAAGCGCGGCTTGGGCGGTTTTGCGAGGAGCAGAAGCTGGCGCTCGCCGAGATCACCAGTGTCTTGGGCAGCGCAGTCATTGATCGATGCGGTGATCCTTCCGTCCTTCAGTCGCTAGGCAAGAACATTGTCGTGGTGCGCCGTCCTATGAGCGACGGCGCAAGGCTTATCACTGTGGCAGCCTCGCTTCCGCTCGATATGGCCGTCACTCAAAGGGAGATTTCGAAGTACCTGGGGAGCATCTTGGCGCTCAATTCGGAGAGAAGGAGCTTGCGCACCTTCTATATCCTGATGCAGGCGCTGATCGCTCTGTTCACCCTTTACGTGAGCACGTGGATCGCGCGACTGCTGGCCAGACAGATCAGTGGTCCGATTGCGGCGCTGCTGCGGGCGGCTGACGAGGTCGGTGAAGGCAACTTCGACTACCGCGTGGAGGTCGGCGCGGTGGACGAACTGGCGGGCCTGGTACGCGGCTTTAACGAGATGACCCGCCAACTGCAGGCCAATCGCGGCGAACTTGAAGCGCGGCGTCGATTCACGGAAGCCATTTTGGAGAGCATTCCGAATGGGGTGATCTCGGTGTCGGCCGACGGCAGGATCCAGAAGGTGAACCGGGCGCTCAAAGCAATATTCCCCGAGGACCAGGTGATCCATGCCCGCCGCTTAGAGGATCTGTTTCCGCGTGAGGAAGCTGCCGAGATTCGTTACATGATGAAGCGCGCGCGACGCACGGGCGCGGCCTCACGGGAAATGGATCTCAAGACCGACAAGCAAACGCTGCACCTGGCGATCACGGTGTCGGCGCTGGAAGAGAAGCTGACCTCCGGATTCGTGGTCGTCCTGGAGGATACGAGCGATCTGCTGCGGGCCCAGAAGGCTGCGGCGTGGCGCGAGGTGGCGCGGCGAATCGCGCACGAGATCCGGAATCCGCTGACCCCCATTGCGCTTTCGGCGGAGCGCATTGGACGGCAGATCGAACGGGCGTCGCTGCCGCCCGAGATCCAGCGAATCATACAGGAATGTACGGTGACGATTGGAAAAGAGATCGAGTCGGTGAAAACGCTTGTCAACGAGTTTGCGCAGTTCGCCCGTTTTCCAGCTGCGCAGCCGGTTCGCTCGGATTTGAATCAGGTCGTGCGGGAAGCGCTCACTGTATTCAATGGACGGCTGGAGGGCATTCGCGTTCAGGAGCGGCTGTCGACGGGCTTGCCTTCGGTGTCAATCGATCCCGAGCAGTTCCGGCGAGTGGTCGTCAACCTGGTCGACAACGCGGCTGAAGCGATGCAGGAATCGTTGGTCAAAGAGATTCGCATCTCCACTCAGTTGGGCGCCGGCGATACCGTGGAGCTGGTGGTAGCCGACACCGGGTGCGGCGTTTCGGCGGACGACAAGGAACGGCTGTTCCTGCCCTACTTTTCGACCAAAGGGCGCGGGACCGGACTAGGGCTGGCGATCGTAAACAATATCGTGTCCGACCACAACGCGACGATTCGGGTGGAGGACAACCTGCCGGCCGGCGCGCGCTTCACGGTGGAGATTCCGGTCATCGTGGAGCCCGATGAGCCAAAGCCCGCGGCGGAGACCGCTCTCGATCCACTGGTCACCAGGCCATGAAAGGGGTTCGCGTTTTAGTCGTTGACGATGAGCCGGGGATCCGCCAATCGCTAAGCGGCGTGCTGGAGGATGAGGGATACGTTGTCAGCGCCGTCGAGAGCGGGGAGGCTTGCCTGGACGAACTGGGCAAGCGGAACTATGAGCTGGCGCTGCTCGATATCTGGCTTCCGGGCATCGACGGCATGGAGACGCTGGCGCGTATTCAAGAAATACCTCTTCCAGACGGGCCGTCCGTGGTGATGATCTCAGGACATGGCAATATTGAGGCGGCGGTGAAGGCCACCAAGCTCGGCGCTTTCGACTTTCTCGAAAAGCCACTATCAATTGAAAAGGTGACGGTGGTCTCGGCCAATGCGGTCAAGCAGAGACGGCTGCAGATCGAGAATAGCCTGCTGCGCGAAAGCAGCCAATCGAAGTATCGGATCCTCGGGGAGAGCGTCCCGATGAAAGCGCTTCGGCAGCAGATGGCGCTGATGGCTGGCACCAATGGTCGCGTGCTCATTTACGGGGAGAGCGGCACGGGCAAGGAGTTGGTGGCGCACGCGATCCACACGCTGAGCGCTCGAGCCGAGGAGCCGTTTATCGAGGTCAATTGCGCCGCGATACCAGAGGACCTGATCGAGAGCGAGTTGTTCGGCCATGACCGGGGTAGCTTCTCCAACGCGCACGAGTCGAAGATCGGCAAATTTCAGAAGGCGGATCGCGGAACGCTGTTCCTCGACGAGGTCGGCGACATGAGCCTGCGGACGCAAGCGAAAGTGCTGCGTGCGCTCGAAGAGCAGCGCTTCGAGCCTGTCGGCGCGTCCGAGTTCGTGCGGGTGGATGTGCGTGTAGTCGCCGCCACGAATAAAAATCTGGACGAGGAGATTGAACGCGGCAATTTCCGGGAAGATCTGTTCTACCGGCTGAATGTGATTCCCTTTCACATGCCGCCGCTGCGCGAGCGCGCCGAAGACATTCCTCTACTAGCCGACGCCTTTTTGCAGGAGTTCACCACGGCGTACGGGCGAAAGCCGAAGGAGCTGACACCGGAGGCCTATGACGTCCTGCGAGAGTATCACTGGCCCGGCAACGTGCGGGAGCTGCGCAATCTCATTGAGCGGATCGTTATTCTGAACCCGCAGGTGAGGATCGATGCGCGGCATATTCCGGTGTCGGTAACAAGGCGCAGCGCGCAGGAGCGTCCGCCTGACCGGTTCGGCAGCTTGCAGGAGGTTCGCGAGGCGGCGGAGCGGGAGTACATTCAGAGGAAGCTCGAAGAGGCTAACGGGAATGTCACCAGAACTGCGGAAATACTGGGGCTGGAGCGCAGTAATCTTTATCGGAAAATGAAAACGCTAGGGATCGTGCCTAAGGAGTGACGCGATTTATTGGTTGTCACCCAGCCTTCCAGTGGCCTAGAGAAATTGACGATCTGGAGCGACGGTAGATTCGATAACAGGTTGCCAACCACGCCCGCAGAGCAAAGCAGCACGATCGCCCCGTCAGGCGCGGAGGCGAGGAACTGAGGTCCGGATGCTTGCGGGATCTGGTAGTCATCGATGATGCTGGCGGTAGATGGATCGATTTCGGACACGACCGACGCCGACGCTAAACACCCATCACAGGGCCTGTTGGATCGTGAGAGGATAGTTCGTCCAACAGCATCAGCCGAGAGGGCGTAGGCGTCTCCGGTCAAATAACCCGAGTATCGCGGCTGGCCATCCGGCGCCAACCGCAGGAGGAAGCTGTTAGTGGTTCCCGGAGCAAGACTGGCGTTACCGACTATCGGGAAATCTGTCGAACGGGTGCCGCCAGCAATCAGTACAGCGCCACCGCCGTCCAGGGCGAGGCCGGTCACGGAGTCTCTGTCGCTGCCCCCAATCAGAGTGGAGTAAACGAGCGAACTCTCAGGGTTCAACTTGAGTGCGAAACCATCAGTTTCTCCAGTTCGGCTGCTGATCCAGGCGTCCGGCGTATGGGGGAATGCGCGCGACGACGTAGTTCCTGCAACCCATACAGAGCCGTCGCGGTCAACAGTTATTGCTTTAACCTGATCATCCTTGACGAAGCCCTCAAGCGCCGTACGGTAGAGAACCGCCGGAACATGGCGGCCGTCTTCGCTACGGAGCTTCAGCACGAACAGCGCAGGTGGGGTAGCATCGTCAGACGACGTCGGGATGACGATACCGGCAACGAACAGATTGCCGTCAGCGTCGGCTGCAATGGCGCCCGAGAGATGGGACTGCGTGGGAACACTTCCGCTATCTACGTCGAGATTGATTCCGCCAATCAGGTTACCGTCCCGGTGGTACCGGCGGAGCACCGTGCCGACACCACTGCAGCGCGCCAAAAACCAAACCGCCTCGGAAGCATCCATGGCCAGGGCAGCCCCAGTGCACTGAGGGAAGCGCAAAGTCCTGATATGTTGCGGTTGGGATGAGCCTCGCAGCCACCGGCTCACTACAAAGACGGGCGAAGTTCCAATGTGGTTGCCGACGGAGTCCTTAAGCCAGGTGGTAGTATTGCCGGCGACGAATAGGTTGCCATGATTATCAGCGGCCGTCCCGACGGGTGTTATGAACGTATCTAGACGAAAGTTTCCCAGTAGTTCCCCCGCGGTGACCGGCAGAAAACTGGCAAGCGCGAGAATCACTGCGAAACTTACGTTGTACATTACGCGTTTTGAAATCCTTCAGATTTTGGCGATCAGTTCTTTGATACTAGCCTCTTCCTCTTTGCTCGGCTTGTGTGACAAAGCGGCCTGCAGTTCCTGCTTGGCCTTCACCTTGTCACCTTTCTGATAGAGCGCCATGCCGAGGTGGTAGCGGTAGGTCGAGTTCGTGGGAACCTTGTTGACGTTATTCCTGAAGATTTCCAGCGCGTTGTCGGGCAGGTTTTTCTTGAGGTAAATCCAGCCCAGTGTATCGGCGATTTCAGTTGCTTGCGGCAGCTTCTGATTGGCACGCTGCGCGAAGGTCAGCGCTTGATTCAAGTCGCCACCGACACTTTCGGCGATGATATATGCCAGATTGTTCAGCGCAATGGGGTTTTCGGATTCGATCCGCAGCGCGCTCTCGTAAACGACCTTGGCTTCCTTCCTCTGCCCGGACTGGTCCAGCATCAGGGCGAGGTTATTAAGAACGACAGAGTTGTTGGGTAGAATGTCCCGGGCCTTTTGCATGGCGTCGATCGCCGCAGGAAGATTCCCCGACTGGCGATGTGTGCCGCCGATTCGAATGTAGAGGTCGGCTGCCGCTGCCGACTTCTTGTCGACCTTATCCAAAAGGCCGTTGTATTCGGCCAGAGCGAGGTCGTACTTCCGCGAGCGAACCGAGACGTTCGCCAGCGCCATTCGGAACTCAAGTCTGGTGGGATATTTCTGGATCTCGGCGCGGAGCAACTCCATCGCCCGGTCCGGCTGGCCCTGGGCCATGACCGTCTCGACCAGTCCCATCAGGCCCCGGGAGTTCGCCGGATTCAGGTCATAAGACTTGCGATAGAGAGCTTCCGCTTCTTTGAATTTCTTTTCGTTCAGGAAAACGACTCCCATTTGAATCATGGCTTCCTGGGAGTTGGGATTCACGTCGAGGATCTTCTGCAACTGCTCGCGAGCCTTGTCCAACTGATTCGATCCCATAAGGGCGGCGGACCGCACCAGTTGCGCATTGACGTTCTTGGGATCGTAGGCGAGCGCCTCCTCCGCAGTTTTGACAGCCATTGCGTGCTCGCGTTTCGAGAGGTGTATTTGCGCCAGGGCAAGCCGCGCCGCAGTGTAGTCGGGCCGCAG
>Ga0075431_100008219_pt1 | contig 10429 bp, 5 predicted proteins | sample RhiMetdeltSRZDD5_FD_75297 | JGI IMG/M metagenome (GOLD analysis project Ga0075431, IMG submission 75297) | Populus rhizosphere microbial communities from Tennessee, USA - Rhizosphere MetaG P. deltoides SRZDD5 | ecosystem: Host-associated > Plants > Roots > Rhizosphere > Soil | place: USA...
GTTGGACATCGGGTTGGTTCCGCGGGACGCGTAGGCGCCGCTCGTGTGCACCGTGTTGTTGATCGTTTCAGGGAACGCGATCTGCGTGACCTTGACCGATCGACCAGCCACCGTCACCTCGACGTGAATGTGCGTCGCGCGACCCTGATACCACCCGGGATAGATGGTGGTAAACGTGACTTCCCCGTTGCTGTTGGTGGTCTGAATACCGCGCAGGAACGTCTGCGTTCTCTGGGTGCCGTACTGGGAGTAATCGCCGGCTGCGTCCACGTGCCAGATCTCGACGTTGGCATCGGGGACGGCTGCGCAACCATTGGCGGCATTCACCACCCGGATCGTGAGCGTCAGCAGCGTCCCGCTCTTGCCTTCCCTGATGTCGCTGCGAAACAGATCGACGAGCGACGGATAGGGCCCAACCGTTTCAGTCGGCGTCACCGCGCAGGCCGCATTGTTCGACGTCGTTGTCGTTGTCGTCGACGCCGTCGTCGATGACGGGCTCGTGGGCGAATCACCACAGCCAAACGCGAACGCCGCACCCGCCGCACCGACTGCGCCAAGTGCCTCCCGGCGCGTGAGCAACCTCGAACCTTTCATGTGTATTGCCTCCACCACCGATTCTGACGACTCAGATGTCACAGATCTGTGGCAGAGGCGTGGAGAGATGATGGCCGGCTCACCAGCCCGGCATCAGATTGAAGCCGAAGACCCAGCCACGGCCCGGGCGATCGAAGGCCCGCGTGAAATCGACTTCCCCAACGGCAAAGCCAAACAAATTCGCACGAAGGGCAACGCCGGCCGATGTCACTGCCGCTCGAGACCCGCCACGAAGCGACGGTGTTTCACCCTGATTCCACGCGGTACCGGCATCGGCGAAAAGTGCCACTTCAACCGGGAGCGGACCGTACATGTTCCCTGTCACGCCAAACGGACGAAGCAGCGGGAATCGGAGCTCCACGTTTCCGACGAGCATACGGCTGCCGAGCAGCCGATCGATCAATTGACAGCTGCCCGTCGCTGTCGGGACGCATTCGTCCGAATCGATGCTCGACACGTCGTAGCCCCGCACGAGCCAGGGATAGCCGACGTAGAGGGGTGAGATGCGTGTGTCCTGAGACCCGCTTCCGTAACGCCCATAGTGCATGCCGCGGACAGCAATCGTGTAGAACGGCGCCGGCATGAAGTAGCGTCGGTAGTCGGCGAGCAGACCGGTGAAGTTGATGCTGCCGAAGGTCGGCGACGCCTCGAATCGATAGCGCTGTCCCTGGACCGGGCTCGTCGCGCCAAATACCGACGTATCGAAGACATACGCAGCGGAACTGGTGCCCAGATTCAGACTCTGTGCGAGCGGTGTCGTCTCGGTCGAGTCCTCGTACACCGCACCGTTGATCAGTGAGAACGTGGTCGTTGTCACGACCTGGTCGAAGGAGATGTTGCTGACGCCGCCCTGGAATTCCACGCGTCGCGATCGATCGAGCGGATAGGCCAGCACGCCTGACGCGTTCCGCTCGGTCTGCCGAAAGACGAACAGCTGATCGGACTGCACGAGATCGCCGTTGGGAAGGCGGCCGACCGAGCTTTGAAAACCGCTACTCAGGTACGGGATCTGACCACCGACGAGCCCCCAGTTCCAACGGTTCTTCATGTTCAAGTAGGCCACCTGCGCGCCAATGTCCTTCACGCTGGTACTGCCGCCGATGTTCGAATTGATTTGAATCGCCGTGGCCAGCAGGTGATTCCCGAGAGTGTCGCCAAAGGTAAGAGCCAGCCCTCCTCCGAACGAAGTACCAAAGCGGCTCACCCCCACACCCACGACCGGTTGCGCCACACCTTCGAGCGAGAGTTTCGCGCGGTACGGTTCGATTTGCGGACTCGACGGTTCGGGGAGACCGGTTTCTGGCATCGCGAGCAGCGCCACGACATCGCTCGATTTCCTCTCGGATGGAGGCAGCACCGCTGCGCTCATTCCCGCAGCTGGCAGTGGCCCACCAGGGACGTTGCCATCGATCGTGCGGATGTCGTACTTGCCGTCCTGATACACGCTGAAGGCGACGGTGCCGGCTTTCGTGGCCACACTCATCGCCGGGCTCAGGCTCGTGATCCCGCTGACACCCGTCGTGACCTCTGTTATCCGCGCGGTCTCGCCGTCACCATCAACCGCTGTGCGGTAGATATTCGGAATGCCGTCGCGATCGGAGATGTAGTACAGCGAGCGGCCGTCCGGCGACCACTGTGGGTTGATCTGTTTTCCGCCCTCCGGCGTGGGCACCCGCTGCACGACACTGCTCTCGGGATCGATGGTCGCAAGTGTGTAGGGGCCCATCGCCAGCCCGGCCAGATTGCTCGTGAAGCGGTCGGTTGAGAACGCAATGCGCCGGCCATCCGGCGACCACGCGGGTTCCAAATCGGCGTACGCGTCTTTCGTCAGCTGCCGGAGACGATTGGCTTGGAGGTCGTACACGAAGAGATCGGTAATCCCCTGATGCATCCCGGTAAAGGCGATTGCATGGCCGTCAGGCGCCCACGTCGGATGCATGATCTCGTCGACATCCGGAACTTTGATCTCGCGCGCCACACCTCCCCGCTGCGCGTCGAAGATGGCAAGCGCTGCGCGTCCACCCGTGACGGTCGCGACAACGATCTGCTGACTGGCGCTGTCCCACGCACCGGTCGACTGTATGAACTGCACACTCGAGAAGTGCGGATCGGTGGCGGTGCTCGTCAGCCGCCTGACAATGCGCCCGGTCGCCGCCTCGGCGATGAACAAATCAACCGAAAAGAAGCTGCGCGTTGAGAGGAAGGCTAACCATCGGCCGTCAGGACTGATGGCGGGTCCGACATTGAGATCGGCGCCAAGCTCCTTTCCCTGAATAACGAGCTTCCCTATCGCCCCGGCACTGGCACCAACTTCGACGATGGGCGCGTACGCTTTGCGAATCGCCGCCTGCCAGTCGTCTGACACCTGGTTGGCGGGCACACCGAGCACCCGCTGGAACGCCACGTCGATCCCGTCCCGTGACGCGACTGCCAGCATGTCCCCGATGACTTCGTCGCCCCATCGGCCGCCGATGTAAGCCCACACGGCCTGGCCCCACCGATACGGGAAGTACTTCGGATTATCGAGGTCCTTGATCGACGGAAGCCTTTCCTGGCGTGCGGCGTCACGAAGCCACATCGCGGTATTGGAATCGACGGGGCCCAGCGACAGGTATTCCGCCATGCCTTCGATGAACCACAAAGGGAGCCGCTCTGCGCCGTTTTCACCAGGGCCGCTGTCTGGCGGCTTCGTGATGTCGTACTGAAACGCGTGAACGAGCTCGTGGCCGATCACATGGTCGGTCTCGGCAAGGGGACCGGCAAGCGGCAGCACAATGCGCCGCCGTAACCCTTCGGTCACACCACCAGTGCCCTCGCCGATCTCGCCACCAATGACGTTGGTCTGCTCGAAGTCAACGTGTGATCCATACAAAATGAGCGGCTGGCGACCGCGGAGCTCGTGCCCCAGCAGGCGCTGGAGGCGCACCCTCCACCGCTCGGCCATGCGCGCGGCGATCTCGACGCCGGACCGTTCCTCTGGATAGAAGTAGATGTCGAAGTGCTCAGTCTTCAGGACCTGGAAATCGAAGTCTCGATACTGAACCTTGTTACGCCCGAAGTACTGCGCTGAGGCTGGCGTGCCGGCGCCAAGTAAGACCGAAAACGCTAGAGCTGCGACCGCCACGTGGCGAGAGTGTGTTCGAGGCATCCCGGGACCCCCGGGGAGTCGTGAGCAAGAGACACACCACGGGAAGCTCTGTGCATGTTCTGAAGATATGAGCGCGCGCTGTCACGGCAATAGACCAGGCGTTGCCAAACGGCGACGGTCACTCCGCGGCCTATCAGAACTCCGATCGGTTTGAAAAACGCGCCTGCGCTGATCTGACAAGAGTAGACGTGCACGTCCCTCGGCAATTGGTGTGTAGCGCCAACCTCGAGTGGCAGTGCGCTTTCTCGATTTCCGGCGTGCAGCGGGCGACGTCCGCAACGGCAGGCCTGCGCGTCAAGGGGAAACTGCGCGCCTTTACTTTGTAGAGAGGCGAAACGCGGCCATCTCTTCGCCATTGCGACCGAGCAGCCTATCGCCAACCAAGGCTGGATGATTCCATGTCTTGCCGTCGAGCGCCGGCACTCGCGCGATCTCTTTGAACTGATCCGGCGTCGCGCTGACCAGCGCCAGCTCCCCTTCTTCCGAGAGCACCAGCACGCGCCGACGATCCAACCAATCATGCCGAGCATGGCGGACTCGGCGAGGACGACGGGGAGCCCAAATCGGACTAGCAAGAGCAACACTGCCATGCGACACCGGGCCAAAGCCTCACGGGTTTGCGGGGAGCGAGCTGGCCGGGCTGAGGGGTCGTCATGATTGAAGCGGACGCTCCCCGTTTTTGTTCCCTCACAGCGAGCGTCGGGGCGAGTCTTTCAGACTCGGGGCGAGTCTTTCAGACTCGGGGCGAGTCTTTCAGACTCGGGGCGAGTCTTTCAGACTCGCCTTGTAATTCGCATCATCTGGTTGGCGCCACGGTAAAACTCGTACGGCACAGTTTCGATAAACGCGTGAAAGCCTTTGCCGCCGCGCAGCTCTTCAACCATGGGATCGACGAATGGCGAACGCTGTGCGCCGAGTGCGAGCAACGGAAAGATTCGCACCTCGCGCGCAATCCGGCATAACTGCAAAATCGCGGCCCGATGAAAGGCCTCACCCAAGTGACTGCTATAGAGAAACAGAAGGTGAGAACAGAGCGCCAAGCCGAAAGACGAGTCCGCGAACGGCAGCGTCGGCAGCTCGCCCTCGATGTACCGGCCTTGAGCCTTACCAGGCTCGTAGTCGTCAAGGAAGTCCTGCATCGCCGCCATGCGAATGCGACCGAGCTCGTCGACAGAGCCGATCGAATCCCACACGAAATCGTCTATGTTCTGTCGTGTCTGCTCGAGTATCTGCTCGTAGGTAATCGCGATTCGACCGCGAATGTGATCGGCGTCGAACCGGTAGATGGGATCACACGAGATCACGGTGGCGCCGCGGCGAGTGGCCTCGGCATTAAAACTGGCCGGCCCATCGCCGCAACCGAGAATCTTCAGTCCGAGGTCGGCATCCGTGAGAGCGAACATGCGCCGATACTCATCGAACGACCGCCCCCAGGGAACAACTTGATCGAGCGTGAACATCGGGCTCGCTTTCGGAGTACTCACTCCGCAGGCGGTGAGGGCTCGAGCGGAAGATCGAGGGCAACTCGTATCTGCCACTTGCCATCACGGGCGACGAACCAATCGACGAATGCGCGGCGGTCGTCGATTTCCTTCCCATCGATTCGAACCCTGGCATGCTGGATACCGGTCGCCAGCGCCCCCGCCTCAGACAGATCGACCTCGAGGTCAACGAGACGGACGAACACGATCTCACCGGGAATTTCCGCGATCCCCTTGAGGAAGGTTTCCTCGTCCAGTGACTGTCCTCCCGGCGTGCGATACAGAAACCCCGGCGCCAATGCGCCGATGAGAGCGCGGACATCCCTGCGTTCGATGGCAGCGGCCACGTCCATGGCCGCCTGCCTGACCTCGTCTGATTCAGCCATTGCGCCGAACGCTACCACGGTTGCAGTTGCGTCCGGGCCTCCAATGACAGAACATTAGGACGCGCACGCGCGCGCGACATTGAAGCAGGGAGCTGAATCATGACGATGCACAGCACCAGGCGCGAAATCCTGAAGGGTGGATTGGCCGTAGCCGGGCTGGGTGCTCTGGGCATACCGGAGTGGGCCTTGCCGGCGCTGGCACAGGGCGAGACGCTCGTGCCTTTCACCGATCTTCCCGCCACCACGCCGGCCGCGGCGCCCGATCGCCGCCTGCTCGATGTGCGAACGATCGACGCCCCGCTGACGCCGAAGGATTCATTCTTCACGACGCAGCACTACGGACACCCGACGGTCGATCCGGAGGCGTTCCGACTGAAAGTGTCCGGGCTGGTGAACAAGCCGCTGTCGCTCTCATTGGATGACTTGCGGCACATGAAGACGACCGAGATTACGTTCGGCTTCGAGTGCTCGGGCAACCGGCGTCCGCTCCAGGGGCTGTGCAGCAATGGACGTTGGACGGGCGTACCGCTTCGCACGGTTCTGGATCAGGCAGGCGTGAAGAGCGAGGTCAAGGAGTTCGTCTTCTTCGGCGCCGATCGCGGCGACGAAGAGGTGGAGTTCCGAACACAGAAGTTCACCGTGAACCAGCAGTTCGGTCGCAGCATGTCGCGCGAGAAAGCGCTCTCGGCCGAGCCGCTGGTCGCGTACAACATGAACGGTGAGCCGCTCACCAAGCATCAGGGGTTCCCGCTCAGGCTGATCGTTCCCGGATGGTACGGCGTCGCGAATGTGAAGTGGCTGTCGGAGATCCACGCCCAGGAGGATCAGTACCTTGGCAAGTACCAGGCACGCTGGTACCGCACGCTGAGGGGCGAGATGATCAATGGCGAGATGAAATGGACTGAAGCTGCAGTCACGAACATGCAGCTCAAGTCATTCATCGCCCGCGTGTCGAAAAACGGCGACCGCTACAACGTGCGCGGCGTCATCCTCAACGATGGAACACCGATCAAGTCGGTCGAGGTGAAGGTGGACGACGGCCAGTGGCAGCCGGCGACGATCGACAAGGCGACGAGCGACAAATACTCGTGGAAGCTGTTCAACTACACCTGGACCGGCGCGACGCCGGGCGAGCACACGCTCGTGTCGCGCGTCACCGATGTCAACGGCCTGGTGCAGCCCACGGAAAAAGATCTGGAGAACAAGAAGACCTTCCTCGAGGACAACTCGCAGTACCCGAGGAAAGTGATGATCGCCTGATCACGGCACACGGCGGGTCTAAAGAACAAGACCCGCCCCACACTACAGGTGGACCCGGCATCAATGCACTTTCATGACGACGAAGGTCAGGTCGTCATACTGCTCCGCGTCTTTAATCCACTCTCGCAACTCGGCCGAGATGCGCTCGCGAATCTTCTCCGCCGGGAGATGAGCCACTTCGCTCAGTAGCGCCTTCAACCTGTCCTCACCGAATTCGACGTTGTCGGGACTGTGCGCCTCGGTGACGCCGTCGGTGTAAGCGAGCAGCACGTCGCCCGGGCACAAGTCGACCGTCGCCTCCTCGTAGCTCATGCCCGGTAGCATTCCGACAACGGCGCCGCCGATCGTGAGCTCCTGCAAGGTTGAATCGTTGTCTGTACTGCCGGAAGGATTCTGGCCTGCACGCACGAGATACGGTGGGTTGTGACCGGCATTCACGTAGCGAAGCTGCCGCCGATCGCCGTCCACTTGAGCGTAGAAGAAGGTCGCGTACTTGTTTCCCGGCGTGGTGCGGTAAAGAAACTCGTTCATCCGGGCAGCCAGACGTGGAAGCGAGATGTCACCATCGGAGGCGATGATGCGCAGCGACGCCTGGACCACGGACATGATGAGAGCAGCGGCCACGCCTTTGCCCGACACGTCGGCGAGCGCAATGCCAATGCGCTGATCGCCAACCTGGATGAAGTCGTAGTAGTCGCCGCCAATGCTGCGTGCCGGGACACTGATGGCAGCAAACTCGGCGATGTCTGCGGAAGGCGGCGCCGACGGCAGCAGCCGCTTCTGTACTTCGGCGGCGAGCGCCAGATCACGACGCAGCACCTCTTGCCCCACCACGCGATCTGTCAACCGAGCGTTTTCCATCATCAGCGCGAACTGGTCGGCACAGCTGCGCAGGACTTGCCGGTCGGCTGCGCCAAAGGAATCGCCATCGCGCGACGGCCCCATCAGCAGAAGGCCCATGATCTCGGTTCTCGTTCGTAACGGCACCGCCATCCGAACGCCACTCTTCGCGAGCCGACGGATTTCGTCGAGGCGCTCGGGCCGGTTCGCGGCGGCCCACTCGGTCAGTGACTCGAGCTCGTTCTCTTCGAACGGTAGCGGCAGCGGGTAGGCGGTCAGCCTGCTGGCGAGGAAGCCCTCGTCCGGCACGACCCACTCGAGCGATTCGAAAGCGCCGATGGCGATCCTGCGGCGGTACGCGTGGTCGACGGCTTTCTCCAGCAAGGCGGCCGAATCGACGCCGAGGTGATTGCTCAACGTCGACAGCGCGTTCCGCAGTGCATCGTCAAATGAATCTGCCGCCCGGGCAGCAGCGACGAACTCGGTGAGCAAGGTCGGCGCTGTCTGCGCAGAAGCTCCCGCGGCCGCCGCGTGTCGGACATCGCGAACGGCGCGCAGGAAGCGGCGGCGCATCGACTGCCAGGTGGAAGCAGATTCATCGCGAATCGCCACCATCGGCGAGAGCAGGCTGGCGCGCCACGCGGGCACATACGACGCCGTCGCAGTGATGATCGCCACGATGCCTGTGGAGAACAGGAACGGAGGCCAACTGATATCGCGCACCTCGAGGACCCGGGCGAGCAGCCATACGCTGCCAGCCAGTGCGACCGTACCCACGGCGATTCCCAGAGCCGCCATCCGCAGCCCTCCGCCGACCACCAGTCTCAGCAGATCGCGGCCAACGGCACCCAGCGCCATCCGCGTCCCCATTTCCACGGTCCGCTGGCGGACCGAGTATGAGACGACGCCGTAAATGCCCAGCGACGCCAGCAACAGCGCAGCCAGCGCGAATAACAGCATGACGAGCGCGCTGACGCGTTCGAGCTGAAGTGACTCGCGGAGCATGTCGGTCATCAGGCGCACGTCATGAATCGCGAGCGTCGGATCGACCGTCTGCACGGCACGTCGCACTTCCGGAATCATCTGCGCCAAAGAAAGCGACGAGCGCACGACGACATTCATCGGGTTGATCGGGGTGATCGTGGTGAGGAAATAGATCTCGGCTTCTGTCGCCTTGTTCAATCCGTCGTTCCGCACGTCCCCCACGACGCCCACGACCTGAAAGCGATCACCTTCAGGGCCACTGAGACGTCCGAACGCGCCGACCGGGTTCCGATCGGGCCAGTAGCGCCTGGCGGCCGTCTCATTGACCACGACATACAACAGGTCTTCGCGCGTATCCGTTTCGGTCAGGAATCGTCCGGAGCGCAGCGGAATGCCCATCGCACCCAGGAAGCCCGGCGTCGTGAACACAAAACTGACTCGACGGCCCTCCTCGCCCGGCGGCACCCCCTCGGCATACACCGTCCCGCCAATACAGCAGCCATCGAATGGCAGTTGATTGACGATGGTGGCACTGGTGACCGTGGGGATCGATTCGAGCGAATCGATCAGCCGTTTTTGAAATGGCGCGAGCGCATTCGACGCAACGAGGCGCGACGGTGCCGCGACCTCGAACGTCAGCACGCCGGTTGGATCCAGGCCGGTCGCGACCCGATTGAGGTTTCGAAGATGAACGGCGAGGACGACGGCCACCGTGAGCAGGGTGAATGCCAGCGCGATCTCCGCAACCACGAGCGTCTGTGACACCTTGCGAACGGGACCGCCGGCCGACGCGCGAACACCCTCGGTCAGGACTGCGTTCGGCGGCGTGCGCACCGCCTGCCAGAGCGGGGCGAGACTCGCGAGCGCGCTGGCGAGCAGGGCCATGGCCAGCCCGAATCCGACCACTCTCCAGTCGACCGCAATCTCGTTGGCATCCGGGATGTAATTCGATCCGGCGACCACGATGGCGCGTACGAGCGCGACACTCAAGGCCAAACCAGCCGCGGCGCCGATCAGCGAGACGAGAGCCCCCTCGGCGAGGTATCGAAGCGCGAGGTGCGCTTGGCCCGCGCCCAACGCAACGCGTACCGCTGTTTCACGAGCCCTGGACACGGACCTTGTCAGCAGCAGCGTGGCGACGTTGGCACACGCGATCAGCAGGAGCACCCCAGCGGCGGCAAACAGCACGAGCAGTGTGGGTCGCAGATCGTTGAGCGTATGCCCCTGAAGGTCAACGAGGACAGCCGTGTACATCGGATGCGCGGCAGGATCGTCACGCGCGATGCCCGCGGCGACACGGCTCACATCGGCCTGCGCCTGCTCGAGCGAGACGCCAGGTTTGCGCCGTGCGTACGCGAAGTACACAGCCAGCGCATTGTTCTCTGCTGCCCGACTCGGATCGAGGTGGATCCAGATCTCGAACGCAGTTCCGATCGTCGTTCCGGCGACCGGGAATCGAAATTCAGCGGGCATCACACCGGTGATCGTCAGTTGGCGGTCGTCGAGCGTGATGGGCTTTCCGACAATGTCTGGATCGCTGCCGAGTCGCGCCCACAGTGAGGTGGAGATGACGGCGCCGCGAGCATCTGTGAACCATTGCCCCAGTCTTGGGACACCCAGATTCCTGGCAAGCGATGGCGTGACGGAAGCCCCCGAGAGGTATTGCGGCTGACCGGGCGAGGTCAGGTTGAAATTCTCGAAACGAAACCACCCGAAAACGTCGAAGCTGGTCGTTC
>Ga0075431_100008220_pt1 | contig 10429 bp, 5 predicted proteins | sample RhiMetdeltSRZDD5_FD_75297 | JGI IMG/M metagenome (GOLD analysis project Ga0075431, IMG submission 75297) | Populus rhizosphere microbial communities from Tennessee, USA - Rhizosphere MetaG P. deltoides SRZDD5 | ecosystem: Host-associated > Plants > Roots > Rhizosphere > Soil | place: USA...
GTTCGTGAGCGTGTTCGGCAAGGACCTGCTCAGGTACAGCGACCGTCATCGCGTGAAATCGGGCATCACGGGGTGGGCGCAGGTTCACGGGCTGCGGGGACAGACCTCAATCCTCGACCGCATCGAGCTCGACAACTACTACATCGAGAACTGGTCCCTTTGGTTGGATTTCGAGATCCTCTTGCTCACCTTGCCCGCTCTGTTCCGGTCGAGCGAGAGGCGGTTGTACCGATCCGAGCGGGGAAACGAGGCGGTAAGCGCTGGCGACCTCGAGTCGGGCGCCACGCATGCTGTCGCGCGACCACGCAGCGAGCCGCCGCAGCGTCGTTCTGAGGAGGACGAACGCACCCTCCATAGTCCGGTCACGCCCCCGGCCTTCGAGGAGGCCGGATGAACGTCGTAGCCAGGCGCTACGTGAGCTGCCTCCGCGCTTGGTGAACGGCTGAGAGGTACGTCGGGGCCCCGTCCTGAGGGTTGCGGTCAGCGACGACTGCAGCTCCGAAGGAGGGGCCGGATGGAAGACGGTAGATGCAAGCTCGGACTGGCGGGCCGGCGCGAGCTCGTTGTGGTGATCGAGCAGGGACGTTCGTTCAGGCAGGCCGCGGCCGGCCTGGGCGTCGGCCGCGTTCGTGTCCGTGGGCGCTATCGGCGGAGGTGGAGCAGCGCATTCTGGACGCACGCCGGCGCACGAATTACGGGCGCGTTTGGCCGGACTCGTCGGGCGGCACCGTTCGACGGTGTGACCGCTGCTGGGCCTTCCGGGCGATCGCGATCAGTGCTCGGGCTGTCCCGCCTGACGCTTGGCGAGCTCCCGGCTCGGCCGCGGCCCGAGCCGGTAGTGCGAGGCCTCGACCAAGAGCCGGCGCGCGTGCGCGAGCCCGATTCGTGATCGCGCCGAGCCGTTGCTTGCCACCGGTCGGCTCGGCCGGGACGAGCCCCAGATAGCTCATCAGCTCGCCGGGGCGGGCGAAGCGCTCGAAGTCACCGACCTCGCCGCAGAGGCCGACCTCCGAGAGCGTGTCGATCCCACGCAGGCAGCGCAGCCTGGGCACGAGCTCCTGCCACGGCGAGCCCGGCACAAACCCTGAGATCCGGCGCTCGAGCTCGTCGCGGCGGATCACGATGCGTCGACCGACGCCAGGCAGTCGCGCAGCACGAGCTGGGCGACCGGGTCTGCCAGCTCGACCCTGGCGAGCCAGTCGCGGTGCCCCTGGCTCCAGGCCTGCTGGCCGGCGCTGAAGCGCTGGCAATGGCGCCCTCATAAGCCACCCGCACGGCGGCTCAAGCTCCGCGCAAAGCGCCAGCGTCCTGTCCGCCTCACCCGACAGTCGGCTTAGGGAAGCTCACCCGTCTCCGCATGTCGGCGCCCTCCTATGGAGTTGTGGCTTCCGCCACGGCCATCACCCGCGGCGCGAAACTCACCCCACGCTTCAAAGCGGGGGTGCCGACCGTTCCTACCGCTCAACCCGGACTGCCAGCCGGTCCATATGGTCTAGACCTTTCGCCCGAAATCCGTGGCGGCAGCCGGGACATCGGCGGCGGCTGAGCTCGGTGACGCTTGCCCGCGGCTCGCAATCTCGGGCTCGACGCGCTTGAGCCAGGCCTCGCGCCAGTACGGATAAATGCTCCGGGGACACATTCGGTGTAAATCGCCGGTGCAGACGAAGCCGTCGATGATGATGCAGTCGGTTTTGATCGTCAGCATCTTCCCGGTCTTCTCGTCGATCAGGCGCTCGACGCGACGGAGCACACGTCCGCGCCGGCCGCAGTAGTGGAGCATTTCCCGGTCGAAGCGCAGGCCGCGCGTGTAGTCGCGTTCGTCGAGCGTGTCCAGGATCTCGTCCTTCGACCTGACCTCGACCATATCTCCGGGCTGCAGGTTGAGCCGTCCCGCGGGATATTTGCCGCGCGCGCGCCCGCCGAGGAATGGATAGTCGTTTCCGTCATGAATCAAGGTGAAGCCCGGCAGAAAGCGCGTGTTCAACCGCTGCAGCTTGTTGAAGAAGCCGACAAGCAGACCGCGAATCACCCGGGCGAGGGTCGCATTACCCGAGCGGATGTCCTGGACGTATTGCGCCGGCCGCCACCACGGAACCTCGTACGGCGTCGCGCGCTTGAGCTCAGTCGCCTGGCAGGAGTAGATCGTCTCGCCGCTCTGAGAGCCTTTCCGATTGTTGGCCCCGAAACGACGTATCACGGATGCTTCCGGCGATTCGGCAGCCGGGGGCTCGGCGCCCTCTGCCGGCACACGCTCCAGCCACGCCTCCTTCCAGTAAAGGAGGCAACCGGCCTGACAACCGCCGTGCGCGGAGCCATCACATCGGAGCTGGGCGAGGTGAACCGCATTCTCCATTCGCCGCAGCGTGGACCAGTCGATCGTGTCGCAAGCCTTGTCCGCGCGCCGGTAGACGCGGAATCGCTTGCCGCAGAACCGAAGCATTTCGGGCATGAACGGGAGCGAGTCGAGCTCGCCATGTTCGTCCAGCGTGGCGAGGATCTCCTCGGCCGACTTGACCTGGACCTTCTCCCCTACTTGCAGATTCAGCACAGTCCAATACCAACGTTCGCGCCAGCCGGCCTCTTGCGAGGAAGTAGCGGTAGTGCGGGTCCGTTCTACTAGAAGTGGCAGCGGAAGACGGCCGGACCCCCGATACCCTCGCGGATTACATCCGCCTCTTGAAGCGGCGTAAATGGGTATTCATCGCGACCGCCTTGGCGGTACCCGCGATCGCCGTTGCGCTCTCGCTCAAGAGTCCGCCCACCTACCAGGGGTCGGCGAAGGTGCTTCTGACCCAGCAAAATGGCCTCGGCGGCACTGCGCAAGCCGCAATCGTCGACCCTGCGAGAGCCGCCCAAACTCAGGCTGACCTGGCGCGGGTTCAGGAGGTGGCCCGTGCCGCTGCAGCGAGTGCACGAGTCGAAGGGCTCACACCCGACGAGCTCCTGAAGCATTCCACCGTCGTGACAAGTCCGGGCAGCGACTTCCTGACCTTCTCGGCACAGGACTCCGATTCCGCGGTCGCAGACCGCATCTCGATGGCACACGCGCGCGCGTACGTCGCCTACCGCTTCAAGTTCGACAGCCAGGCGATCGCACGCGCCCGGCGCCTCGCGGAACGCCAAGAGGAGCAATTGGAGGCGGCCGGCCTTCGCAACAGCGCCGCGTACCGGAGCGTCGCGCAGCAGCTTGCCACGCTCAACGGGACTCCAGTACCCACGCTCGCCGTCCTGCGGGCGTCGGACGGGGCCGTCAAAGTCGGGCCTCCCGTCATGCGAAACGGAGGGATCGCGCTAATCCTCGGCGTGGTCCTCGGCCTTGCGCTCGCGTTTCTTTGGGATCTCCTCGACACGCGCGTGCGATCGCTCGACACGCTCCGGAACGCGCTTCCCGGCCTTCCCATTCTCGGCCGCCTCCCCACGCCCCCCCGGGCGCTCCGCGAGCGAGGCGAGCTGGTGATGGTCACGGCGCCGACGAGCGCTGAGGCCGAGGCGATCCGCGTGCTGCGTGCCAACTTCGAGCTCGCGGCCAGAGAGATCGGCGCCAGGACGATCATGTTCACGAGCGCCGTGGGCGGCGAGGGCAAGTCGACAACCGTGGCGAATCTCGCCGTCGCGCTCGCGCGCGGCGGACGGCGAGTCGTCCTCGTCGACTTCGACCTCCGAAATCCCAGCCTCCACCGTTTCTTCGGTCTCGACGGTATCCCCGGTCTAATCGACGCCTACCTGGACGACGCGAACATTGAGACCGCGCTTGCCGACGTTCGTCTAACGGGCGCCCCCGGACACGAACCGCCGGCGGAGTCCGCCCTCACGGGAGCGGGCCGGCTTGAGGTCCTTCCGCTCGGGCGGACGCCCTACGACCTTCCGCACGACCCTGATCGGGTGCGCGCGGACGTTGTCGTGCGCAAGATCATCGAGCAGTGCCTGCTCAGGAAGCGGGCCGACTACATCCTCATCGACGCCGGGCCGCTGCTCCCGACAGGAGACGCGATTGTCCTGAGCGGGCACGTAGACGCGATGGTTCCAGTCGTCGGTCTCCGTGTACTGCCGCTGGGGGAGCTGGACGACCTCGCCCGCGTGCTCGACTCCTCGCCGGCGGCCACGCTTGGCTTCGTGGTTACCGGCGCGGAAGACACGCTGCAGCGGTCGCAGCGCTCCAGCTCACCGAGACGCGGGAACGAACAGCACATCCACGGAGACGCGCCGTCGGCTGGCGTGAACGGCAACCACCGCGCAAACGGCGCGGCCGAGTCGTCGTCAGCTCACGAGCGGCGGTACGCCGGAGAGCACTGAGCCGACCGGTGCTTGTGGAGACCGGCTACCGGCCAGGCGGTATCTCGCCCCGCTAGGGGGTATAGTGCGCCCCCGCCGCGTCGGAGCGACTGTCTGCGGCGGTCCTCCGAATGGTCACCTGTCCCGCCGGAGGCGGGTGTGCCCGCTGGGGACTGGGTCTCGAGCCAGTCGATTTGTTGATGCCGGTAAACGGCGCAGCGCCGCTTTGATCTGGCATGAGTCGCTGCGACGCCGCTAGAACCGAGGAGGACAAGCCGGTGTTGAAATGGCTGGTGCTGCCGATCGTCGTATGCGCCTATCTGTCCGCGACCGTGAGCGCGGACACCCGTCGCGATCGCGATCAAGATCGACTCCCCGATCGCTGGGAGCGCAACCACCGTCTCTCACCCACCACGCCCTCCGCCGAGCGCGACCCCGACCGCGATCGCCTGAGCAACCTCCGCGAGCTCCGCCTACGTACGCATCCGCGCCGTGCCGACACTGACCACGATCGCCTGCGCGACGGCGCCGAGGTCCGCCGCTTCCACACGAACCCGCGCAAGCGGGATACCGACGGCGACGGCTTCAGCGACCGGTGCGAGCTGCGCGAGGGGACGAACCCGCGCAGGCGTCGGAGTCACCCGAAGCGTCCATGCTCGAAGTCGCCCCAGACGCCGCCAACGGACCCGGGCCAGCCGCCTGGCGGCGGGTCGCTGCCGGCTCCACCTGGTTCTGAGCCGGATCCGATCGCAGGCCAGGGCTACACGCTCAGGTTCCAGGACCAGTTCGACACGGTCGGTTCAGGAGACTGGGGAAAGGGGATCTGGTACGACCCGGGCGCTCCGACGAACAGCATTTTCGTCCAGAGCGGCATCCTCAATCTCGTCAGTCGGCGCTCGCAGGGTTTCCAGAACGTCACCGTCACCACGGAGAGCGGCACGAACCCGGTGACGTTCAGGCGCGGCTATTTCGAGTCCCGCATGAAGTGGACGAAGGGCAACGGCGCGTGGCCCGCCTTCTGGCTGCTCTCCTACCGCCACGCGGTCAATGGATCCTGGCCTTCCATCGCCCCGATCTGCCAGCAGTTGGGTGAGCCCGCCTCGCACTGCTACTCGGCCGAGCTTGATGTCTTCGAGGGGCAGGGCTCGGAGCCGAACGTCTTCTACGGCACGATCCACCGCAACTCGTCGAGCGACTACGGGGTCTCGAATCAGCAGAACTCGAACAACTACCACCCGGTGGGGTTCGACCTGACCACGGATTTCCACGTCTACGGGATGCTGTGGACAGCGACCGAGATCAAGTGGTATCTCGACGGGCAATTCCTGCACGAGGCGCCGGTCTACGACTCGACCGATCAGCCAATGTTCCTGCTCCTGCAGATGTGGACCGGCGGGTGGACGAGCGGCACCGGCACGACCACCCCGGACGAGCTCAAGACCGAGGTCGACTGGGTGCGCGTCTGGCAGAAGTAACGCGCTCCGGCCGAGGTGCGAGGAGGAGGCGCCTCACGACATGCTGCCGAGCAATGCGACGCTGCTGCCCATGCGTCGCACGGGCCGGATGACCGAGCAAACGAGGTCGTCGATCGCGCTAGCGCCCGAACTGCGCCGCGGCAACCGGGACCGCACGGAGCTGTCCTGCCGTGGGGCGCGGCTCCGCCCGGCGTCGGAGCCCCGGCTCATGTAGCTGGACCGCGCGTAACGCCAGGAGCAGCGCCGCGGGGATCCAGCCGAACCGCGAGAAGAGCACCGGAGCGCTCATCGCAAAGGCTACGAAGGCGACGAACGAGCTCAGGAGCGCCGCCCCCATTATCTGCTCGCCGTCGGTGCGCGAATCAAGGATCGCTCTCCACCCGACCCTTAGCAGGGCGATCACCACCATGAGCATCCCGATGAGTCCGAAGAGCCCGGTCTTGTACCACGTGCCGATCACGAGGTTGTGGACGTCGTACTCGTAGCTGACCACGCCGAACGGCTTCGTGACGCTGACGAGGTCAAGACCTACGCCGAGAAACGGGTCGCTATTGATGGCGCTCGCCGCAACGCGGTAGGTCGAAATCCGCGACTCGAGTGATCCGGTGCCCGCGCCTCCGGGCTCCTCCTCGGTGACATGGTCAAAGCGTTCCAGCGGCGTCGGATCGCCTCGGATCGATTGGAATGTCGTTAGGGCGAGGACCGCGGCCACGATCACGGCGAACGGCAGGAGCGTTCGGCGTGAGTTCGGCTGCAGGGCGAACCAGACGAACGCGGCTACCAGCGCGGCGATCATCGCTCCGACAGAGCCCGATAGTACGAGACCGGCCATGACGAGCAAGAGGCCGATGTAGGCCAACAGCCGCCTCGGCGGAGAGAGCCCTCGCCGCAAGGTGAGCATGACGGCCGGCACGAAGGCGATCGCGCATAGGCCGCCGAGGTCGTTGGGTTGGCCGGTGAATCCGGTGCTGCGCCCGTAGATCGTGTGCGTGTTCGGGATGACATCGCCGGCGACAAGCTGCGCGATGGCGCCGGCGCCGCAGATCGCCGCGCTCGTCACCCAGAGCGCGATGGCGGTGACGACGTGTTCGCGGCGGGTCATGACGATTGTGCCGAGCCAGAACCAGAACACGGTGAGGAAGATCAACCTCGCGACGGTGGCGACGGATTTGAAGGCCGCGTAGGACTCCAAGCTCGAGAGCAGCCCACCGATCGTGAACATCGCCATGCCGCCGAGGAGGAGGAGAGGTATGGCGATCCGCACGTTTCGGCGCAGGATGATCAGGTCGGCGACCGCCAGGATCATGCTGAGGAGGAAGAGCAGGTCGGAGAACGTGACCTGACCGGACGCTCGCACGGTCAGCAACGCGAGGAGGAGAAGGCCCAGGTAGTAGAGCGCCCGCGGGAGGCGGAGATCGGGCGGATCCGGAGGTCGCCGCGAGGGTGGCGTGCCGATGACCGGCGCTGGCCCGGGCGCCTCTGCGCTGCCGGCCGCCCTATCGAGCGTGCGCCTGACGGTAGCTCGCGCGAAGGCTAAGAAGGAGACGGCTGCGATCACAATCACGAAGACCAACGCGCCGCGTGACGAGAAGGATGCCGCGGCCCCGCCGGCGGCGACGACCCCGGCCGAGCCTGCGACCAGCGCGACGCTTCTCGGGCGCGGGAAGGCGTGCGGAACCCGCAAGGAGACCTTCCCCGCCATCACCGCAAAGGCGAGCGCGACGCCCAGGCTGAGCGCCCACCCGATGGTCAGTGCGAGGGCCACTCCCGTGACGCCGTGGGGCAGGAGCAGCGCGAACGCCGGCAACAGGACGATCCAGAACGAGACCTCGGCGATGGTGCCGATACCCGGATGCCCGAGGCCTTTCAAGCCGTCTGTCAAGACTCGTCTGGTTGCGGAGAAGAACACGCCGACCAGCAAAATGCGGGTGACCGGCACAGCGCCCGCGAATTCCGCTCCGAAGAAGAACGTGACGAGCTTGTCGGCCGTGAGGACCAGGAACGCCACCACGGCCCCTGTCACGGCAACTCCCACGAAGAAGTACTTCCACATCGCGCGGCGCCCCTTTGCGCGGTCGGGGTTTGCGGCGACGCGTGGGTAGGCGATATAGGCGATGCTTTGCGCGGCTGCGCGAGGAAGGTTCGTGAACGCTTGCGCGACGACGTACAGCCCGAGCGCGATCGGGCTCAGGTAAAGGCCGACAACCGCCTGGTCAGCGCGGAACGTCTCGATCGGCGACAGCGATCCGAGAAGGCCCTTGAGGCCGAAGACCGTGATCGTCCGGCGCGACGGGATCGGGCCGCCGTGCGCCGTCGTGGGCAGGCCGCGGACGGCGACGGCGAGCGCCAGAAATCCGCCTACGAGCCACGCGCCCGTCCAGATCATCATGACGGTGACGAGGTTCGCGCCGTCGAAGACGAAGGCGACGAGCACGAACACCGCATACGTCGTCGTCGGGACGGCGCGAAACAGGTTGAACGCGGTGAACCTCTGCTGTCCGACCAGAATCGCCTCGGCGTAGCCGTAGGCGAAGATCCCCGGCGGAACGAGGAGCGAGATCACGGCCGCGACTTGCACGCGTGAGGGGTCGTCCGCGGCTATCGCGACCAGCACGACCGCCTGCACTGCCACCGTGCCAGCTACCTGCAGCACGCCCAGGCGCCGGAGCGATCGCACGATGCGGCGCGACCCGTCGGGGTCGCGCGCGATGAAGTACGGCAATGCGGAGAAGATGCCGAGGCTTCCAACAAATGTGCAGATCCCGTAAACGGTGACCAGCAGCGCCAGGTAGCCGCGGTCCTCGGCACCGAGGCTGCGTGCAACGATGACGCCGCTCGCGATTAGGACCAGCTGCAGGAAGCCGGTGGTAGCGAGCGACCCGCTGAGCGGTCGGTGGTCGGCGCTCAGCCCCTGCAGGCGGTTGGCGATCCGTCGGATGATGCGCGGTGCCTCGCTCGTATCTCGTGGAGGGCGATACCGCTCACCTCGAACACTGCGACGACGCGCTGCTGGCGCGCCTCGGTTGCTCGCAGCGCAGTGTCGAGGCTTGCGGGGGCCACACGAACAGAACGCCTGAGGGAGTTCCGCGCTTCTGGGCCCGGCAGACCGCGGGGAGCTATCGGATAAGCGTCCACGAGGGCGCCGCCACCGGTCCTGGTCACGACGAGCCTGCCGATTCACGAGTACCCGACTTTCTGCCCCAAGGGGGGTTGCCCGTGTCTATCCGGCATCTGTTCCTCGTCGCCTCCGCGTGTGCCGCCGCCGCCGCCGTCCTCCCCGCGAGCGCCGGCGCGGCCGTGACTGCGCGCTTCTCATACACGCCGTCCCAACCCGTCGCGGAGACGACGACCACCTTCGATGGCTCGGCGTCGGTGTGCGACCGCAAGCCGTGCTCGTATGCCTGGCGGGACGAAGGGACGGATGGGCCGGGAGGCGCCAGCAGGCTGCTTGGGACGGGGACGATGCTCTACGAGACCTTCTCCACGGCCGGCGACAAGTCCATTCGCTTGACCGTCACCAATCGCAAGGGCAGCGCGAACTCGACCGTGAAGACCATCAGCGTGGACGCCACGCCGGCTGCTGACGGCGACGGCGACGGTGTTGCGGACGCGCAGGACGCGTGCCCGGTGCTCGCTGGTTCGCCGCCTGATGGCTGCCCGGCCCCAACGCCCGCCTTCTCCGTTACGCCGTCTGCGCCCACGGTCGGGCAGCAGGTGTCGTTTGACGCATCCACGACGGGTTGCCCTGCGGCCCCCTGCAGCTACGCATGGAGCCATGGCAGCACCGCTTTCGCGAGCGGCCAGACCGCGAGCTTCACCTACCAGAGCTCCGGGGCGAAGGCGGTGACGCTGCAGGTCACCGACGCGCGGGGCAGGAGCGCCTCGCTGTCCCGGACGTTCACCGTCAGCGACGCCACTCCGCCGCCCCCGCCTCCGGCCGGGGAGCCGGCCCCGATCGCTGGGCAGGGCTATAGCAAGGTGTGGGACGAGCCATTCGACGCGCTTTCCTCTACTTCGTGGGGCGAGGGGATCTGGTACGACCCGGGCTCCCCGGCGAACTCCATCTTCGTGCAGAACGGCATCCTCAACCTGGTCAGTCGCCGGTCGCAGGGGTACCAGAACGTCACCGTTTCGACCGAGGGCGGAACGTCGCCCAAGGTGTTCACTGGGGGCTACTTCGAGTCGCGCATGCGGTGGACGAAGGGCAACGGCGCATGGCCTGCGTTCTGGCTGTTCTCCTACCGCCACGCGGTGAACCCCAACTACCCGTCGCTCAACTCGGCGTGCGGCGGTGCCGGCGAACCGCCCGTCGCGCAGTGCTACTCGGCCGAGCTCGACGTGTTCGAGGGGCAAGGCCGGGAGCCAAACGTGTTCTACGGCACCATTCACCGCAACTCGTGCAGCTGCTACGGGGTGAACAACACCCAGAACGGCAACAACTGGCACAACGTGGGGCAAGACCTGACCACGGCCTTCCACACGTACGGGATGCTGTGGGGAGCCACGGACATCAAGTGGTATCTCGACGGCCAGCTCGTAGGCACCGCCCCCGTGTACGACTCGACCAACCAGCCGATGTTCCTACTACTCCAAATGTGGATCGGCGGCTGGACCGGCGGCACCGACGCCTCAACCCCGGACGAGCTCAAGACCGAGGTCGACTGGGTGCGCGTCTGGCAGAA
>Ga0075431_100008225_pt1 | contig 10427 bp, 10 predicted proteins | sample RhiMetdeltSRZDD5_FD_75297 | JGI IMG/M metagenome (GOLD analysis project Ga0075431, IMG submission 75297) | Populus rhizosphere microbial communities from Tennessee, USA - Rhizosphere MetaG P. deltoides SRZDD5 | ecosystem: Host-associated > Plants > Roots > Rhizosphere > Soil | place: USA...
GGATGGGACGCTGAGAAAGGACCAACCATTCACTTGAAACACAACGTCAGATTTTGAAGTGCCAGGCCGCCGATTTCGACTTCCCAAACTTCGCCTCTGGTGATTGGATAACTGCTCGTGAGCGTGCCGCTGCTGACGAGCTCACCGATGGATAACGGCACGGCGCCGGGTTGAAGAAGTAGTGCTCCGGCGAGTTCTGCCACGCACAGCGCCGGACTGCGTAAAGAGTTTTTGCCGGAGCCTTCCTCGACGAGCTGGCCGTCTTTCGACAGCCGCACCCTAAAACGCCCCAACTCGTCGATCAACTTTGGGATCATTTCAGCTTCGATCTGCCGAGGCTGCCCAACCACCAGAGCCAGATGGAACCCGAAGGCTGCCACGAAGTCTGCGGGCTTGAACTGCCAATGCGGAAATGGGCAATCGATAATTTCAAATCCGATCGCGATCCAATCGATGTGCTGGAGGACTGCCGCCGCGTCCAGACCACCGGACATTATCGGCTCCTTCAGCTTGAACACGATCTCCGGCTCGATTTTGGGCGAGCGGTAATACGGTAGCGTTAGCTCGGCGCGGGTCCCCGTGGCGTGGTGGACTGTGTCGTCGTACATATGGGCCCAGACCAGGGTTCTGAGCTTTAGAGCGCGCCATATGGCCTTGTTCGCATAACCGACCTTCAGGCCAGTGGTCGTACGGCCGCTCTCGATCCGCAGGCGTGCGAATTCAGCTTCGACGGAGTAGGCCGCATTCAGGTCGAAATTCTCATCGCGCGCCGACAGCGGGACCGCTATCGTTCCGCCGCTTACATAAGCGGCCAACAGCTCCCGAGCGACGGCGGGTATCTCTATGTTTGTGATCGGAGGATCTGGCACGTTGTATGCGCATTGTACTCCGGCCCGCTATGCACTGGCATTGTGACAGTGTTTCTGACATTATTATCTGGATGTCTAATCCGAATACGTTACTGGAGCTCATTCAGGTCGCCCCCGCGGAGCGCGCCGCGATCATCCTTCCCGAGCCGGGAATTCGCGTCAGCTACAAGCACCTTCGAGATCAAGTCACCGAAATGGCAGACGCGCTCGCCGCGCTCGGCATTCGGCGAGGAGATCGCGTCGCCACATACCTTCCCAACGGCTTGCCCACCATTGTGAGTTTCCTGGCGGCCTCGATTGCGGGAACGGCCGCGCCTCTGAACCCCGGATATCGTGAAGACGAGGTGAATTTTTATCTCGAAGATACGGGCGCCAAGGTCCTTCTTTGCCCTCCGGAAGGCGCCGAGGGCGCACGCAATGCGGCTGCGGCGAGGGGAGTTCCGGTGTATTCGCTCGACATGGACAGCAGCGGGTTCGTGCGCATCGTCGGGGCGCCGGGCGGAAAATCGGCGGACGCGCCGGCGCCGGACGATGTGGCTCTGGTTCTCCATACGAGCGGAAGTACGGGGCGGCCCAAGCGGGTACCGATTCTGCATCGAAATATGGCGGCTTCGACACAAAACATCGTGGCCCACTACCGGCTCACTCCCGAGGACGTCTCGCTGTGCGTCATGCCGCTGTTTCACGTCCACGGATTGGTGGCGTCGACGCTTGCGACGCTGCTTTCAGGGGGTACAGTGGCGGTGCCCAGCAAATTCAATGCGCTTTCGTTCTGGCGCACCGTGCGCGATACAGGAGCAACTTGGTATTCGGCGGTGCCGACGATTCACAACCTTCTGCTTTCCCGAGCTGGAGATGAGCGGCCGGCCGGCGCCGAGGGCCTGCGATTCATTCGATCCTGCAGCGCGTCGCTGCCCGCCGAAATGATGGAAAGGCTGGAACGGGTATTCGGGGTTCCTGTACTCGAGGCCTATGGTATGACGGAGGCCTCTCACCAGATGTCCTCGAATCCGAAACCGCCTGCCGCGCGAAAGCCGGGGTCGGTGGGACCGGGAACCGGCGTCAAGATCGGCATCATGGATGACGCCGGAAAGCTGCTTGCAACCGGCGAGCGGGGAGAAGTGGTGATTCAAGGTCCGAACGTCGTATCCGGCTATGAGAACAATCCGGAAGCCAACGCGAAATCTTTTACAAACGGGTGGTTCCGCACCGGCGACCAGGGGTTCCTCGACGAAGACGGTTATCTCACGTTGACTGGCCGCTTGAAGGAACTGATCAATCGTGGTGGAGAAAAGATCGGCCCCAGAGAAATTGACGAGGTCCTTTTAAGTCATCCAGCAGTCGCCGAGGCCGTTTGTTTCGGTGTTCCACATTCCTCCTGGGGCGAAGAAGTAGAGGCGGCTGTTGTCTTGAGCGAGCCGGTGAGCGAAACCGATATTCTGGCGTTCTGCAAGGAGCGCCTGGCGGACTTCAAGCGCCCCAAGAAAATCCACATCACTGACGCGATCCCGCGCACGGCAACCGGCAAGATTCAGCGCGGCGCGGTCGCCAAGGCGTTCTCGGGGGCATAGGTAATGCGATTCCTGATTGCGGGCGCGGGAGCCATTGGGGGCTATATCGGCGCACGCATGGCCCGCGCCGGCCAGGAGGTCACGCTCTTTGCGCGGGGTCCTCACCTGCGGGCGATGAAGGAGCATGGGCTCCGGATCCTCAGCGCGGAGGGCGATTTCGAGGTGCGCCCCCAGGTGGTCGGCTCGCTGGCAGACGCAGGCCCAGTGGATGTAATCGTTCTGGGTGTGAAAGCGCACGGCTTGACCCGTCTGGCGCCGCAATTACACGCTCTGATTTCAGAGGGCTCGACAGTCGTGAGCACGCAAAATGGCATTCCGTGGTGGTACTTCCAGGTAGGCGCCGGCGACTTCACCGGAGTTCCGATCGAGCGCGTGGATCCTGGAGGGGTCATTGGCGCATCGATCGATCCATCCCGGGTGGTGGGTTCTCTGGTGTACCTGGGAACGGAAATTGTAGAGCCGGGCGTGATCCGCCACACCGAGGGCAACCGGATCTCGCTGGGCGAGCCAGACGGCAGCAGGTCGGAGCGGTGTCGCGCCATTGCGGAGGCGCTGATCCAGGCGGGCCTGCGCTGCCCCGTGACCGCGCGGATCCGGCACGAAATCTGGGTGAAGTTGCTGGGCAATGTGGCTTTCAATCCCCTGAGCGCCTTGACGCGCGCCACACTGGGCCAGATGGCGCGCGACCCTGACCTGTGCCAGGTGGTTAGGAGTATCATGATCGAGGTTGAGGCTGTGGCAAACAAGCTGGGAGTCGAGCTTCCGATCTCTATCGACCAGCGGATCGCTGGAGCAGAAAAGGTGGGGGAGCATAAGACTTCCATGCTTCAGGACCTGGAGGCGGGCCGGCCGATGGAGGTCGAACCTGTGGTCGGAGCCGTCGTTGAACTTGGCGAGCGGCTCGGGATAAGCATGCCCCACACGCGCACGGTATATGCCTGTGTAAAGTTGCTGGAAGAAACGAGCGCTGCAAGGAGGACATAAATGAACCGCTGGCTCCGCTTAGGCGCGGCCGTCATCGCGATGGTGATGATCGGAAACCTGCAATACGCCTGGACCTTGTTTGTCCAGCCGATGATGGCCGGCACAGGCTGGAAGCTATCGGAGGTGCAATGGGGATTCACGGTCTTCGTCGCCATGATGACCTGGACCATGCCGCTTTCCGGCTGGCTCATCGACCGGCTGGGGCCGCGCACATTCATGACCCTGGCTGCTGTCCTGTGCGCGGTGGGCTGGGCTGGCCTAGGTCAGGCCCGCAATCTTCCCGAGTTCTACGGATCTTACGCGGTCGCCGGACTAGGGAATGGCTTCGTGTATTGCTGCTGCACAGCTTTGGGGCTGAAATGGTTCCCAGACAAGCGTGGTGTCGCCTCCGGGCTGATCGCGGCGGGCTATGGCTCGGGTGCTGCGCTGTTCAATCCCTTCTTCGCTCACCTCATCCGCTCCACTGACTACCAGACGACTTTTCTATACACCGGTGTAGCCCTGGGTGTCGTGATCCTCTTCGCCGGGCAGTTTCTGAAGTATCCGCCAATGGGATTCATTCCGGCCCCGCCGCCCGGCGTCCAGCCAAATATCCGAAGACATGCCGAACAGTTCAATTCGCTGGAAATGCTGCGGACCCCGCAATTCTACGTGCTCTTCGTGATGATGTTGATGATCGGCATCGGCGGCCTGATGGCGACCGCTCAAGTAGCGCCGGTAGCCCGTAATTTCAAGGTCGGGGCTACCGCTCTGGCCATCGCGCTCTCGCTGAACCCACTGGGGAATGGGATGAGCCGCATCCTGTGGGGCTGGGTCTCCGATTCATTGGGTCGCGAACGGACGATGGCGGTAGCGTTCACCCTGCAGGCGATCTTCCTGGCCAGCGTGGTGACGGTAGGGCGCTGGGGTGACGCCTGGTTCGTCGGGACCATGGCTTTGGTCTTTCTCACTTGGGGCGAGCTATACGTGTTGTTCCCCGCCGTGCTTGCGGACATCTTTGGGGCGCGCCACGCGGCGTCTAATTACAGCTTTCTATACAGCACCAAGGGCGTAGCATCCATTCTTGCCGGAGGCCTAGCGGCCCAGCTCTTTGAGAAAACAGGTACTTGGGATTATGCATTTTATGGCAGCGCAGCGCTTGCGTTGTGCTCGGCGCTGGCGGCCATTGGGCTGCGTCGAATGCCATTGCCAAAGAAGCGGAAGATACCCGAAGAAGTGGCCACTGTAGGCGCGCTTGGACAGTCAAGTAGTCATTCGGCTCCTCGCTGAAAAGTTGCATTATGCGACTCTCAGAGAGCGCACTAACAATCTTTCTGACGGTCCGATTTGTTTTCAGCCCTCCTTCGGCCGCGGCGGGCGCCGGGGTTTGCCAAGCGGAAAGCGATCAACTCGTGCTCGAGAGTGGGTTGCATATGGGTTTGGCTGAAACACTGGCTGGAGACGCTATCATCTCGCTCGAAGAACTCCGAACACGTACCCGTTCGTCCAGCCCAGCATGGAAGGTCTACAAAATGGCACTTAAGAGTGAGCGCCAAGGCCGCCATCAAGAGGCATTCAGCCTGGCGGCTAAAGCTAGTCGAATGGAGCCGCGACTCTTCCAGGTACATGCCGCGCTGGCAGCCTCCTACCTAAGATCGAGGCGTCTTGATTCGGCCGAGCAGGAGATTGGGGTTGCTCTCGGTTTGAATTCACATTATCTTCCCGCGTATGAACTAAAAGGCATTCTCCCGTATTTACGGGGAGCTTTGACACAGTCGGTGTGTACCTTAAGTAAAGTGCTCAAGAGTGGTACCAGCAGGCCAGCAGCCCACTATTTCTTAGGCTGTGCACTGCGCGATTTGGGAAATGACTCAGGTGAGCACTTTGCGGTCGCAGAAAACCTTCGACGGCGCCCGCGACGGCCGCTTCGTAGTGGCGATTCACCGCCTCCAGAGGGCTACCCGTGAGTGGCATTTGTATTGAGCTTCCCGGTGGTCCGCAGACCATCCGGTCGCACAGCCATCCACGAGTTGTAGGATCCTGATGGTGAAGACCTATGGGCGCGCGATACCATACCAAACCTAGCCGGAAATGGGTTCCTTCGCACGACTCCTTCCGGCGTAGTAAAGCGGTCAAGGATGTCGTAGAGGACACCGATGCGAGAGCCGGAGAAGTCTCCCTGCCGCATCGCCGCCGTCGGTATACTTTGCAGCGCGCTGGGGGTCCCGGTTGCTCCCGAGCGATAGACCCGGAGGGTGGACCAGAAGGACGTGCGGTTACGGCCAGCGTAGATCTTCGGAATAAAGACCGGCCCGCCCACCACTACGCCAAATTCATTCGAACGGCTCTTTTCGCGCGCTGCTGCCGCGCATGGACGCGCCGCTAAGACTGAGTTGTTCAGATAGCCCGGCTGGTCTGACCCAGCGCTACAAAGCTAACAAAAGTCAGACATGCGATAAGCGAACTGTCTGAAGCATGAACGTGGCTTCCAATACTCACTCGAATCTATCACATAGCATCGTCCGCCCCACCGGATCAATAGCAAAACTGATATATTCTAGCTATATTATTGTTTTTAATATTAATAATGACCAAGTGGCTAGTCAAGTTTTTGTGAACTATGAACGTTCATCATGCTTGCCATTTGGCGTTTGTGATATGCTGGTGGCCCTCGATGAGGTGACAGGGGAAGGACTTTATGGGAAAGATCGAGAGCAGTTGGCTCAAGAGTCAAAGCCGCCGGGACGCATTTCGCGCGTTAGCTGGATTCTTCGCCGGCTCTCCGTTGTTGCGATCCCAGCAGGATCCGTTCCGTGATCACAGTCGTGTTCCCGGGATCGACGAAATGGTCACCGCGTTCGATTTTGAGCCGGTCGCCTACGCAAAAATACTTCGCGAGCCCTACGACTTCATGGCGCACGGGACCGACAGTGAGTTCACGCTTCGCCGTAATCGGGAGTCGTTCGACTGGGTAGAACTGGTTGGCAGAGGCGTAACGGACGGAAGCCCCATCCGCACGGATATGGAACTCTTCGGCGAGAAAATGCCATTCCCGATAATGGTGGCTCCGAGTTCCGGTCAAGGGAACATGCATCCCGAAGGTGAGATGGCGATGCATGCGGGAAGCACTGCCGTCAATGCGAAGATGATCGTCAGCAACGCCTCGACGTTTCCGATCGACAAGATCGGCGCTGCGGCAAAGGGTCCGCTGTGGTTCCAGCTTTACCCTAAGCAGGCGCTCGAGGCGAATCAGGAAGCTCTTGCAGCAGCGGAGGCCGCGGGGTGCACGGGCGTAGCAGTCACAATCGACGTACAGGCAGTCTCCTACGAACGGGATTTGCACGACCGGCGTTTAGTGACAAACCCCCTTCGGGGAAGACGAGGAAATCCGCAAGCCGCATCAACCACACGGAGCCCGAATCCTTACGGCGTCCCTGAAGGCCGCATGTGGTTCGAGTGGAAATTCTTTGATCAGATCCGCCCGTTCATCAAAGGGCCGATGGTGGCCAAGGGAATTCTCACCCCGGAAGATGCGCGTCTTTGCGTCGAGCACGGATGCGACGGCGTCTACGTTTCAAACCACGGTGGACGTTCCTTAGACTATGCGCCATCGACGCTCGAAGTATTGCCGGCCATCGTTGACGCGGTGGGGGGACGAGTTCCGATAATTTTCGACAGCGGCGTTCGGCGCGGCGCCGATATTTTAAAAGCGCTGGCCCTGGGAGCAAAGGCTGTGTGTATCGGGCGTGCTCCGCGATGGGGCTTGGCGGCGTACGGTGCGCCCGGCGTACAGCGGGTTCTCGAGATTCTGCATGCCGAGCTTATCCAGGCGATGGCGTTCACCGGGCGCACATCGATTGAGTCCATCAACCGTTCGATCGTGAGGACAGACTTCCCATGAAATGGACTTCCCTCACCCGACGGCGTGCTCTAGCGGCCAGCGGCTCTCTCGTTGCGGCGTCTTCCGCTCTTAAGGCGCAGCAGTTGATCGGCGAACCGCCGGGCCGCATCGCTCCGGCCGCGGAACTGGTGAATGCTTACGAATTCGAAGGCATGGCGCAGCGCAAGCTGGGAAGCCTGCTTTCCGCCGAGATCGCCAGCAGCGATCGCAAGGCCATGGATCGCATCACGTTCAACGCGCGGATGATGGTCAATACTTACAAACTGGATCTAACGACGCCTCTGTTCGGCGACAATTTATTCGCGCCGGTCCTAATCGGTCCCACAGCCGACCAGAAGCGTTTCCATCCGGATGGCGAACTGGCGATGGCGCGGGGAGCCGCTGATGCCAAGACTCTGATGGTGGTGTCTGACCGATCGAGCGTTCCGATCGAGCAGATTGCGGAGCAGGCAAAGACCCCGCTCTGGTATCAGGTTTATCCGGAGCAGGACCCGTCCGCCGTACGAAGTCGCATTGACCGCGCAGTGAAAGCCGGCTGCAAGGCCTTAATCATCACAGCCGGAATTCCGCCAGGTGGAGATCCCAAAGCGCCGAGGCTGACGGGCTGGAATGCGATCGAGCGCGTCCGGGAAGGCATAAAAGTTCCGGTCCTCTTGAAGGGAATCATGACGCCCGAAGAGGCTCAGGCGGCTGTCGCCAAGGGTTTTCAGGGAATCGTAGTCTCAAACTACTCCGGCCGCGCAACGCCCGGCACGGCTTCTACCATTCTCGGACTACCCGCAATCGCCGACGCCGTAGGTGGCAAGGCAAAGATTCTGATCGATGGCGGCTTCGCGCGCGGAAGCGACGTGCTCAAGGCGCTGGCGCTCGGCGCGCAAGGTGTTCTTCTGGGACGGCCGCCGCTCTGGGGCCTGGCGGCCCATGGCTCCGACGGCGTGAAGTTCCTGATCCAGCTTATTCAGAACGAGCTGGCGCGGGATATGGTCATGTGCGGATTGGTGAATATTTCGTCTATCACTCGCGCCGCCGTCACGATTCATCGCCGCTGACCGCCTCGCATCGGACCCCGGTAATCAGTCCACTTGGTTGCCCGCGATCCATATGAAATAGGGAGAGGATTAAGTATGTCGCATAAAGTGGCCATTATTGGACCGGGTAATATCGGAACCGATCTAATGATTAAGGTCTTGCGGAAATCCAAGTCGCTTGAAATGGGCGCTATGGTGGGAGTAGACCCCTCGTCCGAAGGGTTGTTGCGAGCGAGTCGGATGGGAGTCCCCATCACCGACCAAGGAATTGAAGGCCTTCTAAAGATGAAGGAGTTCGATGAAATTCGCGTCGTATTTGATGCGACATCCGCCAAAGCCCATCTGAAGAACGCCGCAGCGCTTGAAGGGCGCCAAAAGAAGCTGATCGATCTTACTCCGGCGGCGATCGGACCGTACGTGGTTCCGGTCGTCAACCTGGGCGCGCATGCAAACGCTCCCAACGTAAACATGGTGAGTTGCGGCGGCCAGGCGACCATCCCGATGGTGGCGGCGGTGAACCGAGTGTCGCAGGTCCACTACGCCGAGATCGTCTCCAGCATCGCGAGTAAATCGGCGGGGCCGGGCACGCGCGCAAACATCGACGAGTTTACGCAGACGACTGCGCGCGCTATCGAGAAGATTGGCGGAGCGAAGAAAGGCAAAGCTATTATCGTCCTTAATCCCGCCGAGCCTCCGCTCATCATGCGTAACACGGTCTTTTGCTTCACTGACGAAGCCGATCGGGAGGCCATCGCCGCTTCGGTCAAGCGCATGGTCGAAGACGTACAAGATTACGTTCCCGGTTATCGCCTGAAACAGGAAGTGCAATTTGAAAGCTTTACCGTGAGCCGGAATGAGGACCCAGGCATGAAGATTTCCATCTTTCTAGAGATTGAAGGCGCCGGACACTACCTACCTCCCTATGCAGGGAACCTCGACATCATGACGTCGGCGGCGCTGAAGACGGCGGAGAGACTGATGGAAATGGGACAAGGAAGCGGAAATGGGAACCACTGAGAAGCTCTACATTCAGGACGTCACGTTGCGGGATGGCATGCATCCGATACGTCATCAGTATTCGATCGAGCAGGTGCGGGCCATCGCGCGGGCTTTGGACAGCGCGAGCGTCGACGCTCTCGAGATCACGCACGGAGACGGCCTCTCCGGGTCCAGTTTCAACTACGGATTTGGCGCTCACTCTGATTTCGAGTGGATCACGGCCGTGGCGGAAACGGTCAAGAGCGCAAAAGTAACCGTCCTTCTAATTCCCGGAATCGGAACAATTGAGGATCTGCGCGAGGCATTCGAAGCCGGCGCGCGTTCGGTTCGGATCGCTACGCATAGCACGGAAGCCGACATCGCGCAGCAGCATATTGAGTTCGCGCGCTCGGCAGGAATGGACGTGGCGGGCTTTTTGATGATGTCGCATATGATTCCCCCAGTGGAGTTGGCGCGCCAGGCGAAACTTATGGAGTCCTACGGCGCGCACTGTGTCTACGTAGTCGACTCCGCCGGGGCGCTTCTCATGCACGAAGTGGCGGAGCGTTTTCGCGCTTTTCGAGACACGCTCAAGCCCGAAACGCAGTTGGGAATGCACGCGCACCACAATCTTTCGCTTGGGGTTGCGAACACGCTGGTCGCAATCGAACACGGCGCGACCCGTGTCGACGGCTCCCTGGCAGGGATGGGGGCTGGGGCGGGAAACGCGCCTCTCGAGGTGCTCATCGCGGTACTAAACCGCCTTGGAATCGAACACGGATGCGATCTCTACGCGCTGATGGACGCAGCCGAGGATCTGATCCGGCCACTGCAGGATCGCCCGGTCCGCGTCGACCGCGAAACACTCTCGCTCGGCTACGCCGGTGTGTATTCGAGTTTCCTACGACACGCCGAGGCAGCTTCGGAGCGCTACGGGATTGACACGCGCACCATTCTGGTTGAGCTAGGCAAGCGCCGCATGGTTGGTGGACAGGAAGACATGATTGTCGACGTCACACTCGATCTGGTACGCGCGAAGGGGGCGCCGCAAAAATCGGAGAAGGAGGAATCGCCGGTCGTTAAGGCGGGAATTCCGAGCTTATAGCGCAGGTGAGGG
>Ga0075431_100008231_pt1 | contig 10424 bp, 12 predicted proteins | sample RhiMetdeltSRZDD5_FD_75297 | JGI IMG/M metagenome (GOLD analysis project Ga0075431, IMG submission 75297) | Populus rhizosphere microbial communities from Tennessee, USA - Rhizosphere MetaG P. deltoides SRZDD5 | ecosystem: Host-associated > Plants > Roots > Rhizosphere > Soil | place: USA...
GCTGGTGTCCACGAAGCGGGAAGTCATAGGGCCGGTCTCCAGTTGTCGCGATCTGCCGGGTCGTCCCAAGGACGTTGCATCACAACATCTCATGTCATCGTGAGTCAAGGCGACAGCGCGCGCAAATACAGGATGAGGTCGGTGGCGAGTGGAGTTGCCTCGACTTGGCGCAGCAGGGAAGCGACCTGTCCGCGGTGGTAACTAGAGTGATTGATCAAATGCAACAGCATGTCTTGGAGAACATTCGAGTACGGTTTACCTTCTGTGGTCACGTAGTCTCTTCTTCCTTCGAGATCGGTTTCGTTCAGTCCAGTCACATAGTCCCAGAGCTCGCGATCAATCTCTGCAAGCCGACGCGTGGCCATTTCTATGGTTTCGAACTCGGCCTCGGGCAGGAGCTGGTCTGGCGAGTGGCCACGCAACCGCTCGAGCCAGATCCATTCGGCAGCCGCGAGATGAGCGAGAGTTCCTCGAATCGACCCATGGCTCGCCTTTAGGTAGCGGGCAAATCGCTCCGGATCCAGTGAGCGAAGCGAACTCAACAACCTCTCGTTTGCCCACGCGTTGTATTTGAAAAGAGTCCTGACCTCTTCAGGAGTCATGACGACCCGCCTCCGCACTCTCGCAGCATACTCTGTCGACCGACGTATTTAACGGCTTTTCGAGGCAGTTGTAAACGGAGAAGAGGCCGGAAGCATTGCGGCAATCCGTCACGACTACACATGTGGCCTTGAAATCAACCGTCAGGGGTAACCAGAGTCAATGTTGTCCGACCCTCGCCGCTTGGCTCCAGCTCTAAGAAACGAGTTAGGCCGGCCCAGCATAAGGATCCCCTACCGCAGCCGAAGTTCAAGACTGGTCAAGATTTGCCTGTCCTCTCGCGTTTGTGGAGAGAGTGCGGCCGATGGACAGCGGTCCCATCCGTCGGGTGCGAACGCTGTCGCCGTGGAGACTGGTGGGTTCCAGCTGTCAGTCGAGCCACATTCCTTGGGCGGTGAGAGGCCGATCGCTACTATTTTGCTCAAGCGCCGCGGAATTCTGCCGAAAAGTCAGCTTGCTAAGCCGACTGAGGAGCAACCTCCCCGGTAACTCTTCAGAGCGCTTTGGAGGACTTTCGTGGAATCCCTGGTTACCATTGCCGCTCTTCTTGCCATCACCTTCGTTTCTATCCAAATGGGCTTATTCTTCAACTGGGTGCTGCTTTCCCTCATGTTGAAAGCAATGAACCGGGTTCGCCCGGTTGCTGAAAACTCGCCGTCGAACCATCGTTAACCCAGGTTCACTTTCCGAAGCTCGTCGGACCCCCGTCAATGACCCAACTTGAGTTGGGCGTGCACTCCTCGACCGATGGACTCAATCTTCAGCCTCCTAAGGCCTCTGAAGGGAGCATTAGTCGGCACACCAAGCAACGCCAGAGGTAGAATGTGGTGTGACTAGAGTTGGTGGACAAGGTAGCTTTGCCTTGGGAGATCGAGTTAAAGTGCGCCGCCCTGGACGGCATTTTGGCTGTCTTGCTCAGGGAGCTAAGCTTGGCTCTCGCCATGGCTCAAATTGACAGTTTCTTCCCAATACTGTTACGATCGGCGAAACGGTGTTGAGCGATGGTTCAAGTAAGAACCCCTTTCGATTCATACCCCCTGAGTTCATGGCCTGTACATTGACAATCTCCAGTACGGAGGTGGAAAGTTGGCTCGGCTTACTAGGCACGAGATTCTGAAGGAAGACAAATTTCTGACGACTGTGGAAGCGCTACGCGACTTCTTCCGGGCTAAGCGCAGAGGGCTCTTGATGGGACTCGGTGGCATGGGAGTGGTGCTGGTGTTGACTCTGGGAGTGCGCTACTACCTCGCTCAACAGAATGAGGAAGCTAAGGATAAATTGAGCCAGGCTCTAAAGACCTATCATGCCTCCGTAGGTCCACCGGCGGATCGAGCCACCCCTTCGGATCTTACGTTTGCGACCTCAAACGAGAAGTATGAGAAGGCGCTGTCAGAGTTTCAGAAGACGATCGCCAGCTACGCGTCACATCCCGCCGGGAAGATCGCAAAGTATTATTCGGGGTTGTCTTTGCGCGAGTTGAACAGAACCAGCGAAGCCATTTCGGCGCTGGAACCTCTAAGCAAAGAGAAGTCGGATTACGGAGCGTTGGCACTGCGAGCGTTGGCAGCGGTTTATGAAGGCACGGGCGACCTAGCCAAGGCAGCCGAGACTTACCAGCAGTTAGTTAATACCGACTCCGTCGTGGTTCCGAGGAGCGACAGCCTGATGCATCTGGCCCAGCTGTACGAGCAGCAAAACAAGTCTGCCGAAGCCACCAAGGTCTACCAGCAGGTGATCAAGGATTTCCCCGGTACCTCGCACGTGACGGAAGCGGAGCAGAAGCTCAAGCAGCTTTCCCGGTAGTGGGTGACTGATTGGTACAGGGTCATCTCTCCTAGACCCCGCGAGACAGACAACTTCTTCTGAAAATAACCGCCGAGGTTCCCTAAGGAGGTCCAATTAGCGTGATTCGTAAATACGGTAGGCAGCCGACTCTTGCAGAGGACAAGGCGGTGAGGCTCGTAGAGTCGAAAGGAACGGCCCACGTCTCGCCTTGGCAGCCTGCCGCCTTCTGCTTCTTCGAACCTGGACTGCATGCCCAAGCCTATTCGACAACTGACTGAGGAACGCGAGGCGGCTGTACTAGCTCCCCAGGCGGTGCTGAGTTCGCGAACCCGCGGCCGGGAGCGAGAAGAGCTGGAGTGCCCGATACGCACGGCCTTTCAGCGCGATCGAGACCGGATTCTGCATTCGAAGTCCTTTCGTCGGCTGAAGCACAAAACTCAGGTGTTTTTGTCACCAGAGGGCGACCACTACCGAACCCGTCTGACCCATACGCTAGAGGTCACCCAGATAGCCCGCACAATCAGCCGCGCTTTGAGGCTCAATGAAGACTTGACAGAGGCCATCGGCTTGGGACACGACCTGGGGCACACGCCGTTTGGGCACGCTGGCGAGGCGATCCTCAATGAGATTGTGCCCGGCGGCTTCCATCATTACCAGCAGAGCTTGCGGGTGGTGGACAAGCTGGAAGCCGATGGCCAAGGGCTGAACCTGACCGGGGAGGTGCGTGACGGCATTCTCAAGCATTCAAAGGGCAGTGGCGCTGTTTTCACCAAGCAGGACCAGGGCCGGCCGGCAACGCTGGAGGGGCAGACCGTCAGAGTATCTGACATCATCGCGTACGTCAATCACGACGTCGATGACGCCATTCGTTCCGGTCTGATCCGAGCCACCGATATTCCCCGCGAGGTGACGGGGGTCCTGGGAGACTCCCATTCCCAGCGAATCAACACGCTTGTAAGCGATGTCATTCATTCCAGTCTGGAAGGTAGTCTGCAAGCCATCACCATGAGTGCGCCAACGCTGAAGGCGATGCTGGACTTACGGCAATTTCTCTATCAGTCGGTCTACTCGCTCAGCATCCCGAAAGGGGAGTTCGTCAAGGCGAAAAAGATGCTCAACGATATCTACTATTTCCTGCTCGACGAGCCCAACGAATTCCTATCCCGGTCGCGACGAGAGGGTGAGCCAATAGAGCAAACAGCGGCTGACTTTGCCGCAGGAATGACCGATCGCTTTGCCATCAATCTTTACGGCAAACTCTTTCTACCCAAGAGCTGGAACCAAATGTAGACCAGACTGCCGGATACGAACCGCAGCTGTCCAGAAGGCGAGAACCTCAGTGTTCTGAAGGTGTCTTTTGAGCGGGCTGTTTCAAGCTGTTTGAGCTAGACGAACTGCGCCTGGAAGATGGGCTTTCGGGGCTCGTGGGGAGGTTTTGAAGTTGACAAGGTTAGTCCCCTGGCTATAATGAAGGCTTTTGTGTTAGAAGCACTTAGGGTCCTTATGCGTATCGATGTGAGGGAGTTGGAACTAGGACCCCTGGTTCTGAAAGGGGAGGTCCTCGCGACCGATCTGGGTTTTGACGCTTCGGAACTCCGTTTGCTTGATAAGGTTTTGGTGAGTCTCACTGCCGAACGACAGTTGCGGGAGGTTCGGATCCGTGGGGATTTTCGCGTCGGTGTTGAGCTGCCCTGCTCGCGGTGCTTGGAACCAGTCCGATTTCCCATTCTGGCTAAGTTTGATCAGTTTTACGAATCCAATGCCGACCATCGGCTGGCAGGCGAGATTGAACTTCAGGAGAGAGACACGGAGATCGCCTTTTTTTCCGGAGACTTTATCGAAGTGGCGGACATTGTCCGCGAACAAATCCTGCTGTCCCTTCCAATGAAGCCGATTTGTCAGGAACAGTGCCAAGGATTGTGTCCTCACTGCGGCAAGAATCGAAACCTGGACGCTTGTAACTGCGAGTCGGTGCTTGTCGATCCCCGCCTGGTGAAGTTACTTAAGATCAAAAATCGGATAAGTTTTTGAGGCGCGGCAGTTTTACTATCTCCCGACCGTCGCAGGATGACTGGCATGGCCGCGGCTTCATGGCCAGGAATGGCGTCCGGTGGCTTCTGCAGTTCAAGAGTTTCGGCGGCTGGAATTTAACCGCCACATTCAGCAATTAACCATAAGGAATCTTACTTCCTATGCCTAATCCAAAACGCCGTCATTCGAAGTCCCGCCGCAACAAAAGACGCGCCCATGACTTCTTGCATGTGCGCTCTGTATCGGAATGCCCGAACTGTCATGAGGCGAAAATGCCTCATCGTGCCTGTCCGCATTGCGGTTACTATGCAGGCCGTGAAGTGATCGAAGTTCAAGAAGAAGGGTAGCGACTTCACGTTGCAGGGAGCCACCGATGACGTCGAGGCTAGCGGCTCCGCTGGCTGTCCCTCTGGGCGCCCACTCTTTACCGACGAGAGTGGACCCAGAATCTGACCGTTTTGCTTGGTAACAAGTGGACCTAGCTGGGTTCCGGATATGATCAAGATCGCCGTCGATGCCATGGGGGGAGACACTGCTCCGCACTCCGAGGTCTTGGGAGTCGTGCAGGCAGTCCAGGAATACGAAGTTGGAGCCGTCCTCGTGGGTGCTGAGGACCGGCTCAGGGAAGAACTCAGGAAACAGAAAGCCACTCACCTTCCTATCCAGGTAGTTCACGCCAGTGAAGTGATCACTATGGACGAGGCCGTCTCAACAGCTATACGCAAGAAGAAGGACTCGTCGATTCGGGTTGCAGCCAAACTCGTTCGCGAAGGGAAAGCTGATGGGCTCGTCAGCGCCGGAAACACGGGGGCTTGTATGGCGGTCACGAAGCTGGTCATTGGCGCGCTCTCGATGGTGGACCGCCCCGCGCTCGCAACGGTAATGCCCACTGCTAAGAATCGGCCTGTTGTCCTTCTCGATGTCGGCGCTAACGTCGATTGCAGGCCAGACCACCTCACACAGTTCGCCATCATGGGAGAAATCTTTTCGCGATCGATTCTAGGTGTCCCGCGGCCGAAGATTGGTCTGTTGTCCATTGGCGAGGAAGAAGGCAAAGGCAACGAACTCACCAAGGAAGTTTTCCGCATTCTCAAGGCAGCTCCCCTGCATTTTGTCGGCAATGTGGAAGGCCGTGATCTGTTTAGGGGAGACGTGGATGTTGTCGTTTGCGATGGATTCATCGGCAACGTGGCCCTTAAGCTCAGTGAAGGCTTGACCGAGATACTGACAACTCTTCTCAAGAAGGAGCTTTCCACGTACTTGAGCTCCCAGATTGGCGCTTTGCTGTCGCGTAAGGCCTTCCGGAATTTCAAAACGCGCGTGGACTATTCCGAGTATGGAGGGGCTCCGCTGCTGGGAGTACGTGGCATCGTCATCATCTGCCACGGTAGTTCTCCCGCGAAAGCCATCAAGAACGCGATTCGAGTCGCGCGGGAGTGCTGCGTGCGCCGTGTCAATCAGAGGATTGAAGACGAGATCAAGGCGCTAAGCTTCATGCAAAGCCACGCCGCAAACATTATGATCAACTAGGCGGAGGCTGCGTCCCTGCTGGTCTCTATCCGAGGCCCCGGGCGGCGCCCTATACAGAAACGGCTGAGTGAATGAGCCACATCGCGTTTGTGTTTCCAGGCCAGGGTTCACAAGCCAAGGGTATGGGGAAGGGATTGTGTGACTCCTTCTTGGAAGCCCGCAGCGTTTTTGAGGAGGCCGACAGAGCTCTTGGCTTCCCCATCAGCCAGCTTTGTTTCGAAGGCCCAGAGGATCGTCTGCAGCTGACAGAAAACACTCAGCCTGCGATTCTGGCAGTGTCTGTGGCAGCATCTCGTGTGCTTTCTGCCAAGGGAATACAACCGTACTATCTGGCTGGACATAGTTTGGGCGAGTACTCTGCTTTGGTGGCGGCAAATTCTTTGAGCCTGGCGGACGCATTGCGAACCGTGCGAAATCGGGGCAAGTATATGCAGGAAGCAGTCCCGGTCGGTCAGGGGGCAATGGCTGCGATTCTCGGGTTGAGCGAAGCCCAGGTGGCAGATCTATGCGAGGAGGCTCGTCGAGATGAGGTTTTGTCACCGGCTAACTTGAATTCTCCTGTGCAGATTGTCATTGCGGGGAGCGTGGCGGCTGTGCACCGCGCGCTGGAACTGGCAAAAGCTCGAGGCGCCAAAAAGGCTGTTCTGCTTCCAGTGAGCGCACCGTTCCATTGCCGTTTGATGCAGTCCGCTCAAGAAAGACTGAGTCAAGATCTGGCTCACATCCGGTTTCAGAATCTTGAAGTCCCCTTGATCAACAACGCCGATGTCGCTGAATTGCGTTGCGGCGCCCAGGTTGCCGAGTCGCTGTCACGACAGGTTTGTGCTCCAGTGAGATGGACCGAAACGGTTCAGAAGCTGATTGGTCTGGGGATTCGGGTTTTTGTGGAAGTGGGTCCTGGAAAGGTACTCTGTGGTTTGGTCCGGCAGATCGACAAGACGATGCAAACGGCGCACGTGGAGGACCTCAAGAGTTTGAACGAGGCGCTCGCAATCTTGGGTCACCAGAATTGAGGCAAAATTCGAGGCCTTATGCTGCTGAAAGACAGAACCGCCTTCATCACAGGTGGCTCTCAAGGAATCGGGCGAGCTTGCGCTCTGGCCCTGGCCGAAACCGGGGCAGACGTTGCTGTCGCTGGACGCAATCTGGAAAACCTGAATGGCGTCGTCCAGGAGGTGCAAGCTCTCGGACGGAAAGCGCTCGCCATTCAGGTTGACGTGAGCGATCCGGCCCAGGTCAAGACAGCGTTCGCCGAGCATGTGAAGCATTTCAGCCGCCTCGATATTCTTGTCAACAACGCCGGGGTCGCAAAAGACACCCTGCTGCTACGCATGAAGCTTGAGGAGTGGGACACGGTTGTCAACACCAATCTGAAGGGCGCGTTCTTGTGCTCCCAGGAAGGAATTAAACTGATGCTCCGGCAACGATACGGTCGCATCATCAACATCTCGTCTGTTGTGGGACACACGGGAAACGCCGGGCAAGTCAACTATGTTGCCTCAAAGGCGGGTCTTGAAGGGTTGACGCGGGCGCTGGCCTTGGAGGTAGCTTCCCGCAACATTACGGTCAACGCAATTGCGCCAGGCTTTATCGACACGGCCATGACTGAAGGTCTGCCCGAAGCGGCTAAAGCGAAACTGCTCGAACGCATTCCTGCGGGCCGTATGGGGACGGACCGCGAGGTTGCCTGCGGTGTTCGCTTTCTGGCCTCGGACGAATCCAGCTACATCACAGGCCAGGTATTGCACATCAACGGCGGATTGTACATGTGAGTAGCCCGGCAGCGCTGGGTTGCATGGCAAGAGCCGAACGCTGCCTTTGTTGGCCGTGGGATTTGGTATTGTGGACTTTCAGGCCAGGACTAATCGTCTGATTCTTGAACCAGCTTGTTAACTTGTGCGTTGCTTCCGATTCTACCTTCAGGGCTGAATTCTTTGATTGGAAGATTCATTTGTTATAATTTGAGAACTTGTGCCAATGACAGGGCTGAAAGGTAAGGAGGGTTAAGGAATGGCTTCGGTCGATGAAAAGGTGAAGCAGATTATTGTCGAACAGCTCGGCGTCGATGAATCAGAAGTAACGCCCACGGCTTCGTTCGTGGATGACCTCGGAGCAGACTCGCTCGACACGGTTGAGCTCGTGATGGCCTTCGAAGAAGGCTTTGGTATTGAGATTCCCGACGAGGACGCCGAGAAGATTCAGACCGTCAAGGATGCGATCTCGTACATCCAGAGTCATGCCAAGGCCTAATGCGGGTGAAAGGCAGGCCGGATTTCAGCCTGGGTACGGTTCGTCATCGGTTCGGTGAGTGGAAACGAACCGGCGCTGGGAATTGGCGCTCATCAGCGGCAGTGGCTGCGCTTCCGGGCAGGAGGTTCATTCTTGAAGCGAAGAGTTGCGGTATCGGGGATAGGGCTTGTATCTGCCCTCGGGATTGGCACGCGGGAGACCTGGGATTCGTTAGTGGCAGGAAAGAGCGGCATTCGTCAAATCACTCGCTTCGACACGAGCCAGTTTTCCGTAAGAATCGCGGGAGAAGTCCAGGGATTCGATCCGCTTAGCTGGATCGAGAAGAAAGAGATCAAGAAGATGGATCCTTTCATCCAATACGCGGTCGCTGCATCCCAGTTTGCCATGGATTCTTCCGGCCTCAAGATCACTCCGGCCATTGCTTCCCGAGTTGGTGTGCATATCGGCTCTGGCATTGGGGGATTTTCGACGATTGAACGTGAGCATACCGAATTACTCAACGGCGGCCCACGGCGAATTTCCCCGTTCTTTATTCCTTCTGCCATCGTAAACCTGGCCGCGGGACAGGTCTCGATTCGCTTCGGCGCCAGGGGGCCAAACAGCTCCACTTGCACGGCCTGTTCCTCCGGATCACACTCGATCGGCGATTCGTTCCGCATCATCGCTCGAGGTGAAGCCGATGCGATGATCTGCGGCGGTTCCGAGGCCGCGATAACGCCGATGAGTATTGGCGGTTTTGGGAAAATGGGCGCGCTTTCACAGCGGAACGAGGAGCCTGAACGAGCCTCGCGTCCTTTTGACCGCGATCGCAATGGATTCGTGATCGGCGAAGGCGCGGGGATCTTGGTTCTGGAAGAGCTGGAAATGGCTCGTTGGCGGGGAGCGACGATCTATGCGGAAATCGTCGGCTACGGCATGTCCGGTGACGCGTTTCACATCACCCAGCCATCCGAAGATGGTGACGGCGCCTACCGCGTCATGACCAATACCGTTATGGATGCGGGGATTCAGCCGAGTGATGTCGGCTACATCAATGCTCACGGGACTTCAACGCCGTTCAATGACAAGCTCGAAACCATGGCTATAAAGCGCGCTTTCGGGGAGCATGCCTCCAAGCTGGCTATCAGTTCCACGAAATCGATGACTGGTCACTTGCTCGGCGCGGCCGGAGGGTTGGAAGGGGGCATCTCGGCTCTGGCACTTCATCACCAGCTCATCCCGCCGACCATTAACTACGAAACGCCCGATCCCGACTGCGACTTAGACTACACGCCCAATATAGCTCGGAAGGTCAACCTTCAATACGCCCTGTCGAATTCTTTCGGGTTCGGCGGCACCAACGCAGCATTGCTCTTCAAGCGCTACGAGGAATAACCTCGAACCCCAGCTCCCTACGTCACTCGACGCTCCCAGGGCAACCCCCTACTTACTCAAGGTGCCTTCGGCGTTGCAACACAGCCCTCAGTCTCAATATGCTTCTGGAACGGCAACGAGAGCAGAAACAACTTTTGACTGGGACATTCGAGCTACCCTCCGGCAACTGCCTTCCTCGCGACTTCCCAGCGTCTCTTCAATTCGGTTCGAGGAGCCTATCGAGAGGCGGCAATCCGCAATCCGGGGTCGACAATTCTTACGCCCAGTAAGCGACTCCGGGCTTTTCGGAAATCACCACATCCTTCAGAAAGTGGAAGGCCTTGCGCAGTCCTTCTTCCGGCGACATCAAGCTGTCTTCATGCTCGATACTGAGGACGTGGTCATAACCGACCAGGCGGAGATTGCTGATGATGTCTTTCCACTGCGCGAAATCGTTGCCGTAGCCGCACGTGCGGAAAATCCAGGACCGGTGGAGCTCGTCAGTGTAGGTCTTGGCGTCGAGAACTCCGTTGACGGCGATGTTGCGAGGATCGAGTTTGCAGTCCTTAGCGTGGAAATGATAAATGGCTTCTCCCACAGCTCGGATAGCGGCGCCAATATCCGCACCCTGCCAGAAGAGGTGGCTTGGATCAAAGTTGCAGCCAATTTCCGGTCCCACGGCATTTCTCAGCTTCAGCAACGTCTCCGGGTTATAGACCACGAAGTTAGGGTGCATCTCCAAGGCAATTTTCTTGATGCCATGATTCTTGGCGAGCTTCGCGGCGTCTTTCCAATACGGAATTACTCGTTCCTTCCACTGCCAATCGAGCGCCTGGGCAAAGTCCGGTGGCCAGGGTGAGACAATCCAGGCAGCT
>Ga0075431_100008232_pt1 | contig 10424 bp, 10 predicted proteins | sample RhiMetdeltSRZDD5_FD_75297 | JGI IMG/M metagenome (GOLD analysis project Ga0075431, IMG submission 75297) | Populus rhizosphere microbial communities from Tennessee, USA - Rhizosphere MetaG P. deltoides SRZDD5 | ecosystem: Host-associated > Plants > Roots > Rhizosphere > Soil | place: USA...
CTGGGAACATGCGCGCAATCAGAAGAAAGCCAAAATCCGCTGGAATTTCACCGTGAAGGACGCTCGTCAAGTTTTTAAAGAACACTACCCTACATCTTTAACTTGTTGATGTACTAGCTGCAACAGCTGGGCAAAGGTAGCGTTTCAAGACCTCCAACCGCTGATGCCCTAGCCGCTGTGAGATTTTTCGCTCGACTTGCCGTTTCGGCAGGCTGGCTTGGCGATAACGCGCATACTCTTCATTTGCATTCGCCGAACGCAGATCATGCGGGGTATGCTCCTGTTCACCCAACCCTACAGCTCGGCAAGCCTGCTTGAACCAGCGTTCGTAGACCCGCAGCAGTCCCTTGCGATCCTGGAAGACATGCCCATCTTTGTTCAATCGTCCTCGCTCACGCAATTGAACCAAGAACTTGCGGCCCTCCAAGGTAGTCACCTCCACAACGCGTGGCCGACCGCCTTTAGTGCCATCGCCACGGTCGAGAGTCACCTGGCTGCCATCTGGGCTGATGGTTTCCGCTCGAAGTTGGATCGCTTCAGTGGGCCGCAACCCAAGTACCTGCTGAACTTGGGCCAACTCGCTATAGCGCGGATCGGGGCTATGCTTATTGAGCCACTCAATGACTTCATTGATCTTCGCTGACGGCACCGGATTCGGTGCATAATCACTGTGACGACCGAAGCCTTCAATGAGCAGCGGCGGTGTGTCTTGGGCTTTCCAGGCTAAGCGTCGCATCAATAAGTCTCCCTTCTTGATGGCCGCCCATTCTTTGCTGATATAGTCCGGCTTCCGCCCCAGATTGCCCAGATGACGAATATATGCCAGCGCCATTTCTGGCGTTGCGTTCCCGGCATACCGTTCTCCATAGCGGGAGCGACAGAAGCGCAGAAAACGGACAAAGGCAGCAATGTAGCTCTTGATCGTCCCATGGCTGGAAATCTTCCAGGTCGCTGTGCCGTCCTGCTTTGCCCTATGCCGCGACTCGCTAAAGGCTTGCCCCGCCTTCATGATAACCGTCGCTTGGTAGACTGGCGAACCAAAGTTTTTCCGTGCCATCTCTGACCTCCGTGGAATTCGATGTGTTCAATGTTTTCCTGATGCTCAATGAATAGGCGCAATTCGCCCTATCCCCACGGACGGCGCGCCGTCCGTTTCCTCGGTCAACGTAACCCGATTAAATTCGTGATCACTATCGCAGCAATCACGCGAACGCCCGCTCAAGACAATTGTCACAACACACCACAAAGGTGGTTGAGTCTGCCGCGACTGACTCTTTTATTTGGGCACAGCACCTCAAGGGGTAGGTCGCCTCCACCTCGGGGCTGGGGTGAGACATAGGCTCATGTCTCGCCTCGGACATATTTCTTGGCCCTGTCCTACAGCGCGCGTCAGCGTGAAAATCCAAATCACACTGAAGCGTTGCGCCGCACCGTCGCCGTCGTAGGCGTTGATCGGTGTGGGAAATATTCCAACATTCGACCAAGTGTTGGAGCGAAGTCACCAGACGTGTGTCTGGGCAAGCGGGAGCCGCATAGCGGCTCTGCGGAGGATGATTCACGCCCAAAGGCGTGGAACCAACAAGGAGAAAGCAGCACTTCAAAATCGACGATGAAAACCTGACCCTGCGACTTTGATGGCATCAGTCTATCTGTACCAAGATGTCTCAATTCCAACACCGTTACGAATTTCGTCAGAATCTGTTACAGGCTTGGGCTTCTATGTGAGTTATAAAAATATTGGAAATAAACTGGACACTCAGCCTGTAATAAAAGCCTGCTCACAGAATGCGACTGAACCGAATCTGATGATGCTTGTCATTGCTTGGAACAACTACAAAGATTCAGATGGCCTTGATCCGCTTTGTCCCAAGACCGGAGCAAATTGCGAAAGCCTATTGCATTTGCAGGTGGATTTCAGTAAGATATTGACAATCATAGTCCATCGGGTCTCTCACAATCTGAGACCGACGGGTCAGATGAAATTGGGTGGACTGTGGGCCCCTGATGTCGGGCATAGAATTGCCCCTCATAACCCGGAGGTCGTTGGTTCAAATCCAACCCCCGCTACCTCAGTTGAACCGCAGACCGTCAGGCCTGCGGTTTTTCGTTAGCCCGGCGGTCTTCGATCCATGGAACCTCATCCAAGAGGAGGATTCCCAATGAACCGAAGACCGCCGGGCTTAAAACTCTCTCGAGCTATTTCTGGCTTCTTGCAATACAAAGCTGCGGAAGCTCTCAGCCCTCGCACGCTGCAAAGTTACGAGCATGATTTGAATTGGCTTTGGTGCATGAAAGGGTAGACAAAAAAGGCGTGAGCCAGTAACTTTGGGTTTATGCCTAAACACACAAAGCCCGCCTCACGCCCGAAGACATTATACCGCGTCAAGAATTGGTCCGAATATGAGAAGGCGCTAGTACAACGGGGTTCCATCACCTTCTGGCTCTCCGAAGAATTTGAAAAGGTCTGGTTGTACACGGGCGAAAAACAGCGCGGCAGCCAGTTTGATTACAGTGACCAGGCGATTGAGATCATGTTGACCCTGAAAGAAGTCTTTCATCTGACTAATCGCGGGGTGGAAGGCCTCGTGCGTTCGATGTTTGAACTGCTGAAGCTGGATTTGCTGGTACCCGATCATTCGACCTTGCCCAAACGGGGCAAAACCTTAAAGGTGAAATTGCCCAGGAAAGCCAGGGGCCCGTTGAACGTCGTGTTGGATAGTACCGGGTTGAAAATCTATGGGGAAGGCGAATGGAAAGTGCGGAAACATGGCTATTCTAAGCGGCGCACGTGGCGCCGCTTGCATCTCGGCGCCAATCCCGCCACGGGCGAGATTGACGCGGCGCTCCTGACGGAGACTAGTGTGAGCGATGATACCGCCGCGCCGGACTTGTTAGACCAAATTGAAGAAACCGTGTTAGTGTGTGCCGCCGATGGCGCGTATGATAAACGGAAAGTCTACCAAGCGCTCCAGACGCACTCGCCGGACGCGAAGGTGTTGATCCCCCCGCGCAAGAACGCCCGCATCTGGCAACATGGCAATTCAAAAGCGGAGCGGCTGAAGCGCGACGAGAATTTGCGTGCCATTCGTCGGCAGGGACGGCAAGCCTGGAAGGCCACTTCAGGCTATCACATGCGTTCGCTGGCCGAAACGATCATGTTCCGTTTGAAAACGATCTTCGGCGATAAACTTTCTGCACGGGGATTGGAAACTCAAAGAAGTCATCTCAAAATGAATGAAATCATGTAAGGGCTGCGAAAAAAGGCCTGATTTTGCGCGAAAATTCGATGTTTGCTTTAAGATTCTACTTGAATTACTGCATTTTGAGATGACTTCAAACCACTCAGGCCCTGATCCGGTGCGCGGCCCTCAACAAAATGACCCATCTAGGCATGCCACAAAGCTATCAAGTCGCCTAAACTCTCGGCACAGAAGGACAGATTACGCCTATTTCTCGATTCATGCACCAAAGCCCTTTGAATTTGTGGCTGGAGCATGTTGGGGACAAAGATGTGGGGCGGATCACCACCCAAGACCTCCGCGCTTACCTGGCTTGGCTTCGTGCGGACTACAAACCGCGCCGCTTTAGCCGAGCCGATCACCCGCTCTCGCCTAAAACTGTCCGCAACCATTGGGTCACGCTCGCTGCGTTTTTCTCGTGGGCCAGTCAGGAGCTTGAACAGCCCAATCCAATGAAGGGTGTTCCCCCACCCAAATTTGAAGAGGCGCCGGTTGAGCCTTTCACCAAAGAAGAAATGGAAGCACTGCTCAAAGTCTGCGATCACTGCCAGGAAGCGCAACCTCGCAACCGACGTCGGTTTGTTATGCGCCGGCCGACTGGACACCGCGATCACGCGATTGTTTTGATGCTGTTGGATACCGGGTTGCGTGCCTCCGAACTGTGCTCCTTGAAGACAGGCGATGTGGACTTGAAAACTGGCAAGGTAGAAGTTAAACACGGCCAGCAGGGCGGAGCGAAAGGCGGCAAGGGCCGGACGGTCTTTCTGGGCAAAGCCGCCCGGAGCGCGGTGTGGCGCTATCTGGCTCATCGTGAAGAGAACCCCGATCCCGCGGCCCCGTTGTTTATCGGGAAGTTCAATCGTCCGCTGAACCGAGATGGCTTGCGGCAGATGTTGGGTACATTGGGAGAGAAAGCCAAAATAAAAAAGTGTCATCCTCATCGCTTTCGACATACGTTTGCCATCACCTATCTGCGTTCGGGCGGCGACGTGTTTACGCTGCAAGCGTTGCTGGGGCATAGTTCGCTAGAAATGGCGCAACATTACGCGCGGATTGCTCAAATTGATGTTGAGCAGGCTCATCACCGCGCCAGTCCGGCCGACAATTGGCGTTTGTAAAATCATCAGCGTTATCAAGAGTCCCGGCTCTACCTTAAGCCCCGAGCCGGGACTGCCTTTCCTCGTTTTTAATTCACCATCTTCTGAGCGATGGCCGTCAGCGCTTCCAACAATTCCTTTTTGTTTCGCTTCTGCAAGAAAGCCTCTAATTCGCTGTTAGCCGCCGGCGCTTCATTCGATTCAGCCGGTAGGTGGCGAATACGTTCCTGCACTTCATCAGTTAGTAAAGAAGCATAGGTTTCATCAGTAATCCGGATGTCGTCGTGCATCAAGTTCTGTGAGATAGCCTTATAGTCGGCCATCGAGTGGGCACAGCGTAGCGCATGTACCGCATGCCCGTGACGAAACTTGTGCGGGCTTTTGTAAGGCACGCTGGCTAAGGCAAACAAAGCGCGCAGGCGCTTGGCAATCGCAATATTTCGATGGGCACCCGCGGGTTGAGCTGAGAGAGTCTGTTCTCCCCACTGATTAATGATGGGCGTGTACCACATCGCTGTTGGGGGAAGCCGGCTTCGGATGAAGCTGTCCCATTTCTCTGCAATCGCCAACAAATCTGGAATCTCTAACAAAAAGGTCGTTGCCGATTTGCCCTTTTTGGTCCGGACGCCATATTCAAAGGGCCATTGGTAAATACGGCGGTTCAGAAGATCAACGGCCTGGATGGGCAAAGAAGTAAAAGCCCCATCACGCATCCCAGACAAGAAGAGTAGTGCGGCTGCTGCTTGGTCGCGCCATAAGGCTAGATCGCCCTCCGGGATTGGCGCGACAACCAACTTGCGCACCTCCTCCAATGTCAGGAAGATATGCGTTGAGGCGCGTTGAACCATCGCCGGAGGCCGCAAGGTGTTAATCCATGACATTGAAAGGTCGCGGAACTCGACGGCGTGTTCGGCCTTGCTCCAGAGGAGCAGTTGTTTGGCCGTTTGCACGATCTTCCTCAGGGAAGACGGCGCTAAAGGGCCGCTCTTGCCGTCACGCCGGGCACCCGCCAGATATCTGGGAAAGGAAAGTTCAATCTCTGGTGCTTGGGCCAGGAACACCTCATCCGCCCAGAGCAGCAGGAATTTAAGATAGAACTTATAGCGAGTGATGGACTTCGGGTTAAGTTGTAGCGTCTCCTGCTGATAGCGGGAAAATTCTTGGACGAGCAGGTAATTACGCCGATTGACCATTTTTTCTGACTCCTTTATTGACTTTGCCGCCACAACGCGGACATGATCCGGTCAGTAACGCCTGTTTGCCGTGGGTGTGACGGATAACCGGATTCTGAAATTTCACCACAGCTCTGCATCGGAGACAGTACGCTTCGTCTGGACCTAATCTAGAAGGCGTATGTGGCTTGCGCTGTTGACGAATCCAGGCCGCCAGTTCTTCCCCATTAATCCAGAGATGGCCGCGTCGGTCACGGGTGCATGGAAGGCCTTTCTTGACCCAAGCTCTGATGGTCAAGGGTGATACTCCCAATTCGGCCTCCAATTCCTTGGGGCGGTATTGCATGGGCAAAAGACCGGGAGCCCGCGCAATGATCGCCTGAGGCACGCTGCACGTCCTAAAAGGTTTGACCGGGGCATCTCTCATAAATTAGCCTTTCTGTCTGAGGACCTAATCCCAAATCTATCCGGCGAAGCCCGACTCTCTGGCTAGCTTACCTTAGAGGCGTTTGAAAAATTAGAATATTTTGCACGTTTGAGTTAAAACCGTGGATTCTCCTGGCTCAAGCTCAAATAGAAGCCAGCATGCCTGACATAAAGATTTGAAAAATTTGCATGATCAACTCTGTAGGCCTTCGTGGAGAGAATAGAGTACCACCATCTCAAGTACTCAGACCAATTCAAGGTACAATTTTGTTTGCTCAGCAGGGGCTTTGAGAGAGGTGAACTGCTGTGACTCGTAAAAAACGGGAACCAAAGTCCCCGGAGCTTATTGTTAAGCGCAAGGAATTTGGCGAGTGGTACCGCCGTCGCCGATTGGAGACCGGGTTTAAGGGAAATGAATTAGAGCCCAGAGTCAGTCGCGGCCAGGGATATGTCTCAAAAGTTGAAGGCGGTGTATACCCCATTCAGAAGGATTCCATTTGCCTCCTGGACATGCCTGTATTTATCGCTTTGGGGTCCATTGACGATGCACGCAAGTTGCTTGAGGGCCTTGAGCCGATGTTTGGCTCGATTGACAAATCCCTGCTGGAGCAAATCGCCGCAAAGGCAAGCGATTACCCGGACTTTTGGCCGCGCGATTCAATTGATCGAGATAGCATTCGAAGATTCGCTGCCTCTATTCCAGAGGCTTTTTCAAGTATCCCCTCGTTACCCAAAACAGAATCTAAGCCGTTGCCGGTGGAAGAAAAGCCTCTGGTTTCCCAACCAACTCAGCAACGATATGTCCCACTTCTCATTCCTCCAGTCCCTGAAAGTGAAATCCTGACCCTGGATGAGATGAATCTGCTGATCCTCAGGGAGGAAAGTCGGCAGCCTGATCCGAAAGCTATGGTGGGTTTCTGGAATCTGGTGGGGGAAGCTGCTGTGCTGCCCTGGCTATGCCAGCGATCCATGCTAGCGTTGGCCTTGAAACGCTGGGATGAGAACCTGACCGTTAATCATCTGGAGTATCTGTTTCTAAACGCGATGGTGGTTGAGACCGCGCGTCGCTACAGCGGCCAGGCTGAACCCTTACCCACTCAGTTAGAAACCATGGTGCGAGATCTGGGGTGTGTGGCTTGGCTAGCCATACGTTTATCTGAGGGCAATACACCTACCCCTAAAATTTCGTTGGCGAACTTGCAGGAGCATTGGCCGCAATCGCAGGTCGGTGATTGGGGCTGGTTGAGACAAATAGCCCGGAGTGGGCCGACGCAATTGATTGTCCATGAGGATGGGGTGTGTGAATTTCACTCACACGTCGAGGCGGAATTCTGGGCCGCGCGGTATTTACTTTCGATTTCCTTGGACGAGATATTGCGGATTGCGCGCAGCATGGGACGCCCATTTGGTATTTTGCGACAAGCCGTGAGTTATCTCCATTTCACTCATCGGGATGATATGGTACAGAAAGTCATTGAGACGCTATTGGAAAACTCAGAGCCACAGCAACTGCAAATCCGCTATTTGGATGCAGCGGATCTGCTGGCAGTCTGCGAAGCCAAAACAAACCAAGCCTTACGGTTTCTCTGGAAGACGGTCACGGAGCAGTTGTGCGAGTTGTGGGAAGAAATTGAATCACCCGAGTGGCGCGATCAGATGGCTCGAACTATGCGTCACCTCGACTGCGACTCATTCCGGCGGATGATGAAACAAATACTTTACTCTGACACCAAGTTGGTGGAACAGCGGGAGGCTGCTTTGCGGGGATGTGCGATCCTCGGGGGCTCGTTTGCCGTTGAAACTTTGAAAAGCGTGATAGCTGATCGTGTTCTGAAGCCTAAGACTCCGGCGCCCCAGATTAATGCGGATGAAATGCGGGACATGATTTTAGTTGCCGCCATGGACTTGCCTTCCATCGAACGTGCCTTGTTGGTGGAGTTTGGGGCCGCGCTTGATGCGGACTATTCAATTGAATATTTGCGGGCGCTTTCAAACGTCGGCAATCTACCGGTCTTGCGGGCGCTTCAACGCATTGCAGAGGATGAAAATGCTCGGCCATTAAACAGAGAAGCCAGATGGAAACTTGAGGAAGGCTACACTCCGGCGCATGTGGCGCTGATGGCTCATGAGTTGGAAATCTGTCGTAATCAAAAGACCTCCCCAACTTATCAGCAGGTTGTCCGGGCCAGGTTTCTGCTGCAACGTTCATTTGCTGTCTATCGCGAAAGCTCGGCGGATTACCCCGGTAGCTTGCTACCGCGCACATTAGCCCAAGAACTGGCCCAACTTTGGGCCACAATTGAACTGAATGATGATATTCGCGCGGAGGCTGCCCACGGCCTGACTCTTGCCCAGGCTTGGCCGGCGCTTGAAATCTGTCTGACGACCTTGCCATTGGTCAATCAACCGGAGGCTGAGGAACGTCCGACTTATTTCTTGCCTGACTTGCTACTGAGACTATCTTCCCTAGAAAACAAATTCCTGCTTGAGCGTCTCTTGCCTGAGGTGGTTGACCCTGCTCAACGCGCCTTGCTGGTCCGCTGTTTGGGTCGCGCGGGTGGAGTAGTCTTAGATAAAAGGTTCGAGTCTGAACTGTCTCAACCCCAAGATGGTTTGGCAGCCGCCGCGGTGGAAGCGGTGGCTTATTCGCTGGGAATGGTGGCCGAGAGTCGGCTAAAACAAATTGCAGCCACCGATCAACGCGAGGTGATTCGGCGTAAGGCGAATGAAATGTTGGCACTCATCGGCAGTGAAGCGGCGCTGCCATATCTACAAGCGCAGTTGGCGAATCCGCGTGTCCATGACGAAGCCTGCTTTCAACTTGCTCAGTTGCATCATCCCTAAGCGGAAGAGTTGCTGATCCAGGAAGCTAAAAGCTCACTGCGAGATAAGCCCTACTTGTATCTCAGCGCCTTAGCCGTTTCTGGTGGCGCAGTGGCAGTGAGTGGATTGCGAGAAATCTTAGGGCCTGAACCGGGTCAGTTGCTCTGGGATTTTCAGCGGAATCTGGCCGAGGATACGGTTCTGCGCGCCGGCGAGGCTTGGCTGCGCCTGGCTGACGACACTTCCCTAACTGGCAAAAAGCAGCGATTGAAGTGCTGGTAAAAGACAAACGCCAGACGTTGATCCATAAAGTGCTTGAATTGGCCTTAGATGCTGAACATTCGGAAATCCGCTCATTCGCTTGGCATTGCTTGCGCCACGATGTGCCTGTCAACGCTTCCGAAGTGACTACACAGGAGCTTCTGTCTGGAATCCAATCTCTATGGAATAGAGTGGGCTTGGTGGAAAAGTATTATCTCGAACTGCTTCAGAAATGTCTGAGGGGCCTTAGTGTGGGAGGGCAATCATTCTCGGCGGAAATCCGCGCGCAGGTCTTGGGCGTTCTAAAGCCGTTACTCGAGTTATATCGAGAACCCGAAATGCGGACTCTCATGATGGCCGCACTCGCCTTCCCGGATTTTGTTGAAGCGGACGAGATAGTTGAAAGTTGTCTGACCGATGAAGTGGCCGAGTTGAAGGAAATAGGCCTACCTTTGGAGATCATGTTGCAGCAGGGTGTTCAAACGCTTGTGGAAATGGAGTCGCCTCGCATGTGGGATTGGTTAGTTAAACTGTGCCAGGCTAAAAGTGAAAGTTGGCCGGACTCGCAGAAATGGGCCAGCCACACTTTGGCCGAGCGAGCGGAGAGTAGCGGTCTCCTACATCTACCCAACGATTTGCGCGCCATAGTGTATACGGCGGCTGTCATTCATGGTATTCGGTTTCAGCGTACCGGCATGCGCACCCAGGCGATTTATCCTAATGGCCAAGTGGTTAACGTCTGAGCGATGAACGCCGGGCAAGTTTGATTCTGTTTCTAACCTACGTGTGGGAGTAGAATACTGAACATGATTGAAGACTGGATTACGACGGCGGAGGCCGTCAAGTTGACGGGCTATCACCGGAACCACATCCACCGCTTGATTAGGCAGGGAGGAGTCAAGGCACGGAAGTTTGGTCCAGTGTGGCAGGTAAGCCGGACGAGTCTGTTAGCCTATGCTCGCCAGGTAGAGAAATTGGGGAAGAAGCGAGGGCCGAAGTCGGAGAGTTGACAGATATGTTATAATGTTTATTAGGTGAACAATTCAACCCCTGAGAACGGGCCACGCAAGTGTTCTTAGCACTTACGAGGCCCTGACCCACACCCTGCCGGGTAAGCGGAGGGCATAGGCTGACGCGATTTTACCACGCAGGCGGCTTTGCCAACTCAAAGGCAGAGTCGCCCATTTTGATTCTCGCAGGCCAGGGTGGTCCGGGCTTACCACCGGACCACCCTGGCCCCTCGAAAAGGAGTCAAGCGTGGTAATCAAACTGCGTTCAAAGCGACTGGCCCAGTTGTTCGGCGAAGTTTGGGAACGCCTGCCCGAAGAAGACCGGGCGTTGCTCTCCGAATGGACAAGGCTGGTAGTAGATAACCCCAACTTTTTACCCAAGGGACAAATCCCGGT
>Ga0075431_100008239_pt1 | contig 10419 bp, 7 predicted proteins | sample RhiMetdeltSRZDD5_FD_75297 | JGI IMG/M metagenome (GOLD analysis project Ga0075431, IMG submission 75297) | Populus rhizosphere microbial communities from Tennessee, USA - Rhizosphere MetaG P. deltoides SRZDD5 | ecosystem: Host-associated > Plants > Roots > Rhizosphere > Soil | place: USA...
AGTCCGACTACTTCAAAGCTCGATTCGAACGTAGCGAGGCCTATCAGATCAGAGCCCGATGCGCTAAGCCTTCAAGTGTTACTTACTCCGTTCCGGTGGACTTACCTGCTTCGCCGCATCGAGCTCGACATATCTTGCGCAAGAAACTCTTTCTCGAAGAGGTGCATCTCACTGACCATTTTCTCAGGTGGCTGGCTCTCGGGTATGAGAGACGACAGAATGACCAGCCTAAATGTTTCAAACAAAAAGATTGACTCGACTTTCGGCTGCTCTATAATGAGCAGGTGATCATCTGAAGGCAAACCTCGTCAATTCTTCAACATCCCTGAAGGGTTCGCTATGAAACTCGCATCGAAGCTCCCACCAGTTGTCGCGTCTGTGTTGGCTTTGACCTTAGCGTTTGGACCGCTGCCGTTAATGGCCGACAAGAAGAAGGACAAAGACCGCGAAAAATCACTGAGGCAGGAGACGTCGGACCAGTTCTTGAAGAAATGGCTTGATCAGGACGTCCTTTACATCATTACCGACGAAGAGAAGGCAGCCTTTAAGCGCTTGACTACTGACGACGAGCGTTACCAGTTCATCGAGCAATTCTGGCTGCGGCGCGATCCTTCCGCAGATACCATCGAGAACGAAACACGAGATGAGCATTATCGCCGCATTGCTTATGCCAACGAACGCTTCGCTTCGGGCAAGCCCGGCTGGAAGACCGACCGGGGGAGAATCTACATCACTTGGGGCCCCCCTGACCAAATCGAATCGCATCCGAGCGGCGGCAGCTATCTGAGACCCCCGGAAGAAGGCGGAGGAACCACCAGCACATTCCCATTCGAGGTCTGGCGTTATCGTTACTTGGAAGGGCAGGATCTCGGCAACGAAGTTTTGATTGAGTTCGTTGATCCGACCATGAGCGGTGAATATCGCATGACGTTAGATCCCGCCGAGAAGGATGCTCTTCTCTATGTTCCCAACGCCGGCCTAACTGACATGGAAGCTATGGGGCTGGCGAGCAAAGCCGATCGCTTTAATAACACGGATGGCACCCGGCTCGGCGCGGCGATGGGCGGACGTGGCATCCGCTACAATCAATTCGAGCGCCTCCAGCAGTATGTTGCTTTGCAGCGTCCTCCTCAGATCAAGTTCAAGGATCTTGAAACGGTCGTCAACACCAAGCTGTCCTATAATCTTCTTCCTTTCAATTACCGCACGGACTTCATCAAGATCACTGAAGACACCGTGCTAACACCCATCACTATCCAGCTTCAAAACAAGGACATGACGTTTCAGAACAAGGATGGTGTCCAGAGAGCCGCGGTGAATATTTACGGAAGAATTTCCACCATCACTGGGCGTGTGGCTCAAGTGTTCGAAGACGTCGTGGTTCAAGATGTCCCCGAATCGCTCTTCAAACAAACACTCGATAGGAAATCTCTTTATCAGAAAGCAGTGCCGTTGCGGTCTGGACTATACAAACTTGAGCTGGTTCTAAAGGATCTTAACAGCGGCAACGTGGGTACCATGTACAAGGGCTTTACCGTGCCGAAGTACGAGGAAGACAAGCTTTCGACCAGCAGCATCATTTTGGCCGACAATATCGAGAAACTCTCCTTGAAGCAGGTGGCGCACGGGCAGTTCGTCATTGGTGGCTCCAAGGTTCATCCAAACGTGGTTGATATCTTCTCGCGCGAAAAGACCATGGGAATTTACTTCCAGGTTTACAATCTAGGAATTGACGAAAAGACCCAGAAGCCTTCAGCCACGATCGAATACGTCCTGAAGAAGGGTGACCAGGAGATTTCCCGTTTCATGGAAGACCAGGACAAGCTAGCCGGGGCCTCGCAGCAGATGACTCTTGAGAAACTCTATCCGCTGAGGGACCTCGAACCTGGTCGTTATAGTCTGGTGGTCAACGTTACAGACAACCTAACGAAGCGAACCATTTCTCCGGTCGCCAAGTTTGAAGTGCGCTAAGAGGAAACTGAGAAAGCAGTGACTTGTTTCGCAAAGTCTTGAATCAGGTCTTGATTTGGAGCAAGAGATAGAGGCCATGAGAAACACAAGAATTCCCGAGCTTCTGTGTAGGGTCTTTCTCTCAAGCTGTTTGACAGTAGGCACGGCAGCGTCCGCGCTTGGAGCCGCGGGTGGAGGGGTGTCTGGAGTTGTGCGCGACCCTCATGGCGTGCCGCTGGCTGGTGTCATGGTAACGCTGCTTCAGGGCCGCTTCAATTCCAAGGCGGTTCAAACTGCGACAACGGATGCTGCGGGCCGGTTTGAGATCAAGGACGTGCTTCCGGGTCTATATTCCTTGCGGGCGAATCTGGCCAGTTACCTTCCGCTAATCAAGTCGGGCATCGGCGTCGCGTCCGGTAAAATGGCCGAACTGAGTCTAATCCTGGAGACTCTCTATCTTCAGTCGGTTTCGGGAAGCTCGTCGGGAGAAGAAAACGCTGTGAAAGAGGACATAGAGTCGGTCCTGCGATCAGCCTCTTCCACTCGTCCAATTTTGCGAGTCTTCGACGCCAATGCTGGCGACAGCGAAGAGTGGGGGCAATCAACAAACCGCGGCAGAAGCGGAATCCGTGGCGTCGTGAGCTTTTCCACCGCCGCATTTTCCACGGCACCGGACCTTGCCAGCGCAGGAAATACCTTTACCGATTTTGCCTTTATCAAGGATGTCAATCCTGGAACAACGTTGGTCGTTGCGGGAGTGTTGTCCGACTTTGGCTTTGCCGAAGTGGACTCGCTGGTCAGGCTTCGAGGGAACGACCGGCACATCGCCTCCGTCAGACTTAGTGTTGGCATACTCCCCTATCTTTCGGATTCCTTGACGCCGCTGTTGGACCGAAACGTTCGCAGGTTGAACATGTACAATCTTGACCTTCAGGACGAGATCAAGCTTTCTGAAACGCTTTCGGTCATCTATGGGGCTGAGGTGCAAATGACCGACCCGAGCACGCGGGGTTCTCGATTTCGTCCGCGGTGGGGTTTCAAGTTTCAACCCTCGATGAGACGAAACTACACCTTTATTCGGACTTCCTCTCTTCCGCAGATGCAAAGGACGCTGGACTTGGGAGATGGGGACACCATTGCGCTGACTTCACCGTTTCAGCATGAGTTTGGCAACCGGCTGAACTTCGGCGTGAGTCGCATCACCCACACAGAGTCTGCAATGAGTCAAGCTTTAGGGGCGAATTCGCAGTTTATCCTGGGCGTCTACTCCGACGATTTTTCTGCCAATCAGGTGGCGTTGGGCGAGGGCGCCAACCAACGAATCTTCAATACCGCCCGAGGCGCGCGGGTAGCTTACGGGCGTAAGTTCTCAAACCGCCTCGATACTTTGATCGGGTACACCTATGGCGTGGGTATCGAGGCCAGCCGCGACTTTGCGGAATTGAACCCGCGAAATTTCCATGTGGTCACCGCTCGTGTGAGATCGGAGGTTTCCCTGACTGGGACTCGGTTTGCTGCCACCTATCGTTGGGTTTCGGGTGATTCGGTCACTATTATCGATCCCTATCAGGATTTATTTGATTCGGCTTCTCCCGGGGTCAGTGTGATGTTTGCGCAGGCGATTCCTTATCTTGGAAGGTTTATCCCAGGCAGGCTTGAAGCTCAGGTCGACATGCGAAATCTCTTTGGTAGGGGTACCTCCGAGCTTTACCAGTCAGCCAGCCTAAGGCGAGTTGAGTTCGTCCAGCCTACCCGGTCCGTGCGCGGTGGCATCAAACTGAAATTCTAGCTGTCCCAAGGTCCTTTCACCTTCGCGCTAACCGCCGTTCCTCCAAACTGATACAATTTTTGGGATGGAAGAATTCCAAAAAGTGTATGAATCTTTGTCTCCGGCTTTCTGCTCTGTTGTAAGCATCTGAAAAGACTAAACTTATAGTCTCCTGATTCGCAAGTAGCGTTGGCATCAAAACTGCATCCGCTCGTCCTATCGATCTGGATTTCTGGTTACCTAAATGACAGTCAAATTCAGCTTTAAAACTGTCGTCATTGTTCTCATCACTGCCGCCCTGACAGTGTTGGGGCTGATTAATAGCGCCCAGAAATCGAAATATGTCACTCCAGATGACGGTTGTGGCTGGATCGCGACTGCCCACGGTCTCGAGGCCTACATTGTTGAGAAGGGCGGCCCAGGTCAGCGCGCCGGCATTCATCGAGGAGACATTCTGGAGGCGATTGGTGGCAAGAAGATGTCCAGCTCGGGAGACGTGTCCAGGAAGCTGGACGAGCTGGGTGTCTGGTCGCGCGCCAGTTATGCGCTGAGACGAGGCGAAGCCCGGTTCACGGCTACGGTCATTGTCACTCCGCAGCAAACACACCTGCGGTTTAAGCGGTTTTTGGAGATTGTTGGGTTCCTTTACTTGTTCATCGGTGTCTTCATCTTTCTGCGGCGCTGGCAGGCAGCTGGGGCGTTGCACTTTTACACGATTTGCATCGCTTCTTTTGTCATCTACTCCTATTCCTATACCAGCAAGCTGAATGAGTTTGACTGGACCATATACTGGCTTGACGAAATTGCCTTTCTGGTTTTACCTCCGCTATTTATCCACTTTTGTCTCTGCTTTCCGGAGAAGAAGCGGTTTTTGCAGGCTTATCCCTATGCGGTGGCCTTTCTCTACGGCCCGGCCGCTGTCTTGGCGGTTGTGCAAGTCCTGTTTATTTCCGGAGGCCTCAACTTCTTTCGGGCGCCGCTGGTGCTTCGCGTGTTTCTTGACAAGCTCCACACTCTGCATTTTGCGGGTTTCTTCGTTCTTGGAGTCGTCTCGCTGTGCCATACCTACTTTACCAGCGCCAACCGAACTCTTAAGCAACAAATGAAGTGGATTGTTTTGGGAACGACGTTCGGGGCTTTCCCATTCTTCGTATTCTATGCCGTGCCGTATTGGCTGGGAGCGGATCCTGCATTCTGGATGGAAGCGACGGTTTTCCCGTTGGTGCTTATCCCGCTGACCTTCGGCTATGCGATCATCAGGTACCGCCTGATGGATGTGGATATTATTTTCAAGCGAGGCGTAGCCTCTACCTTAGCCTCGTTGGCAGTGGTCGGTTTTTACTTCGGATTGATCGCCATTGTGAGCGAAGTATTTCGCGCCTCGGGCGCGAGCCGCATCTGGGTCATCATTTCGATCGTGGTGGCCGCTTTTGTGTTCTCTCCGCTGCGGAACTGGTTTCAGGTCAGAGTTGACAAGTATTTCTATCGGGATCGCTACGACTATCGCAAGACCCTCATTGAGTTCGGCAGGACCTTAGGAGCCGAAATCAACTTGCAGCGGTTGCTCGATTCGGTTGTGGAGAGAATCAGCCACACTCTCTCCGTGGACAAGATCGCCATTTTCCTGGTTACGGAGAACGCTCCGCGGCGATTCAGTCTGGCGAAGTCCATCGGGACGACATTGGCAGTCAGTGATACCGACCTGGGTTTCCTAGATCCGCAGAGACCGGCTTTGGCGAAGGGTTACCTCTTCTATGAGAATCTTAGAACTCTTGTGGTGGAGAGTCCCGAGTATCGTGGACCCCTGAGGCAATTGGATCTCAACTACTATCTGCCTTGCGTCACAAAAGGCAGCACGATCGCGTTTATCGGACTGGGGCGCACCACACAGGGAGAGCTGCTCACGAGCGAGGATGTTGAGCTTCTCCAGACGATTGCCGGTTATGTGGCGATTGCGATCGAGAACAGCCGTCTGTATCAATCAATTCATGAGAAGGCAGAAGAACTGCGCCGACTGAAGGACTACAACGAAAACATTGTAGAATCCATCAGCGTCGGCGTTTTGGTACTCGGTTTGGATGAGCGCATCGAAAGCTGGAATACCCGGATGGAGTCGTTGATGGGGGTCACTCGTTCGCAAGCACTTGGAACCAGCCTGGCCGATCATTTCCAGCCAGGTTTGATCGATGTGATTCATTCGCGGATGAAGGAGCGCTCGAACGGCTCCTCTGACGTCATCAAGCTTTACAAGTATCCGCTCAAGACCGGCTCAGGAAGCCTCTTTGTTGACGTCACATTGACACCCTTGTTCGGCCGGGATGGTCAGGTGACAGGGCAGTTGATGATTCTGGACGACAAGACCGAGCGGGTCAAGCTGGAGGATCAGCTGATTCAGTCCGAAAAACTTACTTCCATTGGACTTTTGGCGGCGGGCGTGGCTCATGAAGTGAACACACCGCTGGCGGTCGTTTCTAGTTACAGCCAGATGCTCTACAAACAGCTGCACAAGGACGATCCTAAGGTGAGGATTCTTGACAGGATCATTAAGCAGTCATTCCGGGCTTCTGAGATTGTCAATAGTCTTTTGAATTTCTCTCGCACAAATGGCTCCGAGTTCCGTTTGGTCGAGCTGCACGCCATTATTTCCGACACCCTTTCCCTCTTAGAGCACCAGTTCAAGACCGCTAGGGTAAGAGTGAAAAGGGAATTCAGTCCCGGGTCGCCTCAGGTTTTCGGAAACCAGGGCAAGCTGCAGCAGGTGTTCCTGAACTTATTCATCAACGCTAAAGACGCGATGCCGGAGGGTGGCGAGCTTTTGGTGAAAACGTCGAGCTATGATTCGGTGTTCCGTGTTGAAGTCATCGATACTGGTGTCGGAATCCGCGAAGAAAACCTCAAAAAGATCTACGATCCATTTTTCACGACGAAGGAGCTTGGACGAGGTACCGGGCTCGGTCTCTCGGTCACGTATGGAATCATCCGGGAACACTCCGGAAAGATTTCCGTCGAGTCAAAGCCTGGACACGGAACTCGTTTCGCCCTTGAATTGCCGGTTCCTAGGAAAGTTGCCAATGTCTAGTCACGAAGGATCCATCCTAGTGGTCGATGATGAATCCGCCATTCGGGAGAATCTTGAGCTGTTACTCTCGGATGCCAACTATAAGGTCACTCTTGCCGAAAATGGGACTGAAGGATTGCGAAAGGTCGAATCCGAGGTTTTCGATCTCGTGCTTTTGGATGTGATGATGCCAGACAAGAACGGCTTGGAAGTTTTGAAGGAAATTCATGAGTCCTCTCCAGAAACGGCGATCATCATGATTACCGCTTTTGGCACTATCGAAAACGCGGTCAGCGCCATTAAGGCGGGTGCCGCGGACTACGTTACCAAGCCCTGGGACAACGAAAAGCTCCTCCTCGACATCCGTAACGGAATTCAACAGCGAAAGTTGCAGGTGGAAAACCGGGAACTAAAGAAAGCTCTGAAGCAACGGTATGGCTTCTCGAATATCGTGGGCAAGAGCGAGAAGATGCTAAAGATCTTCGATCTGGTGGCTCAAGTGGCCCAGAGCCGCAGCACTGTGCTGATCCAGGGCGAAAGCGGAACTGGCAAGGAGTTAATCGCCAAAGCTATACATGCCAACAGCAATCGGTCAGAGCATGCTTTCGTGACGGTAAACAGCGGCAGTTTGCCCACCGACCTGCTGGAAAGCACGCTGTTTGGGCATTTGAGAGGTGCGTTCACGAGCGCGGTCTCGTCCAAAAAGGGGTTGTTCGAAGTAGCCGATCACGGGTCGATCTTCTTCGACGAAATCGGGACAATCAGTTTGGAGACGCAGGCGAAGCTGCTGAGAGTCCTCCAGGAACGCGAGTTCATGCGGTTAGGAGGCATTGAGACGATTAAGGTTGATACGCGTATCGTCGCAGCTACAAACGTGGAGCTGAAGACTCTCGTGGAGCAAGGGAAGTTTCGCGATGATCTCTATTACCGGCTTAATGTCATCTCGATTCAGTTGCCTCCTCTTCGAGAACGCAAAGAAGATATCCCCCTGCTAGTTGTACACTTCGTGCAAAAATTCTGCGATGAAAATGGCAAACCGCACTGCCGGATGGCGCCGGAGGTTCTGAAGGTTCTGGTCGACTATGACTGGCCGGGCAACGTCCGCGAACTGGAGAATGTCATTGAGCGGGCAGTAGTCCTGGCCCCAAAGCAAGAAATCACCCTGGACCTCATTCAAGAGCACATCGCATTGCCTTCGGCTAAGCTCAAAGTGGAACAAGTCTCTATCCTGAACGGACAGTCGCTCTTTGAGATCGTTGATGGGTTCGAGAAAAAGGTCATCATTCAGATGTTGGAGAATGTTAGTTGGAGCCAGACCGAAGCTGCTGAAAAGTTTGCCGTTCCTCTTTCGACGCTCAATTCAAAAGTGAAGCGGCTCGGAATCGATATCAAAAGAAAGACAGTCCGCTGACCGTCCCCTGAGTCAGACTGCCGTGGCCTGACGCTCCCACCTTCCTGTATTTCATCCCTTCCGGTAGTATTGCTTTTTGGGATACTATCGTCTGCCTCTTCTGGCGTCAGTGTCACGCTTGATCCCATAACAGGAGCTTATCGTTGTCCCTGATCGAACAGCTGAAAGCCAAGGCCAAAAAAGCCAACAAGCGAATCGTCTTGCCTGAAGGGATGGAGGAGCGCACGCTCGTGGCAGCGGCGAGGTTGGTGCAGGAAGAACTAGCCAGAGTCACGCTTCTGGGGAAGCCGGATGCCACCCGCGCCCGGGCACGAGAGCTGAACCTGAGGCTCGATGATATTGAGGTTATCGATCCGAGCTCGTCGGCGGAACTTGAGCGTTTTGCCTCTCTCTACTACGAGAGGATGAAGCCCAGAGGGATTACACGCGACGAAGCGTTGGGGCGGGTGAGAGACCCCCTCTACTTCGGTGCCATGATGGTCAGCATAGGGCAGGCGGACGGATCGGTGGCTGGTGCGACCAACACCACGGCTGAAACAGTTCGTGCAGCGCTGCGCTGCATCGGGCTGAAAGACGGCTGCTCCATCGTTTCAGGTTTCTTTCTGATGATCCTTCGAGACCGTCGCTTCGGCCAAGAGGGTGTCTTGCTTTTTGCGGATTGCGGTGTCGTACCTAACCCTGATGCCTCGCAGTTAGCGGATATTGCGATTGCAACTGCCGATCACACTCGCCTACTACTGGAAATCGACCCTCGAGTCGCGCTCTTGTCATTTTCAACGAAGGGAAGCGCAAAGCATCCCCTGGTGGACAAGGTTGCTGAGGCAGTGCGCACCGCCAAAGAACGAAAACCCGACTTGCTGATCGACGGAGAACTGCAGGCAGACGCAGCTCTGGTGGCTGCCGTTGGAAGGACAAAAGCGCCCGGCAGCTTGGTGGCAGGAAACGCGAATACGCTGATTTTTCCAGACCTGCAGTCCGGCAACATCGCTTACAAGCTGGTCGAGCGATTGGCTGGGGCGGAAGCCGTTGGACCGGTGCTACAGGGGTTGAAGCGGCCGGCCAACGATCTCTCGCGAGGATGCAAGCCAGAAGATATTGTGAATTCCGCAGTCGTCACCGCGATTCAAGCGACCCTGAATGGCGGCCCTCTCCCGAGGGGTTAAAGAACTTGCAGAGCTCAGGCGGTTGCCGAAACCTGTCGCTGTTGCAGGAAGCACTCGCGGCAATAGACAGGACGCCCCTGCGTCGGCTTAAAGGGAACCGTCGTTTCCTTCCCACAGCTGGCGCAGGTTGCCACTGTTTCAACTTTTGTTCTTGGGGCGTTTAGGGCCTGATTCCTTTTTGACTTGCACTCCTTACATCGTTTGGGCTCGTTCCTGAAGTTCTTGGTTGCATAGAACAGCTGCTCACCAGCAGAAAAAACAAACTCCGCCCCACATTCGACACAAACGAGCACCTTATCCTGATATTCCATTCGCAACTCCAATCGCTAAGCCCGCCACTACGATCACTTGCTGCCAACGAAGTTCAAGTTCAGTCAAATTGAAAGCAACTCCCCCTCCCGATTGTGAAGAGCGGGCAGCTGAAAACCGGCTGAGGGAGCTTCAACATACAAATCAGTCGTAGTCTCTTCTAATTTTCTTCCTATTCCGCTTTCGAGCCAGCGCCTGTTTCACCCGCTTTTTCTCCCCAGGTTTGAGATAGAACGAGTGTCGCTTGACCTCTTTGATAATGTCTTCCGTCTGGACTTTTCGCTTGAATCGGCGAAGGGCATTTTCCAGAGATTCTCCTTCTTGGAGTCTGACCTCAGCCACTCGAGTGACCTCCCTACTTCGAGAGAATGAATTTGCTTTCTACAACCGGCAGAAATTACTGAATATCGCCATCAATGTCAAGCAAGAATCAGCGAATTCACGCGCCCTTCAAAGAAAGGCATGTTGCTACAAGGTCGGGGACCTGTTCGTCGTCACTCTTGATTGCATCAAGGCCTGTGCTCTCCAAAACGAGATTTGAATGCGGTGTGCTAGACTGGGCATTCCTTTGGCGGAACCCTTCCGTCGCCTTGGAGAATTCCGACGACACTGGCTGGCTGCCATTCAGTCGGTCGCGGTTCGTGATGGGAACGCGATCTAAGAATTGAATTCTCTTCTTCAAATTCCGGGCCTTCAGAGCTCCGAACTCCTTGCCTTCTCTTGCTGAGGTCTGTTCTTGTTGCCTCCTTTAGATCTCAAG
>Ga0075431_100008241_pt1 | contig 10418 bp, 9 predicted proteins | sample RhiMetdeltSRZDD5_FD_75297 | JGI IMG/M metagenome (GOLD analysis project Ga0075431, IMG submission 75297) | Populus rhizosphere microbial communities from Tennessee, USA - Rhizosphere MetaG P. deltoides SRZDD5 | ecosystem: Host-associated > Plants > Roots > Rhizosphere > Soil | place: USA...
TGACAGTGCGCCGAGACGCACCAGTTGAGGCCCCATTCGAGCATCGGCAGTCCCTGGCCACCCGGCAGCGGTAGGAAAGGCGGCTTGCCATCGAACTCGAACACCACCTGGGGTCTGACCCAGCGACGCAGGCCGGCGGGACGGCCGATTCGCACATGGAAATCGGCGAAACCATCCTCCACGACATGCTCTGAGTAGAGCAGGGCGATTCCGTCCGCGACTGCCGGAAGCGACGACTCGATGCAGGTAACGACCGGTCCGGTGCGTAGGCGCAGTCCAGAACCGGACAGGCGGCGGCGGAGCTCCCGTTCGTCTAGATCGGCGACCTTCAGCGATGCACCGGCTCGACCAGGCCGAGACGGTTGAAGTCCCGCAGCACTTCCTCGATCGCTGTTGACCACTGTGCACCATCCTCGTCGCTAGGCGCCGGCAACCTCAGTCGTGCCTCGAGCTCGGGAACATTCATAGGGCCATCGGCTGCCATCAACGTGCGTAGTACTTGGGCGGGGAAGCGCTCCAGAAGATGGGTGCTACCGGTGCGTGCATTACGCACCACGATGACCCCATCGAACTCCCGCCAGGCGATAGCATCGGCGGAAAGGCTGGACCAGCGCAAGGCTTGAACCCGAGCTGAGCGGGGGTGCTCTTACTTCGTCGTCAGGGACTCCAGATAGGCGACGATCTCGGCCTCATACCATTTCACCCCGGCAGTTGGCTCGAAGTATCCCGTGCCGGTGTACTCGAGCCAGATTTCCTGGATCTTGCCGGCGTCCAACACGGGGGTCCATCCTTTCGCCACGTTCAGCTGCGCCGCTACCAGATGACGCGCCACGTCGTTCGACGGCCCGCTCATGTTAAGGACCGCCAGAAAGGTAGTCTCCGGCGGATAAGGCGATGGCGAAAACGTAGCCGCGAATAGGCTAGCCGTCGTAGTCGTAGTCGTAGTCGACGACAGGCTAAGAGTAGAGGCACCACCAGCCGCTGCCGCGTCAGTAGTCGCCTGGTACGGCGATGGCCATTCGCCGAAGTTTTCCGGTTGACTCCAAAAATATGGAGAAGCGCCCGAGCAAACCTGTTGCTCGTGAGGGTGGCTCGTGGGTCCAGACAAGTGGGCAGAGCTCGACAGGCACGTCTCCTGTCCGAGCACCGGCCGGCTGACTAGCGTCATCAGCAGCGGCGCCGCGCCAAGACCTCCCCCGACTAGGCGTCGGCGATTCTTATCTGGACCCTCAGTGGCCCGGACAGCATCACGCTTTGGCTGCTCATGTATGTCGGTCATCGTTGCCTTTTAGGCACGCACGCTATTCGTTCTTGGCGCCCAAGCTTACCCTAATGGTTCGTTGCCGGACCATCTACCAACGAGGCCAAGCATGCCCTATACCATGGAAGATAACAATATGATTGTTTTAAGACATGTGTTCGATTGAGGGGGTGCAGTGAGCTTTATGTAAGATTCTTCGACATGGGGCCAGAGCCTCCAGGTCAACCAAATGTGGGGCACGTCTTAGGTCCATCGGACCGGCTACACATCGCGCAGGCCGCCGTGCTCGCGCCGTCTGCAGATAATCGCCATTGCTTCGGGCTTCAGTTCGCCGGCGAGCGCATTCTTCTCTTCGGCAATGACGCCTATGTAGGCGCTCCTTTTCACCGCAAGGTTCTCAGTTTGATCTCCTTCGGCGCAGTCGCCGAGAACATGCGGGTAGCGGTCGCCTCTCTCGGATACGAGGCCTGCATTCATTGGATGCCCGATGGCGCAGATAAGCCTCTGATTGCGGAACTGCGCCTGGCTAGGGCCGAATCTTCGGAGCCCGCACTCGATTCCGCGATATCGCGGCGGCACACCAACCGCCGCCTTGCCTACCACGGCCCCCGCCTAAGCGACTCCCAATTGGCTGCACTCAGCAAAGGCGTGGCCGCCATGGAAGGGGTTTCTCTGCGCTTCATGGATTCCCCGTCCAGCAGGCCGAAGCTGCTGCGGCTCCTGAGGATTGCTGAGGCCGAGCGATTCAACACGCGAGCATTGCACGAGGAACTGTTCTCAGCGGTGCGCTTCGACGTCGGCTGGCATAAGACGGTGGAAGGGGGGCTCGCCCCCTGCGCTTTGTCCGTGGAGCCGGGAATGCGCTGGGCATTTCGCCAAATCGGGCGCTGGCCTATCATGAATCTGCTCAGGGCGCTCGGCTTTCATCATGCCCTCGGTTTCAGAGCGGCCGACTTGCCTTGCCGCTTTGCCCCGCACTGCGCGGTCCTTGGCACCACATTGCCGATCGAGCGCGGCGCTCCAGCGGTCGGCATGGCGCTCCAACGCATATGGCTACGCGCCGCAAGCTGCGGGCTTGCCTTGCAGCCGTTCGCCGCTCCGGCCCTGCTTGCGCTCCCCGACTATGTCGATGTCCCGCCAACCACCAGGGACAGGCTGCGAGACGCATGGCGAGAGCTCGTGGCAGATACGCCAGTGATGGTCTTTCGCATGGGCTTCGCCAAGCCACCCGAAGGGCGCAGCGGACGGCCTTCCCCGAGCGCCTTCATACGGAATTGATACTAAGTTCCAGCGGTTCCGAGTGAGCATTGTCGACAGACTTTACAGTGATGATCCTATCAAGGCGCATAAGGCGGGTAGGACTCTGATTATTTGAAGCTATTCAATTCTGGCACACCGGTTGCTTTTGAGTCAGCGTCGAACCACCCCGTGGTTCAAAACGCAACCGGACTGGGAGACTGAGGATGAAACTGAAAACCCTCGCGGCAGCCACAGTGGCCGCATTGGCGCTGGTGGGCACAACCGTGCAGGCACAAATAATCCGCGCGCAAGACGACGACATCGAATGGGTCCTGGACCCAGTCACTTTGCAGCCTAAGACTTCCGGCACGCTAGCAGAGGGCGATGTCCTTGTTAGCGTATTCGAGTTCCCGAGCTACACGATCGGTGGTCAGAACGCGATCCCGGCGGGCCAGGAAGTCACGGGTATCTCGGTGCTTCAGATCGAGTCGATCGACGGCAACACGATCACTTTCACGCAGTTTTCCGGCGGCTTGAACGCTATCTCCCCGGTTGACGTGGTCGGCGGCGATGCCGGTGGAGGAGCGACGATCGCAGTGTTCCAAAACGATCTGAGCTTCGACCTTTCCCTGGATTTCGCGGACGACCCGGAGACGAACTGCACGAGCCTCGCCCAATGCGTCGCGGAAGGCACGGCAGGTACTCTGCTCCAGGTCGACGGTTTCTTCGGTGACGCCGACGAATTCTGGGAGTCGACCATTATTGCTGCTGGGGGATTGAACATTGGCACGGTCGCCGGTCTCAGCGGCACGAGCTTGGTCGCTGCCTTTAACGCCGCGCAAACGACGATCTTCAACTCGAGCGGTCCGATCGGCGGCATGGTGGTCGGCGGCAATGCGGCCTGTGATCCCACAGCGCTCGGTTGCATCGCCGGTCCCACACTTTCCGGGACGATAACTGGCGGTTTGGACCTCGGAGCTGACGGTGCCTTTGCGCGCAGCGACTTCGACGCGCAGAAGCGGCTCGCCGCGGTACCGGAGCCGACCACGCTGCTACTCCTTGGGGCGGGTCTGCTTGGGTTCGGCGCTCTGCGCCGTCGCAGCTAAACCAAACGCAACACGAGTCGAATCGGGCCCTGCGGGGCCCGATTTTTTTTGGGGCTTTCTTTTTACCTACTTTGTGCGCGTTTTAATGGCTGATCAGCTTAGGCGAACCGGTCGCCAAACCCATCGGCCGCCGGCGCCGTTCTTGCGACATACCCGGTACGCGTGCAAGCGCGATCCCAGCTGCGACAAGTAGTAGCGGATGTCCTGCTGCGCCATCGCGCATATGCACCAGGGCGAGCACCCGGCGCAGGGCTTTTTGCTCGAGTTCGAAGCGCGCCGACTCCCCGGCGGGCTTCGCCAGGCGCGGAAAGTCTTCGGCCGCCAGGGTCTGCAGCGTGAAGCGGCTCTTACCTGCTTTGACGAGAAGGCGCTTGTCCTGATGCTGGAGCGCGATTTCCGCGCCAAGCGAGTCTTGAGCGCCGCGAGCGTCACCGCGCCGGCGTAGAACTCGCAGCCGCGTCGGTGGATGGACCGCGCGCTGCCGCGCGAGAGGCGCTCGGCGTTCGAGTATCCCTTGAAACTGCCATGCGCCGGGAAGTTCAAGGGCGCAAACCCACGGCGGCGATGTGGCTGGAGCCGCGTGTGTGCGTGGAACGGGCGCGCGCTTGAAGGCAAAGGCGAGGTGGGCTCCCGCACCGTGCCGAAGGTGGACAACACGGTCTCCGCGCTGATCCGCGCCAAAGGGCTGTGCATGCCCGACTTCGAGGCGCTCACCGGGCAGATGCCGAAGGGAAGATATTCTGCGCCGCAGGTCCCCGCGGCCGAATTGATGGCCTGCTGGCCGGCCTTGGAGGCGCACGACCGGTGGTCTGCCGGCGGCACACGTAGCGGTCCACGAGGTCGGTAAGCTGCAACGTCACCTGCCCCGCCGGAATGCGTCAGCTTCGCCACGCGCAGAAGCCGCGCTCTGGGACTTGCCGGGAGCACGTGGCGTCGGGTGTGAACTCACGACGGCGCGTACGGCCCGCAGGCCCACTCGTCCAAGGCCCGCTTGACGCGGAACAGCCACCCCACGGGATGCTGAGCGCTCGGGACCGCGGAGCGTTCGCTTCCTGGGCGGACGAGCTTCACTGGAGCTCCGGTGGGTTAACCGCAGGGTAGGCCCGCGCGACACCGCCCACCCAGCTGGATTCTGCGGCCGAAGGGCAGGCCGTCTAAGTGCCCAGTCCAGATCCTAGACCACCCGTCCCAGCCCCAAAGTCGCGCGCCCTGGCCGCAACGCCGGACTCGCTGAGGGTTGGCTGTTGAGCGCTCGTGCCAACTACGGAGCGCGCCGAAGCGCAATCGGGCAGCCTGGCATAACCCGGAGCCCAAAAAGAATCGGGCCCCCAGTTGGGGGCCCGATTCGATACTGCTTGCGCGAAGTTTCTAGCTGCGACGACGCAGAGCGCCGAGCCCAAGCAAACCTGCTCCCATGAGCAGCAGCGTGCCTGGCTCGGGAATCCTAATGAAGGGTTCCCCGGCCATGATCCAGACGTTATCCGCGCCATTGTTCAGGTGGCTAAACCGGATATCGACTGCGAGGTGGGTATAGAGGCCGGAGTACAGCGCTGCGTTGAGCGCATCGCTGGTGATCGCAAAACCTGCTTCGTCAACACCCAAGGCCTGATTGACCGTTACGCCGTCGGTAAGCGGGTTAGCTGGATCATTGCAGGGGCCAAGGAAGACGTCACCGGTCGACTGGCTTACGCAAATCTCCGAGTGAACATTCGCCCAGATGTCACCAGCGGTCGGCAGGACGTCATCCACGTCCGTCGTCTGAGCTAACCCTTGTTGGGGAAGAATGCCAGTCCCATCGAGGGTGAAGGTGATGCAGTTACCAGCGTCATCACAGAGGGTCGCCCGAGCCCAGGCAAGGAGATTTTGCCCCTCCAGCGTGCCAGAGTCCCCCGTTTCGTTGTTCCCGAACATGACGACCAGTCCGTCACCGCCCAGCGCAGCCGTGAGTGCCGCAATATCGGCGTCCCACGACACGATGCAGCCGGCAGTATTCATATCGGCTTGACAGTCAGGATCGTTAAACCGGGTTTCCGGGTTTGGCTGGAAAACTTCTTGTGTGGTAAACGTGTTGGAGTTGACGATCGTGCCAAGCGCATGGTGGTTATCATGGGGTGCCGCCGGTCCACCGGCCGGATCACTCGGAATGGTGCCCGGAGATGTCGTGATAGATGTGCCCGACATGACAAATAACATGTTGTCCGAAGTGCCGGTCATCGCACGGAAGGGGTCGTCAATTACTGTTCCGGTGCCTTGCGTTTGTGTGCCCTGCCCCGCACCGTCGATCACGTTGACGATCGCTTCATTCGGCTTGTAGGTGAAGTCGAACCCCCCAAACAGGTTGAACTCTTGCTGGTAGAAGGAGAGCAGCCCCAGGGAATAGACTGAGAAGTCCCCAAATTCCAAGCAATTGTTCGCGAGGGTTGTGCCACAGTTTGCATCAGGCAGATTTACCTGAGCTTCGGCTTCATTCGGCATTCCGCCGAGCGCGAAGGCACTCAGGGCTGCTGCTGCAAACGTTAGCTTGAACAGCGGTTTTCTCATTTGAACTCCCTTCGGTTCGGTTCGGTGTAGCGAGATTAGGATGGGTCTTGCACCTCTCAGACGCAAAATGTGGGCCAGACTCCGAGAGCAGTCGGTAGCTAGTAAGAATCAGTGGCTTAGGTGTAATGGCCCAGCGCACCTCCGCGCTGCTGTAAGAATTGTCGACAGCTGTGAGCATGACGATCGTTTTCGCGGACGACGCGCCGCGCTCATACGAGCGGTCGGGTTGTCCGCCCGCCGGAGGCACGGAGAGGGCCCGCCCCGCGGCGAACCGGTCGTCTAAGCGAGCCCGTCTGCGTGCTGCGCCTCATCACGCAGCTGGCGCCGGGCAATCGCCTGTGCGATGCGTTGCAGGGGATTGCGGTAACCCATCGGACGCCACGTCCGTTTGTAGACGTAGCGGTACGCGTCGAAATGTAATCCCCATGGCGCGGCGAATACGGGTCCTCGCTGCAGAAGGATCTTGAGCACTTCGGCGGTAGCAACCCCGGCGCAAAGCTCGCAGGCGATGACCGTCGACGGGCCGCGCTGCTGCGCGAAGCTCACTTGGGTCCGATCTACGAGGTAGCTGCGCTGTAGCATCGCAGGCGACAGGCCGAGCAGGAAGCGCAGCGCCCGCTCCGTGTCCGATTGCCCCGCGAAGCCGAAGTATTGCTCGAACGTCATCTTGCCGGGCAGAAAATTGAGCAGGGCGACGCCCATGCCGAGCGGAGCGGCCGTGGTCGCCGGGACGCCAAGGCGCGCACAGGCGCCGAACGTTACGGTGCGCGCCTCGAACGCGAAGAAATCCAGTCCGTCGACGTAGACGTCCACGCCTTTCAGGAATTCATCGACGTTGCTTGCGCTGACACCGTCCGGGAAGTTGCGGAAGGAAAGCTCGGGGTTGATATTGCACGCCATCTCGACCAGTACCTCGAGCTTGGCTCGTCCAATTGTTGTGCAGGTCGCGCCAACCTGGCGGTTGAAATTGCCGAGCTCAAAGCGATCGCTTTCCGCGAGGTTGAAGCCACCGATGCCCAGGCGCGCGAGAGCGAGGAGGTGCGAGCCGCCGACGCCGCCGAGCCCCGCGATCGCCACTCGCTTGCCCCGCAACTTCGCTTGCTCATCGCGCGTGAGCCAGCCGAGGTTGCGCGCAAACGCGCTCGCGTAATCGAAATCCAGGTTTCGGTTCATTGCGCCTCCCGCAACGCCCCTCTGGAGCGCCTGCGTTATAGTCGTCCCCAATGTAGCAGCACTCCCGGTCGGGTGAAACGCTGGCGATGAACCGCGCTTTGCTTAGTGTGGCGATGACCGATGCCTTGGTCTCGTGGCGCAACGTCATCCGCCACGGCCGGCGCACCGCGATCGGTGCTTTGGCCGTGACTTTTGGCACGGTTGCTCTCATCGTCGCGGCCGGCTTCATCGAGTGGATCTACTTGTCGATGCGCGAGGGCACGATACACGCCGGGCTCGGCCATCTGCAGGTCGTTCGCTCGGGTTACCCGGAGCACGGCATGGCCGATCCGTTCAATTACCTTCTTGCCGACGACGCACCGGAGTTCAAGCGTCTGAAGCAAGCCCCCCACGTGCGAAACGTGGCGCAGCGCCTTCACTTCACGGGACTCGTTGCCTTTGGCGAGAACTCACTTTCGTTTCTCGGCGAGGGGCGCGACCCCGATAGCGAAGTCGGTGGCGTGGATGCTCTCATCATCGAATCCGGATCACCGTTATCCAATACCGTGGCGAACGGAATGTTGATCGGCCAGGGCCTTGCCGCCAATCTCGGCGTTAAGGTCGGCGATAAGGTTGTTCTGCTCGTGAACAAGCGCGGCGGTGCGCTCGACGGCACCGAGTTGACCGTGCGCGGCGTGTTCTCGACGCAGACGAAGGCCTATGACGACGTAGCGCTCCAAATTCCGTTCCACGTCGCGAATGCGATGCTGCAGGCGCATGGAGCGCACCGATGGGTGGTTTACCTGGACCGTACTGCGAACACCGCGGCGGCAGTGCGCTCGGCGCAGGCACTGCTCAGCAAGGATTTCGTCGTCGTCCCATGGTACGAGGCGGCCGACTTCTATAACAAGACGGTGCGTCTTTTCTCGCGCCAGGTTCTTGTGATGAAGCTCATCATAGCGCTCGTCGTCATCCTCAGCATTTCCAACACGATGATGCTGGCCGTGATGGAGCGCATCAGCGAGATCGGGACGATGATGGCTTTGGGGGTGCGCCGCGCGCGCGTGCTTTCGCGATTTCTCGTCGAGGGCCTCTTCATTGGCGTGATCGGCGGCGCCGCCGGTGTGGTGCTCGGTTATGTTCTAGCTGCAGGCATATCCACAGTGGGGATCCCGATGCCACCGCCGCCAGGGATGGCACGCAGCTTCGTCGGCGAGATTCTTGTCACGCCTGGCCTTGTGTTCGACGCGGTCTTGCTGGCGCTTCTTACCGCTCTCATAGCAAGCGCGTATCCGGCGTGGAAGGCGTCCCGCATGGTGATTGCGGATGCGTTGCGGCATGGCCGCTAGCCGAATGCGCTCGACGCTGCGAATGACCCACTTGCTGGGTCTCGCGGCGCGCAACGTCATGCGAAACACCGCGCGCTCAATCCTCTCCCTCGCGGCGATTGCCGCCGGTGTGGCGGGACTAATGCTGAGCGGAGGCTTCGTCAACGATCTCATCTTCCAGCTTGGCGAAGCGCTGATCCATTCGCAGTCGGGGCACGTGCAGATCGGCCGCAGCGGCTTTTTCGCATCCGGCTCGCGCGCGCCCGGGCGTTATCTCATTACGCCGGAGGACATGGCGCACCTTGCTCCCGAGAAGCTGCCAAATGTCGTGGATGCGATGCGCCGCGTCGGTCTTTCGGGATTGCTTAGTAATGGCCGCTCGAACTACCCGATCGTCGGTGAAGGGATCGAGCCGGATAAAGAGGCGAAGCTTGGCACATACATGGTTCTCGCCGAAGGCCGCGCGCTCACCTCGCAGGATCGCTATGGCGCGCTAGTCGGCGCTGGAGTCGCGCGCGCCATGGGTCTCAAGACCGGGAGCACGTTCAGCGTGGTAGCGCCCACCGTCGATGAAGCCATGAATACCGTCGATCTCGAGGTCGTCGGTGTTTTCCACAGTTTCTCGAAGGACTACGACGATCGCACCATTAAGGTCTCGCTCCAGACCGCGCAGGAGCTCATCGATACCAAAGGCGCGAACGTGATCGTGCTGCTGCTCGATGAAACGCGGCACACGACGCGCGTTGCGCGCAGCCTCCAGGAGCGGGCGCGCGCGCTGGACCTGGAGGTGAGGACTTGGGACTGGCTGAACGACTTCTACTGGAAGGCCGTCGCGTTGTACGACCGCCAATTCGGCGTGCTGCGACTGATCATCCTCCTGATGGTGGTCCTTGCGGTCGCCGGGGCGATCAACGTTGGCGTCCTGGAGCGTGCTGGCGAGTTCGGCACTATGCGCGCGCTCGGCAACCGCAGCGCTGACGTGGTGCAACTCGTCCTCGCAGAAGGCGCGCTCATGGGTGTGCTCGGCGCCTTGCTCGGCCTCCTCATCGGCTGGGCGGCGGCGTGGGGCCTTTCCACGCTCGGTATCCCGATGCCGCCACCGCCGAATTCCAATTTGGAGTACGTCGCCCGAATTCGGTTGTATCCGGGGCTCGTCTTCAGCGCCGCTGGCATCGGCATCTTGGCTACGGTAGCGGCCTCGGCAGTGCCGGCGATACGCGTAGCGCGCATCCCTATAGCGGAAGCTCTTCGACGCCTCGTTTAAGGTGTCGCCGCCGCCCGTCGTGCGTAATTCACAGTGTCGTTGCTGCACGACAAAATCGCAAGTAAGTGATTGATAACCCTTAAGAAAAACGCTATGGTCTTCCTCGCCTAGGGTGCCAGGCACAAAAATTTACTAAGTACCGGTTACAACGACATTTCTCTGCCAAGGGAGCAACGCAAATGGCTCATCAATCGGCTCTGCAGCGCGTACCGATGCTCGAAATCCTGCATGAAACGCCTCGCCTGGATCAACTCTTGGATCGGCCCAAAGTCGTGGCTCTGTCGGCGCATGCAGCTTGGCATACGTCGATCGCGGTGCGCTCAGACCAAATTAGCGCGGCAGAGGACTTAGTCTGCCGGCGTTACTCATGGCGCGGGTATCGCATAGGCGCGGAAGCAGCGTCGGCAGCGCCTTGCTCGGAAGACGGCTCCCGCGTCGTGCTGCTCGCGCAGAACGCGGGGCGGCTGATGGGCACGCTGACCGTGCGGCGCGACACGCCGCGCGGCCTGCTCGCGGAAAACGCCTAT
>Ga0075431_100008245_pt1 | contig 10417 bp, 7 predicted proteins | sample RhiMetdeltSRZDD5_FD_75297 | JGI IMG/M metagenome (GOLD analysis project Ga0075431, IMG submission 75297) | Populus rhizosphere microbial communities from Tennessee, USA - Rhizosphere MetaG P. deltoides SRZDD5 | ecosystem: Host-associated > Plants > Roots > Rhizosphere > Soil | place: USA...
TGGCTCACGACGAGGAGTGTGCGATCGTCTTCGGCCGGGGTGCCGCCCGTCCACTCCTCGACGCGCGCGAAGATCCCCTGCACCACCTCCGTGGGCGCCTTCCCCGAGAGCTCGCGCGTCACCTCGAGCAGACGCTCGATGCCGAACTCCTCACCGCTCGCTCGATGGCGCGCCTCGACGATGCCGTCGGTGAACATCACCAGCAGGTCGCCGGGCTGCATCTTGACGAAGCCGCGCTCGTAGGTGGCGTCGGCGAGCGGTCCGAGCACCGGCCCTCCCTCGCCCAGGAAGCGGGCCTCTTCGCCGGGCCGCAGGTGGAAGGGCGCGATGTGCCCGGCATTGACGTAGATGAAGGTGCCGTTGAGCTCGAGCTCGCCGTAGAAGAGGGCGACGAAGCGGCTGGTGAGCGTGCTCTTGTGGATGATGCCGTTGAGGCGCTCGACGGTGCGCACGATCTTGAAGTCGCGCGCCAGTCCCATGCGCAGCCCCATGTGGACGTCGCGCACCTGCAGCGCCGCGGGCAGGCCGTGGCCGGAGACGTCGGCGATGGCGAGGCCGAGGATCTTGTCGGTGATCGGGATCAGGTCGAAGAAGTCCCCGGCGACGCGGTCCATAGGGTCGGTGCGGCCGGCCATCTCGAACGGCGGATAGTGGGGCGCCTTGCGCGGCAGGATCGAGGCCTGGATCTTGCGCGCCTCGCGGAAGACCTCCTCCATGCGCTCCTGCCGCACCTTCTGGTTGATGGCGTTGCGCAGGATCTGCAGCGAGAAGACGATGTCCTCGCGGCTCGCCACCGGGTCGACGTTGAAGGCGAGGATGTAGTCCTCGTCGCCGACCTCGATGCAGGCGAACTCGCGGACCCCGAGGCTCTCCTCGAGCGTGCGGTCGACGCCCGGGTCGTCGGGCTCCATGTAGACGACGCCGTTCGTGACGCAGGCGTCGATGGGCGCGTAGGCACGCGGCACGCGCAGCCCGCGCTCCACGGGCTTGGCCTCGCCGAAGGTGTCGCGGATGACGTAGTCGGTCTGCTCGCGCTGGTAGATGCGCCCGCCCACGAGGCCGAGCTCGCCGCGGAACTGGTCGATGATCTCGCCGGCGACGCGGCGGACCGTGGCCTCGACGTTGCCCAGGCGCTGGATGGTGGCCACCAGGCGCTCCACCTTCTTCATCAGCTCCCGGTAGTCCACCGGCCGGCCCGCGACTGTCGGCATGGCGCGGAATATAGCGCGCGGTGGCTGCGAGCCCAGTCCACGGCGTCGCCATTGGTGGACCGGACCCCTCTCTCCCCGGCCAGCGACCACCCCTGCTGCTTGAACTCTGGACCCCTCTCTCCCCGGCGAGCGACCACCCCCGCTGCTCGAACTCTGGACCCCTCTCTCCCCGGCGAGGGGAGAGAGGGGCAGGGGAGTGAGGGGTGGCAGACCCACCCAGGGGAGGGGGTCGGGAGGGTGGCCGGCAGCGCGCTTTGCGCGCGGGGGGGGCGGCAGCGCGCTCCGCGCGCGGGGCGGCCTCAGCCGTTGTCGACGAGGACGGCCACCAGCCGGTCCTGGGCCAGCCTGCCCTGCCACGCCGAGGTGCCGTTGGCGAGGATCGAGAAGGCGTAGAGCCGCCCCGAGCGCGCCTTGGCGTAGCCCGAGAGCGCGGAGACGCCGCCGATGGTGCCGGTCTTGGCGAAGACGTTGCCGCGGTACGGCGGCGCGGTGAGCCGCTCGTGGAGGCTCGCCTCCGGCTCCCCGGCGTAGGGGAGGCTGCGCAGGAAGTCGATCCCCCAGCGCTGGCGGAACATGTGCTCGAGGAGCTGCGTCATCGCCCGCGCCGTGATCCAGTCGTTGCGCGACAGCCCGGAGCCGTCGACGACGTGGAACTGGTCGCGCGGCACGCCGGCCTTGCGCGCCACGAAATCGCCGACCGCCCGCGCGCCTCCCCCCCAGCTCCCCTCGCCGCAGAAGCGCGCGCCGAGCAGCTTGAAGAGGCTCTCGGCGTAGAAGTTCTGGCTGCGCTTGTTGGTCACCTCGAGCACCGAGACGAGCAGCGAGCGGTGGACGTGAACGCGCTCCCACCAGGGGCCTGGAAGGCGCTCCACCTGGCGGGTCTCGCCCATGACGGCGATCCCTTCCTCGAGGAGCGCGGCGCGGAGCGCCAGACCGAAGTAGGCGACCGGGTCGGGCACGGTGACCCACACATCGAGCGGGCCGCCGCCGGCGGCGAGGGCCCCGGTCACGTCCACGAGGCGCGACTCGGGCTCGCGGAGCACGCCCCAACGAGCGCCGCGCTTGACGGTGCGCACGCGGTTCCGCAAGAGCAGCGCGTCGACGCGCGGCACGAGCTCGAGGATCGCAGGACGCCCGGTACGCGACGCCCCCCAGCCGCGCAGGAGCTGGCAGTTGTCGTTGAACGAGAGCGCCGCCACGGGCGCCTCGTACCACCACTGCCGCTGCTCGGGCGGCCAATCTGGATGCGCGACCGACCCGGTGAAGAGCCCGTGCTCGAGGTAGAGGTCGCCGTCCACCTGCTGCACGCCGCGCTTGCGCAGCGCAGCCGCCCAGCGGCGGAACGCGGCGTAGGGGTCGCCATTCTCGCGGCCGGAGATCGTGGGGTCGCCGGCGCCCCGCACGGCGAGGTCGCCTGCCAGCACGCCGTCGGCGCCGAGCGCGCCGCGCATCCCGACCTCGGTCTCGAAGGCGTAGCCGGGGCCGAGCAACGAGAGCGCCGCGGCCGTGGTAAGCAGCTTCTGGTTCGACGCCGGCACCATGCGGGCGTCGGCGCGGTAGGCATAGTCGAGGTGGCGGCCGCCGAGCTCGACGACGCGCACCGCCATGTTGGGGATGGCGCGGGCCTCGCGCGCGACGGCGCCCTCGAGCAACAGATCGAGCGCCGCGACGGGCTCCGCGGCCGGCTGCGCGGCGAGCGGCAACGTGCCGCCGAGCGCGACGAGCGCGCCAAGGGCAACAAGGGCGCCGGCGGCGATCCGGAGCAGGGCGGGTCGGCGGCGACGGCGGCGGTGCAAGGACGGTTGGTTCGGCGCGCGAGCGGCTGAGAGTTACCCGGTGCGGACCGCCCACGGCGGCCCTCTGGAGGAAATGCAGGGCCGCCGCCAGCGGCGGCCCGCTCAAGGATAGCCGACGCCCCCGGGGATCGCAGCTCGCCGAGACGGGCGGGCGGCCGATCCCGGAGGGCAAGCGGTCCCGCTAGAGTGTCGGGATGAGCGAGTCGCTCACGCTGCCCGCGCCGCTTCGCGAGCTCGTCGCGCGCCTGCCCGACGGCTGCGAGGCGTACCTCGTCGGCGGCGCCGTGCGCGACTTGCTGCTCGGCCGCCCGATCGTGGACCTAGACCTCGCCGTGCCGAGCGGGGCGCTCGCGCTCGCCCGCCGTCTCGCCGACGGCCTCGGGGCCGCCTTCGTGCCGCTCGACGACGAGCGCGGCGTCGCTCGCCTCGTCTGGGAACGCGACGGCGAGGGGCGGATCGAGGTCGACGTCGCCGACTTCCGCGCCGCCGGCCTCGAAGGGGATCTACGGGCGCGCGACCTGACGATCAATGCGATGGCGCTGCCGCTTGCCACTCCAGCGGCGATCATCGACCCAGCCGGTGGGCGGCGCGACCTCGAGGAGCGAGTCGTGCGACTCCTCTCGCCGGAGGTGCTCGCCGACGACCCGCTGCGCACCTTGCGTGCGGTGCGGGTTGCAGCCCAGCTCGGCTTCCGGCTCGACGCCACTTCGGCCTCGTGGATCGCCGCGGCGGCGCCTTCGCTCGCCGCCGTCGCCTCAGAGCGTGTGCGCGACGAGCTCTGGAAGTCGATCGTCGCCCCCGAGCCGGCGGCGACCCTGCGTCGCCTCGACGAGCTCGGTCTTCTGCCGGTGGTCATCCCCGAGGTCGTTCCGGCGCACGGGCTGGCGCAGAGCCCGCCCCACCGCGAGGACGTCTGGACCCACAGCCTCTCGGTGGTCGCGCAGGCGGCGGAGCTCGTCGCCCTCGTCGAGCGGCTGGCCGCCGGCCGGCCGGCGGGCGATGCCGACCCGGCGCTCGCCTCGGCGCTCGCCCCCTTCGCCGCGCCGCTCGCCGTACGTCTGGCGCAGCCGCTCGCGGCGGAGCGCAGCGCCCGCGGGTTGCTGCTCCTCGCCGCGCTCTTCCACGACCTCGGCAAGCCGCCGACGCGCAGCGCCGGCGAAGACGGTCGCATCCATTTCTACGGCCACGAGCAGGTGGGCGCGCAGCTCGCGGCGGACCGCCTCTCCGCGCTGCGCTTCTCGCAGGCCGAGGTCCAGCACGTGGCGCGCGTGGCGCGCCACCACATGCGTCCGCTACAGCTCCAGCGGCCGACACCGCTCGGCGCCCGCGCCATCCACCGCTTCCACCAGGCAACCGGCGACGTCGCGCCCGAGGTCTGCCTTCTCTCACTCGCCGACAATCTGTCGAAGGGGCCGGAGCGCACGCGCGGCGCATGGCCGGACTTCGTCGCCCGCACGGCCGAGCTTCTCGACGCGTTCTTCTTCCGCCACGACGAGGTCGTGGCCCCGCCGCCGCTCGTGCGCGGAGGCGAGCTGGTCGCGGCTCTGCGCGCCGCACCCGGACCGTGGGTGGGCCGACTGCTGGCGGTGCTTGCCGAGGCGCAGGCTGCCGGCGACGTCACCACCCGTGACGAGGCGGAGGCGATGGCCCGCGCCTGGTGGCGCGAGCAAGGCGCGGCGGAGGGTGCAAGTTGATGGACCTCCTCTTCGACGGCACGAGCGACGCGCCGCTGACGGTGGCGCTTGCCCACGGCGCCGGCGCGCCGATGGACTCGCCGGGCATGAGCGCGCTCGCGCGCGGGCTTTCCTCGCGCGGCTTCCGCGTGGCGCGCTTCGAGTTCCCCTACATGCGGCGCCGTCGAGAGGGCGGCAGTCGCGGCGGCGCGCCCGACCGCGCCCCCGTTCTCGAAGCGACGTGGCTCGAGGTGATCGAGCAGCTCGGCGGCGGCCGCGACCTCGTGATCGGCGGGCGCTCCATGGGCGGTCGCATCGCCACCCACGTCGCCGACGGAGCGGGCGTCCGCGGAGTCCTCTGCTTCGCCTACCCCTTCCACCCTCCGGGCCAGCTCCACAAGCTGCGCACCGCCCACCTGGCCGGCCTGCGCACACCGACGTTGATCGTGCAGGGCACCCGCGACGAGTTCGGCAATCGTGAGGAGGTGGCCGAATACGCACTGGCGCCCTCCATCCGGCTCCTGTGGCTCGACGGAGCCGACCACTCCTACAGGCCGGCCAAGGGATCGGGCACCACCGAGCGCCAGCACGTCGAGCGGGCGGTGGAGGCTGCTGCCGAGTTCGCGCGGGGGTTGGCTAGGCCGGAAAACGACCCTCCGGCGTCCGTCGAAGCACCGTAGGCCCACAGTGCCAGATGGTGCGCACGGCGCACCCTACATGGAGCGCATGCCCACGTTTCCGGCCGCATCCGAGCCACCGGCGCCGGCGAGCAACCGTCGCTCGGGGCAGCGCTCGGCGTAGGGTGCGCCGTGCGCACCATCCGGGACTCCGGAGTCTCACCCGGCGATCGAAACCTACGCCGCCGCACGACCCGCGGCGGCCTCGCGCAGCGCCCGCACGTCGGCACCGCGCTCCTCGGCCGCCTTCACGGCGTCGGCGAACGCCTCTCGCTCGCCGGTACGCAGCGCCGCCACGGCGAGCAGCAGGTGCGCCTCCGCGGAGTCGACGGTGCCGCGGCGCAGCACCGCCTTGCGCAGGCGCCGGTAGGCCTCGCCGAAGCGGCCGGCGCGCAGGTCGAGTCGCGACTGCAAGAGCTCGACCTCGCCGCGCACCGAGTCGTCGGCCCAGCGGCCGAGTCGAGCCGTCGCGCGCCCGAGCGCCAGCGCCGCCTCCCGGTCGTCGCCGTGGTCCAGGCGCACGCGGGCGAGCTCCATCTCGATCGACGCGTCGAGCTCCTCGGTGACGTGGAGCAGGTCGCCGGCGTCCGTGCCCTTCGCCGCGACCGCCTCCTTCCACAACCGCTCCGCGTTGACGAGATCGCCCCTGGCCGCCGCCTCCAGCCCCTGGCGGTAGCGGCTCCGCTTCAAGTCGCGGGTGTCGTCGTGGAACGTGGCGAAGACCACCCGCCCACGGTCGAGCCAGAGCCGTTGCGGCTCGTGTTCCACCTCGAGCTCGAACGGCGCGCTCGCTCCCTTGACGAGCACCTGCCCCGTGACCCAGCCGCTCGTGCTGACGTCCTCGACCTTCTGCGTCTCGTTGCGGGTCGCCTCGGGGTCGAGCACCCCGACCTGGAACGGCACCAGCAGCCACCAGCCCTCGACGTCCGCCTCGTTGCGACGCTCTCGCACGACGTCGAGGCGACCCTCCGGGCCGACGGCGTCGACGCGGTAGCGGTAGTGGTGCGGCAGCCGCTGGCGCACGGCGCCGGTGATCTTCCAGTGTCCCGGTGTCGACGGCGTGAAAGTGTAGTCGTACGACAGCTCGGGCAAGCCCGTGCCATAGACGAACTGGCGCGCGAACCCGTCGAGGTCTGCGCCCGACGAGCGCTCGAGGGCGGCGATCAGCACGTCGGTCGAGATGACCTTGCCGGCGGCGAGGCCAAAGAGGTCGTGCAGGCCCTTGACGAGCGCATCACGCCCGAGGGTCTGCGCCAGCATGTCGAAGACGATCGCGCCCTTCTTGTAGACGATCGCCCCGTAGGCCCCCTCGGCGCGCGTCGACTCGAGCCGGCCGCCGAGCGTCAGCGGCCCCACCGACTCGACGCGCCTGCCGTCTTCGAGCGTCGCGGCGAGCATCGTCTCCCAGCCGTAGGTGGGGCCGATCCGCGGCCGTTTGTCGCCCAGCTTCTCGCGCCCGAACTGCAACGCCGACCAGCTCGCGAGCGCCTCCGACAGCCACTGGTCGCGGTAGCTTTCCCAGCCCACCTCGTGTCCCCACCACTGGTGGGCGATCTCGTGGGCGACCACCGTACGCCGGTCCTCGAGCCCGAGGAGGCGACCGATCCAGCCGAGGTCCGCCATCATCAGGTCGGAGAGGGTGACGATGCCGGGCAGCGACTGCGAGAAGTCGCGCGGCACGGTGGCGAGCGTGAGCTCGCGGTAGGGGTAGGGGCCGAACATCGTGCCGTAGAGGTCGAGCGCATCGCCGGCAGCCTGCATCAGCTCCTGCCGCGCCTCCTTGGGGAGCTGGCGCGAAGCGCGGTCGAGCGCGACCCGGATGGTGACGTCGCCGTGCTTGGTCTCGGTGACGTCGAAGCGGCCGAGCTCGAAGCCGAAGGCGGCCGCGGGTCGCTCGAGCTTGCGGCGCTCTCGCCGGTCGCCGCCCGACGGGTTGGCGTCGGCCCCGGTGCCGCTGTCGACGTGGACGCCGCCGGCGACGAGGTCGAAGCGACGCGGCCAGCGCAGCTCCACGTCGTAGGTGGCACGATCGACCTCGCCGACGTGTGGGTGCCAGAGGATGGTGTCGCGCGCCGCGAAGCCGATGCCCGAGACCTTGTCCACGAAGGACCCGGCGTAGGTGACGACGACCGTCGACCGCGATCTCGCCACCGAGGGCGACGGCAGGGCGATCGCCAGCTCCTCGCCGCTGCGATGGAACGCCGCCGGCAGCCCGGCCACCTCGACGCCCTTCACCACGAGGTCGCGGAAGAGCTTCGCGGTGACGACGCGAGCACCGCTCGCCTGCGCCTCGACGTCGACCTCGGCCCGCCCCTCGAGGCGGAGGTCGTCGTCGAGCCGAGCCGTGAGGCGATAGGCAACGGCCTCGAAGGGGTCGAAGCCGGGGCGCACGGTGCCGTCCGCGGCGGTGAGCGAGGTCGACACCCAGGTGTCGAACTGTCCGAGCTCGGCGGTGCTGAGGCCGAGCAGGCGCCCCTTGCGCTGCTCGCGGTGGAGCACCCGCTCGAGCTTGCGCTCGTCGCGCTCGTCTTCGGCGAGCCTGACGAAGCGGCCGAGCGACACCTGCTCGCGCGCCTGTGGATCGACGAGGTAGAGCAGCGGTCGCGTCTCGGCGCCCGGAGCATCGGCCGGCTGCAGCGCCCAGGCGACGAAGTAGGCCTGTGCGCTGGGATGGCCCTGCTCGTCGGCGAAGGCCTGGAGCTCGACGTCGGCGATGCTGCGCTCGCCCGAGTCGAGCCAGCGCCGGCGCAGCTCCGAGAGCCGTTTCAGCGCGGCGGCATCGGCGTCGATCGCCTCCGGCCGCTTGAGCAGCGCTTCCCCGGCGGCGCGCAGCGGCAGGTAGAGCGCCAGCTCCTCGAACGGGTAGTCGAGCGCCGGCTCGCCCTGGAAGAGCTCGAGCTGCTGCGCCTCGAGCGGCTCCTTCGGCCGGAGCTGGAGGCGCCCCTTGCCGACGAAGACGAACTCGCGCTCACGGCTCGCACCGGTCGACTGCAGCGGTGCGATGAGCCCGCCGTCGAGCATGAGCGTGGCGGCGCCGGCGGCGAGCCGGAGCCGCTCCACGCGCCGCGCCTTGCCGAGCGTGGGCGCGGACGCGAGCGGCTCGCTTGTGGCAGACCGCGCCGGACTCGACGCGACGAGCAGCAGGAGCGACGCAATCAGCGGACGCATCCACACGGAGCGTCGACGAAGTTGCACTGGCATCTCGCCCTTCATGAGCTGTCGTCGGAACGGCGTTGCCGTTGGCTGCGCTTCAGGATAGCTGATGGATCGCGGTGGCCCCGGCCCCCGAGGAGCTCACGCAGGCCGCCGAGGGGTCGGGCGCCGGTCGTCGGTCCCAGCTAGCTGCCGGTGAGAACCGAGGGCCCCAGCGATTCGAGGTGTGCAGCGAAGACCTGGTTGAACAGCACGCCGGGCCGGCAAGCGCGCAGCCGTCTCACCGCCTCTGGCCCGCTGACGCCAAGCCGACAGAGGATCAGGCCCGCCACCAGAGCCGATCTGTTGAACCCCATACCGCAGTGGGAGAGAACTCGGTGGTTCGTCCGAATCAAGTGAGTCGCCAGGTCGGCGACCGCGTTGAGCTTGTGCAAGTTGGGCAGCTCTTCGTCGAAGATCGGAAAGTAAATGTAGAGCACCTGATTCGGCACGTTGGGGATGCAGTGGTCCAGCTCGCCATCCAGGTCGATCACCGTGTCGATGCCGCGTTCTTGGATTGGAGCCCACTCGGGGATAGCCGGGGAAATGAACAGAGCGCCCGCATCGTCTACCTGGTAGAGCGTCATGAGTCGACAGTGTACCGACGATTGCCAGGGAGCCGCGCGTGCCCGCCCACTACTTGATGTAGTAGCCGACGACGCGCCAACGGCCGTCGGACTCGAGAACTGTAGTGACCGTCTCGATGGCGGAAGCCTTGTTGGCGAAGGACGCCTGGAACTGCATCACCAAGTACCGCCCGTCGGGCACACCCGGCAGAGACGTAGACTCGGACTTCGTCTTGTGCTCGCGCGACTTCAGCGCTCCCAGAGGAGTGCGAGCGCTTCCGACGGCCTGATTCCACTGCTCCTTCGTCACCGCCCGGCGGAACAAAGCGCCGCTCTCGTCCCAGCTCTCGTCGTATTTGCCGGCATCGACCAGGGCGAGCCAGCCCTTGGCTGCCCGCACCCCCTCGTCCTGCGAGGGTTCGGCCGACGACGCAACAGACGCGAAGATGACGAGAAACAGCAGACCGTACATGGCGCGCTTGACCATTGCAGTAGCCCCTCTCTGCCGGGATGCTTCAGCTACGCGCGAGCCTCGAGGGATCTTCCATCGCCGCCTCTAGCCAACCGCGCATGAGCTCAGCGCTGCGCTGCAACGACGGGCTCGGGCCTCTCCAACAGCGAATGCGTTGAGCGGGAACGCCCGGGCGAAGGGTCCGGATGTTGTCCGCTGCAACGCGGGGCCAGGCGGCACGCCGCCACCTTCCTAAGCGACTCTGGATGCGGTCGCTATGGGTCGTCGGGATGGCGATTGAGGGAGAGAACTTGCTCACGCTTGCGCGTAAGCAGTAAGAGCACCAAGCCGACAAACAGCATTGGGATGGCCCAGACGAGGGCTTCGAGCGCCTCGGGTGACCCACTGACGGAGCCCGTGCTGACCGGGGAGGAGCTGTCCACGATCCCCCGAAGGAGCATGTCGAACCAGCTCGATGCCAGTACGGCTCCGACCACCACAAGTCCGATCGCAACGAGGCGCAGAGGAAGGCGACCCTGGCGTCTTAGGCTTGTCATGCCCAGTTAGATCCGCGCCGGATGCTCGTGGTAACCACAGCGAGCAGCCAGACCGCGTGAGCGGACCGTCTTCACACTGTTGAACAGACAATGGGTGGACCTGACCTGCTCCCCGAAACTCGGTCCAGCGATAACGCGAGTTGGACCCGGAGGAGCCGATGCGGAGGAGCCGCTTCAGCGAGGAGCAGATCATTCGGATCCTGGGCGAGGTCGAGGGCGGTCGGCAGGTCAAGGAAGTCTGCCGTGAGCACGGGATCTCGGAGGGGACCTACCACCGCTGGAAGGGGAAGTACG
>Ga0075431_100008247_pt1 | contig 10416 bp, 9 predicted proteins | sample RhiMetdeltSRZDD5_FD_75297 | JGI IMG/M metagenome (GOLD analysis project Ga0075431, IMG submission 75297) | Populus rhizosphere microbial communities from Tennessee, USA - Rhizosphere MetaG P. deltoides SRZDD5 | ecosystem: Host-associated > Plants > Roots > Rhizosphere > Soil | place: USA...
CGTGATCGAGGAACAGGGGCGCGTCGAAGGAGACCTCCGCAAGGAGGTGTCGATGAACATCAAGCGCCTCATGGAGATCGGCAGCTACCGCGGCCTCCGGCACCGCCGCAACCTGCCGGTCCGCGGCCAGCGCACGAAGACCAACGCCCGCACGCGGAAGGGCCCGCGGAAGGGCGCGGTAGCCAAGAAGAAGACTGTCTAGCTGACAGTGACCAGTCACCAGTCTCCAGTTCAGAGCTGGACTGGTTACTGACGAACTGGCTACTCGGAAACTGGCAACTGGAAACTGAGATATGGCAAAGACAGACACAGTCGATCCGACAGCGACAGGCGAAGGCGGTAAGAAGCAGGCCGGACGGCCTGCGAAGAAGAAGGCCTTCAAGAAGCGCGGCGAGAAGCGGGTGGTCCACAGCGGCTACGCGCACATCCAGGCGTCGTTCAACAACACGATCATCACGATCACGGACGCCGACGGCGCGGTCATCGCGTGGTCGAGCGCCGGCGGGATCGGGTTCAAGGGATCGCGGAAGGGCACGCCGTTCGCGGCGACCCAGGCGGCGATTGCCGCGGGCAATGCCGCCAAGGCGTTCGGCATGCGCAGCGTCGAGGTGCGGGTCAAGGGGCCCGGCGCCGGCCGCGAGTCGGCGATCCGGGCGCTGCAGACGATCGGCATCGAGGTGAAGTCGATCCGCGACGTCACGCCGATTCCGCACAACGGATGCCGGCCGCCGAAGAGGAGACGAGTTTGAAGTTTCCAGTTGCCAGTTGCCAGTTTCCAGTTCTGGAACTGATAACTGGCGACTGGCAACTGGTAACTGGTAACTGAGAGCGAAGGACTATAAATGGCACGTTACATCGGTCCGGTGTGCCGGCTGTGCCGGCGCGAAGGGATGAAGCTCTTCCTGAAGGGGGAGCGCTGCTACACGGAGAAGTGCGCGATCGAGAAGCGCAACCTGCCGCCGGGGCAGCACGGCAAGCTGCGCAAGGCCAAGCTGGTCGGCTACGGTCTGCAGCTCCGCGAGAAGCAGAAGGTGAAGCGCATCTACGGCGTGCTGGAGAACCAGTTCCGCCGGTACTTCGAGATCGCCGATCGCACCCGCGGCATCACCGGCGAGACGCTGCTCCAGCTGCTCGAGCGCCGCATGGACAACGTCATCTACCGGCTCGGCCTCGCGACCTCGCGCGCGCAGGCTCGCCAGCTGGTGCGCCATGGCCACTTCCTGGTCAACGGGAAGAAGGTCGACGTGCCGTCGTACCAGGTCAAGGCCGGTGACGTGGTTGCCGTCCGCGGCGCCAGCGCACAGGACGCGGTCATCCAGCACGCGCTCGAGGAGGTCAAGGGTCGCGGCCTGCCCGCGTGGCTGTCATTCGATGCCGGCCAGATGGCCGGCAAGATCGCGTCGCTGCCGACCCGTGAGCAGATCAACCTGCCGGTGCAGGAGCAGCTCATCGTCGAGTTGTATTCGAAATAGTTTCCAGTTCCCAGTTTCCAGTTTCCAGAACTGGCGACTGGTAACTGGCAACTGGAAACTGACAAGCGTAAGTAGCTCTTCGCCCGCAGCTATACCAGGCCCGCGGCGGGAGGCGAAGAGTGAAAAGGCGGGCCTGGCGGCGTCCATCGGGTGGATGTCGAACTGAAAAGGACAAGCAATGCTCTGGAAAGGTTTTCAGCGGCCCAAGCGGCTCGAGTTCGAGCGCGAGACACTGACCGATCGGTACGGGCGCTTCTACGCGCAGCCGTTCGAACGGGGATTCGGGACCACCATCGGCAACGCGATGCGGCGCGTGCTGCTCTCCTCGATCGAGGGGGCGGCGGTGACGGCGGTGAAGATTGACGGTGTCCTGCACGAGTTCTCGCCGATTCCGGGCGTGGTCGAGGATGCCACCGACATCATCCTCAACCTGAAGCAGGTGCCGCTCAAGATGCACGTCGACACGACCAAGACGCTGTATCTGCGGATCGACAAGGCCGGTGACGTCAGGGCTCGCGACATCGAGGGCGATGCCGACATCGAAGTGCTCGAGCCGGATGCGCACATCGCCACGGTGGCCGAGGGGGGCAAGCTGCACATGGAGCTGCGCGTGAAGCGCGGCCGCGGCTACGTCTCGGCCGACAAGAACTTCGACGAGGATCTCGGCATCGGCTGGATCCCGATCGACTCGGTCCACTCGCCGATCAAGAAGGTGAACTACACCGTCGACGCGGCACGCATCGGCCAGAACACCGACTACGACAAGCTGACCGTCGACGTGTGGACCAACGGCTCGGTGACCCCGCGCGACGCGGTGTCGCTGTCGTCCAAGCTGATTCGCGATCACCTCAACATCTTCATCAACCTCGAGGATGCCGGTGAGCTGCAGCAGGACGTCGCCGGCGACACGCCGCGCGCGGCCTCGAACGAGAACCTGGACAAGAGCGTCGAGGAGCTCGAGCTCTCGGTCCGGTCGTACAACTGCCTGAAGAACGCGAACATCCGCACCATCCGCGAGCTCGTGCAGAAGACCGAGGGCGAGATGCTGAAGACCAAGAACTTCGGCCGCAAGTCGCTCAACGAGATCAAGGAAATCCTGACCGGCATGGGCCTGAGCCTCGGCATGCGCCTGGATCAGGCGGCCTCGCAGTCGGTGGAATAGGAACTGACGCAGTCGGGGGTTCGCGGTTCGCGGGTTCGCGGGTTCGGAAAGTCGGTGGTATCCAGAGGCAACCGGGGTAGATCCCAACGGCATATTGCCTCTGAGTACCACCGGCTTCGAGCCGCGAACCCGCGAGCCCGCGAGCCGCGGCAGCGAAGAGGGATAAAGAAATGCGTCATCGAGTAGCACACCGGAAACTGGGACGGGTCACCGAGCACCGCATCGCGATGCTGCGCAACCAGGCGCACGCACTGCTCAAGCACGAGCGGATCGAGACCACGGTCCCGCGGGCGAAGGAGCTGCGGCCCTTCGTCGAGCGGATCATCAGCATCGCCAAGCGCGGCGTGGCGGGAGGGGCCGAGAACGGCAAGTCGCTCCACGCGCGCCGGCTCGTCCTGCGGGACATCCACGACCGCGACGTGGTGAGCAAGCTGTTCGACACGATCGCACCGCGGTTCGAGGGGCGGCCCGGTGGCTACACGCGCATCCTGAAGCTCGGGTACCGCCGCGGCGACAGCGCCGAGGTCGCGCAGATCGAGCTGGTCGGCAGCGAGTACAACCCCAACGCCGAAACCGACAAGGCGGCGACCGCGGAGAAGGCCAAGCCGAAGGGTGTCGGCGGCCGGCTGCGGGCAGCCGCTGAGCGTCTCAGGGGTAAGAAGGCTGAAGAGGGCGCCGAAGAAGGCGCGCCCGAGAAGGCCGCCAAGCCGGCGCGCGCCAAGCGCGAAAAGGGCGGCGGACGCACCGACACTCGAGGCAAGGGAGCGAAAACTTCTACGCCTCGGAAGGCTGGGGGATCGTAGTTCCCAGTTCCCAGTTCCCAGTTCCCAGTCACCAGTTACCAGTTGCCAGTTTGTTGAAGGCCGGCTGCTCGATCGAGCGCCGGCCTCTTTCTTTTCTGGCTACTGGAAACTGGCAACTGGAAACTGAAGCTGAAGCCGCTCTCACACCTCTTCGGCGGCTTCCTGTCCTCTTTCCGCCTTCGCCGCCGCGATGATCTTCCCGTGCAGGTGCGGCGGCACTTCCTCGTAGTGCGAGAACTCCATGTGGTAGGACCCGCGACCGCCGGTGGCTGACGTGAGGTGCTGCTCGTAGGTCAGCATCTCCGCCATCGGCACCTTGGCGCGGACGATGGTCGAGGCGCCGCGGGCATCCATGCCGCCGATCCGGCCGCGCCGCTGGTTGAGGTCGCCCATCAAGTCGCCGGCGTAGTCGCTGGGCGCGTAGACTTCCACGTCCATGATTGGCTCGAGCAGGGTCGGCCGCGCCCGCGACATGCCGTCCTTGAACGCCAGCGTTCCTGCCATCTTGAACGAGAGCTCGTTCGAGTCCACCTGGTGGAACGATCCGTCGAACACGGTGGCGCGGAAGTCGACCATCGGGTAGCCGGCAAGGAAGCCGCGCATGCGCGCGTCCTGGATGCCCTTCTCTACCGCGGGGATGAACTGCCGCGGGATCGCGCCGCCGAAGATGTCGTCGACGAACTCGAAGTCGCTGCCGCGCGGCAGCGGCTCGAACTTGACCTTGCAGTCGCCGAACTGCCCGTGCCCGCCGGTCTGCTTCTTGTGCCGGCCGTGCGCTTCGGTGGAGGCGGCGATCGTCTCGCGATACGGGATGCGCGGCAGCTTGAGGTTGACCTCCACGCCGAAGCGGCGCTTCAGCTTTGCCACCGCGACTTCGATGTGCGACTGACCTTGACCGGACAGCAGCAGTTCCTTGGTCTGCGGATCGCGGTTGTAGTTGAGCGTGGGATCCTCTTCCTGAAGGCGGTGCAGCGCGGTGCTGATCTTTTCTTCGTCGGCACGGCTCTTCGGCTCGATGGCGTAGGAGATCACCGCTTCGGGGAACTTGATTGGTGTCGCGCGAAACGCGTACGACTTGTCGGCCAGGAGATCGCTCGTCAGCGATTCCTTCAGCTTGGCCACCGCGCCGAGATCGCCGGCCTTAATCTCCGGAACCGACGTCTGGGTCTTGCCCTGCAGCAGGATCAGGCTGCCGAGGCGCTCCGGGGTGTCCCTGGTCACGTTGTGGACGGTGGAATCGGCTTTGAGCGTCCCGGAAATCACCCGGAACAGCGTGATCCGTCCGGCAAAGGGGTCGGCGACCGTTTTCCAGATGAACGCGCCGACTGGCCCGGACTCGCTCGACTCCGCGCGTGCCTCGTTGCCACTCTTCGCGTCGGTGACTGCAACTCCCCGTTCCGCCGGCGAGGGCACGAACGACACGATGGCGTCCATCAGCGCCTGCAGTCCGATATTTGCCGTCGCCGACGTGCAGACGACCGGGAAGATCCGGCCGGCGCCGATGCCGCGCTTCAGCCCGGAGAGCAGCTCTTCCTGTGTGAGCGTCCCCGCGTCGAAGAACTTCTCCATGAGCGCATCGTCGGCCTCGGCGACCATCTCGATGAGGGCCTCGCGCGCGGTCGCGGCCGCGCTCTCCAGGTTCGCCGGGACCGGCGCTTCCTTCACTTTGCCGCTGCCGTCAGTCGGATAGGCTTTCATCGACACCAGGTCCACCACGCCGGTGAAGCTTTTCTCCTCGCCGATCGGGAGCTGAATCGGGATCACCGCGCGTCCGAAGACACTGCGCAGCGACTCGAGCGACCGATCCAGGCTGGCGCGCTCGCGATCGAGCCGGTTCAGCACCACGATCCGCGGCAGCTGCAGCTCCTCGGCGGCGGCCCAGACCTTCTCGGTCGAGACTTCGACGCCGGACACCGCATCCACCACGACGAGCGCCGCATCCGCCACCCGCAGCGCCGCGCGCGCGTCGCTGAGGAAATTGGCCATCCCGGGGGTATCGATCAGATTGAGTTTGGTCTTGTTCCACTCGGCATACGCGAGTGCTGCGGAGAGCGTGTGCTTGCGGGAAATCTCTTCCTCGTCGTAATCCGTCACCGTGGTCCCGTCGTCCACGCGTCCAAGTCGGTTCACCGCGCCGGCATCGAACAGCAGGGTCGAAATCAGCTGTGTCTTGCCGGCGCCACTATGGCCGACGAGGGCCACATTTCTCAGGGACGGAGCGTCGTAAACCTTCATGGGGAAAGGCCTCCGTAGCTTCCAGCTTCCAGCTTCCAGTTTTCAGCTTCCAGCTTCCAGCTTCCAGCTTTCAGCTCCAAGCTTTCAGCTTCAAGCTCCAGCGCGAAGTCGCGAGCCGAAAGCTACGCTTTTAGCTGGGACTTCAAACCACTAAGCATTCGTCTAACTTCAACCAGTTGCTCACAGATTTGAGAGTGCTCGTCTGCCTGCAAGAAGCGCAGATCGTGCGCAAGAAGCAAATCATACTCAAGTTCGTTCAGGGACCCCAAGGCGTACCCCAGAAAACGGTCGAAGTCGCGGTCTGTGCCCCGCCCAGCGCCTTCAGCGATATTGGACGGGATCGATATGGCAGCCCGGATTAATTGATCCCGCAGCGGCCAGGCGATTGGCGCTCTGAGGGTTGCAGAAAATGCGTACGCCCTAAGGGTCAACTGATGCGCTTTCTGCCACACCTTCAGATTTCGATAGTCTTGCATCGGACCTCCTGATGGGAAGCCCGGTGCAGGAGCAAATGCTGTGCTGGAAGCTGGAAGCTGGAAGCTGGAAGCTGGAAGCTTACTCGTATCTAAGCGCTTCAATCGGATCCAGCCTTGACGCCTTGATCGCCGGAAACAGCCCGAAAAAGATGCCGACGCTCGCCGAGAATCCGATCCCCAGGGCGAAAGACCACCAGGGGAGCGAGACCGGGAAGCCGGACAGGGCGTGGACGAGCAGGCCGATCGAGCTGCCGAAGAGGATGCCGAGCAGGCCGCCGGTGGAGGTCAGGAAGATCGCTTCGATCAGGAACTGCCAGAGGATTTCGCGACGGCGGGCGCCGAGCGCCTTGCGGACACCGATCTCCCGGGTCCGTTCGGTCACCGAGATCATCATGATCGCCATCACGCCGATGCCGCCGACCATCAGCGCGATCGAGGAGATGACGACCAGCGCGAGGAAGGTCGCCTGGCTGATCTGCTCCCAGATCTTCAGGACGGCGTCCTGCGTCGCGAGATCGAAGTCGTTCGGCTCATCAAGCTTGAGGCGGTGACGGATGCGCATCATCGCCTCGACCTCCTGCATCGCCGAGTCGCGCATGCCGACACGCGGCACCACCGCGATCATGCCGGTCCTGAACACCGCGGGATTGAAGTTGCCCGCCGAGATCTTTGCGGATCCCCTGAGCACCTTTCCGTAAATCTTTTCGTAGGTGCCGTAGGGGATGATGGCGAAGTCGTCGACCTCGGTGGAGAATCCGCCCGGGCTCGGGCGCTTGCCGAGCACACCGATCACCGTGAACTCCTGATTGCTCAGGCGAACCTTCTTGCCGATCGGATCGACGTTCGGGAACAGCGACTGCCACGGACCGTTGCCGAGCAGCACCACGTTGCGGCGGTGCAGGACCTCGGCCTCGATGAACAGGCGGCCGAGTTCGAGCTTCGCGAAGTTCACCGCCGCCCAGTTCTCGGTCGCGCCGAGAATCCCCAGCTGTTTGGTCCGCTCGTTACCGTAGAAGATCCGCGATCGCTGCTGGCCCTGAGCTCCGAGCCAGACGTCCACCAGGGCCACCGACGGGCATTCACGCTCGATGGCTCTCGCGTCCTCCATGGTGAGGTTCGGTCGCCGCGCCACCTCGAGGAAGCTCTTTCCCGACGCGAAGCTCAGCGCCCCGAACTTCTGGATCATGATGGTGTCGGGGCCGAGCTGGCTGATCGACTCGCGCAGCGAGTTGTCGAAGCCGCGGATCAGCGACGTCATCCCGACGATCGACGTAATCCCGATGACCACGCCGAGCACGGTCAGCGCCGAGCGCATCTTGCTCGTGCGCAGCGTGTCGAACGCCATCGCGAAGATTTCGGTGAAGAGCCCGCTGCGCATGACCGCCATGGTTACTCCCGCCGGAGGGCTTCGATCGGATCGAGCCTGGCGGCGCGGATCGCCGGATACAGGCCGAAGAACAGTCCGACCACCGCGGTGATTCCGATCCCGATCACCACCGACCAGACCTGGACGGCTGCCGGCAGCGGTGTGAGCCTGCTGATGATCTGCGCGAGCACGAAGCCGAGGAACGTGCCGACCACGCCGCCGAAGGTCGACAGCGTGACCGACTCGGTCAGGATCTGATAGATGATGTCGCGCCGGCGCGCCCCGAGTGCCTTCCTCAAACCGATTTCGCGGGTGCGCTCGCTGACCACCATCAGCATGATGTTCATGATGACGATGCCGCCGACCACCAGCGACATCGCAACCACGCCGACCAGCACCGCGAAGATGCCGCTCGTGGCGGTGCGGTAGATGTTGAGGAAGGTGTCGGACGTGAACATGCCGAAGTTGTCCGGCTCGCTCGGGCGCAGCCGCCGCTCGATGCGCAGCGCCACCGTCGCATCGTCCATCGCCACCTGGACGAGGTCGGGTGTCTTGGGCTTGACCAGCAGCTGCATGCCGAACGGCCGCGAGCCGAACAGCTTGCGGAAGACGCTGAGCGGGATGATCGCGAAGTTGTCCTGTGAGTTTCCGAAGGCGGAGCCTTTCTTCTCGCCCACGCCGACCACGCGGAAGTGCAGCGTGCCGATTTTCACGGTCTTCTCGATCGGATCGGCCGGGCCGAACACCTTGTCGGCCACATCCCATCCGAGGACCGCTACGGGGCGATTGGCGTCGACTTCCGCGGGGCTGATCAGCCGGCCGCGCTCGACGTCGAAAGTGGAGAAATAGATGTAGTCGCGCGACACGCCGCGGACCTGGACGCCGTCGACCTGCTCGTTGTGGTAGCTGACGCTCGCCCCCGAGAAGGCCTGCGCGGCGACGGCGCCGATGTTGTCGCTGGCCTCGCGGACCGCCAACGCATCGCGCAGGCTGATACGCGGGTTGTTGCGGACGCGCTCCTCATCCGCTTCCGTCCGCACCACCGGCATGCGCTGAATCGTGAACTGGTCGACGCCAACGCCCGACACAATGGTATCCGTGACGTAGGCGTTCATCCCCTGAATCAGCGACACCACCGCGATGATCGACGTCACCGCGACGATGTTCCCGAGCACGGTCAGGAACGAGCGAAGCTTGTTCGACCAGATCGCCTGAAGCGCGATCCCCGCTGATTCGAGGAAGAAGTTCACTTGGCGTTGGGTGCGCCGGTCGCCCGCGGCGCCTGTTCCACCTTCACCTGGGCACCGTCGGCGAGCGTCCGCACCGAGCTGAACGGCCCAACGACGACCGAATCGCCGTCCTTCAGGCCTGACAGCACTTCGAAGTATTTTTCACCGGCGATGCCCGTCTTGACCATCTCGAAAAGCGCCTTGTTGTCGCGAACCACGAACACGCCCTCGACTTCCTTGCGCTCCTGGCCGGGCTTGAGCTCGGCCGCCTGCACGCCGCCGGGGCGCCGGGGCGGAGTCCCGGGCCCGGTCGGTTCCCGCACGATGGCCCCCTTCTCGTCGAGGACCATCTCGCGCACGGTCGTGGCCTGAATCGGCACCGCCAGCACGCTGTCGCGCGTCGCGGTCGTGATCTCGGCGGTACAGGTGAAGCCGGGTCGCACGTCCGGAATCTGTCCTTCAACCTGGAGGGTCACCTTGAAGTTGGTCGCCTGCGAAGCCGTCTGCCCGGTGGTTTGAATCGGACTGTTGCCGATTTCGGTGACCTTGGCCGTAAACGACTTGCCGGTCATCGCATCGACTGTGATCTTGGCCACCTGCCCGATTTTCACGGTGGGGATGTCGGTCTCGTCGACCTCGACTTCCGCTTCGATCACCGACATGTCGGCGACCTGCAGCAGGATCGTTCCGGCGTTGTTCATGGTGCCAACGACCGCGGTTTCACCCTGCTCGACGTTCCGGCGCGTGACGATGCCGTCGATCGGGGACTCGATCCGGACCTTGCTCAGATCGGTCCTGGCGTTTTCGAGCGTGGCGGCCTCCTGATCCATGCGCAGCCGCTGCGTGCGGACGTTCTGCTCCTGCGCGACCAGATCCTGCTCGCGCACGCGCAGCTCGCTCTCCGCGCGCTCGAACTGCTCACGCGTGGTCAGGCCGCCTTTCCAGAGCTCCTGCTGCCGCTTGTAGTTGTCCTGGGCCAGCTTCAGCTGGGTCCGCGAGCTCTCGAGCGCGAGCTTCAGCTGTTCGGCACTCGACTGCGCCGCCCCGAGCGAGGCCTCGCCACTCTGGACCCGCGTCCGCAGGTTGCGCGGGTCGATCTGCAGCAGGAACTGCCCCTTCGTGACGCGATCACCCTCATTGACGGCCAGCTCGGTGACCCGTCCGCTGGTGTCCGCGCTGATGTTCACGAACCGTTTCGGCTGGATCTTCCCGGAGGCCGACACGATCGCCTCCAACTTGCGGCTCTTCACGGCCTCGGTGTTCACCGTGACCCCTTCGGTCCGCTTGAACTTGAAGTTCGCGAAAGCCACACCGCCGAGGACCACCACGATCCCGGCGCCGATCACGATTTTCTTCTTACGACTCATTTCCCCCCCAGAGCGCTCATGACGGCGGCGATCACGAGCACGCCGGCAGCGTAGATGCCGTAGAGGCTCCACGCGATTGGCTGCGTTCTGCGCCGATAAAGCACCGCCAGCCCGATTGCCAGCACCAGCAGAGACCAGATCCAGAACAGGTCGGTCATCGCGAATACCCGACCGACGAACGATTTCGGATCCACCATCGGCAGCAGGACCGCCAGGTTCGTCGCGCTGGTGACAGCGCCGCGAAAGTAGTTCAGGGGGCCGGTGAAGACCGCCCCGAGGGTGGAGATCACTCCCGAATGGACGAAG
>Ga0075431_100008248_pt1 | contig 10416 bp, 8 predicted proteins | sample RhiMetdeltSRZDD5_FD_75297 | JGI IMG/M metagenome (GOLD analysis project Ga0075431, IMG submission 75297) | Populus rhizosphere microbial communities from Tennessee, USA - Rhizosphere MetaG P. deltoides SRZDD5 | ecosystem: Host-associated > Plants > Roots > Rhizosphere > Soil | place: USA...
AGATGACCACCCGCGCGATCAGGCTGTTCGCGAAATCGCTCAGACTACTTCCGCGTCCATTCTCGGACATCGATGCGCTCTCAGCAGGTGAGGCTGGGACGCGCACGGCTGCGCGCCCGACCGCACATGGGATGACTCGTAGCGTTCCGCGGCTACGATCATAATGCAGAGCGACGACTTCGGCGACATTTGACTACGGGCGCGGCGGTGTGATGCCAGTGTTCCGTGCCCTGCGGGGCATCGTGGCCGCGTGCCAACGGTCCGGTCTGCCGCCGCCCTCCTCGCCGCCGCACGGGACGTCGGGTCCCTGGCGCCGATCGCCGCCATGATCGGTTGCCCCGGCGACCCTCTTCCCCTCGACGCCCCCAGCCGGACCGCCCTTGGCATCCCCGACGAGTGCCGCTCGGCGCTCGTGGCCCGTGGCCCCGGAACCCTTCGCGCCCTGCTGCTGGAGATGCACGGCGACCGGCCTGTCCGCGACGTTCTCGTCGCACTCGCGAGGCGCATGGCGACGCGGGCGCCCCACCTTCTTTGGCTGGCCATTGCCACGGCGTCCAACGGGAGAAACGTTGCGCTGGCGGCGTGGATGCCCAGGCAATCCGGCGCGCGGGTGGCGGCGCTCGTCGTCGAACGCACGAGGATCGTGGACAGCGACGCCGAGACGCTCTGCGCTCTCGCCGCCGCGATGGATCCGGTGGACGTGCTCACCCACGCCAAGTGGTTCGGCGTCCTCGGCCGTGAAGCGGTGACGCGCCGTTTCTATCGAACGCTCGAGCGCCTGGTCGGCGAGCTGGCACGAGGGGCGAGTGGACGCGCCCCCAACGAAAGCCGCCGAGAGATCGCATTGCTGTATGGGTCCCGGCTCCTGTTTCTGTCGTTTCTCGAAGCCAAGGAGTGGCTGGACGGGGATCGCGCGTTCCTGTCGCGGGCCTACGACGCTTGCATGAGTGAGCGCGGCGGGTTCCAGCGGCGCGTACTCGTCCCGCTCTTCTTTGGCACGCTCAACACGCCGGTCGCCGCGCGCGCGGCCGTGGCACGAGCCCTCGGCCGCATCCCGTTCCTGAACGGCGGCCTGTTTGCGCGCTCGGCCACCGAGCGGTTGCACGCGGACCTCACCTTCGACGATGCCGATCTGGGGCGGTTCTTCTCCGAGCTGCTCACCCGCTACCGCTTCACCGCGCGCGAGGAGAGCGCCGACTGGTCGGAGGCGGCGGTGGACCCCGAGATGCTCGGTCGGGCGTTCGAGTCGTTGATGGTGGGCCGCATGCGGCGGGAAACGGGGGCGTTCTTCACACCACACGAGCTGGTTGCGCGTGTGACCGACGAGGCCATTGGTGGTGTGCTCGGGATTTCGTTGACCGACCTCGTGCCTAACGCAGACAGTCCAGTGCCGCTCGGGATCACCGCAAAAGAGGGCGTCCGCGAGCGGGTGTCGACGCTTCGCTTTCTCGATCCAGCCTGCGGCTCCGGCGCCTTTCTGGTGCACGCGCTCGAGCGGGTCAGCGACCTGCTACGCGCGCTCGGCGATCCGCGCCCGACGACCGTGCTGCGCCGAGGCGTGCTGACGACGTCGATCTTCGGGGTCGATCTCAACCCCACCGCGGTGTGGCTTTGTCAGCTGCGCCTCTGGCTCTCCGTCGTCATCGACAGCCCGACGGGCGATCCGAGTCGCGTCGCGCCGCTCCCGAATCTCGACCGCCACATCCGCGTCGGGGATGCGCTCGCCGGGGACGACGTTGGTCGCGGGCCGATCCCAGTCCCAACCGGGATCGCACGGCTGCGGGCGCGGTACGCGCGGGCCGTGGGCGTTCGCAAACGCAACCTGGCTCGCGCGCTCGACCACGCGGAACGCGCGCATGCCCTTACCTGTCTCGATCGGCGCATCGACCGCCTCACGGCGGGCCGCCGCGACATCCTTACGGCGGCCCGCGGTCGCAACCTCTTCGGCGAACGCGGGACGCTGACGCCTCCCGCGCAGGAGGCACTCGCCGAGTTGCGGGATGACCTTCGAGCGACTCGAGCGCGCCGTCGCACACTCGCGGCCGGAGGAGCGCTCCCCTTCACCTTCGCCACCCACTTCGGCGACGTGATGAGCTCCGGCGGATTCGACGTGGTGATCGGCAACCCGCCGTGGGTGCGGGTACACCGAATACCGTCCGAGATGCGGACCGTGCTGCGGCGGGATTACCAGACGTACCGGAGTGCCGCGTGGCGCGACGGTGCCGCGAGCGCCCGTGCCGGGGTTGGGTTCGCGGGCCAGGTGGATCTCGCGGCGCTGTTCGTTGAGCGGTCGCTCGCCGTCGCGCGAACGGGAGGCATCGTCGCGCTGCTCGTGCCGTCGAAGCTGTGGCGATCACTTGCGGGGGGTGGCGTCCGGCGGTTGCTCGCGACCGAGCACCGCCTGCTGACGCTCGAAGACTGGTCCGATGCACCATCGGTGTTCGATGCAGCGGTGTATCCGTCGCTGATCGTCGCGGCGCGCGGCACGCCAGAGGCGGCGAGGCCCGATGTGCGGGTCACGATACACAAGGCGAGAGTAGCCGCAACATGGTCGATGCAGACATGCGAGCTCGCGGTGGACGACAGTCCTGGTGCTCCGTGGCTGGCGTTGCCACCGCTCGTGCGACGCGCGTTCGACGCGGTGCGCAATGCCGGGACGGCGTTCGCGGCGACCGCATTCGGGCCCCCGCTCCTTGGTGTGAAGAGCGGGTGTAACGGCGCGTTCGTGGTGACGTCCGCGGCGGGGGCGATCACATCGGAGAATGGCGCCGCCGTCGACATTGAGTCTCACTTGTTGCGGCCGCTCGTGCGCGGCGAGTCTGTTTCACGTTGGCGAGTTGTCGGGAACACCGAGCGGTTGATCTGGACGCACGGCGCCGACGCACGTCCACTCGATCGACTCCCTCCGCGCGCGGAGCGGTGGTTCCGCGTCTGGCGGCGCCGACTCGTTGCGCGTGCCGACGCTCGCAGCGGCACACGGTGGTGGACGCTGTTTCGAACCGAGGCCGCGGCCTGCGACGTGGCACGAGTCGTCTGGGCTGACTTCGGCCGTGCCCCGCGCGCGGCCGTGTTGACAGCGGGCGACCCCGCCGTACCACTCAACACCTGTTACGTGGCGAGGTGCGCCGACCTCGACGACGCCTACGCGCTCGCCGCGGTGTTGAACTCGCCGCTTGCCGCGGCGTGGCTGGGCGCCATCGCCGAGCCGGCACGCGGGCGCTTCAGGAGATACCTCGGGTGGACGATGGCGTTGTTGCCGTTGCCGTCGAACTGGTCATGTGCCCGGGCGCTGCTCGCTCCGCTCGGCGCAAGCGGTGCGGCGGGTCGGCCACCAGCCGATGTGGCGCTGCTGGAGGCCGTAACACTGGCATACGGCCTACGCCTGCGGACAGTGCGGCCGCTGCTCGACTGGGCGATCCCATGACGGATTGCCGCGTTGCAGACGCTACACTCGTTCGCGCACGTCTCGCCGAAGCGGCGTTAGGCACGTCGACCACACCACTGATGCTTGGTACCATCTCGTTGCGGGCGCACCAGCGCGGTGCGGCCGGTCGCCTGCGACACGCCATACTCAAATTCGGCGGCGCGCTCCTCGCGGACGATGTGGGGCTTGGCAAGACGTACACCGCGCTCGCGGCGATCGCCGGCCTCGGTCGGCTCCTGATCGTTGGCCCCGCGTCGCTCGCTCCGATGTGGCGTCAGGCGCTCCACGCGACTTCGATGCACGCCGCCTTCCTGTCGTTTGAAACGCTCAGCCGCTCGGCGAAGAACCGCGGGCCACGGGGCGGTGGCGGGTACACGCCGGCCGCAACTCATGACGTCGTCATTGTCGATGAGGCGCATCACGCGCGAAACCCCGCCACTCGCCGCTATGCTGGTCTCGCGGCCCTCACGGCCGGATCGCGCGTGCTGCTGCTGACTGCGACACCCGTGCATAACGCGGCGGACGACCTCCACGCGCTGCTCGCCCTGTTTCTCGGGAGCCGCGCGGGCAGCACGGCACCGCGCGATCTCGCCGCATGTATTGTCCGGCGCACGCATGCCGACGTTCCGCTCACGAGTACGCCGGCACGCGCGCCACCTATCTGGGTCGAGGCGCGCGCCGACCCCAAGATGCTCGAAACCCTGCTCCGGATTCCGCCGGCCTGCCCGCCGCGCGACGGTGGTGTGGCCAACGGGCTCGTCACGCTGGGACTCGTTCGCGCGTGGAGCTCGACCGACGCCGCGCTGCGTGCCGCGCTGCGACGCCGTGTCGCCCATGCGGAATCCCTGGCGGACGCAATTGCGGCCGGTCGACACCCTACGGCGCTCGAGCTTCGTGCCTGGGCGGTCGGCGATGACGCCACCCAGCTCGCCTTTCCCGAGCTCGTGACGCAAGAGGCAGGTCGCGTCGACACAGTAGAGCTGCTGGATCGTGTCACCGCGCATGCAGCGGGTGTGCGCACGGCGTTGCAGAGGCTCTCGGCGAGTGAAGACCGCGCGGACGATTCACGCCGGGGGCTCCTCCGGCGTATCCGCGCGAATCACAGCGGGCAATCGGTGGTGGTGTTCTCGCAGTACGCCGAATCGGTCCGGACGATGTTCACCCGACTGGTGCAAGACGGAGGCGTCTGCGGAGTGACGGCTCACGGCGCCATGGTGGCGGGCGGCCGGTTACCTCGTGCCGAGGCGCTCGCTCGGTTCGCGCCGCGGGCCCTTGGGCTACGACCACCGAGCCGCGCGGACGTCATCACGATGCTGATCACGACCGATCTCCTGAGCGAAGGGCTCAACCTGCAGGACGCGGCGGTCGTCGTTCACCTCGATCTGCCGTGGACACCAGCGCGCCTGGCGCAGCGCATGGGTCGTGTGTGGCGACTCGGCTCGCTTCACACCGACGTGTTCGAGTACGCGATCTCGCCACCGCCACCCGCGGAACGTGTGGCAGCCGTGATGGCGCGGCTGCAGCGGAAGGCGGTGGTCGCCCGAGCTGCCACCGGTGTCGAGCTCTTGCCGCTTCTCGGTCCGGAGCAATCGATGTCGCGCGCCGATTTAGATGGACGCTTCGAAGCCAAGCCGAGCTCAGACCCTCATGATGTGCCACGGGCGTCGGAACGAATCCACGAGCTTCTGGTCCAGTGGCTGGAGCAGGCACCGCACGTTAGGCAGCGCGAGGACGGAATACCGGCGGACGGCAACGGGCCGTGCGTCACAGTTGCCGCCGTTCGTGCATCGTTCGATGGATGGCTCGCCGCGATCGACATCGATGGCCACCCATGCCTGGTCGCCCGGCGAGTTGGGCACGATGCGACCACGGATCCCACGCATCTGCTCGAGATGATGCGCGCCGCAGGCGGCCAACCCTACCCGATACCGCCGTCGATGGTGCGGCAAGCAGCCGCCGACGTCGATGAATTCCTTGCCCACATGCGAGCGGCAACGGTCGCGGGGTTGTCGACGGGCACGTCGGCGGCGCACGCCCGGGTTTCGTCTCGCATCGCCGGCGTCGTCGCCGCATCGCCACCGCATCGCCGGCCCACGATCTCCAGGTTGGCCGCGAATGCCAGGAACGCGATTTCCCGGATCGCCGGCGCTGGCGTCGAGCGAGCGCTGACGCGCCTCGTTGCCGACACCAAGGGGGCGAGCAGTGCCACGGATGACGCAGAGGACTGGCTGGCTCGCGTCGCTCGGCTCGGTCAGTCGACGAGCACCGCGCGGGCTGCCGACGAGAATGCGGCACCGGTCGTAGCCGCGATTCTCCTCCTCGTCGCTGACGCGTAAGGTTGTCGAGTTGGGCCGCCCGCTAGCGTCCTTTAGCATTCGGGTGATGGGAGAGCGCACCCGCACCCGCCGGCCCGAAGCGATTCTCTTCGACCTCGACGGCACGCTGATCGACACCATCGAGCTCATCCTGCGCTCCGCGCGGCACGCGTTCGACGGCTGGCATCGCGGGGCCCCGTCGGACGCACAATGGATTCAAGGGATCGGGACTCCGCTCGTGGACCAGCTCCGCCTCTTCACCGGCGACGATGTGGAGCTCGGTCAGCTCCTCACCCGATACCGCGACTATCAACGACAACACCACGACCGGCTGACCCGTTGCTATCCCGATGTTCCGGGGGTGGTCGCCCGGCTCGCCGCGGAGGGCTACCGCCTGGGCATCGTCACCAGCAAGGCGAGCGCTATTGCGCACCAGAGCCTCGACTTCGTAGGTCTCGACGGATATTTCGAGACCATAATCGGTTACGATGATACCACCCGGCATAAGCCCGAGCCCGACCCTGTGCTCGCCGCCCTCTCCCGGCTCGGCGTGGAGCCCCGGGACGCGGTGTTCGTCGGGGACTCCCCCCACGACATCAAGGCGGGCGCGGCGGCCGGGGTCGTCACGGTCGCAGCCCTCTGGGGCGCGTTCGACCGTGAAACTCTCGACGCCACGCGGCCGGATCATCTCATCGAGTGCATGGCTGACCTGCCCGGACTCCTGGAGCGGGCCTTCGGCGCGTGACGGCGGTCACCAATCGGTAACCGCCGCGTTCAAACCATTTTGCCCGTCTCGGTATCTGACTCGGTGACGCGACGAGGACCGACCGGCGGATGATGGTGGCGACAGTCGACAACCCGAGTCTAACCACCGGCCGATCCGACGCTGAGGACGTAGCGCTCGCCGCGAAGGGCGATCGTGTGGCGTTCGAGCGCGTCTACCGGGCGCACGTCAATCGTGTGTTCGCGGTGTGCGCGCGCATGGTCGCCGACCGGGCGCTCGCGGAGGAGCTCACGCAGGACGTCTTCGTGCGCGCGTGGTCGAAGCTGGAGTTGTACCGCGGCGAAAGCGCATTCACGACGTGGCTGCACCGACTCGCGGTGAACGTCGTCCTGAACGCTCGGAAAACCGACGGACGAAACCGCACGCGATTCGGGTCCGAGCCCGACGAGGTGGACACGCTTCCGCACGCACGGTCGAGCAACTGGTCGCCGGGAATGTCGCTGGACCTCGAGGCGGCCATCGCCGGGTTACCTCCGGGAGCGCGGCAGGTGTTCGTCCTTCACGATGTCGAGGGGTACAAGCACGAGGAGATCGCCGAGATGCTCGGCATCACCGCTGGAGGGAGTAAGGCGCAACTGCACCGCGCGCGACTCCTGTTGCGGGAGGCACTGAATCGATGATGACGCACGCGATGAACTGCGAAGCTTTCGACGAACGACTGGCGGACTATTTCGAGGGAGAGCTCACGCCCTTTGAGATGCGCGCCCTCGAGGCGCATGTGGCCTCGTGCGTCCGCTGCACTGCGCTCCGGCGCGATCTCGAGAGCATTCGCGCCGATGCGAGCGCGCTCCCCGAGCTCACGCCGTCAAGAGACCTGTGGCAGGGCATTGCGGAGCGAATCGAAGCCCCCGTCATTGCGTTTGCGACGTCGCGGGCAACGCCTGCCACTGCGCCGGCGCACCGTCATGGCGCGCTGAGTCGGATGCGGCTGGCGGCGGTTGCCGCAGCACTCGTGGCAGTCACGGCTGGCGTCACGTACACGCTCACGATGGCTGGGCAGCGCGACGGCAAGGGAGCGCCACTGGCTGGAAACACCAGGAGCTCTGATACCGGGAGTGCGCGTACCGTCGATGCGCCGCCAACGCCCGTCGTCGCCGCCGCCAACCCCGACTCGATGCGTCAGGCTGCCACGACGCCCGCGCCGGGTGCCGTGACGCAGAACGTCCGTAACGAGACGGCGCCGGGACAGTTGACGTATTCTCGCGAGATCGATCGCCTGCGCGATATCTTCGCGCGCAATCGGAATCAGTTGGACCCACGCACGGCCGCGATCATCGAAACGAATCTCAAGGTGATCGATGAAGCGATCGCGCAGAGCAAGGCGGCACTCGCCCAGGATCCGGCGAGCGGCTTCCTGAACGAACAACTCAACAAAGCGCTCGACAAGAAGCTCGAGCTGTTGCGCACTGCGGCACTGCTGCCGCAACGCACTTAAACCCAAAATGAAACTGCCCGTCATCTTCGGCGCGCTCGTCGCGCTCGCTCTCGTGCAACCTCGCGTCGCTCACGCTCAACGTGAGCGCGACGAGCGGTGGCAGGAGGCGCAATCGCGCATCGACACGACGTTCGCGTTCAACCGGAATGGCGTGGTGGATCTCACTCAAATCTCCGGCGACGTCGTGGTGACGGCGTGGGATCGCGCAGAAGCACGCGTTCGAGCGTACGCGGAGCGTGGTCGTGTGCGCTGGGACCTTTCGTCGTCTCGCATCGCCGTCGACCTCGAGCCCATTCGCGGGCGCGTCGGCGACACGCGATTCGAGGTGTCCGTGCCCGTGGGAGTGCGCGTCATCGCTCGCAGCACGTCGGGCGACGTGAGCGTCCGCGGAACGCGCGGCGCGGTCGAGGCGCAGTCGACCAGCGGCGACGTCGAAGTCGAGGACGCGACCGACCGCATCGTGATCGAGGCCGTATCCGGTGACGTTCGGGCGTCCCGCTTGAGCGGAACGGTGCGCGCCGAGTCAGTCAGTGGTACGATCGAGGCTCGCGACGTCTCCGGCGACGTCCGCGCCGAAACCACGAGCGGTGACGTCTCGCTCACGGGCGTCACCTCGAAGTCGATCTACATCGAGACCGTGAGCGGCGAAGTCGAGTACGAGGGCAACATCGACCCGAGCGGGCGCTACGAGTTTCGCTCACACTCGGGCGACGTCCGCCTCGCGATCCCCGAGAACTCCAGTGCGCAGTTCAGCGTGCAGACGTACAGCGGTTCGCTCGACACCGAGTTTTCGCTGACGCTGCAGCCTGGCCAGCGCGCCACCGGCCGCCCGCGCCGCTTCGAGTTCACGCTCGGCAGTGGCAGTGCGCGGGTGACGGCCGAGTCGTTCAGTGGTGACATCGTGCTCACGCGCCGCGCTCGCTCGACGCGGTAACTCATACCTATGGACTTGATTGCTCTTCGGAGACCTTGCCATGCGACGCATTGAAATCGCCGCTCTGGCCCTGACCCTCGTAGCACCCGCCCTTGGCGCGCAGCAGCGAGACTTTTCGTGGGATGGTCGTATCACGAACGGACGCTGGCTGTACGTTCGAAACCTGAACGGCTCGATCCGTGTCGAGCGCGCGACTGGCGATCGCGCCGAAGTCACCGCGGTGAAGCGCTGGCGCCGAGGCAACCCCGAAGAGGTTCGCATCGAAGCGCGGAGGCTCGGCGGTGACGATGGCGACGCGATCATCTGTGCGTTCTGGCACGAGAACGCGTCGTGTGATGAGGACGGCTATCGTTCGCGCGGCAATGACCACTATCGCGGCGATCGCGAGAACGACACGTCGGTCGAGTTCACGGTGAAGCTGCCGGCCGGCGTCCGACTAGGTGTGAGCACGGTCAACGGCGGCGTGCGCGTCGACGGAGCCACGAGTGAAGTGCAGGCGAGCACCGTGAACGGCCGCGTGACTGCGGTGTCGTCGGGCGGCCCGGTGAACGCGTCTACCGTGAACGGCGACATCGAGGTCCGCATGCGCGAGCTCGGCACCGGCGACCTCGAGTACTCGACGGTGAACGGCTCGATCGAGATCGAGGTCCCGGCGAACCTCGATGCGGACCTCGACATGCGCACCGTGAACGGCAGCCTTTCAACCGAGTTCCAGATGACGGTTGAGGGTCGTATGAACCCGCGCCGCATGCGCGCGAAGATCGGCAAGGGCGGTCGCCGTATCCGACTGGAGACGGTGAACGGGAGCGTGGAGCTGAAGAAAACGCCTTAGTCGGGAATCGGGAATCGGGAATCGAAAGCCCCCGGGATGCCGCTCTCAGCGAGCAAAGCGTCCCGGGGGTTTGGCTTAACCCTGCAGCAACCAGTTCCAGCTCACAGGAAACAGCGCTGGTTGCTGTCGATTCCCGATTCCCTATTCCCGATTCCCGACGCCGATTCCCGATTCGACGGCCAGCCGTTCGATCTCGCGCGCAAGCTTGAGATCGTTCGCCGTGATCCCGCCGGCGTCGTGCGTGCTGAGCGTGAAGGTCAGGCGCGTGTGGCGGATGTCGATGTCGGGATGATGGTCCATCGCCTCCGCCACATCCGCGACGCGCGTGACGAATGTGATGCCTGCCGGGAAGCTCCCAAACCGGTAGGTCTTCGTCAGCGCATCACCGCGACGTGACCAGCCGGGGAGCCCGCCGAGCTCGCGCTGGATTCCGATGTCCGAGAGTCGTTCGCCCACGGGTCTGAGTTGGGCCTGATTCAGAAACTCGCGCGACCAGCATAACTCAACCGCGGCTCCGCGACAACACAAGCGGACTGTGCCTTGATAACCGGCGCGGTTCATGCCTGTGCTCGCTTGGTGAGCTGCAACACGGCACCCGACATCCCATCTCGGGTAGATCCAGTGAGGTGCTGCAAGCTGAAGCGCACCTCGCGTCACTCGAATCACCGATAGAACGGAGCAGTCCCATGAAC
>Ga0075431_100008252_pt1 | contig 10412 bp, 8 predicted proteins | sample RhiMetdeltSRZDD5_FD_75297 | JGI IMG/M metagenome (GOLD analysis project Ga0075431, IMG submission 75297) | Populus rhizosphere microbial communities from Tennessee, USA - Rhizosphere MetaG P. deltoides SRZDD5 | ecosystem: Host-associated > Plants > Roots > Rhizosphere > Soil | place: USA...
CCTGCTGGCGCTCATAGTCCTCGCGGTAATCGTGGGCGGGCTGGCGCTCGTCACCGCGGCGCAGCGCCGTGCCGTGCTCGCGCGCGCCGGCGTCGGCGAAGACGGCGGTGGTTCGACGATCGTTTTGCGGCCGACGAAGACACAGGAACGACGGGGGCTGCGCGAGTGGCTGATAGAGGCGTTCCCAGGCCCAACGACGGACGATACCGCCTCGCAGGAAAAGCTGGTTCAGGCTGGATTCGATACGCCGACCGCACCAGCAACGTATTTCCTGTGCCGGATTGGGTGTTTCGTAATCCTGCCGGTCCTCGCGATCGTGTTCGGCCCTCGCACGTCGTTCTTCGCCTACGCCTTCAGCATTGGGGCGGCGGTCTTCGGGGGCTGGATCATTCCGATGGGGATGCTCGACCGGTTGGTGCGTCAGCGGCAGGAGCGTATTCGCCGATCGGTGCCTGATGCACTGGACCTCCTGGTGGTGTGCGTGGAGGCAGGGGTGAGCCTGGACGCGGCCGTTCTTCGGGTTTCGCGTGAGATCCGGCTCGCCCACACGGACCTCGCCCACGAGCTTGCGGTCGTGAACCGGAAGACGAACGCCGGTATCCCGCGCGAGAATTCCCTCCGCGGATTGTGGCAGCGAACTGGCGTGGAGGAGCTCCGGACGCTCGTCTCGAGCATGATTCAGAGTGAGAAGTGGGGTACCAGCATCGCCACCGTTCTGCGCGTGTCGGCAGAAACGTTGCGACGGAAGCGGCGCCAGGTCGCCGAGAAGAAAGCGAAGCAGGCCCCTCTCAAGATGACGTTCCCGCTGGTATTGTTCATCCTGCCGGCACTGTTCGTGGTGATCATGGGGCCGGCGCTGGTGCAGGTGATCACGGAGTTCGGGAAGATCGGGCAGTAGCGGCAGTCACAAATGAGGCGTCCGCCGCGAGCTGGTCGGGAGCGCGACGGGTGAGGACGCGGGAGAACCACAATGCGTAGCTCACGAGGCCGGAAAGGCGCGTTCGTCGTGTTGTTTGGCATCATGTTCGTCTCGCTCATGGCTGCTGGCGCCATAGCGATCGACTTCTCGCGCATCTGGGCGATGCGCAACGAGCTCCAGACCACGGCCGATGCGGCCGCGCTGGCCGGCGCGGTTCAAATCACTAAACCTGCCAACGCGACGGCGGACATCGACACGGCGTCGCGGAACAACGTCGGGCGAAACCTGGTGATGGGTGTTCCGGCAGTGGTCAACGAAGTGACGCCCGGGCAGTGGAACGACAACGCGGCGCCTAACGGGTTCACCGCGGCGGTAACTCCGACGAACGCCGTTCGCGTCGTCGTCAGCCATGCGACGAACAACCTCATCATGTCCAACCTGGGCATCACGGCGCCGACGGTGAAGGCGACGGCGATTGCGTGGGCAGAGGCACCCATCTCGACGACCAATTGTATCCGACCATGGGCCATCCCCTACGAGGTGCTCATGGGGCGGGTCAACGTGCTCCGGAACATCGCCGATCCGTATTCGCGCGACAACCTGACGCGGCCGTTCGACATGGTTAACGACATGAACGCCCTTCGCCAGGCGCAGGCGTCGGGCGACCTCAACGCGCTCCGGTTCTCCCTCAAGCTCGGGCAAAACGACAACGCTAACAACGGCCAGATCAGCGACGGCACGCTCGTCAACGGGCAGCCCGGAAACTTCCAGGCTGTCGTACTCCCGAAGTGGTGGGACTTCGAGACGCAGAGCCACACGGAGCCCCGTCCGCAGCCCGGGGGTAATGCATACGGCGACGCGATCGCCGGCCGAAACTGCTACGGGATCGCGGTCGGAGACTCGCTGATGACGGAGACCGGGAACAAGGTCAACATCACCGTCTCCAACGCGGACAAGTCCGATCCGCAGACGGCCCCGTACGGCGTGTGTGAGAGCATCGTCGATGCGGCGCAGGGCCAGAACGTCGACCTGACGACCCACGGCAACTGCATGAACGCGGATGGCGGTGTGGGCGTCGAGATCAAGGCCGCGTTCTATTTCTGCCCGTCCTCTTGCCAGGGACGGTCCAAGGTGAGCGTGACGCTGCTCGGATCGTTCACGCTCGAGAAGATCTACCCCGACGGCGACGGCGGAAACAGTCCTCGCTGGGATAAGTCGCAGATCGTCGGGACGTTCAACCCCGTCTCCGACATTGGGCCCGTAGGCGGGTCGTCCACAACGCTGTATCGCATCATCCTTGTGAAATGACCAGCGAGCGGCGCGCCTAACGAGCGCGCCGCTCGCTGACGGCTTGTGGAGGCCACCGTGACACGAAGTCCCGTCTGGGCTGGCGTGCGCGCTGTACTGTCCAGCTCGCTTACTCTCGGATTTCTCCTTGCGGCGCCTGCGGTACCAGGCAACGGCCGCCTGGGCGCCCAGGTGCCGCGGCTTACCCCGCCGCCGCCGTGCCGCGCGAGTAGCCCCGACCCCGACGTGGCCGCGCTACGCCCGCGCGTGCGTCGCGGCACGAGCATCGCCGTCCTCGAGTTCGACTCGAGAGTCATGGATCAGGAGCAGGTGCACCTCGCACCGTCGCTCACCGCGCGGCTACGATCGCGGCTCGCGACGCTCCCGGGCGTCAGCGTCGAATCGCGCGGGACGATCGAGCGAGTGTTCGCCGCGTCCGGAGGCCGAATCGACTCACTCCTGTCCGTTCTCGCCAACCAGTATGCCGTGACGGGCGACGTCATCCCACAGCGCGACCGGATCGACGTCACCGTGCGCATCACTCCCGCGGGCGCTGCGGCGCCGCGCTGGGAGCGTGTCTTCGCCTATTCGGATATGTCGCTCCGCGACATCGAGGACGCCGTCGCGACCGCTGTGTCGGACCTGGTCGGCGCGCGGACGCCGGCGCCACGGGCTGTATTGTCAGACGCGGCGTACGAGCAACTCCTGCGAGGGGATTACTTCCTCGCGCGGCACGAGCTGGGCTCGGCCGATTCGGCGCGACGTGTCTACGAAGCGGCGTTCGAGGAAGAAGCACGCGCGGCGGTTGCGGCCGCCCGCGCGGCGCGTGCGCGCGGGGTGTACCTGGAGCGCCTCGGGGCAGCCAACGCCCGCTTGACCGACGAGTATGTGCTCGCAGGCCTCGCGATGGCCGATTCCGCGCTGCAGATCGACAGCACACTCGCCGAGGCGTGGACAGCGCGCGCGGTTCTCCTGCGGTTTCGGAATCCATCGTCCTACCAAGGCGTGGTCGAAGCACACGAGCGTGCAGTGGCGCTCGCTCCGGAGAGCGCTGACGCGCACGAGGCCTACGGGGTGAGTCTCACGCGCCTCGGGCGTGATGCGGCCGCCGAGCAGCGGCTCCGACGCGCGCTCACGCTCGATCCGAATCGTCCATCGGCCTTGCGCGCGCTCGCTGAGCTCGAGTACCTGAGACGCCGGAGCGGGCCGAGCTGCGCGCTCGTGAACGCGGCCATCGGCGCGGATTCCTACGACCCGCTCGCATACTCCCTGCGCGCGCGCGTGCGAATGCAGCTTGGGGAATTTCGCGACGCATTCAGCGACGCCGAAACGGCGGGGCGCATGAGCGGCGCGCCGTGGGGGTCGGCACTGGAGCTCCTGGTGACGGCGAAGGGCACGACGGTCGATGACGCGCGCCTCGAGGCACGACGAGTCGCGTCGGCAAAGTTACGGCCGGGCGTGATGATGACGGTCGCGGAGGGGACGTTCACGAGCCTGGCGCTCGACGCGTTCGGCGATCGCGACAAGGCCTTCGAGGCATTGAGTCGCGTGGAGCCGCTGGGGATCGAGTTTGCGGCTGCCTTACGCGACCCGGGCTTCGACGCGATGCGGCGCGATGCTCGATTCCGCCGCGTGAACGTCGGCGAGCGGCCTGGCCCTGAAGCCGTACCGCAGTCTGGACGGTCTGGCAGGACACGAGAGTAACTCGTAGCCTTTCGGGCCCTTTGCCCGGAGCCGTCGACTGACCGCAGCGCAGATCGCCCAACCGGCGGCGGTTCCGAGAACGACGCGGTTCGCGATCGCCGGCATCGTTGCTGGTCTCGCGGCCGCGTACGCGTTCGTGATGGCGAAGCGCGATCCGGGCTACGTCTCGGACTTCGACCAGATCTGGTTGGCCGCGCGAGCGCTCATCGCCGGTGAGAACCCGTATCACGCCGTGGTGACGGGGTTCCGTGAGCAGGGAAGGCTCCCATTCCCACTCTTCTATCCGCTACCTGCGGTTGTTGCCGGGACGCCCTTCGCGTTTCTGCCGCTCGTTCCTGCACGCGCCCTGTTCGCGGCGGCTTCGCTCGGGTCGCTGACGTATCTGCTCACGCGGAAGGGCCTGTGGCCGCTCGCCGTGTTGCTCTCCGCGCCGGCTTTCATGACCGTATCGCTCGTGCAATGGTCCGGGTGGCTCGCGTGCGCGGCGTTGGTGCCGTGGTTCGGGTGGGCGCTCGTGTGCAAGCCTAACGCCGGAGCGGCCGTCCTCGCCGCAGCAGAGTCGAATCGCGCCATCGTCACGGGGCTCGCGGCCTCTGGTGCACTGGTTGTCATTGCGTTCGCAGCGCAACCAGGCTGGGTGCAGGACTGGTTGGCCGCCGTACGTGGACAGCCGCATTTTCGCCCCTATGTGTTGCGCCCCGGTGGGTTCCTGATGCTCCTCGCATTGCTCCGGTGGCGGCGTCCCGAAGCACGATGGCTGGCGGCCACGGCGCTCGTTCCGGGGACGCCCGGGCCGCAAGAGGCGCTCGTGTTCTTCGCGATCGCACCGCTCTCGTTTCGTGAGCTGCTGGTGCTCGGGCTCCTGTCGCATGGAGCCATGTGGGCTGCCTTCCCGGCTCGGCAAGTCGGCGACTTCTTCTCGTATGTGAACGTGGCCAGCATCGCGAACATAGGGCTGATCTACCTTCCCGCGGTGGTCGTGATCCTGCGGCGCCCTAACGAGGGCCCCGTTCCAGAAGTTCTCGATCGGGCTGTCAGCAAGCTCGTGTCCTTCGTGCGGCGCCGATGACCGGACCCTTGGCGAGCGTCTTGAAGGACTCGAGCATGGCCGCGCCGCGGTTGGCGGTTCGCCTCGCGCTCGCGCTGGTTGTGGGCGCTGCCGCTGGCCTCTGGTGCTACGACTACCTCTCGCGGAACCCGCAGTTCTTCGCGGCGGATTTCACGTTCCCGTGGCGTGCCGCAGGGCATCTCCTCGCAGGCCGTGACCCCTACGTGCACATGCCGCGTGTGTCGACGTACGCGGCGTCAGGTCCATTCCCGTACCCGCTGACAAGCGCCCTCGTCGCGATGCCGTTCGCGATGCTGCGTCCGCCCGTCGCGGGCGGATTGTTCATCGGGATTTCGTTTGCGCTGCTCGCCTTCGCGCTCACGCGGACCGACTACTGGCGCCTCGTGATGTTCCTTTCGGCGCCGCTCGTGCTCACGCTGACGACAGTCCAGTGGTCGCCGCTACTGCTCGCGAGCGTCCTGCTTCCCGGCGTTGGATGGCTCGGCGCGGCGAAGCCCAATCTCGGACTCGTTGGGTTCGTCCTGCACCCGCGATGGTCGACCGTCATCGGGGGACTCGTGCTCGTTGGCATTGCATTTCTGCTCTTGCCGACGTGGCCGCTCGGCTGGCTCGAGCACCTTCGCCTCGCGACGCTCACCTACCGCCCGGTGGTCATGTGGCCCCTCGGTGTCGTCGGTCTCGTTGGTCTATTGCGGTGGCGGACCTTCGAGGGTCGCGTTCTCGCCGCGATGACGCTGGTCCCGCTCGCCCCGTTCCACTACGACCATCTTTTTCTCTGGCTCGTGCCGCGCACGTGGCGACAATCACTCGTCCTGAGCGGCTGCTCCTGGGTCTCCGTCATCGTGATGCTCGCGACGACGCCGCATGACCTCACGCGCGACCCGCGCCTGGTCCAAGCCATCCTCGTGGCCGGGATGTACATCCCGGCGGCGGTTCTCGTCATGCGAGCACCTAACGTGGGAGCTGTCCCAGATCGCATCGAGCGACTCATGGCGGGGCTCCCGTTATGGATTCGGGGCCGGGCCGCTCCATAGATCACTGCGTTCGCGGTACTCCGCCGATTGCGCAGCAGGCCGCAGCTAATGAGAGCTCCTCTCACCAGCGGTGCGCAGGGAAGGGAATGTCCGCTTTCCGGGCGGCAGCAGAACGAACACGAGTGAGGGGAGATAGATCAGCGCGAAGATCCACGGCCGGGCAATCGCGACGTGGGCGGGATCGGTGCGACTCGGGAACCACTGCGCCCACGCCAGCCAGCTCAGGGCGGTCATCGCGAGCGAGCGCCACACCGTGGTCGGCACGAGCCAGAGCGGGAGCTGGTCGTAGAACAGCGTGAGCTGCGGCATGAGCGACATTCCGATCAACGTGCGCGCGTCCGCCTGCTTCCATCGCAGTAACGCGAGGAGGAGAACCGGTCCACCGAAATAGAAGAGCGGCGCAACGTACCGTGGAGCCTCCCGCAACGCATCGCGCCAGTCGAAGATCCAGGACGGCGAGACGGCGACGCTGAGCAGGACGAACACGACGCCCAGCACGACCCCGCGGACGCTCGGACGGTAGAGGAAGCAGGGAAGGGCGACGTTCGGTTTCGCCGCGCCGAGAAACTGGAGCGTCGGGATCACGGCGCCGGCCATCATGAGGGGCGCCCATTGCGCGAGAATTGCCGCCATGCAGAAGGGCGCGCTCACGAACAGCGGCAACTTCGCTAACCCGCTCCTCGTCCGCGCGAGTCCGAACGCGAGCAGCGCGCTCGAAATCCCGACGAAGGAGGCCCCGGCGACTGCCGGTGCGAGTGGCGCGAACGGAAGGGCCACAATCGCCGCGGGGAACGGATAGAACAGGCCAACGTTAAACGGGTACGGCCCCGTCGCCCGGATCACGTCGTACGGGTTGTGGCCGTCCAACAGCACCCGAGCGGCGCGCCACGCCCACGTAAAATCCTTCGCGAGGTGTTCCGGAGCGGTCGCGAGCGAGAAGTACGCGATGAACGCGCCCCACGCACCCAGTGCGAACGCGATCGGGAGCCGGAGCTGGAGCGGCATCTCGCCGCCGGCCGCGGTCGTGGTCGAGCGATCGGGCGCGGTGAGATCGCTCATGCCGGACGGCGTCTTCCCGGCCGAATCCATGCGACCAGTCTTGCGAGCGGGGCCGGGACGGCGCCGTCGTTAGGCCGGCGAAGTATCATGAGCACGGCCGGGGCGTAGACGAGTACGGTCGTCGCCGTGGCGACGAAGTCGCCCCACTGCTGGAACGTCTCGAACGGCGACGCGAACGCCACGGCGAAGTAGACCCCGAGCGTCAGCGCTGCCATGATCAGCGATTCTCGCGACGTGCGCGGGACCACGAACACGAGCACGTGATCGTAGAACGTCGGCGTCTGGGGGACGCAGGCCAGTGCCGCGAGGAGTCGCGCCTCGGGCCGTCGCCATTTCACGAGCACGGCGAGGAGCAGAAAGCCCGCGGGCCGCATGACCGGCGCCACGAAGTGAGGTGCACTGCGGACGTTTCGCCACCACTCCATCGGCCAGGTCGGTAGCACGATCATGCTGATCGCGAGCAGCGCCAGTGATCCCGCCGCCGCGATCGCCAGCCATCGCCTCGACAGCGCGTACGCCGCCATGGCGGCACCGAGGTTCGGCTTCGCGAAGGCAACCCAGCCCAGCGCCGGCATCAGCATACCGGCTACGAGCAGCGGCGACCATTGCACCAGCTCGACCGCGGTGATGAACGAGATGCTGAGCAAGACAGGCAGGCGCGCGAATCCGTCTCGCGTGATGGCGTACGCGAACAGTCCTGCGGACACCCCGGCAAATACCATTCGCGCGGCGACGACCGGCAGAAGGCCGAGCGGCGCGGCGATGAGGAGCGCGGGGAGGGGGTAGTAGAGCGGCCACTTCCAGAGAAACGCGCCCCGAGGGCCGACGACCTGGTACGGATCCTTGCCATCCCAGAGCGCCCGAGCGCCGGCCCACACCTGGTCGAAGTCGCTCACGAAGTCGGGGTTCGACCGCGCGTAACCCCAGACGTACACGCCCGCCCCGAGCGCCACCGCTACGGCGATCGCGATGCGCGCTACACGGCTCGGCGCGTGAGTCGTGGTCTGGGTGGATGACACGGTGGGGTGTGTCGTGAGCCGAGGGAAACGCAGAGCGACCGATCTCAAATGAGACGACTGCCGGCGGTTTCGTGCAATCCGTTACGCTTTCGCCGTGCGCTGGGACGAATCATGGCGTAAGATCGTCCTAATTGAGGTCAGACCCCAATTCCTTTGACCCGAGCCGATACCGCGTGATGTCCACGACCGGAGCCCCCGAGGGCTCCCGGACCGGGGCGACTCAACCCTCGGACGCCCACACGAGCCAGGCACGCCCGTCGTGGCGGGGGCACCTTGCCATCGCTCGGCTCGACCACTGGTTCAAGAACGTCTTCGTCCTCCCGGGCATCGTCGTGGCACTCGGGACCGATCCGTTCGTCGACCGGGCCGGCATCGGGTGGCGGATCCTCATTGGGCTACTCTCCGTCTGCCTGATCGCCTCCAGCAACTATACGCTCAACGAGCTCATCGACGCTCCGTTCGACCGACATCATCCGACCAAGCGCCACCGACCGGTGCCGTCGGGGCAGGTGAGCGTGGCGCTCGGGTATCTGCAGTGGGTGGCGTTGATGGCAGCCGGAGTCGCGGTGGCGATGCAGATCTCCGTGCCGTTCATGCTCAGCGTCCTGGCGCTCTGGGTGATGGGGTGTGTGTACAACATCCCGCCGGTGCGAAGCAAGGATCTCCCGTACCTGGACGTGTTGAGCGAGGCGGTGAACAACCCGATCCGGATGCTCGCCGGCTGGTTCATCGTCACAGACTCCACGATTGCGCCGTCGTCGCTGCTGCTCAGCTACTGGATGATCGGATGCTACTTCATGGCCCTGAAGCGGTACGCCGAGTTCCGCAACATCGGTGACGCCGGGCGAGCGGCGGCGTATCGGAAGTCGTTCGCGTATTTCACATCGGACCGACTACTGGTCTCGGTGATGTTTTATGGGTCCGCGGCGATGCTGTTTTTCGGCGCGTTCTGCATGCGATACCGGCTCGAGCTGATCCTCGCCTTTCCGGCCATCGCGCTCGTGATGGCGGTGTACCTGTCGGTGGCGATGAAGGACAACAGCGCGGCGCAGAACCCTGAGCGGTTGTATCGCGAGCCGGCCTTGATGGCGTCGGTCGTGGGCGCGGCGCTCGTGATCGTCGTACTGCTCAGCATCGAGCTACCGATCATGCACCGGATCTTCACGCCGACAGCGCCGACGGACCGAGGTGGCGTGGGCGCTCCGTTCGGTCCGTTGCGGCGCTGAGCACGGGTCACAATGATCCCGGACGTCTCGATCGTCCTGCCATGCTACCGTGCCGCGCGACTCGCCAGCGAATCGGTGCAACGGATGCAGGCGTTCATGGAGACGACTGGGCTCGACTGGGAGCTCATTGTCGTCGACGACGGTGGTGGCGACTTTCCGGCTGGCGACGCGACCGTCGATGGCATCGCGTCGTTGATTCGCCTGGAGCGAAACCAGGGCAAGGGTGCCGCGGTCGGTGCCGGGATGGCGGCGGCACGCGGCCGCGTTCGCGTGTATACCGACGTCGACCTGCCGTACGACCTGTCGTTGATTCCGGTCATCGTCTCGCTCGTGCTCGAGCGCCGGTTTCATCTCGTCATCGGAGATCGTACGCTGCCCGACTCCAGGTATCGAGCGGAGCTTTCCCTCGGACGCCGTCTCGCATCGGGCGTATTCACGCAGATCGTCGGGACGTTGGTCACGGGCGGCTTCTTCGACACGCAGTGCGGGCTGAAAGGCATGCGTGGCGACGTGGCCGATGAGCTCTTTCGGCTGCGGCGGATCGATCGATTCGCCTTCGACGTCGAGCTCGTGTACCTCGCGCTCCACCATCGCCTCGACATCAAGCGGATCCCGGTACAGCTCCGCGCGAACGAGACGTCGTCGGTTCGCCTGTTCCGCGATTCTGCGCGCGGCATGAGCGACGTGCTGAGCATCAAGTACCACCAGCTTCGCGGTCGTTATGCGAGCCCCATGCTGGCCTCGATGGTTCGCCAAGAATTCGGCGATCTGGAGCGCGCGTCGCGCGTCGAGTCGGCTCACACGTCCTAACGCGACACATCGGTGTCCGACGGCCGGCCAGCGCCCTCCCTTCGCGCTCGCGTCGCGATCAGTGTGGCAATTGGACTGTTCGCGGCGCTGATCGCGTGGATCGCCACGCATCGCGCCGGTTTCGGGACGCCCGACTTTCACTGGTGGTACGTCGGGGCACGAGCGCTGCTCGACGGCCAGAACCCGTATGCGGCGGTCCCCGAGGCCATCGGGTCGCAGTTCCGGCTCTTTCATCCGCTCCCGGCGGTGCTGCTCACCGTTCCCCTCGCCGGGCTACCTCCGGAC
>Ga0075431_100008256_pt1 | contig 10409 bp, 9 predicted proteins | sample RhiMetdeltSRZDD5_FD_75297 | JGI IMG/M metagenome (GOLD analysis project Ga0075431, IMG submission 75297) | Populus rhizosphere microbial communities from Tennessee, USA - Rhizosphere MetaG P. deltoides SRZDD5 | ecosystem: Host-associated > Plants > Roots > Rhizosphere > Soil | place: USA...
TCGCGGGTGACCCCGGACTCGGGCCAGGTCGCGCTCGGCGCCGACGGCGAGCTGCACCTGGGCGGTGACGACTACGTCGACTTCGCCCTGGCGGCGCTCACCGGTGACGTGGGCATCGGTCCCGACGACGGCGTGCTCCCTCGGGGCGCACTGCGATTGCTGGCGGAACGTCGCCGCAATCGAGGGATGTGGTATCGCACCGGCGTCGCCACCACCGGCGCCCGCTACACACCCGCGCTCGGCTACGTGGAGCGGGCGGACGCCATCCAGCCCCTGGCGGAGCTGGGTTACGGCTGGGTGGTCTCGCCGGCAGGGCACCAGTTGCGCGCGAGCGTGGCGTCGGCATTCGCCTATCGCAACGCGGCCGGAGCGTTCGACGGATCGACCGCTTCCGCGATCCTGGACTACGAGCCGCCGAGCGGCGCGCTCTGGACCCTCAGCCTGACGCGTCAGGAGGACGACCTGCTGGTGCCGTTCGTGCCGGTGCCGGACGCATCGGTGCCGGCGGGGCGATACGTGGCCGCGTTCGCCGAGCTGAAGCTCAAAGCCTCGACCGGCCCGCGCGTGGTGGTCGGCGGCAGCGCGCGAGCGGGCGAATACTACGATGGCCGGCTCTACTCGCTGCTGCTCTCGCCCGAGTGGCGCGCCTCGGCTCACCTCCGGCTCTCGGCCGACCTGCAGCTCGACCGCCTGGAGTTCCCGACTCGGGACGAACGGGTCTGGTCCCCGCTGACGCGCCTGCGGGTGCTCGCTTCGGCGAACCCGCGGCTCTCACTCAGCGCCGTGCTGCAGGTCAACGGCACCGCCGATCTCGCGACCGCCAACCTGCGGCTGCGCTACAACGTAAGTGAGGGCCACGACCTATGGGTGGTCTACAATCACGACCAGAATCTCGACCGCGGTCGGGCCGAGCCCCGCATGCCGGCCACTGCGCGCTCGGGCCTGCTGGTCAAGTACAACAGGAGCTTCGGGCGATGACGACACCTCGAGACCGCCTCGAGCGATTCGGACCCGTCTACGCTCGAGTGGCGATCGGCGCGGCGTTCCTGTCGGCGGTCGCGAGCCGCCTCGGGATCTGGGACGGCGAGCCCGGCCTGAGTCGGTTCGCGGGATTCATCCAGTATACGGCGGAGGTGAACGCGTTCATGCCCGCCGTCACCATTCCGTTCCTCGCATGGGCCGCGACGGTGGCGGAGACGTCGCTCGGCGTCGCGCTGATCGCCGGTCTGCAGGTGCGATGGGCGGCGCTGGCCAGCGCGGCGCTGCTGGCCCTCTTCGGCACCGCGATGGCGATCTCGCTCGGTCCCAAGTCGCCGCTGGACTACTCGGTGTTCTCCGCGTCGGGGGGTGCGCTGCTGCTCGCGCTGCACGAATGGCGCACCCCTGGAGACCGGCGTGACCTCCGCCGGCTGCGACGGGCCTGGGGGGCTCTGCCGCGGCTCCAGCGCGAGCGCCGCGTTGCCGCCCCCATCATCGGCCTGTACTAGGGAACCTTCAGGGCCCCCCGAGCCGGCGGTCGTCATGCGGCAGAGGGGCTATGGTGTCCGCTGCCGCGGATCGTCGGTGGGATTCACATAGTTGATCTTCCAGGGCCCAATCCCGTGTATCTGGACGATGGTGTTTCCTTGTGCCTGAACGAAGTGGCGGGTTCCCGGCTGCATGGCAACGAAGCCGCCGGCCCGCAGCGTGGTCAGGGCGGAGGCGTCGAATTTGTCGCCCATCCCTATCCGGAAGGCCCCCTCGATGACGGTGACCAACTCATCTGCGGGGTGAGAGTGAGGCGGAACCCGGTAGCCATCGGGCAACGAGAGCCGCAAGGTGAAGGGCTCCGCCTTCTCAGGATTACCCTGCAGCACTGCCGCCTTCGCGCCCGGCGGTAGGGCAGCGGGGGCCGGGCCCCAGCTGACCCGATCGGGCATGACGAGTATGGCGTCGTGAGCTCCCGTGCCCTGGGCCGCCACGAGACCGGCGGAAAGGGAGAAGCTTAGCGCGAGCAGTAACGGTCGCATGGCTGACCTCCAGGTTGGGCCATTTTCCTCGCAGTTGTGCAAGGACTGGCCGCAGGGTATTAGCTCTGGCTTGCGGACGGCGGTCCACTCACCTCTCGATACGATTGCCCGTTCTTGAGCCTTTTCGGCGTTGGCGGTCATCGGTTCTACCTCCTCCCGTGAAGTCCCTAACCAATTGGGTTTTACGCAACATCTACGCGCGTTCGGCTAGCTAAGATCGCCGTCGTCCACCGGCGCTCGGTGAGCGCGAAGCGTTACGCCTCACCCCGTACCAGTGCTCGAGTCGCTCGTCCAGAATCCTGGTCGGCTAGTGCGCTGCCCCCGGCCCGGATATCGAGGCCCGGCTCCGGTGCATCAAGAGCAGCAGCGGCAGCGCCATGGCGAACGCGATGCCGATGAGCATGAAGATCTGCTCGTACGACAGCATCAGTGCCTGCCGAGTCACCTGTTGATCGACGATCTGCAGCGCCTGGTCTCGGGCCACCACCGGGATATTCCCCTTGGCCACGAGGCTCGCGGTGATCGCATCCAGCCGCTCGCCGGCCAGATCGTTGAACGGGGTGATGTGAGCGATCAGCTCGGCCCGCTTCAGCGCCTCGAATCGCTGCACCAGGGTGGCCGCGATCGCGATGCCCACGCTGCCACCCAACTGCCGCATCAGATTGAAGAGCCCGGTGCCGTTCGGGATTCTGGCCCGCGGCAGGTCGGCCAGCGCCAGGTTTGTCAGTGGTACGAAGATCAGGCCCAATCCCACGCCTCGAAGGATCATCGGCCAGAGGAAGTCCGGCTTGCCGCTGTCCGTGGTGAAGTGAGCTTGCTGCCAGATAGAGACGCTGAAGATTGCCACCCCGAGCAGGATTAACACCCTTCCGTCGACCTTTCCCTGAAGCCTCCCAGTCATGGCTGTGGTGACCGCCCCCGCGAGCGCGCCCGGCAGGATCACGAGCCCGCTTTGGGTGGCGGTGAATTCCTGCAGGCCCTGCAGATAAACCGGGAGGACGAAGATCGGCGCGTAAATGGATACGCCGAGCAGGAGCGCGAACAGGACCCCGGCGGCGAACTGGCGGCTCTTCAGGATCCGCAGGTCCACGACCGCGTGCTCAGTCCTCAGCTCCCACCATACGAAGGCCGTCAGCGACACCGCGCTGGCGGCCGCGTAGCTCACGATTTCGCGCGAGTCGAGCCAGTCGAGCCGCTCTCCCCGCTCCAGCATCGTCTGGAGCGTACCGATGCCTACGATCAGCAGCATTAGCCCGACGTAGTCCACCCGGCCAACTCTCTGCTGGTGTTGCGAGTCGCGGATGAAGCCGAGGGTCAACCCGAACGCCAGCAGGCCCAATGGGAGGTTGATGTAGAAGATCCAGGGCCAGCCGTACACGTCCGTGATGTAGCCGCCCAGCGTCGGTCCCAGCGTCGGTCCGAACATCACGCCTACTCCGAAGATGGCCATCGCGGTCCCGTGCTCCTCCCGGGGGAACTCTTCGAAGAGGATTGCCTGCGAGGTGGGGAGCAGCGCCCCGCCCGCCAGGCCCTGGACCACGCGCCACAACACCAGCGACTCCAGCGAGCCGGCGTTGCCGCAGAAGAACGATGCGACGGTGAACAGGGCGATCGAGCCGGCGAAGTAACGCCGCCCTCCCAACAGCGCAGCCAGCCAGCCGCTGATCGGTATCACGATGACGTTGGCCACGATGTAGCCGGTGGACACCCAGGCAATCTGGTCCAGCGTCACCCCCAGATTCCCCATCATGTGGGGAATGGCCACGTTGACGATGAGGGTGTCGATCAGCTCCATTACTGCCGCGAGCGAGACCGTGATTGCGACCAGGTGGCGGCGCTTCATTTGGTCTGGATGGAGACGACCGCGCTCATCCCCGGGCGGAGCGGATGCCTGGGATCGTTGGGCTGATCGAGCCGAATGCGAACCGGGATCCGCTGGACGACCTTGGTAAAGTTGCCGGTGGCGTTGTCCGGGGGGAGCAGGGAAAACCGGGCGCCGGTAGCCGGGGCGAGACTCTCGACGTGGCCGCGGAACCGCCTGCCCGGGTATGCGTCCACCGTGAACTCGGATCGCTGGTCCGGAGTAATGTTGGTCGTCTGGGTCTCCTTAAAGTTGGCGGTTACCCAGATGTCGTCGAGCGGAACGATGTTGGTGAGCGGTTGGCCCGCCTGGACCAGCTGACCAACCTCCACTCTCTTTCTGCCGATGACTCCTGTCCTCGGCGCCAAAATCACGGTGTAGGCCAGGTTCAGCGCTGCCTGATCCCGTGCCGCGCGGGCCGCGCTAACCCGCGCCTCTGCGGCTGCCAGCGCCGCCTGGGCCGCGACCAGGGACGCATCGGACACTCTTGCCTCGGCCAAAGAGGCGTCCAACTCCTCCTGGCTCACGGCCATCTTGACTGCCAGCGGCCGCATTCGAGCGAGGTCGGCCCGCGCCCTGAGGGCGGTGGCGTGCGCCTGCGCCACCCGGGCCTGAGCCTGGCCGATGCGAGATCCGTTGCTCGCCTCGGCCACCGCGACCGCGAGATCGGCCTCTTTCTCGGCAAGTCGCATCCGGTAGTCGCGATCGTCCAGCACGACGAGCGTGTCGCCCCGCAGCACCAGCTGGTTGTCGTCCAGCCGTACGTCCGCGACGAACCCGCCCACCTTAGGCAAGATCGGGATGATCCGGCCGTCTACTTGAGCATCGTCGGTGGACACCTCGGTGCGGTCGAGCCAGCGCCGCAGCCCCAGTCCCGCGAGTGCCACGAGAACGGCTCCCAGCACCAGCATCAGGAACCGCTTGTGGCGGCCACCGCCACGCCCTGCCGGTATCGCGGGAGCTGCCGGCGGCGCTGACCTTCTTTCGGTTTGTGGTTCAGTTACGACCGCCATTCCCCACCTGTCCTCCAGCCCTGCACGACCACGCCACGTGCATAGGATACCGAGCGCGGGACACATTGCTGGCGCGGCTCTTACCCGGCCGGTATTTCTAAGGGAGCAACCTGCTACCGGCGAGATGCTGCTACCAGATTGCGACCGATACCGGTATCGAGTTGTACCAGGTTAAGAGGCGGACATGAGTGAGAGTGCCGAGCGCGGCCGGCGGATGGAGCTGGCGGACTTTTTACGGTCGAGGCGCCAACGCTTGGCACCCGACCAACTAGGATTGCCAAAAAGGCCTAGACGGCGCACTCCAGGGCTCAGGCGGGAAGAGGTCGCCGAGCTGGTGGGCATCGGGGTGACGTGGTACACCTGGCTGGAGCAGGGCCGGCCGATCCCCGTATCCGCGAATGTGTTGGAGAATCTCGCTCGGGTGTTTCGACTGGGCCGGGATGAGCGAGCTCATCTCTTCCGTCTGGCGCGGCGCGACATTCCTGCGGCGCCATCCGAATCCCATGAAGCCGTGCGCCCGGTCCTCCAGGATATGCTGACCACGCTGAACCTCGCGCCGGCTCACATCCGAGACCTCCGCTGGAACGTGCTGGCGTGGAATTATGCGGAGTCGTTCATGGTCAACTGGCAGGAATACCCGGCCGGCGAGCGCAACATCATCTGGCATCACTTCACCAACCCGGTGTTTCGTCGCCTCATGGTGAACTGGGACCGCGAAGCCCGGAGCGTGCTCTCCGAATTCCGCATGGAGACTGGAGCGCACATCGAAGATGCCTGGTTCACCAATCTGATCCGGGAATTGCATCAAACCAGTGCGGAGTTCCGCCAGTGGTGGCCGCTGCATGAGGTTCGCCGCGAACGGGAGCTTCCCATTCAATTCAACCACCCTGATGCCGGACGCCTGGTCTTCCGGGCGATTACCGTGAAGTTCACGACTGAGGAAGATCTCCGGATGCGAGTCCTGGTGCCCTCGTCGGAAACCGATACGGCGGTAAAACTCCGCCCATTCCTGCAACCGGCTGAAAGCCACGCCTAGACGTTGCCTGGCGGTGTCAGCTGCTGCCTGGTTCGCCGCGGGCGCTTCGTACCAATTCCTCATTGGGAGTGCATGCCATGAATGTCTCATCCTGGCTGGGAACCCTTCGGGTCCCAACTCTGGCCGCTCTCGCGCTCGCGTGTGCCAGCACTGCAACTCAGGGGGGCACCCCCGCAGCCGTGGCCCCGGCTTCGTCGGACGTACCGCGACTCTACGACGCGCAGCGGCAGGTCGAGGAGTACATCAGCTCAGGCCGATACGACAGGGACTTGTCGGCGGTGGTCGCTCGGGCACAGGAATGGCTGGAACAGCGGTCCAAAACAGCGAAGAAGCCCGCGATCGTACTCGACATCGATGAGACGTCGCTCTCGAACTGGCCGGCCTATCGGCTGAACGGGTGGGGCCGAGTCGTAGGCGGAGGGTGCGACCTCGAGCAGGGCCCCTGCGGTCTCCGCGCCTGGCAGGCGCTCGCCAAGTCCCAGGCACTCGCCCCCACTCGAGAGCTGGCCCGACGCGCACGTGAGCTTGGCGTGGCGGTGTTCTTCATCAGCGGCCGGCCACCCAACCTGCGGGAGGCCACTGCGCGAAATCTTCGGGAACAGGGCTACGATCCGACCGGGGTCATCCTGCTTCCCGAGGGGGCACACTTCAAGAGCGCGGTGGACTTCAAGGCACCGGAGCGGCGGAAGATTGCGGAGCAGGGCTATACGATCATTCTGAGCATGGGAGATCAGGAGAGCGACCTCGCGGGGGGCTTCGCCGAGCGGATCTTCAAGCTGCCCAATCCGGTCTACTACCTGCCCTGATCCGGCCGAGTCTGCCCGGCAGCAGCGGCCACGAGATTGCTTCGGCCGCGTTGCGGCCTCGCAATGACGCTGAGCTCGGGATTAAGGTGCGAGCCCCGAGCGATGGGCGTAACCCAGTACTTCTCCTTCAAACGACACGCGGTACCACCCCCGTCCGAGCGAGTCCGCCAGTACCGTGTCGCCCGGCGTGAGCACGGCCTCGACCGGGGCTCTCACGTTCCGCGACCTCCGCACCTCCGTCCAGCTTCGGGCGACGCGGAGCTCGCTGCCGCTCTCGGCCGGCTGTGCGGCGACCCTTGACGTGTCCAACGAGCCCATTGCCGCCATGGAGGACTCCACCTCCGCCTTCTCTTCTTTGGGCTGGGCAGTTCGGGCGGACTTGGCCGAAACCAGAACCGCCCCAACGGCGAGGGCCGCGGCTACCCCTTTCGGCGTAAGGAAACGCCCCAGCTCCAGGCCGCTGCCCTTCGGCACTGGGTTGGCCGGCAGGTCGCGGCCGCAACCGGGACACCGGATGGCGATGCTCAGGGCTCGTTTGCCGCACGAGTCGCACTGCTTGTAGGATCCCCTCATCACAACTGCTCCGGCTGCTGTGGCGTCGTCGAATCTGCCGCCAGCGTAAGTGCTTGACCGTTCATTGGTCGAGAAGTGAAGACCGTCGGAGCCGGCGTCGAGGGGCAAGTCGAGTGCCACCACCACCGAAGCCCGCCGGGCGCGTAGTCGGCGAAAAAACCGTCACTTGATCCCTGCTTGACCGGAAGGGAGTAGCATCCCGTCCGCTCTTCGGGCCACCTCCGTCAGGGTGGCGGGCAGGCAGAGCCGGCGAGAGGAAAGGGCATTTACATGTCCCGCTTCGACTTCGATTTCCGTCCCTCGTCCTACTGGGACCACCCGGATCCGGTCACCGCCATCCTCTCCAACATCAAGGGCCAGAACCGCCGCCGAATGGTCCGCAGCCTGGTAATCGCGCAGTCACCTGCCAAGCACCACGAGATCCCCAGCCGCTTCTTCGAGGCCAGCCTCGATGCCGGGACCCGCTCGGAACTGGGCGGCACCCACCCGAGCTGGATGGGTGGGGAGTACCTCCCGGACTACCTCAGCGGTGAGGTAGAGATCGCCCGAATCGTGCTCGACTCGGTTACTCAGGACGTGATCAGCTTCCGCGCCCGGCGGCGCCGGGGTGGCCGGCGCATCCTCTATCGGGTGGTGGACGAGTTTCAGGAGCCGGGGGGAGCCAGATGGACCTGCCGGCCGGCCTCATCAGCGCGGCCCCTCAGCTTGAGAGAGCTGATCGCCCTGATCGATGGGGCCCGCAACGATGACATCGAGGTCGGATCCGGTCCCCTCACCGACGAGCTTCGCGCCGGATATACGATGGACCCCAAGGAGCATCTGGACTTTGTGACGGTCGAATCCGATCTGTACCCGATGTTGTTCAGCTACTACGAGAAACGAGCCAAGGAATGGCTCCGGAGAGAAAGGCTGCGGCAAAAAAGTTATTGACGCCCGCCGCCGAATTTCCTAACGTAGAATCACTAGCCACTGAAAGCCCCTCCGGCATCCTAGCTCTCCCCCACGCCACCGCCAAGACGTCAGAGGGACCCCCAAGACGCCGAGCTTCTGGCTAGATGTCTTCACGTACCACCAGGGGGTGCATCATGAAAGCACGTGTCACCAGCTATTCCCAATCGGATCGTCTGCGGGAGCGGATGGGCCAGGCCGAGGTCAGGCATGGACAGGAGATCCGGGCGGACTTGCCAGGGATCAGAGTCGAGGCGATGGGCCGGAGCTGGTTTAGCGACAGGCCCAGCCGCAACGGTGTGGTCTTTTTCTGCACCATGGGACCCATCACCGTCCGGGAGACCACCACGCCGGGTGACGGAGGGCCGCTGCCTGGCAACGCCATCGTCGAGGGTCTGAACGTTCCTGCCGAAGGGATCTACGATCTCAAGGATGTCCTGGTCCAGTCCAACGGAGACCTCCGGGTCATCATCGATGGGGCTTCAAGGGTGGAGCCCGTCGCGAGGTCGGCGGAGGCCAGTTGGGCGTCTCCGATGTTCGTGTAGATGGGTAGGGCTAATCGCCAGGGTCTGGGGTCTAGGGTCCAGGGGGCCTAGACTCTAGACCCACCCTCCGTACCGCTTACCGTTCCCAGCGTCCCTCAAGTAAGTTGAAGCTCCCGAACAGCGACCGGACGGGTCCATGCCTTCGCCCTGCAGAGCGATCCTGCCCGCCGTGCTCGTTAGCCTCAGCGCCGCCTGCGGCCGGTCGGTCCCCACCGAGACCATCAGCATCCGAACCAACGAGGGCACCACCCTGGGCATTGATCTCTCGCCCGACGGGCAGTCCATCGTGTTCGACCTGCTGGGACAACTTTGGGAACTGCCGAGTGGCGGTGGTGCGGCTCGGCCGCTGACCGATGCCGTGCGAGACACCGCGGAGGACTTTGACCCGTCGTGGTCACCGGACGGCCGCCGCATCGTCTTCCGGGCCGAGCGCCGGGGCCGCACCGGGCTCTGGCTGCTCGAGCGAGGCGCAGCCGCTCCCCAGCAACTCACCCAACTGGAGAATCCCGACGGCTTCGACGGTCAGGCCGCGTGGTCGCCCGACGGAAAGACGATCGCGTTCACCCGGATGGTGCCGCCGGACAGCGCTTCGACCAAGTGGAGGAGCCGACTCGCCTGGATCGACGCCGGCGGCGGGGATGCGCACGAGCTGCCGGTCGCAGCCAGCGTCGGCCCCGATCTCCGCGATCCAGCATGGGCTCCCGATGGTCGCCGCCTCGCCGTGGTCGCCGAGTCAGCGCGGGGCGACAGAGGCGGCCGGCTCTGGCTGGTCGAGCGCGCCACCGGTCGCGCCACACCGCTGACCACTCCATCTACCCAGGCCTTCGCGCCGGCGTTCGCTCCGAATGGGCGGCGGCTCGCTTTCTTTTCGCACGATTCAGCGGCTCGAACGCAGCTCTGGGTGATGGCGGTGGACTCACCCCGTGCCGCGCCGAAGCAGATCACTCGACAGGCCGACGTGACGCCCACGCGGGCGCGGTGGACCCGCGACGGCGGTTGGTTGGTCTATGGCTCCGACGGCCGCCTGTGGAAGGTTCCGGCCGCCGGAGGCTCGCCGGTCGAGATCCGCTTCACCGCCGAGCTCTCCTTTCAGCGCCCACGGCGAGAGCTCCCGCCGGCCCGCTTCCCCGAGCCTGGAACCCCCCAGCATGTCCGCGCCTTCATGGGCCTCGCCTTGTCGCCCGACGCCGGCAGCGTAGGGATGCTCGCGCTGGGCCGACTCTGGGTCATGCCGGTAAGTGGCAAGCCGCGCGCCGTCGCCGACGTGCCGCTCGACGCCCATCACCTGACGTGGTCGCCCGACGGCAGCACGCTCGCCTGGTCGGCTGGGCGGTGGTTCGAGGAGGACCTCTACGCAACCGACATGGCTACCGGTACCAGCAGCAGAATCACGGCCCTCCCCGGACGAGAGGATCATCCGATGTACTCGCCCGACGGGAAGCACCTCGCGTTCCTGCACCAGCCGAGCGAGGACAGCACGGTTCTCCGGATCATGGATGGCCAGGCGCGCGAGGTCTCCGATCTCTCGCGGACCCGCGCGCTGGCAGCCGAATCGGGCCCGGACGTCGCGTGGAGCCCGTCCTCCGATGGCCTGCTCTACATAACCGGTGGATTCTCG
>Ga0075431_100008257_pt1 | contig 10409 bp, 7 predicted proteins | sample RhiMetdeltSRZDD5_FD_75297 | JGI IMG/M metagenome (GOLD analysis project Ga0075431, IMG submission 75297) | Populus rhizosphere microbial communities from Tennessee, USA - Rhizosphere MetaG P. deltoides SRZDD5 | ecosystem: Host-associated > Plants > Roots > Rhizosphere > Soil | place: USA...
GGCAAGATCAACTTCGCCTCGGGCGGCGTCGGCACCTCGCCGCATCTGTCGGGCGAGCTGCTCAAGACGATGACCGGCATCAACCTCGTGCACGTGCCGTACCGCGGCACGGCCCCCGCGCTCACCGACCTGCTCGCCGGCCAAGTGCAGGTGCTGTTCGACAACATTCCCGGCTCGATCGGGCACATCAAGAACGGCAAGGTGCGCGCGCTCGGCGTGACCGGGGCGAAACGGGTGGCGGCGATCCCGGACGTGCCGACCATCGGCGAAACCGTGCCGGGCTACGAGGTGAGCATCTGGTACGGGATCGCGGCGCCCCGCGGCACGCCGCCCGAGATCATCGACAAGCTCAATTCCGCGGTGAACACCGTCCTGGCCGACCCGAAGCTGCAGGCCCGCATCGCCGAGCTCGGCGCCGAGCCGATGCCGATGAAGCCGGCCGAATTCGGCAAGCTGGTGGCCGACGAAACCGAGCGGTGGGGCAAGCTGATCCGGACGGCCAACATCAAGGCGGAGTAGCCACCTGACACGCGCTCGCTCCCGGCCTCATGCGCAGGAGCATCGCCACGCGCGGCGGAGACAGCAGTTCCACGAGGACGGCTGCGCTGCGATGCGTCTCGAAGCACCGCAAAGTCGGCTATAGCCGCGCTCTAGTGTGCACCGCACAATATCGTGATTTGCCAAATAACTTCAAAAGCATATGTATGGGAACCAGTTCGAGAAGAGCACGAATACCAGCGTTATCCGACGTTTCACAGCATTCAATAACTCCGCAGAATATCGGACGATCATCCGCAACAAAAAAGGTGCCATCATGAAAAGTCTCATCGCTGTCGCGGCTTTGGCTGCTCCCAATCCTTCCCGGCCGCTGCGCGTTCGCCAGCCGGAGTGACGATTGGCGCGAGCAATCATCTGACCAGGCTCCGGAGGCCAAGGTTCGTTCGAACCGCGGCGCGACGCGAGCCGCAAAAACTTTTGATCCCGAGAGCTCTGTCGTCGCGTGGAGCCGCCGTCTTCAGGCTTCGCATCCAATCATGATGGACCTTCGCGGGCTCGATTCTCGCTGAGCCGCCAACCGATTTCTGGCCCGGCTTTCCGGATTCATCCCCACACGCACATGGACATGCGATCATGAGAATCCCAGTGATAAATTATGTGGCGGCGTTCGGACCGCTCAAATCCATTGGTGTCATCGCGGCGGCCGCGCTGATAGCCGCAGCGGTCAGCGTATGGGCGCATTCGGCGATGCCCGAAAAAAATGCCGCAGAGATCAAACCGCTTGAACCCACGCTTGGCCAGGGAGCCTCCGAGCTGCCGACACTACGGTAGGATCAGCTCTTCAGGCGCTTCATCCGGGCTCCGGCCGCCGCTCCTCTTCCACCAGCGCAGAAACCGGCCTACCCTATCGCCACGGCTCGAACGGGATCTGCCGTCGGCGGCGATCGCTTCAAAAGCAACAAACGTCCCCCTGTGGGCAGTCGTGGCGCCGGCCATCCGGCGATCCGTGAGCCTTCGGAGGCGACCATCATGAAACTTCCGCGCAGGCATTTTCTGCAGCTGGCGGCGGGCGCCGCCGCCTTGCCGGTCTTTCCGCGGATCGCGCGGGCGCAGGCCTATCCGGCGCGGCCGGTGCGCCTGACCGTTTCGGTTCCGGCCGGCGGCTCGCCCGACATCGTCGGACGTCTCATCGGTCAATGGCTGTCGGAGCGGCTGGGCCAGCCATTCGTCGTGGAGAACCGGCCGGGCGCCAGCGCCAATATCGGCACCGAGGCGGTGGTGCGCGCAGCCGCAGACGGCTACTCGCTGCTGCTCGCCATGTCGGCCAACGCCATCAACGCGTCGGTCTACGACAACCTGCGTTTCAATTTCATCCGCGACACCACGCCGGTGGCGAGCATCGGCACCATTCCCCTGGTCATGGTGGTCAACCCATCGGTGCCGGCGACGACGGTTCCCGAGTTCATCGCCCATGCCAAGACCATTCCGGGCAAGATCAACATGGCGTCGGGCGGCAACGCCACGCCGCTGCATGTCGCCGGCGAGCTGTTCAAGATGATGGCGGGCGTCAACCTCACCCACGTTCCCTACCGCGGCGAGGCGGCGTCGCTGCCCGACCTGGTCAGCGGGCAGGTGCAAGTGATGTTCGGCGTGCTGCCGGCGTCGCTGGGCTATATCCGGTCCGGCCAGCTGCGCGCGCTGGCCGTGACCAGCCCGAAGCGGCAGGCGGCTTTGCCGGAGCTGCCGGCGATGGCCGAGTTCCTGCCGGGCTACGAAGCCTACGGCTGGTATGGGATCGTCGCTCCCAAAGGCACGCCTCCCGAGATCGTCGAGAAGCTCAACAAGGAGATCAATGCCGCGCTCGCCGACGCCAAGACGAGGGAGCGCCTCACCGACCTGGGATGCGCCGTGTTCGCCGGCTCGCCGGCCGATTTCGGCAAGTTCATCGCGGACGACACCGAGAAGTGGGGCAAGGTGGTGAAGCTCGCGGGCATCAAGGCGGAGTGATCCCGGCATCCCTTGATCGCGACGTCGCGCCGGCCGTGCGACGATCCGTGTGCCTGCGGAGGGCGAACATCATGAAACTTCCGCGCCGGAGGTTTCTGCAGCTGGCGGCGGGCACCGCCGCGCTGCCGGCCCCCGCGCGGATCGCGCGGGCGCAAACCTATCCGAGCCGGCCGGCGCGATTGGTCTGCGGCTTTCCGGCCGGCGGCCCGGCCGACCTCATCACGCGCCTGATCGGGCAATGGCTGTCGGAGCGGCTCGGCCGGCCCGTCGTCATCGAGAACCGGCCGGGCGCCGCCAGCAACGTCGCTACCGAAGCGGTCGTGCGGGCGCCCGCGGACGGCCATACGCTGCTGCTGGTCGTGCAGGCGAATGCGATCAACGCGACGCTCTACGACAAGCTCAATTTCAATTTCATCCGCGACATCGCGCCGGTGGCAGGCATCATGCGCGTGCCGAGCGTCATGGAGGTCAACCCGGCAGTTCCGGCCAGGACGGTGCCCGAGCTCATCGCCTACGCCAAGGCCAATCCGGGCAAGCTCAACATGGCGTCGGCCGGCAACGGAGCCTCGTCGCATGTGGCCGGCGAGCTGTTCAAGATGATGGCCGGCGTCGACTTGCTGCACGTACCCTATCGCGGCGCGGCGCCGGCGCTCACCGACCTGATCGCCGGACAGGTGCAGGTCTACTTCGACCTGATGCCCAACTCGATCGCGCAGATCAAAGCCGGCCAGGTCCGCCCGCTCGCCATCACCAGCGCGACGCGCTCGCCGGCGCTGCCGGAGCTGCCGACCGTGGGCGAGTTCGTGCCGGGCTATGAGGTGAGCACCTGGTTCGGCGTCGGCGCGCCGGCGGGCACGCCGGCCGAGATCGTCGACAGGCTCAATCACGAGATCAACGCCGGCTTCGCCGATCCCAAGCTGCAGGCGCGGCTTGCCGACCTGGGCGGAACGGCGCTCGCGGGCACGCCGGCCGAGTTCGGCAAGCTGATCGCCGACGAAACCGAGAAGTGGGCCAAGGTGATCAGGTTCGCCGGCATCAAGGCGGAGTGATGCGGACGCTTGGGGCCGGCAGCACGTCGCCCGATCCGCCCTCGCCCGGACGGGCTTGCGCGGACAAGTGCAGCGCAGCGACAGGCGGGGTGACGTGCGGTGAGGTTGGCCCCGGATTTTGCTTTCCTATGGTGTGGATTTGCGGCGGCCCGCGTCGCGGGCCCATGCCGGCCGCAACACGCGCGGCGCCGGCGGCGCATGCACTTTCCGTCGCGAATCATTGCGGCATCGCAGCAAGGTGCTGGCGTTGTCGCCCGCCGACCTCGGCAAACCATCGAGGAGGAGACCGAGACATCGGGCAAACGTGGCGATCGTAGACCGCTTCGCCGACATCGACAGGCTGCCAGAGCCGGTGGCCGATTTGATTCGCCGCCAAGTCGCCTTAATCGGGCGGCCGATCATCGACGCACGAGAGCGCGTTCCGATTGGATTGGATCGGAAGCGCGCTCTAGATTCCTTTACGTGGTCGCATTTTCTGCGGAAAACCGGTACCCACTTTTCCGGAAAATGCTCCAGGCACAGCGCACGAGACCAATAGTCGTGCAGCGTACATTAACGGCGGTTCATCGTCCGATCGTTTCTCGCAGTGGTCAGGGATGATGGCGGCGCGAGTACGCGGCGCGGCGGCGGCGCAGGCACTCCGTGGCGCGCGGCAGCATGACATTTTTTTCATGATTGCGATAATCGTGCGAGTTCCATCATCGACGCACTAGGCATAGCGCACGACAGATGTTACGGTCGTCGCTCGCATCGCCGAGATTTGCTCGCAGACAACAACAGGAGAGCTCCACTATGGCGCGCTCAAAACAAGCATCCAAAGGTCGGAGGAAAAGCTTACCGCTCGCCGGCGCGGCCGGAGCGGCCGGCGTGTCGCTGGCGTTCGCGGGCGGCGCATACGCCACCGCGCCGACAGAGCATGCACCGTCGCAGGACACACCGCGTCCCGTCATCACGCTCGGTGAGGAGGAAATCTCCGACGTCAACTTGGGGACGTTCTATGTCTTCGACAAGGAAAACGTCGAGTTCGGCGACCGCGTGCAACTAGCTCGCCGAGGCTGTGGAGGCTGCGGCTGCAGGGGCTGCGCAGTGCGCGCCTGTCGCGGCTGCGGCTGCGGCGGCTGCCGAGGCTGCGCAGTGCGATCCTTTGGCTGCGGCTGTGGCGGCTGCGGCTGCTCCACCGGCTGCCGGGTGTGGATAGGCTGGGCCTGGGTCTGGGTCTGCTAGCGGAACACGAGAGGCCGGCGGGAGGTTGCCACCTCCTGCCGCGGTCTCCGGCGCCGTCACCTCGAGGCGCGAGCGCGGGCGATCATCCTTCGAAGCGCGCGCGTACGCCGTCGCACAATGATGACCGCCGTCGTATCATGCGCGCACCTCAGAATGACGGCGGCGCAAGGGTGCGCGTACTGACCTCATGACGGGCGATCGCGGAAACCGGTTCAGGCTGGCCGACAGCAAGGACGTTCCGCAGTTCGCGCCTAATTTCAGCGTCTATGTGCTGCCGCCCGATGTGGTGTGCCTCTATTCCGAGGACCGGAAATTCTTTCTGCACGGCACGCTGTTTTGTGCCCTGGCCTCCCTGATCGGAAAAGGCGGAAAAAGCTTTGGCGAGCTCGTGCGCGAGCTGGAGCGGGATTTTCCCCCCCAGGCCGTGCACGAAGCGCTCAAGCGGCTGATCGAGCGGCGCTACGTAGTCCCGGCATCGCCCGCGTCGGCCGGCGCGGCGGCCGCCTACTGGGCGAGCCTCGGCCTGCCGCCGGAGACCGCCGAGCGAAATCTTCAGAACGTCCGCGTGCGCATCCAGGCGATCGACGTGCAGGGCGCGGCCGAGCTCGAGGCCGCGCTGCGAGGCCTGGGCGTCCGCATCGTCAAGCGCTCGCCCGACCTGACGGTCACGCTGGTGAACGATTACCTCGAGCGCGACTTGAGCGAATTGAACCGGCAGCACCTCGCGGACCGCACCACCTGGATCCTCGCGCAGCCCTCCGGCATCTTTCCCCTGGTGGGCCCGGTGTTGCGCCCGGGCGAGAGCGCCTGCTGGACCTGCCTCGCCGACCGCATGAAGCGCAACCGCGAGGTCAAGACGCTGCTCGAGCGCGAGCAGGCCCGCTGCGTCGCGGTCTCGCCGCTGGCCCGGCACTCGCTCGGACAGAGCGGCGTCGAGCTTGCAGCGATCGAGATCGCGAAAGCGATCGCCGCCGACTTCCGCACGCCATTGCGCGACCACGTCATCAGCCTCGACCTGCTGGGCGCAACCACCGTGAAGCACTACGTGGCCCGCCGCCCGCAATGTCCGAGCTGCGGCCGCCGGAAGCTGCGCGATCCGCGGCGGGAGCCCATGCCGATCGAGCTCGGCGCGGGCGGCAAGCTCCTAATGACCAGCGGCGGCTACCGTTCGGTTTCCCCGCGCGCCACGGTCGCGCGCTTCCGCAAGCACGTGAGCCCGCTCACAGGCGTGGTCTCGCGCCTCGAGCGGATCGAAGCCGACCTGCCGCTGAACACCAATTACTACGCCAGGCACAATTTTTCCGCGCCCGCCAGGACGGTCGATGAGCTGCGGGCAGGACTGAGCGGCGCCAGCAGCTTCGGCAAGGGCAGCACGGCCGAGCAAGGCGAAGCCAGCGCGCTCATGGAGGCGATCGAGCGCTATTCCGGAATCTTTCAGGGCGACGAAATCCGCGCGACACGGCGGTTCACGGATTTCCCGGCCGGCGATGCCATTGCGCCGAACGACCTTCTGCTGTTCAGCGAGGCGCAGTTGCGCGACCAGGCGCCGGACGACGGGGTGCCGTCGGCGCCGACGCTGTTCGATCGATCGGGCAGGATCGAATGGTCGCCGGTGTGGTCGCTCCGCGACCAGCGCCGCAAGCATGTTCCGACCACCCTCGCCTACTTTTTCTACCGCGGCCCCGGCGAGATCAACGCGGATTCCAACGGCTGCGCGGCCGGCAATACCCTCGCGGAAGCCATCGTGCAGGGTTTCCTCGAGCTGGTGGAGCGGGATGCCTACGCAATCTGGTGGTACAATCGGTTGCGGCGACCGGCCGTCGACCTTGACCGGCTCGACGATTCCTACGTGCGCGATCTGCGCGGGCGGCTCGCCGAGACCGGGCGCCGGCTCTGGGTGCTCGACGTCACCAGCGACCTCGGGATTCCAAGCTTCGTGTCGGTCCTGCACTGGATGCAGAATTCCCAGGAAAATATCGAGTTCGGGTCGGGCGCGCATTTCGACAGCCGCATCGCCTTGCTGCGCGCGCTGACCGAGCTGAACCAGTTCATGTCGATCGGCCTGATGGACGGCGGCAGCGGAGAGAAATCGAGCCTCGACGGCTCGACGCCATTGCGCCTGCAGGACCATCCGTTCCTGCTGCCGAGCGACCAGCCGGCGGTCCAGCCGGACCTCGCCGGCTCCGAATTCGGCGGTCTCGACGCGCACGACCAGGCGACCGCCTGCGTGCACCTGGCCGGGCGCGCGGGCCTCGACTTCCTGGTGCTCGATCAGACGCGCCCCGACATCGAAGCACCGGTGGTGAGAGTCATCGTCCCGGGACTGCGGCACTTCTATCGCCGCTTGGCGCCCGGCCGGCTTTACGATGTGCCGGTCAAGCTCGGATGGCTGGAGCGGCCGCTGCCGGAGAGCGCGCTCAATCCAATCCACCCCCATACCTGAGGGCGACTTCCGCCTTGCGCGCTTCCCGAACAGGGCGAGGTCGAGGGGCAGCGCCGAGCATCAGCCCGCGAAGACGGGCGTCTACGCCCTTGAGCGTTTACGCTCGGCTCAGCGGCCATGCCACGCTCCAAGCGCAGGCGGACGGAAAATTCTTCGCCGGCTTGCACGGCTACATGGTCGCGCTAGGAACGTTCAGCGCCGGCGCCGCGGGGCGCGCGCAGGAGCTGCGGACCGGCCTGTCGCTCACCTCGCTCGCGGCAAGCCGTCGCCGCAGCGACCAGGAGATGCACCTCCTGGTGCAGCGGTTGGCCAGCCACGGCCTGCTGGAGTATCCGCTGCGGCGCGCACGCGACGAGGATGCAGTCGTCATCGAGCCGCAGGTCGCCGACTATTGGCCGGCGACGCCGCGGCTGCGCGACGCCGACGTGCTCGTCCTGTCGCGGTTCGCCTACCTGCGACGGCGCGGCGACGCGATGGTGCTGGAATCGCCGCGCGCCGGAGCGCTGTTCAGGATCTGCGATCCGAAGCTCGCGAGCGCGATCGCCATGCTGTCCACGCCGCAACAAATCAGGCGGCTGCGGGCGCAGAAGGATTTTCCAGGGCTCGAGCTGCTCGCGCTCCTGCTGGACTGCCGCATCCTGTTCAAGGTCGATGCCGGCGACAGCGGCCTGCGACCGAGCGAAGGCGACCCCGACCTAGTCCTTTGGGACTTTCACGATCTGCTGTTTCACGCGCGCAGCACGCAGGGCAGGCACGCCAACCCGCTGGGCGCGATTGGTCCTTATGCGGGCGTCATACCTGCGCTGCCGGCGGTGCGGCCACGCTGGCCCGGACAGCGCATCGATCTGCGCAAGCTGTCGGCCGCGGATTTGCAGAGCCCCCTGCCCGATCCTCCCCCGCCAGCGGCGCAGGGATGGCTCGCAAAGCTGCTGCGCGAGCGCCATTCGGTCCGCAGCTTCGACCACCAGCGACCGATCACGCTTGCCGAGCTTTCGCGTTTTCTCGACGGCACCGCGCGCGTCCTGGCGACGTCGAACAGCGGGATTGGTGCGGGCGAAGGCGGTGCGTCGGTCGAGTACACGGTCAGGCCGTATCCGTCGGCGGGCGCGAGCTATGAGCTCGAGCTCTACCTGGCGGTCGACAGATGCGACGGGCTCGCCCGCGGCTTCTATCATTACGACGCCGGCGGACACGCCCTGGTGCCGATCGGTGCACCGGCGCAGGCGCTCGATGCGTTGCTGCGAGACGCCGCATTCGCAATGGATGCGCCCGCCGCGCCGCAGATCCTGATCACGATCGCCGCGCGCTTCGGCCGGATTTCCTGGAAGTACAGCTCGATCGCCTATGCGCTGATCCTGAAGGACGTCGGCGTGCTGACGCAGACGCTCTACTTGGTGACGACCGAGATGGGGCTCGGCGGATGCGCAATCGGGATCAGCAATATCGATCTGTTCGCGAAGCTGACCGGAATCGACCTGCACGTCGAGGGTCCGGTCGGCCTATTTGCACTCGGCCGCGGCGCGACGGCGCCTGGCGGCGGCGTGAGCTCGTAGCGCATGCCCCGGAAAAGTGGGGACCGGTTTTCCGAAAAGGACATGCGCCAATCAAACAAGCTGGAGCGCCGCGATTCCGCCCGGCGCTACCAAGACCAGCCGGGGCCGCGCGTGCCGGAAGGATCGCGCGATGCGCGCTCGAAATATCCGGGAGGCTTGCGGCGGCGCTGGCCCTCGAGCGCGAACATGGCGCCCTGCGGGTCGGTGCATTGCACGATCCAACTGCCGCCCGGCATTTCAAAGGGGCCGGCGAGGATCTCTCCACCGCCAGCCGCGACGCGCTGCGCCGCCGCGTCGAGGTCGCCGACGTTGAAATAATAAAGCCAGAAAGCGGCCGGGATCGTCGCGGGCTTGGTGAGCATGCCGCCGATCGTCTGCCCGCCGGCCGAGAACAACTGATAGGTGCCCGACTCCCCGACAACGGCGTCCGCTGGCTGCCAGCCGAAAAGCCCGCCGTAGAACGCCAACGCCTTTTGCCAGTCGGCGGCGAGCAGCTCGTGCCAGCCGACGCGGCCCGGTGCGTCGAACCCGGCGGACTGCTCTCGACCGTGATCCACCCGCTTGATCGCCGCGAACCTTGCGGCCTGCGGGTCGGTGAAGATCGCAAAGCGGCTGATGTCGGGAATGTCCGTGGGCGGAACGTGCACCGCTCCGCCCAGGCGCTCGACCCGGTCGGCGGCAGCGTCCACGTCGTCGACCCCGACGTAGCCGAGCCAGCTCGCCGTTGCGGCGGCCTTGCTCGCGTCCTGCGGCAGCTGCATCAGTCCGCTGACAAAGACATTGCCGGCGGTGAACAGGGTGTAGGCCCCGCCGGGCAGCGACGCATCCAGCACGCCCCAGCCCATGACCCTGGTGTAGAAGGCCTTGGCCGCCTCCACGTCGGTCGTGATCAGCTCATACCAGGCAAAACGGCCATGAACACTGCTCACGTCTGCTGCTCCGCCAGCCCGCAGAGCTATCGCGATTGCGCGATAGCGCCAAGCACTACTCGATCACCTCGTCGGCGAGTGAGAGGAACTTGTCCGGAATAGTCATGCCGAGCGCCTTCGCGGTCTTGAGGTTGATGACCAAATCGAACTTGGTCGGCTGCACCACCGGCAGGTCGGCCGGACTGGCGCCGTTGAGGACGCGGCCGGCATAGTCACCGATCAGGCGGTAGGCATCGGGAATGCTCGGGCCATAGCTCACCAGACCGCCGGATACGGCGTATTCGCGCCACGGATAGGCCGCCGGCAGCCGATGGCGCGCCGCCAGCTCGATGATTTGACCGCGCACGCTGGTGAAGAACGGGTCGGCGCTGACCAGGAGGCCGTCGGCGCGCCGTTCGACGGCCGCGGCAAATGCCGCCTCGAAGCCGCTCCCGGCGGTGGCCTCCAAGACCAGCAATTGCAGTCCGAGGTCGCGCATCGCTTGCCCGAGGTCTTCAGTCTCGACCCGGTAGACGGCGGCGTTGGGATTCCCGAGCAGAGCAATAGTCGCGGCGCTCGGCAGCAGCTCGCGCAGGAGCTGCAGGCGCTTGCCCAGCAATTCGCTGGTGTACACGTTGACGCCGGTGGCGTTACCGTCCGGCCGGCGAAAGTTCGACACCAGCCCTTCGTCGATCGGATTGGCGCCACTGATGAAAAGAATGGGAAT
>Ga0075431_100008258_pt1 | contig 10408 bp, 10 predicted proteins | sample RhiMetdeltSRZDD5_FD_75297 | JGI IMG/M metagenome (GOLD analysis project Ga0075431, IMG submission 75297) | Populus rhizosphere microbial communities from Tennessee, USA - Rhizosphere MetaG P. deltoides SRZDD5 | ecosystem: Host-associated > Plants > Roots > Rhizosphere > Soil | place: USA...
CCTGCTGGTTCCCACCCCCGCCGCCGGATGCCTGGAGGCTGCTCGTGATGAGGGCGAACGAGGCACCGAGGTCGAGGCCCCGGCGACCCCCCTCACCTTCGAGGATCGCCTTGTGCGTCTGGCGCACCGCGTTGCGGAAGATCGACTTGAACGTGTCGGTGTCGATCACGCCGGCGAGGGCCAGCTCGAAGGCGGGCCGGAAGCTCGTCGCCTGTTGGTTGCCCGCCTGGACGAGCTGCTCCGTGAGCCGGTGGGCGAGCTCGCGCCGCACGGCCTCGGAGTTGAGCGGCTCGACCGCCCGCGCACTGAACGAGTCGCTGTCGTAGAGGTTGGAACCGGCCCAGTTCGCGATGACGGCAACCGGGAGCATGACTCCTGCCACCACGAGCAACACCATGCTCGCCACCCGCCGCATAGGACCGAAACCGTAACGCGCCGAACGTGTTCGGGCGGGTCAGACGCGGCGCGCGCGGAAGCGGCGGATCAGCGCGTTCGTGCTGCTGTCGTGGTCGAGGTTCGGCTCGGGACCCTCGAGCTGGGGGACGATCCGATTCGCCAGGATCTTGCCGAGCTCGACGCCCCACTGATCGAACGAGTTGATGTGCCAGATCGTCCCTTGCGTGAACACCTTGTGCTCGTACATCGCGACAAGTTGACCGAGCACGTACGGCGTGAGCTTGTCCGCCAGGATCGTGTTCGTGGGGTGATTGCCCCGGAACGTCCGGTGCGGAACTTGGAAAGCAGGGACGCCCTCGGCTTCGACCTCGGCCCGCGTCTTGCCGAACGCCAGCGCCTCGGTCTGGGCGAAGAAGTTCGCCATCAGCAGGTTCTGGTGGTCGTCGACTTCCGTGTCGGCGTTGACGAAGCCGATGAAATCGCACGGGATCAGGCGCGTGCCCTGGTGGATGAGCTGGTAGTACGCGTGCTGACCGTTGGTGCCGGGCTGGCCCCACACGATGGGCCCGGTCATGCAGGTGACCGGGTCGCCGTCGAGGGTCACCGACTTCCCGTTGCTCTCCATGTCGAGCTGCTGGAGGTACGCGGGGAAGCGCGACAGGTACTGGCTGTAGGGAAGGATCGCCTGCGTCTCGGCGCCGAAGAAGTCGTTGTACCAGAGGCCGATCAGGCCGAGCAGCACGGGCAGGTTGCGCTCGAACGGCGCGGTACGGAAGTGCTCGTCGATGGCATGGAAGCCGGCGAGCATCTCGTGAAATTGGTCGGCGCCGATGGCGATCATCAGCGACAGCCCGATGGCCGAGTCGTACGAGTACCGACCACCGACCCAGTCCCAGAACTCGAACATGTTCGCGGTGTCGATCCCGAACTCGGTCACCTTCTCGGCGTTGGTAGACACCGCGACGAAATGCTCGGCGATCGCGGCGTCGTCCTTCAGCGCGGCGAGCAGCCACGCCCGGGCGGTGCGGGCGTTCGTCAGGGTCTCGAGCGTCGTGAACGTCTTCGAGCAGACGACGAAGAGCGTCTCGTGCGGATCGAGATCTCGGAGCGACTCGTGAATGTCGATGCCGTCCACGTTGGAGACGAAACGGACGGTCAGGCCGCGGTCGCTGAATCCTTTCAGCGCCTCGTAGGCCATGGCCGGCCCCAAGTCGGATCCGCCGATGCCGATGTTCACGACGTTGCGGATCCGCTTGCCCGTATGGCCGGTGTGCTCACCCGAGCGCACCTTGGCGGCGAACGCCCCCATCTTGCGGAGCACCGCGTGCACCTGGGGGACGACGTCGGTGCCGTCCACGACGATGTGCTCGCCCTCGGGGGCGCGGAGCGCGACGTGCAGGACGGCACGGTCCTCGGTCACGTTGATCTTCTCGCCCGCGAACATGGCGTCGATTCGAGCTCGCAGACCCGCGCGCTCGGCGAGGGCGACGAGGAGCCGGACGGTCTCGCCGGTGACGCGGTTCTTCGAGTAGTCCAGGTAGAGGCCGTCCGCCTCGAGCGTCATCGACTCGCCACGCGTCGGGTCGGCGCCGAACAGGTCGCGCAGGTGGGCGCGTTCGATCTGCTCGTAGTGGTCGCGCAACGCCTCCCACTCGGGCGTTTGGGTGATGGGGGTCACGCCCCCCTTCCTATCCCGTCGCGCGCGCGCGGTCGAGTGCGCCGTGGTGCGTCGACCGAGCTGGAAGTGGCGGCGGTTACGTCGGCGGGATGGTCAGGAACGTCAGACCCGTGATGGGCCCGATCGTCGTGAACGTCTTGAGCGTGAAGACGGTCCCGCCGCCGGTGGTTGCGGCGCCGCCCGTTGTCGCGGCCCCGCCTCCCGTCGTGGCGCCGCCGGCGGTGCTGGCACTCCCGCCGCCGCCACCTCCGCCTCCACCGCCGCTTTCCTGACCCGCGACGGTGGTCTCGGTCGTGGAAGTCGTGGTCTTCGAGCCGCCGCCACCGCCGCAAGCTGCCGCGATCAGCGGCAACGCCACCAGCGCGACGACAACGATCGCGTACACGTAACGAGGAATCCCCACCCGATCCTGCCGCATGCTTTCCCTGCCTTGCTCGGTCCCACCCGTACCGTCGCTGGGAATCGTACGGAATGGAAGCGATCCGGTCTAGGTCTTCCGCACGATTCGTGGGACACCCCGAGCTGCGCCGACCTGGTGCGCCTGCGCGGCAATGGCGCCATCGCCACCCAGGCCGCGGCGTGACGAACGTCTCCCTCCTCCGGGGAAGGGAGAGTGCCGATAAGGGGTTGACAGATACCGACGGGTATCGGATACTGACTGGTATCGGATACCGCTCGGTATCACTGGAGGCCCAAATGAACGACCTGAAGACGAGCGCCCCTCCGACGATCACCCCGATCGGCAAGCGGGAGGCCCAGGCCTGGCTGGTGAAGCGGCTCGGCTACGAGCGCCTCCTCGCCTCGCTCCGGAAGGCGCACGCGGAGCAGCAGGCCCACGAGTCCCAGCGGGACGTGGCAGCCTGACCGGGTGACGCAACAGGAAACGCCCGAACGGCTGACGCGCGAGGAGAAGAAAGCGCGGACGCGCGCGCAGCTGATCGATGCCGCCGCCGCCGTGTTCGCCCGTCGTGGGTTCGTGGCCGCGTCCCTCGACGAGGTCGCAGAAGAAGCCGGCCTCACGAAAGGCGCGGTCTACTCGAACTTCGACAGCAAGGAAGAGCTGTTCGAAGCCGTGATCGAGGAACGCCTCAACGAGCCCATGAAGCACGCCGCTGACGTCATCGACAGCGGCACAGGTACCACCGAGGAGATGGCTCAAGCCGGCGCCCGGGCGTTCGTCGGCGTGGTCCAGCAGGAACGCGAGGTGTTCCTGCTTGCCCTCGAGATGAACATCCACGTCGCTCGTCACCCCGAGCTCGGGCCCGCATTCGCAGCCCGCCGGCGAGAGCAGCTTGCAGAGGTCGCCGACATCATCACGGACCACTCGAAGCGCTCCGGCGATCCGCTGCCGCTGCCGGCGGATCAAATGGCGATCGCCGTGGAAGCCCTCTCGCAGGGCATCGCGCTCAGCGCGCTGGTCGATCCGGAAGGCGTCCCGAGTGACCTTCTCGGCCGCGCGTACTCGCTCCTCTTCCAGAGCCCAGCCGAAGGCGAATCAACCGAGTGACAGCAAGGCGCGCAACTACGATTTCTCCGTGACCCGCGTCGCATTCCTCGGACCACACGGCACGTTCGCCGAAGAGGCCGTCCTCACCCAGCCCGATCTCGCCGACCAGGAGCTCCAGCCCCGGCGGTCGGTGCCCGACGTGATCAGCGCGATCGAGGGCGATGAGGCCGACATCGGGCTCGTCCCGATCGAGAACTCGATCGAGGGCACCGTGACGGTCACGCTCGACACGCTCGCCTTCGATACCGATCTGCTCATCCAGCGCGAGATCGACCTCCCCGTGTCGCTGAACCTGTGCGCGCTCCCCGGCACGAAGCTCGACGGCATCAAGACCGTGCTCTCGCACCCGAGCCCGTTCGGGCAGTGCCGAGTCTGGCTCGCCTCCAAGCTCCCCGACGCCGAGAGCATCGTGACGAACTCGACCGCCGAGGCCGCGGCGCAAGTAGCGCGGGCCGAGGACCGGAGCAAGGCGTCGATCGGGACCGCGTTCGGCGCCCGGCTGAACGGGCTCGACCTCGTCGCCACCGAGATCGAGGACCATCCGGAGAACGAGACGCGCTTCGTGCTCGTCGGCCACGGCATCCCGGCGCCGACCGGCCACGACAAGACCAGCGTCGTCTGCTTCCAGCGCGAAGACCGACCGGGCTCGTTGCTCGCGATCCTCCAGGAGTTCGCGGCGCGAGCCATCAACCTCACGAAGCTCGAGTCGCGCCCGACGAAGCGGAGTCTCGGTGACTACTGCTTCTTCATCGACTTCAACGGCCACATCGCCGACGAGCTGGTCGCCGACTGCCTGCGGAACCTGGCGGCGAAGCAGGCCGAGGTCAAGTTCCTCGGTTCGTACCCGGTCGCCGGCGAAGAGGATGCGAGGATCCGTCGCGAGGAGGCCGACAAGGCGTGGCGTCAAGCCGCCGAGTGGGTCGAGGACCTGCGCGGCCGCGTCGCCCCGCCCGGCACCACCACGTGATCGATCTCAGGCGGCTACGCGAGGAGCCCGAATACCGGGCCGGCATCGAACGCAAGCGGGTCGCCGACGGGCTGCTCGACCGCGTGCTCGAGGCCGACGACGCCCGCCGGGTCCTGCTCACCGATGTCGAAGAGCTCCGGGCACGGCAGAACGCGGCGTCGAAGGCGATCGGACGGGCGCCGACCGACGAGCGCGACGCGAAGATCGCGGCGGCGAGCGCGCTCAAGGACGAGCTCGCCACGAAGGAGCCGTCCTTGGCCGATGCCGAGGCGCGTCTGCGCGAGCTCTTGCTCCAGGTGCCGAACCCGGCTGATCCATCCGTTCCGATCGGCGGCGAAGAAGCCAACGAGGTGCTGCGGGTCATCGGCGAGCCGCGCGACGCGCAGCCGCTCGACCACGCCGAGTTCGGTGACCGCATCGGGTTCGTCGAGACGAAGCAGGCGGTCGAGATGAGCGGGTCGCGCTTCGCGTACCTGATGCGCGAGGGCGCGCTGCTCGAGCTTGCGCTCGTGCAGTGGGTGACGAGCCGCACCGTCGCCGAGGGCTTCACGCCCGTCGTTCCCCCCGTGTTGGTACGCGAGCACGCGATGGAGGAGGCCGGTTTCTTTCCGACCGACCGGGCCCAGGTCTACGAGGTCGACGGCGGCGAGCTGTTCCTCGTCGGGACGAGCGAGGTCGCTCTCGCGGCGCTGCATCGCGGCGAGATCGTCGACGCGGACGCGTTCCCTTTGCGCTACGCCGGGTTCTCGACGTGCTTCCGCCGCGAGGCCGGCACGTACGGGAAGGACACGCGCGGCATCTTCCGTGTGCACCAGTTCGACAAGGCGGAGTTGTTCAGCTTCACGCATCCCGATCGGTCGTGGGACGAGCTCGAGGCGATCCTCGCGTTGCAGGAGTCGATCGTGGGCGGGTTGGGCCTCCCGTACCGGGTCGTCAGCTGCGCGACGGGCGAGCTCGGCCCGGCCGCGGCGAAGAAGTACGACATCGAGGTGTGGCTGCCGTCCGAAGGCCGCTACCGCGAGCTCACGTCGTGCTCGAACTATCTGGATTACTCAGCGCGCCGACTCGGCACACGCTTCCGCGCCGACGGTGGGACGAGCCCGGTGCACACGCTCAACGGCACCGCCTGCGCCGTGGGACGAACACTCGTGTTCCTCTTCGAGCACTACCAGCGCCCCGACGGCTCGTTCGCCGTGCCCGAAGTGCTGATCCCGCTGTGCGGCTTCGACCGTGTCGAGGCGCGCCCGTCGTAGCCTGGCCCCCGGAGGGATGCCGGAGCGGCCGAACGGGATGGTCTTGAAAACCATTGAGGCGCGAGCCTCCGTGGGTTCGAATCCCACTCCCTCCGCCGAGCCGGCCCCGGTCAGCGCTTTCGGCGCGCGGTGATCCGGTCGTAGTTGATCCGGAGGAGCTCGACGACCTCGTCGGCGTCACCGTCGGTGCGGATGTACTTCGTCGTCCATCCCGAATCGGGATGGACATGGTGCGGGCCGGTGCGCCCGTCGCGGACGAGCTCGTCCCGGACCCGGCGCGGAAACGGGATGTCGGCCATGTGGCTCCCGTGCACGTGCCCGATCGCCCGTCCGTCGAGCAGGAACTCGGTCTCGCCGAACTCGCCGGAGTCGGTCGTGATCCCCGGCCAGCTCGTCACCTCGTGGACGATGCGTTCGCCTCGGGTGGCCACCGGGGTTGATTGTTTGTTCGGTGCCATGCCGGGACGAACGCCGACGAGAGCCGCTCCATTCCTCCGCGGCGCGTACGCTCCCGCGCGGCCACGGCGGCTTTGCCGACCGTCGCCGCAGAGCCGGAGCTTGCGACGGCGCCAAGGAGGACGGTGGTCGACGATCGGGATCGGTGGTGGAAGGAAGGCGTCCTCTACCAGATCTACCCCCGTTCCTACGCCGACTCGAACGGCGACGGTGTGGGCGATCTGCGCGGGATCATCGACCGTCTCGACCACCTCGCCTGGCTCGGGGTCGACGGCATCTGGCTCAATCCCGTCACCGTCTCGCCCGACGCCGACTGGGGCTACGACGTGGCCGACTACACCGACGTGCAGCCAGTGCTCGGGACGCTCGACGACGTCGACGCGTTGATCGCGGCGGCGAGCGAACGCGAGATCAAGGTGCTCCTCGATCTCGTCCCCAACCACACGAGCATCGAGCACCCGTGGTTCGTCGAATCGCGGTCGTCACGCGACAACCCCAAACGCGACTGGTACGTGTGGGCCGATCCGAAGGCCGACGACTCGCCGCCCAACAACTGGCACAGCAGCTTCGGCGGTTCGACCTGGACCCTCGACGACGCGACGGGCCAGTACTACCTGCACAACTTCCTCGCCGAGCAGCCCGACCTCAACTGGTGGAACGAGGAGGTGCGCAACGAGTTCGACCGCATCCTGCGCTTCTGGTTCGACCGCGGCGTGGCCGGTTTCCGGATCGATGTCGTGCACATGGTCGTCAAAGACGCGCAGCTGCGCGACAACCCGCCCGCGACCGACGACGACCACTGGATGGTCCGATTGACGGGCCAGCGGCAGGTCTACAACGGCAACCGTCCCGAGGTGCACGACGTGATCCGCCGCTGGCGGCAGATCGCTGACTCCTACGACCCGCCCCGCATCCTGGTCGGGGAGACGCATGTGTTCGACACCGAGGCGATGCTCTCGTTCTACGGGCGCGGCGACGAGCTCAACCTCGCGTTCAACTTCTTGCTGCTGCACTCGCGCTTCGAGGCGGACGCGATGCGCAAGGTCGTCGAAGACACGGTCGCGGCCATGCCCCCCGAGTCGTGGCCGGTGTGGACGGGCGGGAATCACGACATGTACCGGTTCCCGAGCCGCTGGGCCGAGGGTGACCCGGCGAAGACCCGATGCGCGCTGATGATGCTCCTCACGCTCCCCGGGAGCGTGTTCCTGTACTACGGAGACGAGCTCGGCATGCCCGACACCGACGTCCCCAAAAATCGGCTCGAGGATCCGGTGGGTCAGCGGCTGTACCCCGTGTACGGACGCGACCCGGAGCGCACGCCGATGCCGTGGTCTCGCGGGCCGGGTGCGGGGTTCACCGCGCCGGACGCGGAGCCATGGCTGCCCTTCGGCGACATCGGGGCGTGCAACGTCGAGGACGAGCGGCGCGACCCGGATTCGATGCTCTCGTTGTGCCGCGACCTCATCGGTTTACGCGCCGCCGTTCCCGACCTGCGCGCCGGCGGTTACACGCGAGTCGCCGCCGAGGGCGGGCTGTGGGCGTGGCGGCGGGGCGAGCGGGTGATCGTGGCGCTGAACCTGGGCGATGATTTGTCGCGGCTCGACGTCGCGGACGGCATCGTGAGGATCAGCACGCGGCGCGAGCGCGACGGCGTGCGCGTGGCGGGATCATTCACCCTCGACCCGTGGGAGGGCGCGATCGTCTGGCTGGACGAGGCGAAGCCATGAACGAGATTCCCGAGACCAAGTACGCCCGGAGCGGCGACGTTCACATCGCCTACCAGGTGTTCGGTGAAGGGCCGATGGACGTCGTCACGAGCCCCGGGTGGATCTCGCACATGGAATACCAATGGGAGCAGCCCTTGCTCGCGCACTTCCTTCGGCGCCCGACCTCGTACGCGCGCGTGCTCCTCTTCGACAAACGGGGAACCGGGCTTTCCGATCGGACGACGGGAGTGCCCACGCTCGAGGAGTGCATGGACGACATCCGGGCGGTGATGGATGCCGAAGGCTCGGAACGCGCCGCCCTCGTCGGCCACTACGACTCGGGAGCGCACAGCGCGATGTTCGCCGCCACCTACCCGGAGCGAACGTCGGCCTTGATCATCGTCGGCGGCTACGCCAAGGGCGCGCGTGACGAGACCTACCCGTTCGGGCCCGACCCGGCAGTCACCGGGATGGTCGCCGCCGCCATCCACGACGAGTGGGGGAAGGGCACGACCGTGCCGGTGATCGCGCCGTCGATGGCGGGTGACCGGGCGTTCGCCGAGTTTTGGGGGCGCTACGAGCGGCTGTCGGCGAGCCCGGGGGCGGCGGCGTCACTCTTCCAGATGATGGCGGAGATGGACATCCGCGACATCCTTCCGAACATCCAGGCGCCGACACTCATCATCCACCGGACGGATCACCCCGCGGTTCCGATCGAGTCGGCCCGCTACCTCGCCGACCACATTCCCGATGCTCGCCTGGTCGAGCTGCCCGGAACCGACGCGCTGCCCTACACGCCGAGTGGCGGTGACGACGTCCTGGACGAGATCCAGGAGTTCCTCACGGGAGTGCGCGAGGGCCCGCCGTCGGATCGCGTGCTCGCGACCGTGTTGTTCACGGACATCGTCGACTCGACGAAGCGCGCCAGCGAGCTCGGCGACAGCGCGTGGCGCGAGCTGCTCGACCGCCACGACGCCGCCGTCCGTCGTCAGCTCGACCGGTACCGCGGGATCGAAGTCGGCACCGCCGGTGACGGGTTCGTGGCCATGTTCGACGGGCCTGCGCGCGCGATCCAGTGCGCGCTCGCCGTGCGCGACAATCTCGAGCCGCTCGGTCTCGACGTCCGCGCTGGGCTCCACACGGGCGAGATCGAACGAAGCGGCGCCGAAGTGCGCGGCATCGCAGTGCACATCGGCGCCCGCGTCGCTGCGCTGGCCGGGGCGGGCGAGGTGCTCGCCTCGAGCACGGTGAAGGACCTCGTCGTGGGCTCGGGCATCGACTTCGAGACTCGCGGCAGTCACGCGCTCAAGGGCGTGCCCGATGAATGGCGCATCTTCGCGGTGCGCAACTAGGCGGGAGCTTCCTCGCCGGCGTCGAACTCGGCCTCGAGCGCGGTGGCTTCCAGCTCGGCGATCGCCGGTCCCCACTCCTCGCTGCGCCGGAACCCGCGGACGCCGTACCAGATCGACCACGACATCAGCGCCATCGTGAGCGGGAAGCCGGTCACGAAGCCCACGGCGACGAACGCGTCGATCCCGAGCGTCACCAGCACGACCAGCCGCAGCGCCGAGCGGAGCACCATGTACGCGCCCCACGCCAGCGAGATCAGGGAGAACACCCGCCGGTGAGTACGCGACGCCTTCACCTCGTCCGGGAGCGGGAACAGCTCCTCGGCGAACACACCCGCGAGCGGACGACCGATCAGGGTCGAGCCAATGAACACGAACCCGTATCCCGCGTTCGTGATGACGGGGAGCGCGAGGTAGATCTCGGCACTGCCGGTCCATAGCCCGACCACCGCTTCGATGAGCACGAAGGCGAGCGAGATGCGGACGACCAGCGCGGGCCGGTCCCGGTTGCGCTCGTGGCGGTACGCGAGGAGCGACACCACGGTCGCGGCGGCGATCCCCGGGACGAGACCCCACAGCTTCCAGAACACGTAGAACGCGAGCACCGGGCCGAACGCGTCGCGCGCGAACCGCGGGCCGCTCCCGAACAGGATCGCCTTCGCGCTGATCGGCGGCAGGTGCGCGGCTCCGTCGGGCGTCGGAGCGGGCGCCGCGTCGGCCACGACGATCAGGCCGCCTCGTGCGACGCGGTCCACGCGAGCAGGTCATCGCGCTCCCACGTGTTCACGATCCGCTCGACCGGCACGGCGGCCTCGGCGGCGCGGGCGCAGCCGTACGGCTGCCACTCCAGCTGGCCGGGTGCGTGCGCGTCGCTGTCGATCGACACCTTGCACCCGGCGTCGACGACCTCCTTCAGCAGTCGCATCGGCGGGTCGAGGCGCTCGGGCCGGCAGTTGATCTCGACCGCCTTGTCGAAGTAAGCGCTGGCGCCGAACACGAGCTGCGAGTCGAACTGCGATTCCGGCCGGCCGCGGCCGAGGACCATCCGGCCGGTGCAGTGACCGAGGATGTCCATGTGCGCGTTGGCGAGCGCGGC